>Ga0247813_10000097_pt1 | contig 107828 bp, 96 predicted proteins | sample UWRJL169409C1_FD_180719 | JGI IMG/M metagenome (GOLD analysis project Ga0247813, IMG submission 180719) | Plant litter microbial communities from Arlington Agricultural Research Station in Wisconsin, United States - UWRJ-L169-409C-1 | ecosystem: Environmental > Terrestrial > Plant litter >...
CAACTGACGACCGACAACCGACGACCGACAACCAACGACTGACGACCGACAACCAACGACTGACAACCGTTACTCTAAACCTTCTAAACCTTCTAAACCTTCTAAACCTTCTAAACCCTCTAAACTCCTAAACTCTTTCCGCTTCCAGTTTATCTTTTGCCAGTTGTGCTTTCAATTCTTCCAGTCCATTGAATTTTACTTCGTTCCTTAATTTTTTCCGGAGTGTAATTTTGAGTTCATGGCCGTAGATCATTTCGTCGAAATCAAAAATATTTACTTCAATTACTCTTTTGGTACCATCTACGGTAGGGCGTACCCCTATGTTCATCATTCCTTTCAACTGCACGGCCTCCTTGCCTTTCGACGGATCGAGTAATACATCTACTGCATAAACTCCATTGGCAGGAATGAGTTTTTGTTCGTCTTCAATCTGCAGATTGGCTGTGGGATAACCGATGGTTCGTCCGAGTTTATTGCCTTCGATCACTTTACCGGTGAAAAAATAATCGTAGCCGAGGTATGCTGCTGCGGCTCCAATATCGCCATCGTGCAGTGCATCCCTGACTTTGGTGGAACTGATGATCACATCCTGCAAGACTTTTTCAGGGATCTCTTTCACTTTAAAACCATATTTCTCCGCCTCATTTTCCAGCAATTGAAAGTTACCTTCGCGGTTGCGGCCAAAACGATGATCATAACCGATGATGATGGTATGCGGATTAAATTTATCTACCAGGAAATTTTTAATGTATTCTGCCGCAGGCTGCTCCGCAAAATCCTTGTTGAATGGCACTTCCACAATATGACTGATGCCTTTTTCTTCGAGCAGCCTGTATTTTTCACTTTGAGACGAAAGGGTATAAATAGGATTTTTGGTATTGATCACCACCTGCTTCGGATGAGGGTAAAATGTGATCAGCACTGGTGTTCCGCCAATTGCCCTGGCTTCTTTTACTAACTGTTGCAAAATTTTTGCATGCCCGAGGTGAACACCGTCAAATGTGCCGATGGTAATCACAGCATTTGTAAATTCCGGAAGTTCAGCGATGTTTTTGTATACCTGCATATAGAAGCGCAAAGCTAATGCATAATGGATAATTGTGTAATGTATAATTGACAATAATACGTTCGGTCAGCGACATTTTTCCTTTATTGAAAATGATCTTACCCCGAAAGTAATTATCCGTTTTATCATTATCCATTGTAAATTTGCCCCCGTATTCACATCATATATCTCATATCACCCACCATACATTTTTTATGTCTTTATACGATAAACGGGGAGTTTCAGCACAAAAGGAAGAAGTTCATGAAGCGGTAAAAGCGCTCGATCAGGGTTTGTTTCCGAATGCATTCTGCAAAATTTATCCCGATTACCTGGGGAATGACAAGGATTTTATCAATGTGATGCATGCGGATGGTGCAGGAACGAAAAGTATCCTCGCTTATTTATATTGGAAAGAAACCGGCGATATCAGCGTATGGAAAGGTATTGCCCAGGATGCGGTGGTGATGAACCTGGATGACCTGCTTTGTGTGGGGATCTATGATAATATAGTTTTTAACAGTACGATAGACCGTAACAAACATTTGATCACCGGTGCAGTGTTGGAACAGGTGATCAACGGAACTCAATCTTTGTTTGATACGCTTGCTTCTTTTGGGGTAAAAATTCACTACCTCGGTGGCGAAACCGCTGATGTGGGTGATGTGGTGCGTACGGTGGCTGTCAATGGAACGATGACCTGCCGCTGGCCGAAAAATAAGATCATCAGCAATGATAAGATTGCCGAAGGCGATGTGATCGTGGGCTTTGCGAGCTACGGACAAGCTACCTACGAAACTGAATACAACAGCGGACTTGGCAGCAACGGGCTTACCAGTGCAAGGCATGATGTATTGAGTAAATTTTACGCAGAAAATTTTAAAGAAAGTTTTGATAATAATTTGCCGGACGATGTGGTGTACATCGGTAAAAATAAATTGACAGACACTATCAGCATTGGAGAGGAAAAGATCACGATCGGTAAACTTGTATTAAGTCCTACCCGTACTTTCGCCCCTGTGCTGAAACCTTTGCTGGAAGATCATTTTGACAAAATACATGGGCTGATCCATTGCAGCGGCGGCGGCCAGACAAAATGCCTGAAATATCTTCCGGGAAATTTCACGATCATCAAGGATAATCTTTTTGAAACTCCGCCTGTTTTCAAACTCATTCAGGAAAACAGCGGCAGCAGCCTGAAAGAAATGTATGAAGTATTTAATATGGGCTGCAGGTTGGAAATTTATTGCAAATCAGAAGATGCACAAGTGATGATAGATGTGGCAAGGTCATTCAACATTGATGCGCAGGTGATCGGGAGGGTGGAGGCAGGAGAGAAGAAGTCTTTGGTCATAAGGGCGGGGGGAGAAGAAATCGTTTATTAGTTTAGAGATTAGAGATTAGGGTTTAGGGGTTAGGTTTTTCTCCTAAACCCTAATCCCTGATCTCAATCCGATATTACAAACGTGATCGGCTGTTTTCGGTACGAAGCCACCGGATATCCGTTTTGTTTTCCGGGAATCCATTTTGGCCCGTTCTTGATGAAGTTCACACACATTTCCGCAGTCTTACTTCTTGCATGATTTTCAGCAACTACATTTGATACGGTACCATCCTTGTTGACAATAAACTTCATGATCAGCATATATTTACCGGGTTTCCATCCCTCATCAACAGGCATGTTTGCATTAAGATTCGCTCTGAGGTAAGTTCTCCATCCCTCGGCTCCTCCTGGAAATGCAGCTTCTTCTTCGAGCTTTACAAAAACTTTTTGGGTGCCTTCTCCCTTCTTCATATCGGTCGCCCAACTGATCGTATCGGGAACCTGCGTGTTGGGAGTTTTGCGGTATTCCGTTACCGGTAATTTCTTGTCTTTGGTAATGATCTCGATAACACCGTCCCTGGCAGCCTCACCATACTTGATTACTGCGCTTTGGCTTTTCAATACATTTACTTCGGAAATGGTATTAGGATCCAGTTGTGAGAGATCTACTTTTGGTACGATAGAACCATCTATGACGTATAATGGCTCAGTTTTTCCGTTTGGATTACGAATAATGATATTGTCATCTGGAGAAAATCCTTTCTGGCTTGCATCGATGCGGAAGCTATCTTTCTGACGAACTTCCTTAACCGGAGAAATCCTTACCATGCTTGCATTTCCTTCGAGTATTATTTTATTGCCGTTAGCATCTGTGAATTCAGGATTGTTTTTCGCTGTTTCAAAAATTTTAGCTTTCGCGTGCAACCCCTTTGTTTCTTCCACAGTTACAGTAGCTGTTCCATTTTGCCTGCCATTAATATTTTCTGCAAACTGATAAATTGCCGTCAATACATTATTGGCAAATTTTTCCTGTCCTTCTGCTGACGTGAGATATGCGACATCTTTTTTATTATTCATAAAGCCTGCTTCAATAATGACGGCAGGGCAAAGCGATTCCTGTAATACCCATACTCCTCCAACTCCCTGGCTAGGATTGTCAGCTACCGGCAATCCAAAACCAGATTTGAAAGTAGCGATGATGGCTGATGCAAATAATTTGCTTTGCGCAGTATTGGCATAATTGTCTTTTGCCACAAAAACTTCCAACCCTGACTTTGAACTTTGCTCTGTTCCAGGCCCGCTATTGGCATGGATAGAAATGAACAGGTCTGCGCCCATCTTTGCAGCCATGGCAGCTTTTTCTTTGGGACTCTGATAAATATCATTGTCGCGTAGTAATAAAATATTAATGGCGGAATTTGTATTGATCTGTTTTATTTTTTTGACCAATCCAAGGTTCAGGTCTTTTTCATACTTTTTTGTGGAAACAGAATATGCGCCGTTATCCGTTCCGCCGTGACCTGCGTCGAGCACGACAGTGAGTGTTTTTGTGGTTGAGGTAATGATTGCTTTCTGTGTCTTAAAAGTGAATGCCGCAAATACGATAATTGCCAGCGGCAGCACCAGCAATCTGCTGATATAACTCACTTTCTGGTTGTTTTTTGTAAGCATGGCCAAACGACGTTTTATGGGTGAATAGAAAAAATTGTTGGTGAGTTCGAGTTGATGATTTGGATAAGCGGCTTGTAAGATCATTGCGGCAAAAGCCGCAGTATCACCATCTTCCACGGCTTTTTTATCTGCGGTGAATTCATGGATCATGTTGAGTTCTTTGCGCAACAACCAAAAGACAGGATTGCACCAGAAGAAGATGAGAACGATGTTGACGAAAAGTTTATCATGACTGTGTTTTTGTTCCACATGCGCCAGCTCATGCTTGAGGATCCGACCGCCATTATCCGTATTCATGTTGATGGCATCATTCCAGAAAATATTTTTCAAAAAAGAAAAAGGGGTGCTTTTATCCGTTGTATTGATAAGGCTGATGCCTGCATATTCCTGAGTGGGATTATTCTTTTTTAAGGAGCGTATCTTAAGCAAAGTGCGAAAGAATGCCATTGCAAAAAACAAACTAACGGCAACGAACACCCACAAAGCAACCTGTTCTTTGGTAATATGGTTTACCTTGCTGTACAGCACTACATCCATGTATTGATCGGTAGTATCTACCACCTGGAGCAATTTTATGACACCTGTTTCAGCCGCGTGCTTTTCCTGCCAGATATTGAATTTGAGCATCGGCAAGGTAAGCGAAAGCACAAGTACAGCCAGCAGGTAAAAACGGTTGTAATGATGAAACACTTTATTACGAAGAAAGAACCAGTAATAAGCATATAGTACAATTGAGCAGGTTATTACTTTGAGCAGATAATAAATAAATGGCAACATAGACCTATCAATTAATAATTAATAATGTATAATTAATAATGGCTGGCGGAACAGCTGATCAATAATCAACAAAACTTTACAGATGAAAGAATTATTAATTATTCATTATTAATTTTTCTTCTTTAGTTCTTTCAGCAGCGCTTCGAGCTCACTTACACTAAGATTGTTTTCTTTGACCATGAAAGAAACCGCGTTGCTGAAGCTTCCTTCAAAATAACCTTTTACAAAACTCTTCATGGTGCTTTTGCTGTAAGCTTCTTTTGATACGATCGGGTGGTATTGATGTGTACGGCCGAAAACCGTTACGGCAATAAATTCTTTCTCCACTAATATTTTGATGATGGTCGCAACTGTATTATTGTGCGGTTTGGGATTCGGCAATGCTTCGATGATCTCCCGCAGAAATGCTTTATCTAATTTCCACAGCACCTGCATGATCTGTTCTTCCGCTTTTGTTAATGGCTTCATGAATGAATGATTTGATACAGTAAAACTAAATCATTAGTTTCAAAACTAAATAATTAGTTATCCACATTTTTAACAGTATAGTTTAAAAATTTTTTCCCATGAGCAGGTGAATCAGTTAAATTTGCTGTTCGGGCAAATGATCAATTCATCCCCCATAACTTATAACTCATAAATTTTACCATGTCTCAATCAATCATAGAATTAACCAACGTAAACATTTACCAGGGGCAAAGCCTGATCCTTGGTGATGTAAATATTTCGGTAGGAAAAGGAGAATTTGTTTACCTGGTAGGAAAGACCGGAACCGGTAAGAGCAGCCTGCTGAAAACCTTGTATGGTGATCTTGAATTGAGAGAAGGCCAGGGTTGGGTTGCAGGGCACAACCTCAGAGATCTCACATGGAAAACCGTACCGTTCCTGAGAAGGAACCTTGGTGTGGTGTTCCAGGATTTTCAATTGCTGACCGACAGGAATGTGAACGAAAATCTGAAGTTCGTGTTGAAAGCTACCGGCTGGAAGGATGAAAAACTGATGGATGAAAAGATCGCGGATGTGCTGGATAAAGTGAATCTGAAAACGAAAGGTTTTAAGATGCCTTTCGAATTGAGTGGTGGTGAGCAACAGCGTATCGATGTAGCCCGTGCATTATTGAATTCACCGAAGCTGATATTGGCGGATGAACCTACGGGTAACCTTGATCCCGAGACCAGCGATGAGATCATGCAACTGTTGTTTCACATTTGTCGTGATTACAATACCACCATCGTGATGGCTACACATGACTATATGGTGATCAATAAATTTCCTGCAAGGACGATCAAAACTGAAAGAGGTAAAGTGCTGGATAATGCTAGCGTAACATCAGCATAAGTTTCTTCGAATTTTTTTCATTGCTGTACTTTTCATAAAGTACAGCTTTTTTTTGCTCGATATCTTTGCTGTCAAAGGTCTGCTGCATTATAGATCTGATAAGGTCTTGCAGGTCTGTTGCATAAATTCCTTGTTCATCAAAATAAATTTCGCAAAGTTCCTCAACGCCTGATCCTTCTGCGCCTGCAGTATTTGTCAGGCAAAATCTGCCATTATAAAGCGCATTCAATAATTTCAGCTTAATTCCGGTAACATTAAAAGAGAAAAGAATATTGATGTGAGCATTTTGTATAAGATCAAACAGTGCCTCATCTGAAGGATTGGCTATAATAGAAACATTCGGGCGTTTATCTGCACGTTTAATAAGTCTGGCCGGCGGGTTTTTGCCGGCAATAATTACAGGCGAATCTATCATTTCTGCAATAGTATCAATAACAAACCCGGCGGACCTTATATTTTCATTTATTGAAAGATTGCCATGATACAAACAATATTTCCCTGAGCCTTCCAGGCTTTTTATTTCATTCCATTCACTGAAAGCAGGTATCATTTCAATGTCATGGGCTTGAAATTCCCATAAATATTTATTCGCATCATCTTTATTCAATGCTAATAATGATGCTTTGTGAGAGATTATCTTTTCATATTTTTTTAGCCGGTAAGTTTCCCAAAGAAAATAGCAGCGTTTCCAGAAATTATCTTCATTTTTTGCCAGGCTACGATAATATTTATATTCTACGTTGTGCAACCGAATGAAAACCTGTCTGCCTGTAAACTTTCCTTCGTATAACCAATAGGTCGTGTGCACGCCTTCAAATAAAATCGGGTGATCATCTTTTTCAAGATTTACGAGCAGTTCATCGCTTTTGCGTGAATTGACAATGTAGGGTAGTGTGAAGGAAAAGCCTGTCAGGCCTGTTTTTCGGGGATAATAATTTATGCTTTCACAATAGTTATCCAGTTCCGGTTGAGGCTGTCTTCCTTTTGTAAAACAATGCAGATGAATTTTCACTCCTTGTTTATGCAGCCACACGATCTTATAAAATACATCGATCACACCGCCGTAATCAGCGGGATAGGGTACATCAAATGAAACGATATGTAAATGTTTATCCAAAGATGTTCTTATAAAATACGATGAGTTTTTTTTCTTCGTTCTCCCAATTTAAAACTTTTGCCGCCCCCAGGCAATTGTTGTGAAGTTCCTGCCAATGTTGTTCGTTGCTGAGTAACTCATTCAGCCGTGCGGCAATGCTCACAGGGCTCAGATTATTGATAAGGACCGCGATCTTATATTGATCGTTGATCTCCCGATATACGGGATAATCCACGCAAAGCTGCGGTGTTCCAGACTGTATATAATCGAAAAACCTGTTTGCCAACGAAAAATAATTGCTCAATCCCTTATTCTCGAAAAGGGTAATTCCGATGCAGGCTTTATTGGTATATTCTTTCAATTCCTGTGGGGGGATCATCCCTTTAAAGATCACGTTATCTTCTACCTGGTGTTCTTTGGCCAATAGTTTTGCCTGTTCCATGAAATTTCCATCTCCGCAAATGATCAAAGTGCCTTTCACCATCCGCATAGCAGGGATCAACGTTTCAAAGCTTCTTCCTTCATTGACCGCTCCCTGGTAAAGGATATATTTATCTTTCGGGTATTGGTTGCCGTTATATCGTGCTATGCTGCGGATCACTTCGTATTTGCATCCGTACATTTTTCTGAATTCATCCGCGATCGGCTGATTGACCGTGTATCCATGTGTAAAATGAGGAACACTTTTCCTTTCAATTTTTTTCCAGAATTTATAGATGGAAGGCCTTGTTACAATTTCCTTCATCTCACAAAACAATTCATGTGCATCATAGATCCGCGGAACTTTTTTGATCCTTGAAATATAATAGCAGGGGAGGATCGTATCGAGATCGATGGCACAGATACCACGTATTTTTTTAAATAATAAATAAAAAAAGAGGCGGGTATTGTATTCTGCATAAAACAATTTTCCCTTATCGAACAGACAACTGATCCTCTTCTGTCGATAAGGCCGTTCCTCCAAAGCCACTGATGACGATCGTTTTCGGCCGACCAACGTTACATCATATCCTGCTTCTGCCAGCGAAGTGCAGATGCGGATCATGCGTTGATCGTAGGTTAGGTCTGTTGTGACAGTAAAATAAATAGGAGCCATTAATGCACAAAATAAGAAATCTCGGGAAGTTTAGGGTTTAGAAGTTTAAGGGTTTAGAGGGTTTAGGAGTTTAGAAGGTTTAGGAGGGTTTAGAGGCTTAAGAAGATTTCACTATTGACCATTCACCATTCATGACCTGCCTGCGGCATAGATCTTTTCGATAATTTCTATGGTTTTCAGCGCTTCCAATCCACTGGCAAATTCATATCCCGGTTCCTGCAAAGACCGGAGAAGATTTTCGTAAACTTTTGGATGATGGCTCATACTTCCCTGGTAAAATCCATAGGCATTGGCAGGTTTGCCAGTTTCGATCCCGCTGATGGGTTCTCCATCGATGCATTGGTATTCGAGCTCGTTGAGGTATTGACCGCCGATCTTTACCGTACCACGTTCCCCGAAAATGGTGAAAGAGCCTTCCATATTTTTGAGAAAACTATTCACGGTATAGTTAAGTGTGCCGATGGCTCCATTCAGCATTTCCAGCATCACCACACCGGTATCTTCCGTTTCGATGCTGCTGTGCTCATAATTTCTCGTGATCGATCTCACTTCTTTTACATCCCCCAAAAACCAATATATCAGATCGATGAAATGACTGAAATGTGAATACAAAGCGCCGCCATCCTGCACTTTGGTGCCTTTCCAGCTGTTGCTGTAATATTGCTTGGGCCTGTTCCAGAAACAATTTACCTGGAAGGAAAAGATATTGCCCAGGCGGTCTTCTGTCAGTAATTTTTTAACTGCTTCCACGGGCGGATTGTAGCGATTCTGTTTTACCACAAACAATTTTTTGCCTGATATATTTGCTGCTTCCACCATCAGGTGGGCATCTTTGGAATGTATGCTCAGCGGTTTTTCGCAAAGTACATGTTTGTTGGCCCGCAGGCTGCGGATGCTATGTTCTGCGTGCAATCCGTTCGGCGTGCATACACAGACGACCTCCACTTCAGGTTCATTTTCCAATAATTTTTCGAGAGAGAAATAAACATTAGCCTGGTATTCTTTCGAAAATTCAATGGCCTGTTCCATATCGGTGTCGCAAACGGCGGCGAGTCTACCCACTTTGATGATCAGCTCGGCATGCCGCTTCGCGATCCTGCCGCAGCCTATTATGGCGAATATCGGTTTCATTGGTTAAAGGTCGCCAATTTTGAGGGGTGAAGTGTTAAATAATGGATAATGCTATAATAATGGATAATGTTATAATGGATAATTGATAATGTTTTCGATCAGATGGATTATCGCTAACCAGACATAATATCTGCCTGAAAGTATATTATCCATTATCCATTGTAGCATTATCCATTATCCATTATCCTCATCCTATAAGCATTCATCGCGGTAACGCCGAGTTTTTTGAGTAAACGATAATTTACTACCAGTCCAACTGCTGCACCGATCACCGGTATCAGTTGCGCCAGTTTTGCAAGATCTATATAATCGCGGTATTCCTGCTGAAAACTGCGCCAGTCAAATTTATTGACATCATCGGGTAGGGCGGCCGCTTTCTGATCCCAGTCTTTCATTTGATTGTACACTTTGTTTCGTTGCTCATGGCTGCAAAAGGCCAGCTGGAAAATGTGAAGGATGTAAAGCCGTTCCTTGTAATCTGCAGTATCAAAGCCATAGCGTGTGGCAATATCAAAAAGCATCTTGATCTTGATGCCGATCAGCAAGGGAAAATCGGCAAAGGCCATCAATAAGCCACCTGCACCGGTGATCCCGCCTTCCACTGCAGCAGTTTTTTTATAGGTTTCTATTTTTTCCTGTATCACAGCTTCCGTCACTTCCAGCGAATCAGGCTTTGAAGGTTTTGCAGTTATAATACCTGCGGTAAATAAAACGCCCCTGATCATCTGCTTGATGGTGGTTGTGATGGCAGTATGCACTTTTTCCGGGATCACTTTGTTGATCTTATCCTGCAACTTTTTGGCCAGCCGGTTCGGCAGGGAGGGGCTGCGCTGCATGTCGCGTTGCCAGCGGTTCAATTCTTTTCGTGCGGAGAGTTCGTATGAGGTCATGATGAATGGATAATTTACAATGGATAATCTATAATGCGCTCAGTTTGAAATATTCAATGGGTGAAGAATGGTTCAGGCAGGAAGTTAATATCCATTATCCACTGTAAAATTATCCATTAATTAAACTTATCAACGCCATGTATATAAAAAAAGCGTGAATTTAATGTGCATAATCTTCGTCCGTTTAGATATTTTATACTACTTTTGCACCCACTTATAAAAAGAAATTAAACAACCGGTTTAAAAAACAACAAAGAAATGCCGTATTTAACATTAGAGAAAAAAGCAAATATTTTTGCAACACATGGTGGAAAAGCCACTAACACAGGTTCTATCGAAGGACAGGTAGCGTTATTGACTGAACGTATCAATCACATTTCTAACCATCTGAAAACCAACAAGAAGGATTTCTCTTCTCAGCGTGGATTGATGATGATGGTAGGTCAGCGCAAACGTTTATTGAGCTACCTTAGCAAACATAATCTTAGCGGTTACAGGGCGCTGATTGAAAAATTAGGTCTGCGTAAATAATATTATAGAGTATGAAAGTACAAATATTCCCAACAGTTCTTAACGTTGGGAATATTTCTTTATACCTACCTTCTTTAAACCAGGTGGGGTTCTCCCGCCTACAAATTATCAGATTACATGTCATTATTACATCCAAAATCAGTTAAGTTCGATATAGGTGGCGGCCGTGAGGTTACCATCGAAACCGGCAAACTGGCCCGCCAGGCAGATGGCGCTGTTACAGTTCGTCAGGGCAACTGTATCTTATTGGCTACCGTAGTAGCAAACAAAGAACCTAAAGCCGGACAGAGTTTCTTCCCGCTTTCGGTTGATTACCAGGAAAAATTCGCTTCAGCAGGCCGTGTACCAGGTTCTTTCTTCAAGAGGGAAGCCCGCCTGAACGATTACGAAATACTTACTTCACGTTTGATAGACAGGGCTTTACGTCCACTATTTCCGGAAGATTACCTGTGCGATGTACAGGTGTTGGTTTCACTTATCTCCTCCGACGATCAGGTAATGCCTGATGCACTGGCTTGTCTGGCCGCATCAGCAGCGTTGGCAGTGTCCGACGTTCCGATCCAGGAGATCATTTCTGAAGTACGCATCGGACGCGTAAACGGTGAATTCATCGTGAACCCGACCCGTGCTCAGCTGGCAGAAGGCGATCTTGAATTCATCATTGCAGCTACCAACAAGAATATCATGATGGTGGAAGGTGAGAGTAACGAGTGCCAGGAAGAAGACCTGATCAAGGCGATCGAACTGGCGCACGAAGCGATCCGTGTTCAGGTGAAAGCACAGGAAGATCTTCGTGATCTTGTTGGAGCAAACACCAAAAGGGATTATGTAAAACCTTACCGCAACGAAGAACTGAATGCCAGGATCACAGCATTCGCGAAAGATAAAATGTATGCTATTTCTTCTGCCTTCACCGGCAAGCATGTACGTAGCGATGCATTCAAAGCGCTTCACCAGGAAGTTGTTGAATTCCTGGGAGCTGACCTGCCTGACGAAGACAAAGCATTGATCGGCCATTACACCGGCGAATTGCAATATTACGTAGTGCGTGATATGATCCTCAACGACCGTAAGCGCCTCGATGGCCGTGGTACCAGCGACGTTCGCCAGCTTGAAATGGAAACCGACATCCTTCCAACCCCTCACGGTTCTGCATTGTTTACTCGTGGTGAAACCCAGTCACTTACAACAGTTACCTTGGGTACACCTTTAGATGAATTGTTGATTGAAAGCGCTCATTCATCCGACTATAGCAAGTTCATTTTACATTATAATTTCCCTCCTTTCAGTACCGGCGAAGTAAAGATGATGCGTGGCGTTGGCCGTCGTGAAGTTGGGCATGGTAACCTCGCTATGCGTTCTTTGAAGAAAATGATGCCTGGTGCTGACTATCCTTACACCGTTCGTGTAGTAAGTGATATTTTGGAATCAAATGGTTCATCTTCTATGGCTACTGTTTGTGCAGGTTCGCTTGCGTTGATGGATGCAGGTGTTCCGTTGAAAAAACACGTTAGCGGTGTGGCAATGGGATTGATCACCAAAGGTGACCAGTTTGCGGTATTGACCGATATCCTGGGTGATGAAGATCATTTAGGTGATATGGATTTCAAAGTAACCGGTACCCGTGATGGTATCTGCGGTGTGCAGATGGATATCAAGGTAGATGGTTTGAGCATGGATGTAATGCGCCAGGCGCTTGCACAGGCTAAAGAAGGCCGCATGCATATCCTTGACGCAATGTACAACTGTACTACCGCGGCTAGGGAAGAAGTGAAACCACATGCTCCACGTATGGTGAAACTGATCATCGATAAAGAATATATCGGTGCGGTGATCGGGCCAGGCGGTAAAGTGATACAGGAAATTCAGCGTGAAACTGGCGCTACTGTAAATATCGAAGAAGTGAATAACCAGGGAGAAGTAAGCATCTTCAGTAAAGAGAAAGCCAGTCTTGACAGGGCAGTAGCCTGGATCAACGGCCTGGTAGCTACTCCGGTTGTTGGCGAAACTTATGAAGGAACTGTGAAGAGCATTAAAGAATTTGGTGCCTTCGTAGAATTCCTGCCTAAGAAAGAAGGTCTATTGCACATCAGTGAGATCAGCTGGAAACGCCTGGAAACAATGGATGGTATCTTTAAAGAAGGCGATAAGGTAAAAGTGAAACTACTGGAAGTTGATCAACGTACCGGTAAGTTCAAACTGAGCCGCAAAGCGCTGATGCCAAAACCGGAAGGACAGGGTGAAAGGCCTCCACGTGAGCCAAGGCCACAGCAGGATTAATTCATTTGAAATGATATAAATTACAACCTCCGCAGGAAACTGTGGAGGTTTTTTAATTACCCTGGCCTTTGAGGCCGGGGTAATTAAAATTGTAATTGAAATGTAGTTCCAACACCCGCAGTCGAAGAAAAATTAATTTCACAATTGATCGCAGCCGCCAGGTCACGGATAAGATGAAGTCCCAGGCCATTTTTACTATTTACCTGTGCTCCCTTGTTGTACAAAGCTTCCAGCTGTTTTTCATCTGCTCCCGGGCCATTATCGCTGACAGACAAAATTATTTTTCCATCCTGCCGGAATGCTTTCCATTCGATAAGCCCTTCCTTATCATTCTGCAAAGCCTTGATTGCATTGGCTGTGAGGTTGTGCAAAATGGTTTTGAGATAATCTGTATCTGTTACCAGTTTTAATGATCCGGGATCTTCAAAAGTCAGTTTATAATTGTTCTCATCAGGAAAGTTCATCCGGATATGATCAAATAATTCACGCACATTTGTTTCACGCATTGTTGGCTTGAAGTTTTCCATCTGGCTTTTACTCCATTGCAGCATCGCTTCCATCGTTTCGAGCAGCGATCCTGCAGAACCGGCCAAAGATGCCCGATGCTTTTCTTCCTGTTCTTTTGAAAAGATGCCTGGTTCTCTTTGCTGCAGGTTTAGAAAATTTACCAGGCTTGCTATCGGGCTACGCAGGTCATGGCTGATGATACCAAAAAACCTGGTTTTTACTTTATTGGCTTCATCCAGCTCGTTATTCAATTTGAGCAGGGTAGTGTTGGTCCTGCGCCTGGTTCGGCTTTGCCAGTAAAGCAAAGCCCCTATCACTGCCAGCAGCAGAAGGCCTGCAATGAGATATATCCTGACTTTTTTTTGCGCAGCGATAGAAATATTATTCAGTTCGATCTGTTTATCCCTTATCAGTACTTCCCGTTCGCCTTCCACTGCAGCGATCTTATTTTTATTTTCCTGCGAATAAATGGAATCATTGAGTTGGATGAATTCTTCCTGGTATTTGTACGCCAGTGAATAATTACCTTTAGCCGCTTCCACTTTCGCTAAACGTCCGGTAAAAAGATGAAGGTCTTTTTCAAGGTTCATTTCCTTACACTTATCATAAGCCTCTTTCAAATAAAGTTCTGCTTTTGCCAGCAGGAATTTTTTGTCTTTAACGATTCCTTCCGCTGCCTGCAGGCGTTGAAAATTAGAATCTATGGTGGCGGAAAAATAGGCATTACCAAGATTACCGGTATTGCCGATCGCATTAGCATTATCGGGGGAATTTTCATCCCATATTTTTTTCGCGGTCAATAAATAACCGATCTGTTGATTCACACTATTCGATCTCAACAAGCTAAGATTTCCATATACGGTAGCCAGGTGCAATTTGTTGTTGGATTTTTCGAGGATACTGATAGCATTCCTGTAATATTCTTCCGCTTTCCGATCATTGCCCATGTCGGCATAAATAAGGCCTACATTCAGGTAACTGCCGCCCTTACTGGCTTCGCTGCCTTTTTTTAGTATTATCTGTAAGGCTTTTTCGCCGTAGATCAATGCTTTTTCAAAATTGGATTGATCATAATAAAGGGCGCAAATTGAATTGTAAACATTACTCATGGCTGTAGAATCGCCGGTAGTTTCACTCATCTTCAGGGCTTCAAATAAGTTCTTCGCGGCTTCTTCATATTCCGCATTGCGGGTATTGATGAAACCGATCTGGCTCAATGCCCTGATCTGCTGACCTACATTACTGAATTTTTTGCCGTATTCGAAAGCCTGGTTGAGGTAAAGTTTGGCAGTATCATATTTTCCCTGTTGGGAATAAGCATTGCCCAACAACAGGTATTGGTTTCCGATCATTTTGTCCAACCCCTTTGCAGTAGTGATCTCCAGGCCCTGCCTGATATACCTTGCGGCCAGCATCGGGTCGGTGTTCATCTGGAATTTCGCCAGTTCGTTCAACGCCTTCACCTTGACGGTGTCAATACCTGTTGTGCTGACCACATTTAACAGGGAGTCGGCTTTCCTGGTATTTTGAGCCGCGGCATGACAAACAATTAAAATGAAAACTAAGCTTGAGAATAATTTCATGCGGATGATTGCGGGGTTAAGAGATAAGTCGTATTATTTAAAAATACGGAAAAATCTATCGCCCTGCTGCGGAAAAATAATCGTGTCAATCCATTCTCACCGGATGCACTTTATCATAAACATTGATCGTTACTGATCTTTCTTCACTGGTGACTTTTATCGTGAAACTTTCTTCCCAGCCTGCATTGCGCAGTTCTATGTTTTTTAATATCCAGTTGCCGCTACGGTCTGCTGTGAGCGTAAACTTCCTGTTCATCCTGTTGATGGGGCCTTCCCCCTTCGAAATCCTTTCCTGGTTATCGTGAGCAGTCTTAAAATATTTACTCGCAATGGCCAACTTTACAGAAGCTCCCGGTGTTGCCTTTCCGTAAATTTTATATTCGCCACGAACTTTCTGATTGTTTTTTGGATAAATGATGGAAAGCTGTGATTCTTTTTCAGGAATGATGGCTGTTAGCTCCAAACTGTTTATCGGTAGGGGTTTTGCGGTTTCAACAGCACACAATTTGCCTAGTTGCAAACAGATGATCATTAAAAAAGTATTCATCGTCGAATGTTTTAAAAGTAAAAAAATGTGATCATAACTCTGTCAGCTGATATGCTTTCTTCCACGGAATGCGCATGGTGCTGGTAGGTTTGTTGAGGTAAGAATATTGGTTGATGGAAATAAAAAAAGTATTGTTCCTGATATCGATGAAACGTTGTGAACCATCCAGGTAAAATACTACTTCGTTTGTATCATAGGTAAAACATGGCGCTACCTTACATTTGGCTTCTATGGTAAAGATGGCGAGTTGAGGCAGTATCTTGTAATTGTTCACCAAAACATTATTCCTGTAATGCCGGAGGCCGTCCCTTGTGGATATTTTGATGACATCATCCGTTTTGAAATCCAATAGACCTTCTTCCTTCTTACCGATCCTGAAAGTTTTTTCTACAGGGAAGGGGTTGCTGACCTTTGCATTGTTTTCTCGGGTTGTCTTTGCCAGTTGGGTGAAATAAGCAGGGTAGTCGCCTTTCGACGATTCCGGGAAATCTTCCGGTATATGATCATTTGCTACGAATGGTTTGAAGCCCTGCTTTATAGAAAACCTGCCGGGGAAATAAGCGATCATCCTGCACGAGTCGTTGTAGTATTTGGTTCCTGCCGGTTGGTTGGAATTGCAGCCAATCGAAGCTTCGGAGTTGAAAGCATAGATCGGTTTGCCATTTTTTAGCACGAGAGCCTGAGTGTATTGCTGTCCTCCATTAAAAGACCGAATACCTTTCGTACCGGGGCGGCTGAGCTTTTTGATGCACTCTGGTACAATCACCGAATCTTTACCAGGCTGTAAAGCTGTTACAAGCAGGGTTGTTACGGAAAACAACAGGCAGAGACAGAGTAACTTTTTCATCGGAAAAATTTTAGGGGGTATTTTTATGGCTTGGGTAATGTCATACCTACCGGAACCGGGCTCATTTCGGCACAAAATATTTTTACGACTGTTCCGTTTTTATAAGCTCCACCTTTTTTCGCAACCACTACACCGTTCTTATCAAAGTCATAGACACTACCTGAATGCAGGAACAGGATCTTAAAACCTCCTTCGGCATCGAATGCATAAATTCCGCCGAGGTAAGATTTACCATCAGGAAACTTTGCGATCACACTGGAAGATTCATTTTTAGAAAGAATACATCCATAAGTATCATCAGAAATGGAGTATTCTACAAATACAAATGTTTTTCCCTTCGGATATTTCCCTCCTTTGTTGCTCACTACAATACCGATCCCTTCACCATCGGAAGAGAAAACATATTCTGCATTGGATTGTACGAAGCGGCAGGTGAATTGTTTACCGTTGACGGAAATTACTGAGGCAACAAAAATTGTCGACGGGTTGTTATCAAATTGTCCCGCGATCAACATGCCAGGCTTTAAGGTTGCTTTCGCAAAAAAACAAGACAGCAATACTATCGCTAATATGGTAACACGTTTGGTTATAACAGGTATTTTTTTCATAATAAACATTTTTTCTATGACTTCCGATCGTTAACAAACGAACAGATATCGATACATTATTAATTATTAATTATTCTGCGCCGGTGGCCGCTGCATGATCTTCACTGTATAATTAAAACTGAATATCCTTCCATTGATATTCGCCGGTACATCAAAGCTGGAGACAGATTCCATGTCTTTCAGCCGTACATCATATTTTGGTACTTTGGTATTGTCATTGGTACTTCCGCCGATACTGGTGCGATAAGTGACGATCCTTTTGGTATCTACCCTGAAGATGGGATTGCTTTCATACTCATCATTACTGATCGTATATTTTCGGGTAGTGCCCACGCGATACGGTTGTTTGAAGTCAATCTCAGGTGGTACCTGGCAGCCTTTCCAGTCCTGCATCCAGCATAAGATATCCTTGTCGTTACCGGAATTCTCATTTTTCCAGGTACCATTTACATTGATACCAACCGACTGCGAGATGCCCAGCTTTACGCCTTCTCTTTTATTATTGCTGATGCTGTTAAGCGTTATCGTTATATCCCATGGCTGGGGAGCCGCGGATGCAGGCGGTTTAGGCACACATTGCTGGTAATTGATATTGCTAGCCACGCTTTCCCAGCGCATGCCGATGTTGCGCATGTTCTTAAATGTATATTCTATCGGCACTGCAGCCTGCGCCGAAGTATTCGTCATCCATTGATTAATGGTGGCCTGTACCGATGCAGCAGTAGGATTTGGAATGGTGATCACTTCGCCATTTCCACCAATGAAGAGCAGCCGTACGGTGGTTTTGCCGCGGCTCATCTTATCAACTATTCCCAATCCGAGATTGGCGGATACGCCAAAACCATCATAAGATGCTTTTACGCCCACCTCCATATGCTCCTGGTCGAGTTCGGTTTCGATAATACCGATCACACGGCGGCCGTAGGTTACAGACGACATATAAACGTTTTCATTTTTGGCGTTTTCGGCCGGGTCCTTATAAAATCCGCTATCTGCCCGGTCCGGCAGGTTTGCTGTGATCACATAGTTTTTTTGTTTTGCATCGATGCTCATGTACGTTTTCCTGCTATCGTAATTCAAACCGAATTTTGCACTAGCCTTAAAACCGTAACCACCGCCACCGGCTTCTACATTCAAAGCAAAAGAAGCTTCATTCACGATCGTTTGTACATATATTTCCGTGCTTAAATTATTCGCTTGTTTTGGTAAAGCGTATTTCAGTTTGCCCACTTCTTCATCCAGGTTGTTTCGTGTGGGATCCTGCACCAAAACCTGTTTACCGTTGCCAGAACTTGACGAAACCTGCAGTATGATGGGGTTCCGGGGCGACCGGTTATGCGGAGGCTGCACATTATTTTTAATATAATCATTGTAATTATATGCGGCACCCGGATAGGTGAATGTCATCTTATCCGCCAGTGGCGCATCAAAACTTTCGGATTCCGGACTGAGCGAAACTGAATAATTTTTGCAGATGAGGCCATTGTCTTCTGTAGTTCCTTTGTCTTTCGGTTTGGTCTTTCTATCCCCTGAATGGCTGGTCGCCCTCACCTGGTCAAGCGGAACGATCACGGTAGATATTTTTTGCCCGTTAAGTGTGGTCACCATCGGGTTTATATATCCCAAAGCCTTTGCCGCACCAGCGTTAAGTTCGCCCACATGTGTCTTTGAAAGATCTTTAGTACCCAGTTTTTTCTTTGGCGGATCTGTTGACTGCACTTTTGGTGTAGTTTGAGGGACTGTCAAAATTTTGGTAGTTTTTTTTAGCTGTGCGGAAGCGATACTTGCAGCAAGCAGCAGCGGGAGAAAGGCGAATGGTTTCATACTGAAAATTTTCTTGTGATTGCGTAAAACGAACACGCAATTATTATACAAGAGTAGGCTTTGCAGAAGGGAACACTGTAAGCAAATCGATGAACGACCAATAAAATCGACGATCGTTAGCCACAAAGGCACAAAGAGCACATGGGCACGATAGAATGCAAATTTTTAAGATGCTTACGATATATCTGAAATCACGAGGATTCTTTAAGATAAAAACTTTGTGACTTCCATGACAGGTGGTTTCAAAAACATAATATCTTTGCAGTCTGACACCTCAAACTTTTCCCACATCATGTTTCATTTTACACCAAAAAACATTCTGCTTGCAGCAGTGATATGTTTTACCACACAAATGTCGTTTGCCCAGAAATCATTGAAAAAGCCACATCCCGAAAAAGTGGAGTGGACGACCAATTATCAGCCATTCCGCATTGCGGGAAACCTGTATTACGTGGGCACTTATGATCTTGCGTGTTATCTTATCACAACAAAAAAAGGGAATATATTGATCAACACCGGCCTGGCAACATCGGATACTCAGATCATCCGAAATATAGAAGCTTTGGGTTTTCGGCCGAGGGATACTAAAATACTATTGAATACACAGGCGCATCATGATCACCTGGGGGCGATGGCTTCCATCAAAAAACAAACCGGAGCAAAATTCATGATCAATGAGCCGGATGCGGCTTCGGCGCTGGATGGCGGTAGTTCGGATTATGCATTGGGCGGTGATAGCATGAACTTTGAACCGATAAAACCTGATCGTTTGTTGCACGATGGGGATGTAATAAAACTTGGTAAAACAAGACTGACGATGTTCAATCATCCCGGCCATACCAAAGGCTCCTGCAGCTTTTTAGTGACAGTGAAAGATTCGTCGCGTTCATGGAAAGTTTTGATCGCCAATATGCCTACGATCGTTACGGATAGTGCATTTGACCGGATCCCTTCGTATCCGCAGATCGCGTCCGACTATTCGTATACCATCAACGCGATGAAAAAACTTGATTTTGATATCTGGGTTGCATCCCATGCCAGCCAGTTTGAATTGCATAAAAAACATCAGCCCAATGATCCCTATAATCCTGCTGCGTTTGAAGACAGGAAAGGGTATCAGGAATATCTGGATGAATTGCAGCAAGATCTTCAAGGCAAACTGAAGAAGTGATACATTTAATCCTTCACCAATTCAAGATTTAACCGGTCACTCGCAGAAATGTAGGTGATCCTATACGTGTACTTTCCACTGGTGAGCAGTTTTTCCCCGACATAATCATATGGCTGAAGCACGTAGGGCTTATTATTCATGGTAAGCTTCAAATATGCATAACGATAAGCTTTCGGGAAGGTGTGATATGCCGAGTTAGCTTCAATACTGATCTCCCCGAAATTATAGGAATGGTCATCGGGATTTACGGTGCAATCATATATTGTATTCCCGGTCGCATTATTGACCCTGATCTGTACCTCAGTCGATACAAGTGTTTCAGCGGTTTTATCTTTTTTACAACTGCCGACAAATAGTGTACCGAAAAATACCGTAAGAATTAAAAGATTTGTTTTCATGGCAGGACGTTTTTATAAATATAATTAATATTTTTTTCCTTTTTTAAGGATAATTTTAAATGGGCTTCGGACATCTTGTACCAGTTTGTCTTCATGTTTCCATCGATCAAGAGGAGAGGGTTATTTTGATAAAAGAACCCCCGGCATTTTTAATCGCCGGGGGTTTTTTTTTTGAAAATAGTTGTCAGATCAGTCATTGGAATAGTTGTAATCCTTTAGAACAGTCATTGCTTCGTGCATCGCAGCAATGACTGTAAAATCGGGCATAGAGCTTCGCTTTAATGTCCAGCATCCAGCATCCAATATCCAGCATCCAGCAAAGAGATTGCTTCGTGCCTCGTTCTATCAGGCAATGTCAGTTCTTTGTAAACGATGGTTACGTTACCATGGACTCTCTTCAGATTCCTCTTCAATATCATTGCTGAAAAATTTCCCGCTAGGGGCATCCTCATCCGTCAATGTGTGCCTGATAATAAACGACGCCGCACTTTCCACCGTTCCCGGGCCGGAGTGATGATTGAAATCGGTGGCGGTATATCCCGGATCGATGGCGTTGACTTTAAATGGCAGATCCCTTAGCTCGTATGCCAGCAGTATCGTGAAGGCATTCAATGCCGCTTTTGATGGAACATAACTGGCCAGTTTTACTCCGTAATATTTCCATGATGGATCTGTATGAAGATTCAACGAACCCAGTCCCGATGTGATATTGCTGATGCGGGGGCCTTCCGATTTTTTCAGCAGATCAAGAAAAATTTGTGTGACACTGATCACCCCGAAAAAGTTAGTGTCAAAAACTTCCTGTATATCTGCGATGGGAGTGGTGAGCGCACTTTCAGGAAACCCCTTACTGATACCTGCATTGTTGATGAGGATGTCAAGTCTGCCTTTTTCTTTTTCAATGATATCTTTTGCCGCTGAAATGGTGGCTGGTTTGGTCACGTCAATTTCAATCGCTTCGATATTTCCAAAGCCCTGGGCATTCAAATCTTTTACTACCGTTTTTCCTTTTTCAAGGTCTCGTGAACCGATGTAGATGAACAATCCTTTTTTAGATAATTGTTTGGCAGTTTCAAGGCCGATGCTCCTGTTGGCACCTGTAATCAATACTGTTTTCATGTTTCTGTTTTTTTGATCCTGTAAAGTTGCGTCCTTCAAAAATGAAAACATTTGCCATTTGGCAAAAAACAATTTAACGGATATTTTTTCTGATCCTGCTTAGCGATGATTGTGTTACGCCAAGATAAGAAGCGATGTAAGAAAGTGGCACCCGGTTGACGAGGGTAGGATAGATCTCCAAAAAACGGAGATAACGGGCTGTTCCATCTTCGGAAAGCAGAGGACTGATCCTTTCCACTTTCTGCAATAAAGCTTTCGAAATTATTTTTCGAACAATAGCATCAAATCCGACAATCGTATCCAAAAGGTCTTTCCAGTTTTCCCGCGAAAAGAAGATGAGTTTACAATCGGTCAGCGCTTCCACATAGGAAGAAGAAGGTATCCGGTTGTCGAAACTTTCGAGGTCAACGACCAGGTTATTTTCTTCTATGAAATATTTGGTGATCTCTTCGCCTTTGTTGTTGTAATAACAAACCCGTACAACGCCTTCCAATACAAACCCAACACGATTGGATATTTTTCCGGCTTCTGAAAAATATTCGTTTTTGCGAAGCGTCAATTCCTCTGCTTTTTCGGTGATAAGCGCCACCTGCTGCGGATTCAATGAACCGAACCGGAGGATGTAATCAAATAGTTCTTTCATTGCTGAAAGTTAGTAAAACTAATGCCGGCAGAATTTGTCAAATGGCAAAAAATAATTCTTTCCATCGGGATAAATATCACGCCATGTCATTAACCACGTTTTTTTCCTTTTTTTTCTGGCAGAGGGGGAAGTTTAAATAATGGCATCATCCGCATGTACTGTTCAAAGGTCAGGTTTTGAAGTGCCGCCATTCTTGCATCTACGTGATTTAAAGTGCTGGCACGTTCCAGTAATTTTTTGCAAAAGACAGTATCGTCCAGCACCGTTGCCAGAGTAAAAACATCCAGCACTGCCTGCGGGGCAAACTGGTCATATGAATTATTGAGGTCAAGTACTTGCTGGTTCAGTCGGTTATACTTAGCCCAGGTGTTTCGCATATCGTTATTTTTCCAGGGAGCAAGGGTCAGTGTATTCGGCCATTGCTGATTTTGAGCCATGTATTGGTCTATCAATTGCCATACGGTGTACGATGGCTGTGCTTGCCATTTACTATAAATACGCTGCCTGATCTCATACACATTTTCCTTTTCAAGATTTTTGGGTGCACCAGTATTGGAGCCATATCCGTCTATATGCCCGGCCATAGCGATATAAGGGATCACTTCTTCATCGAGTTTCAAGCCTGTAGCCATGAGCAGATCATTACCCAATGCATCAACTGTACCTGCTTCGGCTCCCAATTCTTTCAACAACTTTATTGCCCATGCATTCTTATGTAATACCGCCTGGAATAAAAGTGTTTCCCCTTTTAGATTTCTCCACTCTATATTTACTTTATCCCCGAGTAGTCGTTGCAATTCAACACTATCCTTACGGGCAATAGCTGCAGAAACTTTTTCTTCGATAGTGATCTTTGCCAACTCGGAAGGGCCGGGAGTTTCAACAGCTTTTAATAGTTGCAATTTGCGGCTGAGGTCAGCATAGTTGGTTGTAGCCATCCGTGCAGAATCGGTCAGGTAAGCCTGAGCATACCCCAATGCAGTGCTGCCGAGAATGTCGCTGGCATTAACATCAGGATGATATTGCATCAGCAGGTCAAACATCTCCGCCGGATTAGCAGAACGCAGCAATGCATACATCAATGGCGTACGCCCCAGGTAATCCTTTGCATTTATATTTGCCTTGTGTTTCATCAGCCATTCCACAGCGGGCCTGTAAGATTTTTCTACCGCGATGTGTAAAGCCGTGTAACCATTTGGCCCCACTTCGTCCACATTTTTAAAACCTGCATTATAAAGTATATCAGCCGTCGCGGTATTTTTTGCTCGCCATAATGCAAGCATTAGTGGAGTATCCCCGCGAAATGTTTTTATTCCACTTTTATTATAAGCATCGTTCTGCAGCATCACCGCAACCACTTCGGGAGTAGAATGAAAAACAGCAAACAGGAAATAACTCACATGTCCCTGATCTTTCAGCGTTACCCGATCTATATCGAGCCTGATGGAAGCGATCGCTTTTTGAACAGCCGCGGGGTCGTTGGCCGAGATAGCTGCTACCAGTGCATCATCAAAATTACGGGCTCCATTTTCCTGGGCCTTTGTGTTGTAATGAAAACTCAGGGTGAGCATTCCTATCACGATAAATTTTCGCATTGCTTGTTCGGTTTACAATTGATGGTGAAAATAGCAACAAATTTCATTCTGAGGTTAGGGGCTGGTGGGTATTTTCATGGTCAGTATTTTTCAACGTATATCATTGCTGTCTGCAGGAAAAACAAAACACCCCGAACCTTTCGGCCGGGGTGTCCTATTGTGTTTGTAATTATATTTTTAAAAATTCCTTACCACCATTTCAGTCCTGCGGTTCTTTGCACGGCCTGCTGCTGTTGCGTTGTCAGCTACTGGTTTCGTTTCACCGTAACCGGTAGATTTCAAACGGCTGGCATCAATTCCTTTAGCCACCAGATAATTTTTAACTGCACCAGCACGGTTGTCTGAAAGGACCTGGTTGCTTTCATCTGATCCCTGTGAATCGGTATGGCCATCGATGTCGATCATCAATGACGCATCTGATTTCATAAGATCAACCACTGCATCCAAAGATTTGTTTGATTTTGCAAGAAGTTTGTAACTACCCGTTGCAAAGAATACATTCTTGGCAGCGAAATTTACTTTTTCAATCACTTCTTTAGCGATCACCGGGCAACCCTGGTTACTAGCCGGGCCTGAACGTGAAGGGCATTTATCTTCTTCATCATTCACACCATCGCCATCGGTATCCGGGATCGGGCAACCCTGGTAACGGGCAACACCTTTCACAGTCGGACATTTGTCTTCTTCATCATTGATGCCATCACCATCGGTATCCGGAATAGGGCAACCCTGGTATTTAGCTACACCTGCCTGATCCGGACATTTATCATCCGCATCGGCAATCCCATCCCCATCACGATCAGGGCATCCCTGCAAAGCAGCTGTACCAGCTACATCCGGGCATTTATCATCGGCATCCAATACACCATCGCCATCACGATCGGTGATCACAGGCGGTGGCGGCGGAGGAGGAGTGCCCGGAATTCGTTTGCCAAACAATTTGAATTTCAATCCTGCCTGTATCTGTTGATTGTACGCTGCAGGGTTTGAATTCGCATCATCTGCAAGCCTTTTCAGGCCATGCACATATTTTGCATAAATGCTTACGCGGCCACGCGGTATAAATTCAACACCACCCAATACACCAAGAGATGTTTTCTCGAAAAAATCCTTATTGTCTACATCAACCGGCGAAGTCTTGTCAGTTGCTTTTGTAAGGAAATCAGCCTGTCCACCCAATGCGAATGCAAAATATTTGCCCGCATGGAGTTTGAAGAATAATGGCACTGAAATATAGGTCAGTTCCTGGTCCAGGCTCGTGATATTGGCGGTTTCGGCTTTAGAGCCGATGCGGGAATACTGTGCCTGTAACTCTAATGAGACCGTATTTCCCATCGGGAAATTTACCCATACACCGGGAGCATATCCCCATTTGAATTTCATATCAGTTCCCGGAATATCATCCTTTAAACGGAATTTAGAATAGTTTGCTGCACCAAGTACACCACCGGAAATCGTATAGCGGTCAGCAGTTTGTGCAAATGTGCTGCTCACAACGCATAGAAATAACGTTGCGAAAAATAATAGGTTTTTTTTCATACATGTTGTTTAATGTTCAATACCCCTATTACAATGGATGTGCCGAAGTTGTTAAACAACCGATAAAACTTATTACACGTAATCTTTATATCCTTAGAAACAAAATCCGGAAATGCACGCCTGTACTTGATCTTGAAGGAGTTGAAATGTAAAGTGTATATTTTAAAATTGTGTATAACCCTGTTAAAATAAATTGGCAAAAGACCTTCTTGTTTAGTTGCCAAAAGATATGAAAGCAGGTTAAAGTGGGAAAATGTAGAATAAAATATGGAATAATTTTTCTTTCCCGAATATTATCTATCTTGTCATTGTTTCATTTTGAAGCAAATGGTCAAGCTAATATATTCTCATATGAAAAAGTTCTTGCTGCTTTTATTCATTACAACCATTTCTACACAATTTATCCATGCTCAACCAAAAGCTCCGTTGGTCAAAACGATCAATGGTATGATCGAAGGTGTGACTGAGCAAACGGGCGTAAGATCTTTCAAAGGAATTCCCTTTGCCGCACCACCCGTGGGCGGGTTGCGCTGGAAAGAACCTCAGCCGGTCAAAGACTGGAACGGAGTGAGAAAGGCTGTGGCTTTTGGCCCGACAGGTATGCAAACAAATGTATTCGGTGATATGGGTTTTCGTTCGGGCAGCATGAGTGAAGATTGCCTTTACTTAAACGTGTGGTCACCCAAAGAAAATAAAAAAGCCTTACCAGTGCTGGTATATTTTTATGGTGGTGGATTTGTTGCAGGCGATGGCTCCGAAGCAAGGTACGATGGCGAAAGCATGGCTACCAAAGGGATCGTAGCCGTTACGGTAAATTACCGGCTGGGTGTTTTTGGTTTTTTAGCACATCCGGAACTGACCAAAGAATCTCCGCATCATGCTTCGGGTAATTACGGGTTGCTCGATCAGGCGGCGGCGCTCAAATGGGTACAGCAAAATATCGCCGCATTTGGAGGTGATCCCAAAAGGGTTACCATCGCTGGTGAATCGGCAGGTTCAATTTCGGTAAGTGCGCAGATGGCATCGCCCTTATCCAAAGATCTTATTGCCGGCGCCATTGGAGAAAGCGGTTCAATACTGGGTACTTTGCCGGCGACCCCCCTGGCGAAAGGGGAGCAGACCGGAACCGAGTTTGCCGCCAAAGTAAATGCCGCTTCCCTGGCGGACCTCAGGACAATACCTGCCGAAAAATTATTGCAATCTGCGGCAGCTTTCGGCCCATTCCGTTTTTCAATCACCATCGATGGATATTTTTTTCCGAAAAGCCCGTATGAAATTTTTGCCGCAGGCGAACAGGCGCATGTTCCATTATTGGCCGGCTGGAATAATGAAGAAATGAATTTCAGGATGGTGATGGGCATGGATGCTCCAAACAAAGCGAACTTTACAAAAGCCGTTCAGAAGTTATATCCCGATCATTCCGAAGAAGTGTTGAAATTATATGATGCACCATCGGATGAAGCCGTAGAAGCGGTTGCCACCGATCTTGCCAGCGACCGTTTCATCAGTTTCAGTACCTGGAAGTGGATCGAGATGCAGGTGAAGACCACTCAAAAACCGGTGTACCGTTATTTGTTTTCCCGGCCAAGGCCGGCGATGACGGCTACGATGGGCAATTCAACACCAGGGCTGGCAGGTGGAGTGGTGAAAGATACTACAGGTAAACCTGCGGTTAAAATGCCTGTTTCGAAAGGAGCTGTTCATTCTGCCGAAATTGAATATGCCATGGGTAATCTTTCGTCGAATAAGACGTACGAATGGACAGCGGAAGATTATAAAGTGTCGAAAACGATGCAGGAATATTTTGCCAATTTCATTAAATATGCAAACCCCAACGGAGCCGGTCTGCCTGAATGGCCAAAGATCTCTAATGGAAAGGAAGTGCAATACATTAACATCAACACAGATACAAAACTGGAAACAGAGGTGCATCGTGGCCGTTATATTTTCATGGATAACCAGGTGGTGAAGTGAATAGTTTGAGGAACAAATGGTTCAGGAAACTGCGATCAAAAAATGGGTATTTGCGGGTATGTTTTCGATATTGATCCTGGAACCGGACAACTCAATTTTTTATCTCAGTAATAACGTTTGCCCGGTCTCGATCTTATCGGCGATATCGTTTTGCAACCTGTATCTTATTATATAAGTATATGCTCCTGCCGGTTGTCGGCTTCCTGCAAATTCACCATTCCACCCTTTGGATATTTGGGTAGATGAAAATATCGGCTGCCCCCAACGGTTAAAGAGCAAAAGAGAAAAAGTTTTTGCATTACCATAAACGCGGAACACATCGTTGACCCCATCATGGTTTGGAGAAAAGGCCGACGGAACAAAGAAACCCGGCTTTCTTTCTTTTACATAAATATTGATTGTACCGGATATCGTACAATATTCATTGGTAGCAGTTACCTTATAAATTGCGCTCGTGTTTGGATGGGCAATGGGAGAGAGGCATTGCAGGCAACTCAGGTCGGGACTATATTTCCAGGTTACTTTTGCATTGCTCCGGGTTGATAAAAAAAGTTGTGCGCCGGCGTCAATGGAAGTATCTTTTATAGATGATAATTCAACCGGGCGATAATAGAAATTATGCTTTGTAAAACTGGCCGTATTTCCGCAAATGTCTTTTTTTACTTCCAGTATACTGGTATCTTTTGCCAGGAAAACACCGTTCCATTTTGCTGGTACACAACTGAATGTATCAATACTTTTATTGTAGGGGATGTTTTTAAATTTCGCGATAAAAATATCAGCTATGCCATTCACATTTAAAATATCAGTCGGGCCGGCAAAACCGGAGATCATATAAGATCTGTCTTTGTTAACGAACAGGCCGGATGCCCGTTCATTACCACTTCCGCCAAACATGGTGCATTCGCGGATATTTCCAGATGTATCAGCTTTAAGTACGAACACATCCAAAAGGCCTTTGTTGGAAGGAATATTCCCATCTGCTGATCCGGAATGCCCGGCAAGTATCAATGTACTGTCATTGAGCATTTTCATATCGTGCACTTCTTCTTCCCCTGACCCGCCCAATAATTTGCCCCAGATCTTATGGCCTGTACCGTCAAATTTGTACAGCATTATATCATTCGCTCCATGATTGACCGGGTAATAACCCCCACTGTTGCGGGTGAAGCCTGTGAGGTAAATAATATTCGGAAACGGCGCCACCACTTTCCGGAGATTTTCCTGGTTAGGCCCATTCATCGTAATATTCCATTCCAGTTGGCCATCCAGGGAAAATTGCGCCAGTTTTCCTTCTGTAGTGTTGGGGGCAAAAGAAATAGGTTTGTTTGAAAATCCGCATGCAATAAGTTTGTTTTGCGGGGTAACACATATATCTATCACTGTGCCGATGACACTGCTATCAATGATCTTATCCCACATCGTGTTGCCATTTTGGTCTAACCGGGTAAGACGCCCTTTTTCCCGGGTGAAGGTGGGGTTGGAAGAGCGATCGTACCATCCACCCAGGATAATGCTGCCGTCAGGCAGCAAGACTGAGCAATAGTATGAGTCACCGTTTGCAGACGAGGCAACATTCCTCCTCCATAATATGTTACCAGTATGATCCAGCTTAAACACCCAGGCATCGCCTATTCCATGATTTTCCGGAAAATCGTGTGAATTACCACTGTTGTGTCCAGCCAGGATATAACTTCCATCTGCGGTTTCCTGTGCGGTGCAAACTTCTCCGGTTCCCGTATTCGGATAGATGATCTTTTCCCATTCTGTGTTTCCGCAGCTATCCAGTTTATAAATACCCCAGTCCAGCCCACCGGCCGACGGTGGTATCGTTTCCCTTTTTACCTGGCCATGCAACAAGTAGCCGCCATCCCTTGTACCGATGCATCGTCCGTAAATATCGTTCATATTGTACCCGAAGGTTTTTTTCCAAATAACGGAATCCTGGGATATGGCTGCGAATGAATGGCAGAAAAGTAAAAGAAGCAAAAGGATGCGGGGCATAGGTTATCGTTAGTTCCTGGTGCAGTAAAATTAACCGGTTTCCTTTTATTGCCGTGTAAAATTTGCTAAATGTGGATATATATTATACAGATGACAGCACGATGATTGCTATTCCGTATGAACCGTAGGTTGTGCGGGAAGTGCCTTACATTAATTGAATACGGTAAAGCGGTAAGTGAAATATACTTTTGCTGCCGAACAAAACAATCAACACATCCATAAAAATTACCCTTCATGTTAAAGACAATTTTCGCGTTTTTTATTTCACTGGCATTTGCCTTATCCGGTACTGCTCAAAAGCTGGAAACATTTACTGTTACCCTGCAGCCGAAAGCCGGTGCCAACAGCTATCTCAGCGTTTCACAAAAAAAATCTTTCAACGCTTCGGAAGCCGCAGCCAATAAATCAACCATCGATATCGGGCTTGTCGTTACACCAAACGGCAGCAAAGAAATCCTTGAGTGGTATAACCTAAGCGGCAAGGATGATAAGATCCCGGCAGATGTAGTGGGCACTACAACGGGTATTGCAGGATTAGGTTTTGATAAGGATCTGTTTCAGAAATGCAATACCTCACAGGACCTGCAAAGGATGACGACGCATATCACTCCAAATTCATTCGTGCATTTTGGATCTGTTACCGATGAAGTTGCTGCAGGCGTAAAATACCATTGCTTCCTGTTGCAGTTGCAAAATGGCAAAAGGGCGTTGCTATGGGTAGAATCCACTGAAGCCGGGACTTACAAAGTGACGGTGAAAAAACAATAAAATTTATCGGCAATCCCGGCTGAACTTATTCTCCGGGATTGCCGTGTTTTACAAAGAAGCCAAGCATTTCCTCCAGCGCATTTTGCGCATGCATCCGTTCCCCGTTTTCCAATGATTCTTTGGCAGCGAGCGCCCCGCGTTGCCGCATTTCAGTTTCATAGGCCGTAATGGCTTCCAATTGACTGGAATATTTATCGGAAGTCAGCTGTTCACTCAACTCCAATGCATCCAGCATCGCCATGTTGGCGCCTTCGCCGGCGAATGGTGGCATCACATGCGCTGCATCGCCGATCAGGGTTACGTTTGGCAATGACTGCCATTCCTGATCGAACGGGATGCAATAGATAGGGTGTGGGATGACCGGTGTATCTGCGTTTTCAAATATTTCAAACCAGTCATCACTCCAGCCGGTAAATTCTTTTTTGAACCAGTTGAGGAGTTGTTTCCTGTCGGAATAATCGATGTTGTTGGTAGAAGCCCATTTTTCATCCACTTTAAGACTGGCATAAAACCCTATCTCATCATCTTTTTTTTGTCCGCCCAGCATGCAATGCCCGTTTCCGAATGCCATTACTTTTCCTCCATTCAATAACGCTGAAATGCCCGGTGTTTTGCGGGAGGCATCGTGCACATTTATTTCTACCATAGTTACTCCGGAATAAAAAGCCTTGATCGGCGTGATGTACGGCCGGATCTTCGAGTTGGCGCCATCTGCAGCAACTACAAGGTCGGCATAAACGGATGTGCCGTTTTTGAACTGTAAGCTCCATCCTTCTTTTTCACGTTCCATTGAAACAAAATGGCTATCCCATACCATTGTTCCGGGTTGCAAAGAATCCAGGAAGAGATCACGCAAAGGGCTGCGGTCTATCTCCGGACGAAAATGTGCATTGCCAAAATCTTCTTCGGATTTATTATCGTGATCGCTTAAAAAAATTTCGGCTTTTTCGTTGGTGATGACTTTTCGATCTGCACCTGCCCTGAATTTTTTTTTGAATTCTTCCAGTAATTCCGCTTTGCGGATGGCCGCCAGTCCTGATCCTTCGTGCATATCGAGTGGAGAACCGATGAGCCTTGCTGTCCGGTTGGCATCGCGTTCGTATACTTTTACGTTTGCGCCTTTCAATTGAAGCAATCTTGCAAGGGTGAGGCCGCCGGGGCCGCCGCCAATGATGGCTATCTGCTGGTTATTTATTTTCATGTTTCAAAAGTTTGATTTGATAACACAAAACTATTTCCCTTGCAGCACCGATAATAGTACAAATCGGTCGTTTTTATTTTTAGATAATTCTTTTGGGATCACTCCGGAAAATTTTTTCACTTCTTTAATGAAATGATTCTGATCGGTGAAATTCAACTCAGGGAAAAGTTTGCCTCTGGCGATATGTTCCAGCGAAGCCCTGAAGCGGAGAATATTACAATAGGCTTTCAGCGAAAGCCCGAATTGCCGGGTAAAATAACGATTGATCTGCCTGCTGCTCCAGAATACTTTTTCGGAAAGTTCTTTTACACTCATTTCGCCGCTGGAAGAATAGATAAGATTGAACAGCAGACGTTTTCGTTCATCAATTTCTTCAGGTAAAAGTTCGCCAAGCCGTAATGAAGCCTGTTGGTAGAACGTATCAAAATCCTGTAACCCGTTTTGACTAAAATTCCAGAAGTCATCCGGGAGTTCTTTGGCGGTATTGAGCAGTTCTGAAATAGACATTTGTAAAATATATTCCACCGCCAAAGGTTTGAAACTGATGACATAAGCCAGTGTATGCGGCGGGATCATTCTTTGTTCCGGCGCTGTTTCCAGGCCGATAAGCAGTACCTGGAACTTATCCGAACCGCTGCGCAGGAAGAAAAGGTCGATCCTTCCGTCAGGCATTACCACCACTTCTTTTACTTCGTCTGTCGGATTGTGGAACATGCCGATGCTCTCTACAAAATCAGCCAGCGGTGGGGCAGGAGGGATGAATTTGCAGTAGAAGCTCTCTGGAATATTTTCGCCTTTTTTACCAGCTTTCATGGATGATCAGTTAACCCTGAGATAATACCGGGATGATTATTTATGAAACTATTTATGCCTAAATTTAGCGACAAATAAATTTCCACCATTTAAAACAAAAATCATGACTACAAAAGAGGTTGCTGAAAAATTTCATGAATACATGAACCAGGGGGCATTTGGCAAGATTTACGGAGAATTGTACAGCCCTGATGCTACCAGCGAAGAAGCGCCGGGCTCAGGCTGGGAAAAAGCGACAGGTATGGCAGAGATTGAGGAGAAAGGAAAAAAGTGGAACCTGACCATGCAGGAGATCCATGGCGGAACTACCGCAAAACCGGTGGTGGCAGGAAATTATTTCACTTGTTACATGACGATGGATTTTACTCCTAAAGGTGGGCCGAGAACGAATATGGAAGAATTGGGATTATATAAAGTGAAAGACGGTAAAATAGTATCTGAGCAATTCTTTTATGAAGTTTGATTTCTTCCTGTTTTTGAACATAGCAATAAAAGAGAGCCCAACGTTAAATCAGTTTAACAATAACGGTGAATAAGCGGACCAGCAGCGGACAAGCTGCGGAGGAAGAGCGGAGGAGAAGAGCGCGTTCCTTAATGGATAGTCAACCCCTGGCATCACGACTGATGGTTGACTACCATTCTGTGTTGCAATAAAATGTGCAATCAGAGGAGAGCTTCTGCAAACCAGATCACTGTCCCGCAGGTTCCGGAGGGAATTTTTTCCCTTACTTTGTACAAATTTTCCGCATGAGATTTTTTATCGCCTTCTTTATTTTCATTGCAGCATTTTCCGCGGGGAGTGCCCAGGAACTTCCGTTTCAGCGCATCCAACTCTCGTCCGGACAACTGACCTGTACAAGGTATTCCAATGATATTTATAAACTTGTATACACGCCGACGGGTTATACCCGTAATGAATTGATCAGCGACGCGGTGATTGCAAAACCGGCATCCGTAAACAAACCCATGAAAATGATTACGGCAAAAGGGGAAGCCATCAGTTTCGCTACAGCAAGGCCATTGGTACAATTGCGGCCTTTTTCCAGGGAAGGGCAGATCGGTTTTAGTTTTCCTCTTTCAAAAAACGAAAAAGTATTCGGCGGCGGCGAGCGGGCATTGCCACTCAATCGCCGCGGGTATAAATTCAATCTCTACAACAATCCCTGGTATGGTTATTCCGAAGGTGCCGATAACCTGAATTATTCTGTTCCGTTTTTTACTACATCCGATGGATATGGTTTGTTCTTCGACAATCCGAGTAAAGGTTATGCGGATATCGGCAAAACGGATAGCACGATGATGGAAGTAGGTTTCAGCAGCGGAGAAATAAATGTGTACGTCATTTTTGGAAAAGATTATAAAGAGATCCTCGCGGGTTATAACAAACTTACCGGCACCCAGCCGCTGCCCCCGCGTTGGGCGCTGGGCAACCTCATGAGCCGTTTTGGTTACACCAGTGAAGCACAGGCGAAAGAGATCTTAGGTAAAATGAAAAGCGAAAATATCCCGGTGGATGCCATCATCTTCGATCTTTTCTGGTTCGGCGACAGTATCAAAAATACCATGGGGAATCTCGATTGGGTGAATAAAACAAAATGGCCTGATCCGAAAAAAATGATCACGGATTTTAAGAAACAAAATGTGCAGACGATACTCATCACCGAGCCATTCGTTGTAAAGTCATCTTCCAATTATGGATCTTCTAAAAATTTTCTTGCTGTAGACAGTACTAATAAACCCTACACGATCGGTGACTTTTATTTCGGCGCCGGCGGATTGATCGACATTTTCCGCAAAGATGCGCAGGACTGGTTCTGGAGCAAACACCAGCCGCAAATGAAAAACGGGGTGGAAGCCTGGTGGGGTGATCTGGGTGAGCCGGAGAAACATCCAGCCGATCTTTATCATAACCTGAAAGATCTGGGATTCAATAAACGCCTGTTCAAAGCTGATGAAGTACATAATCTTTACGGGCATACCTGGACAAAAATGCTGTACGAAAAATACGCGAAGGAATATCCGGCAAAACGCTTGTTCAGCCTCAACCGCAGTGGATTTGCGGGAACCCAACGTTATGGGATCTTCCCCTGGAGTGGTGATGTAAGCCGCAGCTGGAGCGGGCTGCGGGCGCAGTTGCCTGTTATGCTGGGGATGAGCATGAGCGGGATTCCTTATGCGCATGCTGATGCCGGTGGGTTTGCGGGTGGTGAGGGCGATAATGAATTGTATGTAAGATGGCTGCAGTTTGCGGCATTCACTCCGATCTTCAGGCCGCATGGAACGGCTTTGTTTAGTATAGATACCAGCTCGTTCAGTTTTCCGAGTGAAGCGGCATTGATTGATACACCTTATAAGTTCAGGGCAGAAACGGCCATTTCGCTCCGTTATATTTTCCTTCCTAATAATTATACGTTGGCCTATAAACAATCAGTGAAAGGCGTTCCGCTGGTTGCCCCGCTTTATTTTTATTATCCTGCAGATGAAACAGCGATCAATATAAATGACGAATACATGTGGGGTGCGAATATGCTTATTGCGCCGGTTTTAACTAAAGGCGCACGCTCGAAGAAGATATATTTACCCGAAGGGAAATGGTACGATTTTGCCAGTGATTCTATTGTTAGTGGTACAAAAGATGTTGCCTTAACTCCTGACCGGATCCCGATCTATATCAAGGAAGGCAGCATCCTCGGGCTTTGGACAGGGCTACGGGAGTCGAATGCATCAAATTCTGCCTCCGATTTCAATGATCAAACTGATCTGGGCGTATTTTATTTCCCCTCCCAAAAAATTACTGTTGATAGCATCTATTTAGACGATGGAATAACAAAGAATATCCAGGGTGAACTGATTGTTATTAAAGCACAGAAAGATGGAAATAAAATAAAGATCGAACTATTTTCGGGTATTAAATCCAGTAAATTAAATAGCGGTGCTAAAACAATAAAAATAGCTTTTCCCGGTACTCTGGCGTATCCATTTGTGGGATCAATTGACGGGAAAAGAATCAATAATAACGACCTCATTAAACTGCAATTGCCAGGACGGGAAACTTCGGCTTCCATGTACAATGCATTTGAGGTCGCATATTCTGGGAAACCGGTCAGTATGGAATTTGAACTTGTTAAATAAAATAACCAATGAACTACATAGAATTCGACTTCAACCCCGAAGATAAATTACAACAGGAGCAACTCATCGCCCTGCTGAGTGAAGAAGGCTTCGAAGGTTTTGAGGAAACTCCCGGAACTTTAAAGGCATTCATCAAAGAGGAAGACTGGCAGGAAACGAGGTTTTACGATATCATGGGATTATTTCCCGGATTAAAATATTGCCAGGAGATCGTTGAAAATAAGAACTGGAACGAGCAATGGGAATCTTCCTTCGAGCCGGTATTGGTGAATGATTTCGCGGCCATCCGGGCATCTTTTCATGAGCCGATCACAACGGTAAAACATGAGATCGTCATCACGCCTAAAATGAGCTTCGGTACCGGCCATCATGCCACCACTTACCTGATGATGGAACAGATGGCCAAACTGGATTTTAAAGGTAAAACGGTCATTGACTTTGGAACAGGCACCGGCGTTCTCGCCATTCTTGCGGAAAAGCTGGGTGCAGCAAAGATCGAAGCGCTCGACAATGACGAATGGAGCATAGACAATTCACGGGAAAATATTGAAGCAAATGGAAGTGAAAAGATCCATCTTTATAAAGCTGAAACGATCCATCCTTCTGTAAAAGCGGATATTATCCTGGCCAATATCAACCTCAACGTCATCACCGCCAACCTGGATGCCATCACTGCAGTGTGCAAACCCGAAACGATCGTGCTTTTCAGCGGCCTGCTGGTTACTGATAAAGAGATCATCATCCCAAGGCTGCAAAACAATAATTTAACGATAATCGGCGTTTTTGAACGCAATAACTGGTTGGCAATCAAAACGAAGTACACAGACTGTTGATAACTCCAATGTTAATTTAACTTTAAGAACTGCGTTTTTTCCCTTAAGTTTGTACTATCAACTCAATCTAAAGATTCCGAATGAAAGAACTAATTCTCGTCATTTGTGCCTATTTAATTGGTTCAATTCCTACAGCATTACTGGTCAGCCGGAGGTTTTTCGGTATTGATATAAGAGATTATGGTAGTGGCAATATGGGCGCCACCAACACTTTCAGGGTACTGGGTTCTAAATATGGTACCATTGTAATGATCATCGACATCCTTAAAGGTGTAACCGCGGTTGCCCTTTTCAATCTTCTTCCATATTACCTTCACCACGAACTGGAAAGGACGAATCTTATGATCTGCCTGGGGCTTTCAGCCGTACTTGGTCACGTTTTTCCGATCTATGCCAATTTTAAAGGCGGGAAAGGGGTAGCTACTTTATTCGGTATGTTGCTGGCGATCCAACCGATCATCGCGGTCAGCTGTGTGGGAGTATTCCTTTTGGTACTTTTTCTTACAAGATATGTTTCGCTCAGTTCCATCCTCGGGGCAGTCATGCTGCCGATCTGCGTTTTGTGGATCTGGAATGATGATGTGGTACTTTACAGGGTATTCGCCATCCTGGTAGCGGCAATGGTAGTTTTGACGCATCAGAAAAATATCGGCCGTATCCTCCGTGGTGTAGAAAGCCGTGTTCCGATCCTGAAACACAGGGATCGTCGCAAATCACGCCGTAAATAATTATTTGTCTTATTTTCAACTTATACTCAGGGTTTTCCGTTCACCGGAAAACCCTGGTTCTTTTATATCTGTTGTGGTACTGACGCGATAATCAGCCATCGGCAATGGAGAGCATTCGCGGTCGTTGGTCGGTCGTCAGTGGTCGTTGGTCTTGTTAAACTATCTCACTTCCAGTACATAATAATAGTTTGGTACGCCAATTGTTTATAGGTTTGCAAAAGCAAAAACCCATAACATGAAAAAATTATTCCTATCAGCAATTACTGCCTCAGCAATTCTCGCCGCCTGTAGCACCAATGGTGTGACCGGCAGAAAACAACTGGCGCTATTCCCGGAATCGACCTTGCAGCAGGAAGCTGTATCTCAATATCAGTCTTTCCTCAGCGAAAACAAGGTGGTGAGCCAGTCTTCGAGTAAAGATGCCGAAATGGTGAAGAGGGTAGGTACCCGTATCGCCAATGCGATCACCAGCTATTACGCAAAAGATCCAACCATTTCAGCCGAACTCAAAGCTTATAAATGGGAATTCAACCTTGTAGATAATAAAGAAGTGAATGCCTGGTGTATGCCCGGCGGAAAAGTGGTGGTGTATACCGGACTTTTGCCGATCACACAAAACGAAGCCGCTTTGTCTATCGTACTCGGACATGAGATCACCCATGCGGTGGCGCATCATGGCAACGAGCGTATGAGCCAGGGAGCGTTGGCGCAGGGGCTGCAGGTTGCAGGTAATATCTTCACACAAAATAAAACACAGGCAAACGCTTTGTTCAACAACGTATTTGCACCGGCAGCACAGGTAGGTGTTTTGCTGCCCAACTCCCGCAAACAGGAATATGAAGCCGATCATTACGGATTGATCTTCGCGGCGATAGCCGGGTACAATCCACAGGAAGCGGTAAGTTTCTGGCAGAGAATGGCCGCAGCTTCTGCGGGTGCACAAAAACCACCGGTTTTCTTATCTACTCACCCTGCAGATGATGCCAGGATAGCGCAGATACAGAAGTATATGCCGGAAGCACTCTCTTACTATAAGCCTATTAAGAAATAAGAAATAAGAAAGTTAAAATAAGAAATAAGGAAGTGGGGTTCTCACGATCGGAGGTTTATCAGATGATTAAACTTTCAAACGTGAGAACCCCATTTTCTTATTCTATATTGCTTATTTAATATTTATTATTTATTCAATATATCAACATTTCCGCTGGTTCCAAGGAGTTTTTTTTGCTCATAACTACCATTTTCGTCCAAAAAGGCCTACTTTTGTACTCTCTAATGATCTGTCTTGCCGGTAAAGTGCCTTTCGGGGTTGTACTGCATTCGTGCATTAGGGGCATTTACACTTTTAACTAAACAGTATTATCATGGCGTTAGAAACGATGTTGGAAAAATTGCAATTGAAGAACGAGAAGAACCTGCTGATACAAGGATTACCTTCTTCCATAGAAAAACAGTTCCTGAAATTGAATTTTGCAAAAAGCGTTACGCCCCTTTTAAGAAGCCGCCGGATAGATTTCGCACTCGTTTTTGCTGTAAATAAAAAACAACTGGTCGACATCCTTACCGATGTATTGCCGGCCATGGCCGACAACCCTAACTTTTGGATCGCATATCCGAAGGTGGCAGCCAAGATCGCCAGTGATCTTACCCGTGACCACAATTGGGAGTGTATCCAGTGCTTCGAACTTGAAGGTTTGCATGAGGTAGAATTAGATAACGTATGGAGGGCCATGAAGTTCATGCCAAAAGCCTGCAGCAAAACTACCAAGACAAAATCCCCGGTAGCCACTCATCAATCAGTGAAAGTAGCCAAGAATATTTCGGTACCGGAAGAACTGAAGGTATTGTTCAAAAAGAACAAACCTGCCAGCATCTTCTTCGACAGCCTTTCGTTTACGAATAAAAAGGAATATGTTGAATTCATTGCCGGGGCAAAAAAAGAAGAAACAAAAACCCGCCGCCTGGATGCCGTGATGGAAAAGTTGAATACGGGGAAGATGAGCCCTTCGGCAAAGTAAATCGCAGATTCTGCTGATGAGAAAGATTTCACAGATAGGTTATAAGATCTTGATCCTCGTCTCTTGGCGGGGATTTTTTTTGGGATGCTGGATACTGGATACTAGATGCTGGTTACTGGATATTGGTTTACTGAATACGGGATGTTCTGTGAAAATTGTGGAACAAGCTGTGATTCTAATAAAATCTCCTTCGCTAAGATACCCAGCATCCAGTATCCAGCATCCAGCCCCGCCTCATTTTATGATCACCGTCCCCAATTGCCTCGTAAGGTCAATCTCCATTTGTTTAAGATGTTGGTGTGTTTGCAGGAAAAGCAGTTGGTCTTCGACGTTGGTAGCATGCTCCAGTTCGCGCTGGTTCTCTTCGATCAGCTTTTTAATTTTCCTAAGCTTCAGGTAATTCAGCGTAGAAGTCACTTCTTCGCGAAAAAGATCCTCCCGGGTGGGAATATGCCCTTCAAAATGTTCCTTCCATTTGGGACTGATCTCCGTATTGGAATCCATGATATTGATCACCAGGGTATTTATGGATTTGTCTTCGTGATATAAAAAACTCTTGGCATTCGGGTTCAAACCCTCGTTGTACCAGGTTTTATAGATCTGATATATATTCACGAGCTCTTTATTCTCCATCATTGTATCGAGTTCGTTTTCGGCGATCTGGGTAAAAAGATATTCCGCCACACTCTGTTCTTCGCTCCATTTTTTTACGCCAAATTCAAGCAGGCTGCGAACCATGGCACGCTCGTTCATCTCGTCCCTGTTGAAGAGGTTGAGCACTTCATCCATGGGCGTCTCTTCCGGCATGCCGTCGGGTACCACCAGGGCAGGTTGCTCATTGCGGAAAGAACGCTGTTCTTCTTTGGTGACCTTATCGCGGATGAATTTATTGACCAGGTTGTTGAGCCCGCTTTCCTCAATCTTCAATATTTCAGAAACCTGCTTGATATAATCCTGGCGGCGGGTAAATTCTTCCGTTTTTGTGATCTTCGAAAGTGTTTCCGCGATCTGGTTTACGACCTGGGATTTTTGCGAAGAGTCGTTACCGGCATCCTTCAGCGATACTTCCAATTGGAACAGGATGAAATCCTTTTTATTCGCTTTTACAAATTCCCGGAAAGCTTCCGCACCAACTTTATTTACATAACTATCGGGATCTTCTTTATCAGGAATCAATACCAGCCTTACGTTCAGGCCTTCTTCCAGCGCAAGATCCATTCCCCGCAGAGCGGCTTTAACACCGGCGCCATCGCCGTCATAGATGATCGTGAGATTGTTGGTGTATTTTTTTACAAGCCTTAGCTGATCGGGGGTGAGTGAAGTTCCTCCGCTCGCCACCACATTTTCCACACCGGCCTGGTGCAGGCTTACCACATCGGTATAACCTTCCACCAGCAGGCATTCGTCCGCTTTATCTATCGCCATCCTGGCAAAATAAGAACCGTAAAGGATCTTACTTTTTACATAGATCTCATTTTCCGGAGTATTGATATATTTCGGCGCTTTGTCATTTGTTTTGATCACCCTCGCCCCAAAACCCAGTACTTTGCCGCTCTGATTGTGGATCGGGAAAATGATACGTCCGCGGTAATTATCCATCGCCCGGTCGTCGCGGACTACCACCAGCCCGCTTTTCTGCAGGTATTCGAGATTGTATTGCGCACCTTTGGCGGCATTGGCAAACGAATCCCGGCCTGAAGGATTATAGCCTATCTGGAATTTCCGGATGATCTCTTCCCGGAAACCACGCTCCTTTAGATAACTCATCGCAACATCCTGACCCTCATCGGTATTGAAAAGGGTGTCGGAGAAATATTTTTGGGCAAAACTGTTGATGATGTACAGGCTGTCAGCAGTCTGCTGGGTCAGTTTTACTTCCGGGCTAACCTCGGTCTCTTCAATCTCAACATTGTATTTATTGGCCAGCCATTTCAGCGCTTCTACATAACTGTATTTTTCCAGTTCCATGAGGAAGCCGATACTGTTGCCGCTTTTACCACAACCAAAACACTTGTAGATCTCTTTAGTAGGAGAAACGGTAAATGAAGGCGATTTTTCGTTGTGAAAAGGGCAGAGGCCGAGGTAATTGACCCCACGTTTTTTTAATTTTACAAACGAGCCTACGATATCGATGATATCGATGCGGCTGAGAATCTGCTGTATGGTTTCCTGGCTGATCAAGATGTAAAACTAGTTCAAAAGGTTGAAAGTTCAAGGTTGAACGTCAACTAACGGTGTCACATTATTTCAGCATCTGAAAATACCCGCCGGACCAAAAACTTTCAACTTTTCACCTTCAACTTTTAACCATTTAAATATCCTGTTTTTCAGTATTTACTAATATCTTTAACGGTACAAAAAACAATCACACATGAAGAAAATTTTTATGCTTTCTATGCTGTTGGCTTTCTCGGCTTCGTTGTTTGCACAATCGATCGATGATATCGGGAAATTGGTCATTTTGAACCAGTATGCAAAGGCAAAAACATCTGTTGACCAGTTTCTATCAGATCCTAAAAATGAAAACAAACCGGACGGATGGTATTATAAAGGCAGAATTTACAATGCTTTGTCATTCGATAGTACGATGAAGGCGGATGCCTTCGCTCTTAAAAGCACCGCTTTTGATGCTTTTAAAAAATACCAGGCATTGGATCCTAAAGATACCAGGATGAAAGATGAAGAGTATGCTTCTTTACTGAACCTGTATTATGGTTTTTATGATTTTGGCGCTACTGCTTTTAATAAAAAGGATTTTGATAATTCTGTGAATGGCTTTAAAAAAGCATTGGAAGTAAGGGAATACATTACCGGCAAAAAGATCACTTACAAAGAAACCCCGCTTTCGGCTGTAGATACATCACTTATCCTGAATGTTGCAATTGCCGCTACCCAGGCAAAAAAGACCGATGAAGCGGTTGCTCATTACAAAAAGATAGTGGATGCAGGCATCGCTGGCCCTGGCTACCTGGAAGTATACCAGTTCCTGGCGGATCATTATGCAAAAACAAACGATCCATCCCTTCAGTCATTTCTTGCTCAGGCAAGGGCAAAATATCCTGAAAATGAATTCTGGGATGAAGTGGAGCTGAATACCGTACCAAAAAATGCGGAAGACAAAACAGCTTTGTATGCAAAATATGAAGAGCTGCTGGCGAAAAATCCTTCCAATTATAACCTCAATTATAACTACGCGGTAGAATACTACAACAGTTTGTATGGCAATGATGCCAAACCTAAAGACCTTGCAGCAGCAAAGGAAAAATTGACTTCGATCCTTACACAGGCGATCAAAAATGACAAAGGTGTAGACGCGACTGTTTTGATGACCAACCACCTGTACAACATCGCGGCTGACCTCAGCAGTGCGGCTGTAATGGTAAAAGGCACCAAACCCGAAGATGTAAAGAAGAAAGCGGAACTGAAAAAACAGTCGATCGCAAAGATGGACGAACTGATCCCACATGCTGAAAAAGCGTTGAAATTTTATTCAGAACAACCAACGTTGAAAGGCATCCAGAAAGGAAACCAAAAGATCATCGTTGGCTACCTGATCGAGATCTACGGTATGAAAGGGGATAAGGCGAAAGTAGCGGAGTATGAAAAGGTTAAGGCAGCTTTGCCGAATTAAAAATTAACAATTACGAATTACGAATTATGAATGAGGCCCTTTCAATTGAAAGGGCCTCATTGTTTTTGAGAATGTATTTAATTTGTATACCTTCTTAATTTTTAATTCTTTATTGTCTTATCCTGATATCCGTACTTACCCCACCTGGCCCACCAAACATACTCTGCATTTCTTTCATCGGTTTTACTTCAAAATCTTTCGGAATTTCGAATTCTTTATCTGCTATTTCTTTGCTGATATCGATCTTATTCACTTCCACGGTCATTTTTCTCCCGCGAGGCATTTTGGCTTCATAAGCCATTACAAAACCATCTACTTTATCAAAGCCATTGGTAGAGCCAAATCCGCCGAAACCCATGGTGCCGCCGGTTGAATTCAGGTTCTGCAATTTTATTTCGGGGGTATACCAGATAGCGTTTGAGTCTTTGATACCAAGGATCCTGGTGGTAACCACATATGCTTTTTTGCAGGTATAACCAGCGATCTTCTTGGTTTCGTCCGTTGTATGGATATCTATTTTATTTTCACTGGAAGCCGGCCTTGTACGTACGGCACCACTGCTATCTACTTTACGGTTCTGCATCATGCTATCCATCTTTTTCCGCATTTGCACCTGCTCTTCATCGGATATATAAAAGCCGGTTTTACGTCCCATCATTTCCATCAGGGTGGTAGTAACTTTTGTACCATTGTTGCGGATGATGGTCGAACGGCCCATATCAGTCTTGATGATCGTTTTCACCAGGTCGTTCTTTAGGTAAGTGGTCGATTTGGTCTCGCCATCGCCGAAATTGCGGAACATCATTCCCGGGCCACCGCCTGGGCCACCCTGGTTTTGAACATTCTGTAGTTCGTCTTCTTCCGGGGCAATCACGGTTGTAGTGGTTGTAACGGTCGCCTGAGAGATCAATTTTGGCTGGGCTGCTGCCGCCAGGCTTCCCGTAACAAAGGAAAGCAGTAGAAATAATTTCATTTGGTTTGATTTTTTAGGCTGTAAAAATAACGGGGGAAAAGCTATTTTGTATTAAATGGACATATTTTAACATTTACGATAGATTTCGTAAAGGAGTTGTCAGTTGTCAGCGCTTTAGGTCGAGCGGTCGCTATATTTCTTGCTAAGATCTCCTGCACACAGCATCTGCTATTAGAAAGATGCGTAAAATAAATAATCTCCCTCCGCTCAACCTGACAACTGACATCTCACATCTGACAACTTTCTTCACAACCTTTCCACATTTTTACCCCCTCCCTGTTAATAACTAGGTATAAATAGGATACCCCCTCCCTGTATGTTCCCATTAGTTAAATTATATTTGCCGTCTTACTTAAAAATTAGAAAATAGTGCGTTTAAAGAGTCTAGAAATTAAGGGATTTAAAAGTTTTGCTGATAAGACCGTGTTGAATTTCGACGAGGGGATCACGGGTGTTATCGGACCAAACGGCTGCGGAAAAAGTAATATCATCGACAGTATCCGTTGGGTGATCGGCGAGCATAAGATCAGCAACCTTCGTAGTGAGAACCTGGAAAGCCTTGTCTTCAACGGGAGCAAATCGCGTAGCGCCAGCGGGCTTGCCGAAGTGAGCCTTACGTTTGAAAATACCAAGAACCTTCTGCCTACGGAGTTCAATACCGTAACCATCACCCGTAAATACTACAAAAGCGGAGAAAGCGAATATCGCCTCAACGATGTTGCCTGCCGTTTGAAAGACATCCACAACCTGTTCATGGATACCGGTGTGAGCACGGACAGTTATGCGATCATCGAGTTGGGAATGGTGGATGATATCATCAAGGATAAGGAAAACAGCCGTAGGAAAATGCTGGAGCAGGCTGCCGGGATCACCATTTACAAGACCCGTAAAAAAGAAGCCAAACTCAAGCTGGATGCTACGGAGCAGGATCTTGCCCGTATCGAAGATCTTTTGTTTGAGATCAACAACCAGTTGAAAAGCCTCGAAAGCCAGGCAAAAAAAGCAGAGAAATATTTTGAAATAAAAAAAGAATACAAGGAAGTCAGCATCGAATTAGCCAAAGCCGCCCTGGAAGGTTTTAATGTGACTTACAAAGAACTCAATGAGCAGCAGCAGCAGGAAGTAGATAAACGTATCGAGCTCGAAACGTCTATAGCTAAAGAAGATGCTTCCCTTGAAAGCGAAAAGCTGGCTTTTGTTGAAAAAGAAAAAGCGTTGCAGCAGATGCAGCATGCCTACAACGAAATGCTGGATAAAGTGCGTAATAAAGAAAATGAAAAGAACCTTAGCACACAACGTCTACAATACCTGAAAGAAAGAAAATCAAACCTGGATGATTTCCTTCAGAAAGCCGGTGGGCAATTGAAAGGCCTGGAAGAAAGCATCAGCTTTACCGGTGCGCAGATTGCGGACGAGGAAGTGAAAGTGGAAGAACTGGAAGAGAAACTACAGGACCTGAAAGATGCGGTGGAAGATAAACGCCGGGTATTTGATGATAAACGCAGCACGATCGATACTTTGCGCCGCGACAACCAGGCGATCCAGCGCAATCAATTTGATGCGGAGAAAAAAGTAGCGATCGCTGATACTTCCATTCAAAATTTGCAGCGTACCATCGCCCAGATACAGGAAGAAAAATCGCAGCGCCAGGCTCAGTTGAAAGAACTGGAAGCGGATAAAAAAGTAAAAGAAGAAGAACTCGAACTTAAAAAGTCTGATCTCGAACAACTGCAACAACAACACGAGCAGACCAAAGAACAGATATTGCAGACGCAGAACCTGATGGAAGGAATGCGTAATAACCTGGCAGAAGAAAGCCGTAAGCTCGATTCGAAAACGAATGAGCACGATCTTTTGAAGAGCCTTGTCGACAGCATGGAAGGTTACCCTGAAAGCGTAAAATTCCTGCACAAGAACGAAGGCTGGAACCATACTGCGCCGTTGCTATCCGACATCATTTACGTAAAAGAACAGTACAGGGCTGCGGTAGAAAACGTACTGGAGCCTTACCTGAACTATTATGTGGTAAACAACCTGAAGGAAGGTTTGCAGGCTGTTCATCTTTTGGATGATAATAAAAAAGGAAAAGCTAATTTCTTCCTGCTGGATAAATTTCAGGATGCGGTGGAAGTAAATCAGCCGGCAAATACCATTGCAGCTTTAGATGTGGTGGAGATTGACGGGCAATATTCAAAACTTGCACAACACTTGCTGGGCAACGTTTTCATCGCGGAAAGCGAAGAAGCGCTGGAGAACAGTGATGGTGCGGTAGTATTAGAAAAGAGTGGTAAATATGTAAAGGGAAAATATTCCATCACCGGTGGCAGTGTAGGATTGTTTGAAGGTAAAAAGATCGGCCGTGCAAAAAACCTGGAGAAATTGCAGGAAGAAATCGCGGCGCAACATGCGATCGTAAATGGTTTGAAAGCCGACATTCAGCAACGCCATAACGAAGTGATCTCTTTCAATGAACAACTGAAAGAAAATGCGATCAAACAAACACAGCAGGACATCAACAACCTGACCAACCTGGTGTTCTCTTTGCAGAATAAAATTGAAAACCTTCATCACCTGGAAACCACCAGCACCAACAGGGTAGAAGAACTGGGTACTCAGCTTGACAACAATCGTGAAGCTATTTCTACCACCAGGGATGAACTGGATAAGTTCAACACACAGCTGGAAGAATTGGCAGACAGGTTGCAGGCGATAGAACTGGATTACGCTTCAGCGGAACAGGAATATAATTTTGCTACAACAACTTATAACGACAGCAATCTACAGTTTACCAAACAGCAAAGCAAAGTGGTATCCTTGAAACAGGAACTCGAATTCAAGAGCAATCAGCTTCGTGAATTGACGGTACAGGTAGAAAGCAGCAACAGCCAACTGACAGAAGCGGCCAGTAATATCGAAGAAACCGCGGATGTGTTGAAAGAGCTGGAATTACTGGTAGTGACGATGTTCCAGAATAAAGATGCGGAAGAAAAGAAACTGAATGAAGCTGACCAGGAATATTACAACCTCCGTAATGCGCTTGCGGAAAAAGAAAGCGAACTGAGGCATAAACAAAAATCCAAGGAAGGCATTGATCATTTACTGAACGAGATCAAAGATAAACTGACCGATCTGAAATTGCAGCTGGCAGGTATGAAAGAGCGCCTCAGTGTTGAGTTTAAAGTGGACCTGGACGAGATCATCGATCAGCCACGTACGGGAGATACAGCACTGGAAGACCTGCAGGAAAAGAACGAACGCATGAAAAAGCGTTTGGAAAATATGGGAGAAGTAAACCCGACTGCGATTGAAGCGTATACCGAAATGAAAAAACGGTACGAATTCATCCTGGAACAAAAAGACGACCTGGTAACGGCGAAAGACAGCCTGATGCAGACGATCCAGGAAGTGGAAGCTACGGCTAATCAGCAGTTTCTCGATACGTTCAACCAGACAAGGGAAAACTTCCAGAAAGTGTTTAAGGCTTTGTTTACTGATGAAGATACTGCCGACATGGTACTGGTTGATCCTGAAAACCTTGCTGAAACAGGAATTGATATCGTAGCCAAGCCAAAAGGAAAACGCCCGAGCAGCATCGGCCAGTTGAGTGGGGGAGAAAAAACCCTTACCGCTACGGCTTTGTTGTTCGCGATCTACCTGATCAAACCTGCTCCGTTCTGTATCCTCGATGAGGTGGATGCCCCGCTGGATGATGCCAACGTAGGTAAGTTTACGAACATGATCAAACAGTTCAGCGAAAATTCGCAGTTCATCATTGTTACGCATAACAAACAAACGATGAGCGCTGTAGACGTGATCTATGGTGTAACGATGCAGGAAGCCGGGGTGAGTAAGCTGGTGCCGGTGGATTTCAGGAGCTTAAATTAGATTACACGAATTAAAGCGAAATACATGAATTAACGAAGAATGCCTTGATTCAAAACTTCAAGCATATACATCGAGTTCATACATATTATGTCCCGCCTACGGCGGGATATTTTTTTAGCTTAATGATGAATTAATTAATTTTACATAAATTGATTCTCTCTCATTCGTGTAACCTGTCTGCCGACAGGCAGGTTCGCTTTAATTCGTGTAATAAAAAAATGCTCAAAACCATCCTCCTCCTCACCACCTCCAACATCTTCATGACCTTTGCCTGGTATGGCAATACCAAGACCAGCACACTGCCTACCTGGAAGCTGATCTTACTTTGCTGGGGCATCGCGTTTTTTGAATATTGTTTTATGGTTCCGGCCAACAGGATCGGATTCCAGAACGGCTTCAGCGGTTTTCAACTGAAGATCACACAGGAAGTAATCACGCTGGTTGTCTTCTCATTATTTGCAGTTTTCTGGCTGAAGGAACCTTTTCACTGGAAATATCTTGTAAGTTTTGCCCTGCTGCTGGGAGCAGTTTATTTCATGTTTAAAAAATAGGCTTGATCAGTTGGCGATAGGCCGGTAATATTCCAATTGTAATTTCAACAGCGATTTGTATTCCTCCCAACGATAGTCCGAAAGGGCATTGTCGATCCCGAAGATCATATCATTCAGGTCGCTCAACTCGGCGTCGATAAAACTTTCGCCATGAAAATAAACGTAATTCCGGTTCTTGAAGGCGATGCTTTTATCGAGGATATTATCGCTGCTGCTGAAGCTGATGTATTTTTCTTTGATAAAATCGCTGATCATTTCTTTCAGCTTTTTCTCTTCCGAAGATTTGAAATCTTTCAATGTCCTGTTGATGTAATCGATATTGCATGGGCCTTCAAAAAACGGCCTTAATTTTTTCAGGATAGTATTCGCAAGGTTCGTGAATTCGGTTTGCCTGATCTCGGATGCTGCCAGTTTGCGGTATGCTTCCTCCAATCGGGTATCCAGTGGCCGCTGATGCTGAAAAAAAGTAAATGCTGCTTTCTGCAAAAGCAGTTGCTCTTCTTCCGCCAGTTTTATCTGCTTTTCTAGTGTTTCGATCACTTTCACCGAGTCGTCTACCGGTATTTTTTCTCCATCAAAATCAAATGATTTTAACCCGGTTTCCCCCAACCTGATGGTGTTTACAGTTTCGAGATCTGTTTTGTTATAAGCAATAGTTTCCTGTAGCTTTGAATTCCCGTCAGTAAAAATAGTTTCAAAATCTTTCGCAGGTAATTCTTTCTTAAGCGCAGCAATATCCCAGTCTTTCAGGCTGATGATCCTGCCATTGTAGAAGCCGTTGTATTCTTTCGGGAGTAGGTTTTCACTGCGGTGTTTTTCGAACCAATGATCAAAATATTCCTGTTCTCTTTCTGTAAGATCGTCAGCAATTTTGGAATTGCCATATACCATCGAAGTAAGTTCCATTTGCAATGCCTGTGCATCTTTAAAAATACTCCATGCTGATTCATCAATCGGATCAACATTCATATTCAAAGCGGCAAGGTGTTCGCATCTTTCAGCAAGGCGTGGATGGCTGGCCCATTGATCTTTAAAATTGATCCGGGTACGGGAAAATGATCCCAGGAATTGTGCCGTTATTTCCGGCAAACCATTCTTCACGGGCAGATCGTTTTCACTGGCAACGGATTTGAAAACATTCAGCTGATGACTGAACAGGTTAGCGGTATATTTTTTTTCTTTCAACCAAAGGTTGGCATGTTCAAGGGCAGTGTTATAACACGCTGCTGACATTTCGATACGGCGTAACGCTGTGATGAGATTATTACCACCGGCAACACTCGCCGCAACAGTATCCGCATGGAATTCCATTTCGCGGCTCAACGCCATATAATTTTTATTGATGAATTTGTACATTTCGGCAAGTATCGAGCGGATGCCATTCGCGATACCGGCTGTGATCATGGCGAAAATGGAAAAATAACCACTGATATTTCCCCAGCTGCTCAGGAAATTATTGTAGCTGTTATTATTGTAAAGCATGTTATAAATTACCTTGTTCACATTGTAAGTGAAACTGCCCAGCTTCATACTCCGCTGGCTGAAATGCCCGAACTCATGTGCCATTACGCCTTTGAATTCGCTCAGATTAACGCTGTTTACCAGTCCCAGCCCGATCTCCAGGTTTTTGCGCACGGGCAAAAACATGCTCCAGAAACTCGAATTATAAAACACACAGGCATTCACATCCGCAGAAATAAAGATCTTTTTTGGAAAAGGGGCTTTCGTTTCTTCCGTCAGTTTTTTGATGAATTCAAAAAGTTCAGGTTGAGAGTCTTTTGTCACTTCCACCTTCATGCTATTATCAACCCGGGTGGTTGCAAAAATGAATTTTACCAAAAACACAAACACTGCGATGCCCAATCCGAGCATCCCCAATCCCAGCAGGAATGTAAGAGTTCCCGGGCTAAAGGAGATGATGGCTATGCAGCCCCAGATACATAAAAAGGCTAATCCGATCGACAACAGGATCAGCAACACATATACGATGAAAAACAACAGGATAGAAAATACTACACTTCCGACTTGTCTTTTGAAAGCCTTGCCAGGCTCAAGTCTGGAATAATCTACATTTGTAGGGGCAGGTGGGTATAGGGCGAAATTCATAAACGGTGTTAAGCAGTTTTTACGAAAATATAATTTTTTTAGGAAAATGTATTTCGGTAGAATTCACTTTATTCAACAAGTTTTCCTATTCTTCCACCGCCACCGGCAAAGAAAACGGCTTTTCCTTTTTTCGCTCTTCTCACTACGTGAAAGCCAGTACTGCTGATGTTGGCGAAATTTTTTCCTTCGTCAACGCTGATATCAACACCATTCAATCCGCAGGTGATCCATTTTTTCTTTCCAAGAAATTCCACACAGCTGCGGTAGCCTGTAGGATTTTTCAGCGGATTCAACCAGGTTTTTCCACCATCCATAGTATATGTACAATTGTTGCTGCTGCTGTCTTTGGTATTAAAATCACCGCCAACCATCATGAAAGTTTTGTTATCCTTCACCGCGATGGAATTGGCACCGGTACTTTCTTTCCCCTGCAATAAAGGCAACTTTATTTTTTTATCCCTGATAAATACATTTGATATCAGCCCGCCACTGATGAAGATCGCTTCCGATCTGTTCAACTTGCGTATATTGGTACCGCTGCTGGCAAAACACGCTTCGCCGCTATCCGCCACCGGACGTTTTTGGAAAGGAAGATCCTGCCAGCTTACACCACCATCAAAGGTCCGCGAGATAAAAAATCGCCCGCCGATCGGATCGCCGATGACGATGCCACTTTGTTCATTCCAGAATTCCATCGCATCCAGGAACATGCCTTTGCTGTTATTCTGATACACCTTTGTCCAGTTTTCACCACCATCAACCGTACGTAAAATATATGCCGGTGAATCAATGCCCATGATGATCGCGCTCTTTTTATCGAACGCTTCTATATCCCTGAAATCAGTCTTTTCATAACCTTTTACCGTCATCCATTTCCAGTTTGCGCCGCCATCCACGCTCAAAGCCACGGTACCATTGCTGCCGCTGGCCCATACCACTTTATCACTCACTACACTTAGCCCCCGCATGTTTGTTTTGGTACCGCTGGTCAATAGTTTCACCGTCTGCGCTTTCGGACAGAAGAATGTTGATGAGATGATCAGTAAAAAAAATAGTTTTTTCATATTGTTATTTGGTCCCGGGTTCGGGGTGATAGGTTTATTGCCTGTAAAATTTTTACCGCGGAGAACGTGAGAAAGGAGAGGTTTCGCAGAGGCTTTCTTTATCTCTGCGAATACTCTGGCAACTCATGTTCTCCGCGGTTAAGTTCTTCGCAAATGATCAATTACCCGTCACCCACCACACGCAACTTTTTCAAGTTTTCAAATATTTAATAACTGCATTTTATTGGGTAATTCGTGCAATTCGTGGCATTCCTGCCTTACTTTTGCTCAAGTTAAAATATTTCGATCATCAGCCAAAACTTATAATGAGCTATAATTATTTGCCACTCGACAGGAAGCATACCGACTTTCAGCAGATCAAAAATCTTCTTGCGTTCGATCAGCATGTATCCATCACTTTTGATGCACACGAACGCATCATCAAATGCCGTAAATATTTAGATGAAAAAGTGAAAGGGTCAGATGCGTTATTTTATGGGATCAATACAGGATTTGGTTTTTTGCAGAATGTGAAGATCGATAATACTCAGTTGGAGCAATTACAAAGTAACCTGTTGAAATCTCATGCCTGCGGCCTCGGCGAAGAAGTGCCGAAAGAGATCGTGAAACTGATGATGATGTTGAAAATAAAATCATTGAGCTACGGACATTCCGGTGTGCAGATAGATACGGTAAACAGGCTGATGGATATGTACAACAATGATGTGTTGCCGGTAATTTATACACAAGGTTCTTTAGGCGCCTCCGGCGATCTTGCCCCGCTCAGTCATCTTAGCCTGCCATTGATCGGTTTGGGCGAAGTCATGCACGAAGGGAAAAAATATCCTGCTGCTGAGATCCTGAAAAAGTTTGACTGGCAGCCGATCGCTTTGCAAAGCAAAGAAGGGCTTGCATTGATCAACGGAACGCAATTCATGAGTGCTTACGGATTGCACAATCTTATCCGCTGCCATCGTTTGCTGCAATGGGCCAATATCATCGCTGCTATCAGCTTCGATGGATTTGATTGCATTCTGGAACCGCTCAATCCAAACATTCACGCAGTGAGGCCACATGCAGGACAAGTGAATACAGCAGCTGCTTTGCGCAGGCTGCTGACAGGAAGTTCGATTGCCGTGCAAAAAAAATCGCAGGTGCAGGATCCTTACTCTTTCCGCTGCATTCCGCAGGTACATGGGGCTACAGAAGATACTATCCGTTATGTTGAATCTATTTTCATACAGGAGATCAATGCAGTGACCGATAATCCGAATATTTTCCCCGATGAAGACCTGATCGTAAGCGGAGGTAATTTTCACGGACAACCGTTGGCGTTAGGGCTCGATTTCCTGAGTATCGCGATGAGCGAACTGGCGAATATCAGTGAGAGAAGGACGTATCAGCTCATCAGCGGACAACGAAATCTTCCTGCATTTTTGGTAAAAAATCCCGGGCTTAATTCCGGTTTCATGATACCACAATACACAGCCGCGGGAATTGTGAGTGAGAATAAACAACTTTGTACACCAGCAAGTGTAGATAGCATCAGCAGCAGCAACAACCAGGAAGATCATGTAAGTATGGGTGCGAATGCCGCTACCAAATGTAAACGTGTGATCGATAACGTGGAGAGAGTATTGGCGATAGAATTGCTGACAGCCGTGCAGGCCATTGATTTCAGAAGGCCATTGCAATCTTCACCTGAACTTGAAAAGATCATTTCAGCATTCCGCGAAAAAATAACTTTCAATGAAGCTGACAGGATCTTACATGACGACATGCTGGCAGCGATAGAATTCATCAAAGCAGATCCGCAGATATGATAGTCAAAGTTTATCATATTTTCATTATCTCAATTTTGTTTGGTGTAATTTCCTGCAGGCAGAAAAAGGAGCATGATCACTACCTCAAAAATAAATGGAAGATCGGAGAGGGATATGCTCAACCATTGAAAGGGATGCCGAAAAAAGTTACAGAATATGAACCTTTAGATACCAGCAATATCAATCTGTCGGCACCAGCTTCCCTTCGGTTGGATCGTATGGTAGAATTCAATGAAGCCGGTGATATTGTTAAGTATTTAGTAAGTGGTGGAAGCCCTGATCTCGCCAGCTTTAGAACAGTTTACACGGATGACGGCTACCAGACTTTTCTTTTTCAAAAGAGCGTCACACATGGGAAAGAACTATTGTCACATGATTTTAAGCGGGTTTCCGCAGATAAATATGAAGACAGGCATTACACCCTTACCAATACGAGGAGTCTTAGTTTTAAGGATATTGAATTCAAAAATGATGGCAATGAGATAATAAAAAAGCTAAGGTTTTCTGCAGAAAATAGTAAGCTGGGGATAAAGTTTGAAGCCAATGAACTATATGACGGGCAAAGGAAATTAAGTGAAAAGACAGTCAGTAGGGATGAAGTCCGGCAAACTCATTACGAATATTCTCCGGAAGGTTTTCTAAAACGGGTTCTGGAAGATAACAACGGGTCAAAAACTGAAATTATCTTTGAAAATAATGAACAGGGGGACGCGATAAGAATAATCGAACTGGGCGAACGAAAAGATACTGCCGACATAAAAAGACGTGCATTTCTTTATGATAAAAAGGGGAATTGGGTACGTATGCTGGAGGAAACAACATTTACCACTTACAAGATCAGCACCGACAGGCTGGCTCCAAAACTTTATATAAGGGAGATCACTTACTAAATCTCTTATCAGAAAAATGAAATACTATAATTTTTTTATTTTAGTTTTTCTTTTAGTCTTTTTGTTTTCCTGTAAAACAAAACAAAAAGATGCGCCTGGATATTACCTTAAAGACAAATGGCAAACGACTATTCTTCCATATTCGATGTTGAAAGCTCAACCGGAAAAAGTGTATGATTATTTTTACCGCGGTATCGAAGACATCAACATGAATCCCCTTCCGGCACACGGACAATACGAATATTATATGTTCAACAAAGACGGCCACATGCAGGAATACACCTTTCACCTTTCTTCAAAAAAGACAATGTCGTGGAGATACCGGTTTTCAAAAGATGCCTACCAGCTAGTTTACAACGATCAATCCACCACAGGGCTCGAAGAAAAATTATTCATCAACCTCGAAAAAACTTCCGATGGTGATTATCTCGAAACGGAATGGCTGGTGAGTGGCGGAAAGAAAAAAGCGTTCATTCATTATTCAGATACCGGCAACCATACCATCCGTAAAGAAACTACAGAAGGTACGGAATACGAAAATCTCAATACGATTGATTTAACGTATGATGGGGATAGATTGCTGCAAAAAGTTGTTACCAGTACAATAGAGAATAATCGCAGCGTGAGCACACAAAAATTTTATTATTCAAAAACGAAAACTTTGGATAGTATCGTACAAACGCAGGGATCAAAGATCACCAAAACGGTTTTTATTAACAACCAACATGGCGATCCGTTGGAAGAAATAAAAACAGAGAACAACGATACGACAGGATATTATACCCGGAAATATCTTTACGATGCAAAAGGAAATTGGATACGGTTGCTGGAAAAAGAAAATAAAGGGCCTAAAACACCCGCCAACAGTTCACCCTACGTATTGATCAACCGTGAAATATTTTATTAAATTCATTCCTGTACAAGCAGTATTCTCTATTTTTACGACCCCAATTCTTAATTCTTAATTTTCATTACTATGTATGATTTCGCAAAATATAAAACACCCACAGGAAGCACTTTAACCTGCAAGGGCTGGGTACAGGAAGCTGCTTTGCGTATGCTGCTCAACAATCTTGATCCTGAAGTGGCGGAGCGCCCGGAGGAACTGATCGTGTATGGCGGCAGGGGAAAAGCGGCACGTAATATCGAATCGCTCGACCTCATCATTAAAGCATTGAAAGACCTGGAGGAAGATGAAACGCTGCTGATCCAGAGTGGCAAGCCGGTAGCGATGTTGAAGACACACAAGGATGCACCACGTGTTTTGCTGAGTAACAGTCAGCTCGTCCCAAACTGGGCAAACTGGGCACATTTTGATGAACTGGAGAAAAAAGGATTGATGATGTACGGGCAAATGACCGCAGGAAGCTGGATATATATCGGCAGCCAGGGAATTGTGCAGGGAACTTATGAAACATATTCGGCGGCAGCGAACAAACATTTTAATGGTACACTGAAAGGCACATTGAATGTTACCGCGGGGCTCGGCGGAATGGGCGGGGCCCAACCATTGGCAATTACCATGAATGAAGGAGTTGCGTTGATCGCGGAAGTGGAAGAATGGCGTATTGATAAACGTATTGAAACCAGGTACCTCGACGAAAAATATACTGACATCAATCAGGCAATTGATGCTGCAGTCGCTGCTAAAAACGATGGAAGACCAGTAAGCATAGGGGTGTTGTGCAATGCTGTAGATCTTTTGCAAAGGCTGATCGACCGCAATATCATTCCGGATACATTGACTGACCAGACTTCGGCGCATGATCCGTTGATCGGTTATGTTCCGAATAACATGACCAACGAAGAAGCCAATAAACTACGTACAGAAAATCCTGAATTATACATTCAAAAAAGTTACGACACCATGAAACTGCATGTGCAACTGATGTTGTTGCTGCAGTCTTTGGGAGCTATCACTTTTGACTATGGAAATAATATCAGGGCGAGGGCGAAAGAAAAAGGCTTAGAGAATGCTTTTGATTTTCCGGGTTTTGTACCGGCTTATATCCGTCCATTGTTTTGCGAAGGAAAGGGGCCATTCCGCTGGGCGGCGCTGAGCGGAGATCCAGAAGATATTCGTGTAACCGATGCCGTTATGATGGAATTATTTCCGGAAAATACAGGTATGCTGCGTTGGATGAAAATGGCGCAGGAAAAGATCGCCTTCCAGGGATTGCCGGCACGTATCTGCTGGATTGGGCAGGGCGACAGGGAAAAGGCCGGACTTGCTTTTAATGAGTTGGTGCGTACCGGTAAAGTGAAAGCACCGATCGTGATCGGCCGGGATCATTTGGACACCGGAAGTGTAGCAAGCCCCAACCGTGAAACCGAAGCCATGCTGGATGGCAGCGATGCTGTAGCTGATTGGCCGGTACTGAATGCATTGGTAAATACTGCGGGCGGCGCAAGTTGGGTGAGCCTGCACCACGGCGGCGGAGTAGGAATGGGGTATAGCATTCACGCTGGTATGGTGATAGTTGCTGATGGAACCGATGATGCAGCAGCCCGCCTCAGCCGTGTATTACGCAATGATCCGGGAATGGGAGTGATACGCCACGCGGATGCAGGGTATGATGTAGCGAAGGATTATGCGAGGAAATATAACCTCGATCTAAAATCACGGCTGGAAAAATAAACCGACCATGAGAATATTCTATTACTTCGGAATACTTTGTTTTTCCCTTTTTATCAATAAAGATAAAGTGGAAAAATTTGATCATTGCTTTCAGTACTATGATTGCTCCAGGATCAATGGTATGGATGCTATGGAGTATAAACGGGTAAGCAAAAACAATAAATCATTGGGATTAAAGCCGTCAAACACAGAATTACGAGTGATCTCACCGGATGGAGCAGATAGTTTTAGAATAGCTTATACTACCACAGTTACCAACTGGAGATTAATTCCCTATGCTCCTTTTGATACTTCCGTCAAAAAGATCCGTGTTACCGGTTATAAGATTTCGAACGGCGGTAAAACATATTATTTTGCAAAGCAATTTTATGAATGTCCTTGATATATTTTTTATCCAAATAAAAACTCTACATCCTCTTTCGTCAATTCCTTCACAAATCCTTCATGATCGCCGATGAGGTTTTCGCTCAGGGTAGACTTCCGTTGCTGCAACTGGATGATCTTTTCTTCAATAGTATCCTTACAGATCATTTTGTATGCAAATACTTTTTTTGTTTGCCCGATGCGATGCGTACGATCGATCGCCTGCTGCTGGACCGCATTGTTCCACCATGGATCAAACAGGAATACATAATCGGCTGCAGTCAGCGTCAAACCGGTATTTCCAGCCATCAGGCTGATGAGGAATACATTGGTGTCATTTTCTTCCGATTGAAAATCCGAAACCAGTTCGGCTCTTTTTTTAGCCGATGTACTTCCATCCAGCTGATAAAATGAAATGCCTTTTTTAGTAAATGTCGCGGCAAGCAGATCGAGCATTTTAGAGAATTGAGAAAATACCAAAACCTTGTGATGACGAAGGTTTGCCAGTTCATCCAGCAGTATTTGAGTTTTAACAGAAAGATCAGTCATCTGTTCTTCAGCAGGCAACAATAATGGAGAACTGCAGACCTGTTTCAATTTCATGATGCCTTGTAAGACAGCCAGCTTGCTTTTCCCTAATCCTTCTTTTTTGATATCTAAGAACAAGTTGCTACGTATACTATCACGAATCTGATCGTACATATCTTTTTGCGCCATGCTCATATTACACCAGAGTACCGATTCCGTTTTTTCCGGAAGATCTTTTGCCACTTGTTCTTTAGTTCTTCGTAAAATAAATGGCGCTGTCAGTTTTTGCAGCAATAAGGTTTTTTCTTCGTTGGCGTCACGGTCGATCGGATCTGCGTATTCTTTCTTAAAAAACTCACGGTTGCCAAACATTCCGGGTAATAAAAATTCGAGTTGTGAATACAGGTCAAATGTATTGTTCATCACTGGTGTACCGCTCAAAGCCACACGACTGGCGGCATTCAACTGGGACACTGCTTTTGTTATCTGCGCCGAAGGATTTTTGATGTTATGGCTTTCATCCACCACGGCTACATCAAAATGTATCGCACTCAGCCATTCAATATCAGAACGTAAGGTACCATAGCTGGTTATGCAGATATCGCATTTTCCGCTGCCGATCTTGTCATGATCGCGTGCCTGGCCATGATGAATGTATGTTTTGAGATGCGGCGAAAATTTTGAAAGCTCTTGTTGCCAGTTATAGATCAAAGACGAAGGACAAACGATCAAAGCGATGCTGTTGGCACTTTGAGAAAGCTTATCTGTAATAAAACAGATCGTCTGCAATGTTTTTCCTAACCCCATATCATCTGCAAGACATGCGCCGGCATTGATCTCCGATAACAGTTTCATCCACTCAAACCCTTTTTGCTGGTATGGCCTCAAGGTAGCCTGAATGGTTTCCGGCACAGGATATAACAGCTCATCCGGCTTTTGCCAGCGTTCCCATTGTTCCCACCATTGCTCATTTACAGTCGCCTGCAATTGCTCCGGTTCATATGTGTTTTCGTGCTGGCTTACTGCAAGCCATTGCGGAACGGCCAACTGATCTTTATTCACCTTGCTATGGCGTATCATCGTTCCATACGACGAAAGCCATTCTTCCGGAAGTATGCCCAACGAGCCATCCTTCAACATTACAGCCCGCTGTCCTGCATTCAGAATTTTTTGTAATTCAACAAGTGGAACCTGTTCCGTACCAAAATGTAAAGTAAAATTGACGGTAAGCGTATTCGTCTCTTTTTTCAGGATATCCATTACCGTTAGTGGCTTGTGCGAAGAATATCTGAAATGCGTCAGCATGTCCATACCGATCAGTTCAATGTCCATCTCCAACAAACGATGATAAACTTTGAGGAACCATTGTTTCTTTTGCGCTTCCGCAAAAGAGAGATAATAATATCCATTCAACTGCTTTACAAAATTCGGATGCAGCGCTTCAATTTCTTTTTTAAAATTTGTTTCAGCTTCCTTATTTCGTTTTACAAGAATTACTTCTCCATGGTTATTTACTTCAAGATCCGCTTTCCACGGCCCTTCTGCAAGATATCCATCGTACGTCCATTGCGGAGTAAGGACTAAAAAAGAGTTGCTGATCTCACTCAAAAGGATGCGCTGGGAGGGTGTCGTTTCTATTGTTGTCACTTCAAAATGCCCGTTGCGTTCTACCGGGTGATCTTTTTCCAACACACTTAAGATCTTCTGAGCAAACATAGAAGGATCGAGCGTATATTCTGCAGGATCATTTTGCGATAGCCATTCCAGCGCCTGGTAATCTTTGTAAGACAACAAAAAATATTCATTTCCACTTTCCAGCAAAAAATGAAAACGTCGGAAATCACTTATTTCATATTCTGTACCATTGATCGTTATCAGCGTTGCAAGTGAAAGTTCTTTCTCCGGTTTTCTTACAGCAAATTTTAATGAAGGTTTGAATGTGCTGAAATTACAGGCGGACGTCATAACATTCCCTGTAACCTTATTCGGCAATTGATGATACCATTTTACGAGTTGCGCAAATGGTTTCATTTGTTCGAATCTTTCCTGCAATTGTCGGATATATGCCTGCGAAAGAAACTGACGGAAGGGCATGCCCGATCTTTGCAATTTATATCGACGGGTAATTTCTTCTTCCAGCTTGGCTAATCCCTCATGGCTGAGTTTATAAAGGCTATCGGGAATTTGTCGTGGAAGGTCGCCGTACAATTTACGGATGGAATTTTCATCCAGGTCAGAAGTACTGTATTGCATGCCTTTCGCATCCCTGGTGATCTTCAGGGAACGCAGTATCTTTTTTTCTTCAGCCAGTTTTACGGGTGATAGAAGCACAACCGTCTTGATCTCGTTTTTTTTCTCTGCCATATCGGGCGGCAAATTTAGGATGAACTATGTTCAAATAAGCATGCATCTTTTCACAGTTCAAAATTTGCTTTTCAAAACGGGCATAGTCCTTGTTTTATATGATGTAGAAAAAATATCGGGAATTTAAAACCTCAGACATGAAAACACTATCTATTATATTATCAGTATTGATTGCAGGGCAGGTGAGCGCACAAACAACTGCTAATCCTAAAGTTACACCAACAACGCAGCCGCCTCCATACTATACCGAAAGCACTAATGCAATCACTTATAACTCAGTAAATAATAATACCGGTACGCCAATGGTATCCAATCCGTTGGAAAATAACAATCCGAGTGTACAGGCATCTATTCCGATCAATAACAAACCATCCAGCCTTGAGGTAGATATGCCTCAGAACAATTTCCCGGCACCGGCGCGGATTGTGAATAATAATGCACAACAGAATACTACTGTTAAAAATAAAGCAACTGAAGGTACACCAACGACTAATACGGTCGTTTATGCAACCAGCGTTTCATCTGATTCGATCAGAGGTACCGTTCCAACTGTTGCAGAAACAAATACACCGGTAGTAAAAAGTACGGTAATTTATAATGTGTCTACAGGAGTTGATGCCAGCAAGATATCAAAAAGCACCACTGTTACAAGAGCTAACGGTAACACATACCCGATAAGGCAAACGTATGTTTCGGAAAGCGTGGTGACCAAATTTAAAAATATTTACGGCGATAATTTATATGATATCCGCCTGGTGAGATCGGGAACAAACAAGGTAAACTACATTATCCGTATGATTGATAATGGCGCATATAAAACGATGTACCTGGATGAGGAGGGAGTAGTCATCCAGTAGTTGAATGTGTGAATAGGTCAATGCGTGAATAATCGATACTTTATAAAAATGCCAATAAATCACTATTGGCATTTTTTGCTTTAAAACAAAAATTTAATTGAACAGTTTTCACTTATTGACCTATTCACCCATTCACCCATTCACTATATCACTTGAAACTTTTCCCTGTACTCAGTCGGCGTCATGCCCACATTTTTTCTGAAAATTTTTCGAAAGGCTTTTGGATCATTATACCCGGTATTGAAAATTATCTCTGTCATTTGCTGGCCGGTTTGCAGGAGTAGCTTTTTTGCCGCCTCAATCCTTGTCATTTGCAGGTATTCTATCGGAGTGATGCCGGTAACCTGCTTGAATCTCCTCACCATATTACGCCTGCTGGCCGGAATATCTTTGATCATTTCTTCGATGGTGGCGGAATCCTGGAAAGAGGTTTCAATTTTTTCCTGTGCAGATGCCACGAGTTCATCATTATGGTTTTTCATCGGCTGAAAAGTGCTGAAATAAGTCTGCTGATGTCTGTCCATATCTATCGCGAAGATCTTCGCTGTTCGTATCGCTATCTCTTTGCTGCAATATTTTTGTATCAGATGAAGCAAAAGGTGAAACGATGAAGTAGCGCCACCACTGGTATATAACCCTCCATCTTGTGTGACGGTTTTGTCGTCTTTTAATTTTACTTCAGGAAAGGCCATTGCAAAAGCCTTGCTGGCATCTACGTGAGTAGTGGCGATCTTGCCATTCAGCAACCCTGTTGCGCCCAGTAAAAATGCACCCGTACAAACTGTCGCAATCTCGGCTCCTTCCCGGAATTGCTGCACCAGCCACGAAATACAAGGCATATTTTCCTGGATCGCCTGCTGCACATTGTCAGTGGTGAATGCCGGGATCAATATCAGGTCTTTTTTGCCGGCTGCCGACATATACTCAGCATAATAACCTGGAAAAACATTTCCTGCGGAACTTTCATCCGGAGTCAGTAATGTTATGTGAAATGGGGCAGGTGCGCCCTCATTAGTGTGTAGTTTATTCACCGTTTCAAATACTTCAAGAATAGCGGCAATACTCAATAATTTATATTGCTTGGATAATAATACACCGACTTCTTTCATACAATGGCAATTTTTCTTTGCTAAAAATAATGTATTTGTCTTAAATACCCCCTAAGATTGACTTCAATGCCAATTGTTTCCAAACCGGCAGGCTTTTACCTTTATTAAATAATTATTTAAAATATAACCATGGAAAATAATATTAAACAGCAAATTGAAATGGCAATCGATGGTTTCATCAATGAACTTTCAACGGTTACGCCATCAGATCTCAACAAAATTCCTTTTAAAGATAGCTGGACGCCGGGGCAATTGGCGCAGCATGTTGCATTATCAGATACAGGTTTTGCGGATATGCTCAAAGGTGAAATCAGGCCAACCGAAAGGCAACCGGATCAAAATGTTGGAGTAATAAAAAATATTTTGATGGACTTTACTACAAAATTACAGTCGCCGGATTTTATTGTCCCGGAAGAAAAAGATTATGAAAAGAATGAATTGATCGGCAGGCTTACCGATGCCCGTACATCAATCATTGATTCAATTGATCATCTTGATCTGACGCAGACCTGTACAGGGTTTGAGCTACCGCAAATGGGATTTATAACCCGGCTGGAAGCGGTCAATTTTGTGATCTTTCATACACTCAGGCATACCAGTCAATTGAAAAATATCAAAGCAGCATTGGCATAAAATATCGCCCTGGTTGTCAAAAATATACTAACCGGCTGTAGTTAAAATACTATAACCTTAAAATTTGCGTTATACAACTGAAAATCCAAAAACTCACAAATGTGTTTACCCGTAGCTGTGAGTCGAACTTATATCCATTATAAAATCAGTTGTCATGAACAAATTTACTTATGCTTCATTCTCTGTATTCATTGCTTTCCTGCTGGCAATCATCGTGTTCCTCAATTTTATTGTAAAAGTCATAGCCGGTACTGCCATCATGATCTATCTCATCGCCACCATGATCAAAATGGTCTTTGTGATCACTTTCAGGAAAGTGAACGAGCAGGCTACAGTAATAGATATGAACGAACGCAAGATGAAATATGCGTGATAAGGGATATTTTTGGAGATGGAAATAACGGTAGAATCACTTGTAAAAGAATATGGGCTGCTCCCGCATCCCGAAGGAGGATATTATAAAGAAAATTACCGCAGTGAGGGGCTCATCCCGGCAGAGTCGCTTACGCGGGGATTTTCAGGCAACAGAAACTTCAGCACTGCTATTTATTTTTTACTGCAAAAAGGAAATTTTTCCGCATTCCATCGTATACTTAGCGATGAATGCTGGCATTTTTACTATGGGTCTCCCGCAAATGTTTATGTGATCTATCCAGACGGAAAGACAACCACTATTCACTTAGGAAAAGATATCGAAGCAGGTCAACATTTTCAGGCTATTGTACCTGCAGGTTGTTGGTTTGCTTCCGAAACTCTTGGAGATTTTTCTTTCACCGGTTGTACAGTCGCGCCGGGATTTGATTTCAACGATTTTGAAATGGCGACGGCAGATGAGTTGACAACTCTGTTTCCCGAGCATTCGAAGCTGATCAGGGACTTTTGCAGACAATAAAGCAAATGTATGGTGTGAGATGTAGGATGTATGATTTCTTCAGATCAGTAAATACTTTGCCGAATAAAAAGTTGTTCAAACCGGAAGATATCATAGATCATAGATCATACATCATACGTTTGCTCTTAATAGTGTTTAGGATTTTCTCCGCATGAACCCGCGAATTTTCTATGAACAACCGGTGTGTGTTCATTCCGCCGCAGATGACTCCTGCAAGAAAGACATTCTCAACGTTTGTTTCATGAGAATTCTCACTGTAAGTAGGTTTGCGTATTTCATCGGCACAAAGTTCAATGCCGATGGAAGATAAAAATTCCAGGTTGGGTTGATATCCGGTAAGTGCGATCACCCAATCATTTTCAATAGTGATGGTGCCATCGGGAGTATTGATATCCACTTCGTGTTCGCGTATTTCTTTTATTGTTGAATTGTATATTGCTTTGATCGAACCTTCCTCAATTCGATTGATGATATCCGGCCTTACCCAATATTTTACCCTTTGCCCGATCTCTTCTTTACGGATCACCATCGTAACTTCCGCTCCTTTACGCCAGGTCTCTAAAGCCGCATCCACGGCTGAGTTCTGTGCACCTATCACCAATACTTTTTGAAAAGCATATTGATGGGGTTCTTTGTAATAGTGTGTGACTTTCGGTAAATTTTCACCCGGTACATTCAACAAATAAGGGATATCATAAAACCCGGTGGCGATGATGACAAAGTCTGCCCTGTAGTTTTTTTTATTTGTAGTGATAAAAAATCTTCCGTTTTCTTTCTGCACCGATTTTACTTCTTCAAACAAATGAACATTCAATTGTTCCGCAATGGTTGCCCTCCGGTAATATTCTAGCGCTTCGGATCGGGTGGGCTTCGGATTGTTGGATACAAACGGAATTCCTCCGATCTCCAATCTTTCGGAAGTAGAGAAAAAGGTCATGTTTACAGGATAATCGTAAATCGAATTCACCAGTGAGCCTTTCTCCAATATCAGATGATCAATGCCGGCTTTTTTTGCTTCGATGCCGCAGGTGAGCCCTATCGGGCCTCCGCCGATGATGATGATGGGGTAGTGTGTTTGATCGTTCAACTGGATTATTTTTTACAAAGATAATTTTTAATCACCCGAATTTTTCGAATTGCACGAATTAGACGAATTTGCAGCATTATATCACGAAGTTTTCTACGCCAATTAGTGTAATTCGTGCAATTAGCTTAATTCGTGTAATAAATATGATCAATAATTTCACGTCGTTCATCCGCAACAGATCAATCCTGGCATTGGGATTTTTATATGCTACCAACGGCATGTTACTCGGGATATTTTTTGCATCTTTGCCCGGCATCAAACAACGCCTGGGCTTCGACGATGGAAGTCTTGGCCTTTCCCTTTTTCTTTCACCTGTTGGTGCCATCACCGGAATGCTGCTCTCCACAAGGGTTTTCAGCAAAATACCTGCCGGCAAATGGATGTCTTCAGGTTATATGGCCCTCTGCTTTCTGATGATGCTGCAGGTAAATGCCCCCAACCGCCTCATCTTCTGGATCTGTTTGTATTTTTACGGCCTTATCAGTTTTCTCAACGGTGTTTCGGTAAATACTACCGTCAACAAAATGGAAAGGCAACAGGAAAAATTATTCATGAGTACATGTCATGGAATGTATAGCATGGGCGGAGCGTTAAGCACCGGACTTGCGGCGGCTTTCTTCGCATTTCACCTTGCATCCGACTGGCAGATCGTATCGGTGGCGGTGATAATACTCTGCGTGCTGGTGGGCAACCGAAAATATTTGCTGGTACATTCTGAACTCATCCATTCAAGATCCGGCATAAAGCTTCCATCCTTCACTATATTGGGAATATCTTTTATCTGCCTGGTCACATTTATGGCGGAAGGCTGTGTAGCCGATTGGAGCGCCATTTACCTGAAAGAAGTGATGCATTCGCCGGTGGCATTCATCGGCCTGGGTTATACCGGTTTTGCAATCGCGATGACGTTGGGCAGGTTGAACGGAGACAGCATCATCAGCAGGGTAGGCGGAAAAAAGATCGTGATATTTGGCAGCCTGTTGGCTGCGGCAGGATTTTCAATCGTGGTGTTTACTCCATACATTCCGGTCGTTATTGGGGGATATATTCTCGTCGGACTCGGCTGCTCCTGCATTGTACCGGTGCTGTTTACCGCGTCTGCCAATATCCCAGGCGTGAGTATGGTCGAAGGATATGCGATGATCACTACCGGTGGATTGATAGGTTTTCTTACCGGCCCATCTGTGATCGGATTTATTTCAAAACATGCAGGATTGTCAAAAGCCTTGTCATTATTGATTTTCATGGCATTGCTGGCAGCGGTTGCCGCATGGCGGAATAAATTTTTAGTCAATATCAAACGAGCCGAACCTGTGTTGGAATATGATGAACAGATATACTGATTAACAATGAATAATTAATAATTAATAATTGAGGTCGCAGTATTTGATGTTCCAATCGGGTTGGTAAATTTCTTAAGAACGAATTATTAACTATTAATTATTCATTATTAATCAGCGAATAAATAAATTACAAGATGAAAAAAATTTTGGTTTCTCTCGGGATTTTATTTTCCGTTTCCGCGATGGCGCAATCCAATCAACAATTGATCATCGGTACTTACACCAGTGGTAAAAGCGAAGGGATCTATGTATATGATTTCAATATGCAGACGGGAAAATTTTCACCCTTATCGAAAGTATTTACACCCGAGCCTTCTTATCTCGTTGTAACACCCGATCATAAATTTGTTTACTCAGTGAATGAACTTGGTGCAGATAAAGGATCGGGCACTATCACCGGATTTTCCTACTCAAATGGAACGCTTACAAAATTAAATACGCAGCCTACCGGCGGTGATCACCCCTGTTATACGAGTATAGACAAAACAGGTAAATGGCTGGTGGCGGGTAATTACAGCGGTGGCAACTTTTCAGTATATCCGCTGAACGCTGATGGTTCGATTGGTACAGTTCTTTATACCATACAACATAAAGGTAGCAGCATCGACAAAAGCCGTCAGGAAAAACCGCATGTACATTGCACTGTTTTTTCGCCAGACAATAAATATTTACTTGTTGCGGATCTGGGAACTGATCAGATCGTGAGTTATAAATTCAACGAGAAAGATGGCAGCCTCGGGAAAATAAATTACACCAATATCACGCCCGGCGCAGGCCCACGGCATATCGCATTTTCTCCGAATGGAAAATATGCTTACCTGGTAGAAGAAATGTTTGGCAACGTAGATGTGTTCAAATACAAAAAAGGAAAGTTTACCCATCAGCAAAAAATCAGCATGGTGCCCACAACGGATATCGGCAAGATCGGTGCGGCGGATATCCATATTTCTGCCGATGGCAGATTTCTGTACACTTCCAATCGCGGAGAATCCGACAAGATCACCATTTTTTCAATTGAGTCAAATGGAAAATTAAAAGTAGCCGGATACCAATCCGTCATGGGAATCGGCCCGAGGAATTTTGTGATTGATCCTTCCGGTAATTTTTTATTGGTAGCGAATCAAAAAACGGATGAAGTGGTTATTTTCAAAAGAGATAAGTATACCGGCTTACTAACGGATACGAATGAACGAATTAAAATACCGAGTCCTGTTTGTTTAAAGTGGATTAATTGACCACGAAGGGACGAAGGCCACAAACTTTCACTAAGTTAATACACATAGAAAAGGGAGAATAATCCAATCGGATTATCCTCCCTTTTCTATGCGCTTGTTTGTGCACTTCGTGTCTTAGTGTTAGTATACATAAACCACATATCCCCAAGGTTCGATCTTCCACTCTGTATCTTTCAGCGGTTCTTTATTTCCCATGAATACGTTGTAGGGATTGCCCTGCAAGGAAGTATCAGTTACTTTGATCCCCTGTTCTTTTGCAGATAGGTTCAGTATCACCAGTACCTTTGAAGCGCCGGCTTCCCGAACATATGCGTACACTGCTTTTTCGTCACCTACTATTACTTTTTTAAACGAAGCGTTTGCCGAGAGTGCCGGAGTATTTTTTCTCAGATCGAGTAAGGTCTTATAAAATTTCGCACGACCATATTGACCGAATTTGATCGGGTTTTTGTAGAAAAAGCTAATGCTGTCCTTCACCGGTTCTTCCTGTCCACTGTAGATCAATGGTACGCTTCGCCCTGTTGTCTGGGTAAATACTGCAAACGGTGCATGAATGATCCCCGGCATGGTGCCATAATCCGCTTTGTTCCAGCTGTTCTCATCATGATTGCTGGTAAACATCATCTTGATCGCGTTGGCAGGGTAGGTGCTGTCAATCTTATTACGCACACTGTCCAGCGCATTTGCCGTACGTTCACCTTTCGCAACTTTTTTCATCATAGAAAACATTTCCCATGGATAAGTCGCGTCAAAACCATCTTTATGCAATTCAGGTTTATCACCTTCCGCAAGCATGAAAATATCCGCATTCACTTTTTTCAGTTCGCTGATGCAACGTGTCCAAAATGCATCCGGAACTTCGCCGGCCACATCGCAACGGAAACCATCTATTTTTGAAGTAGTCAGCCAGTATTTCATGCTGTTGATCATACTATCCTGTAAAACCATGTTTTTAAAATTCAATTTGCGTGTATCCGTCCAGTCGAATGGCGAAAGTGCTTTGCCTGTGGTACTATCCCTTTCATAAAAATCCGGATGATCTTTCAACCAGTAATGATCCGCAGAAGTGTGATTGGCTACCCAATCAATGATCACTTTGAAACCCATGTCGTGAGCATGTTTCACCAGGTTGTTCCAATCTTCCAGCGTGCCATATTCAGGATTGATGGCGGTATAATTGGCTACTGCATAATAACTGCCGAGTGCACCTTTGCGATCTGTTACCCCAATCGGGTTGATAGGCATGAACCAAAGAGTCTGCACACCCATTTCTTTCAACCTGTCGAGGCTTTTTTCAAATGCCTTGAAAGTGCCTTCAGGTGTATATTGCCGGATGTTGACCTCATAAATATTCCCCTGTTCGATCCAGGCCGGATGGCCATCGATGAGTTTTGCCTCGGCGGCAACAGGATCATCAGTTTTTTTATCTTTTGAAGAAGGCGATTTGCAGGATGCAAATGCGGCTAAAGTGGCGCAACATGCCAGTTGTAAAAAACGGTTCATATGGAAGTAAATTTAATGGAGATAAAGATATGTATAAGTTACACATTAAACAATGGATAATGGACAATTGATAATGGATAACTGTACAATGTATAATTGTCCATTGTTCAATTATCCGTTGTACAGTTATCCATTGATTTTAAACATCCCTTTAACAATTCGGCACCTGTTTTGCTCGGTATTGGCGGGACATTGAAATACCTTTGCCCCGAACTAAAAACAAGGATTATGAATATCAGGAACATTACATTAGCAAGTGTTGCAGTTATGTTATTAATGAGTGCATGTGTGAGTAAAAAAGTATTAAAAGGTGAGCAGGTAAAATATGTAGAGTTGCAGACCGAATACAATCGCCTTCAAAGTCAACTGAAAGATTGTAATGATCTTACTGCTGAAAATTCAAGGAAGAAATCAGAATTGGAAAATGAGATCGCCGCGTTGAAAAAGCAGGTGGATTACCTGAATACCAATAATTCGCAGGCGTTGAAACAATTGGAAAATCTTTCAGTGATCAGTTCTTCACAAGCGGAAAGTATCAAAAAATCTCTGGATAATATTGGTGCAAAAGACGCTTACATACAAGGTTTGCAGACAGCTATCAACCAGAAAGATTCGTTGAACCTAGCGTTGGTGACCAATCTTAAAGGCGCTATCGGCAACCTGGATGATAAGGATATCAATATTAAAGTTGATAAAGGTGTAGTATATATCGATATCTCCGATAAACTTTTATTCAAAAGCGGCAGTTATGAGGTGTCCGACAGGGCGAAAGAAGTGTTGGGCAAAGTGGCGCTTGTGCTGAAAAACCAGCCTGATATCGAATTCATGGTGGAAGGCCATACAGATAATGTTCCTTTCAAAGGCAACGGTGTGTTGACCGATAACTGGGATCTTAGTGTGAAAAGGGCAACATCCGTAGTACGTATCCTTCAATCACAATACGGATTAAATCCAGCTAAGATGGCAGCAGCAGGCCGCGGCGAATATTTGCCGGTTGCAGATAACAGTACTGCTGATGGTAGATCCGCTAACCGTCGTACAAGGATCGTGATCCTTCCACAGTTGGATCAGTTCTTTAAACTACTCGAGAAAAAATAAAATAGCAATTAATAATGAATAATTAATAATTTCCTCGCTCCGGTTATTATTAATTATTCATTATTAATTATTAATTATTCGGGATTCGTTTCAACGTTTCCTTTAAAAATTCCCAATATTTCTGTACCGAGCTTATCTGTACTTTTTCATCCGGTGAATGTGCTCCCGTTATATTCGGGCCGAAAGAGATCATTTGAACATCGGGATAATTTGTACCAATGATACCACACTCCAATCCGGCATGCACCGCATTAACATGAGCCCCCGAACCATTCATTTCAAGATAAAGTTCAGACATTAGTTTTACGATCGCTGAATCGGGCTTTGGCGCCCAGCCAGGATATTTACCACCATAAGTGATTGTTCCACCTGCCAATTCAAATGCAGAAGCGATAGAATTTGCCAGATCGGTTTTTTCAGTATCCACCGAACTTCTGCTCAGGCATTGAACCGTCCAGCTGCCATCTTTTACAATCACTCTCGCAATGTTATTGGAAGTCTGCACCAGTCCCGCAATATCCGGACTGAGCCTGTATACGCCATTGGGACAGGAATAGATCGCTCTTAATAATCTGTATTGCAGATTCTCCGGCAAAACTCCTGTTACATTTTCCGCAGTAGAAATTTCCAGTGAAAGTTTTGGATCGGTAAAACTATATTCTTCCTGCAAAATTTTATTAAATGAAAAAATTACATTTTTGATTTCGTTGGCATTGGCAGCCGTAGTTACACATGTCGCGACAGATTCTCTTGGGATTGCATTACGCAAACTTCCTCCATCAATATCAGCGACCTGTATGGAAAATTGATTACTTAATTCCAATAATATCCTGTTCATGAGTTTATTGGCATTGGCTCTACCTTTGTGTATGTCCATCCCCGAATGCCCGCCGGTCAAGCCTTTCAGGGTGATGCGGAAGCTTGTATCTCCCAACGGCGTTTGTGCGTTGTAGTTAGACGAGGCCGTAACATCGATGCCGCCAGCGCAACCGATGGTAAGTTCTGTGTCATCTTCAGTGTCAAGATTCAATAATATTTTGCCGTGCAATAATCCGCCTTTCAATTCCAACGCTCCCGTCATGCCCGTTTCTTCATCGATCGTAAACAATGCGTCAATAGCGGGATGGGGGATATCTGTCGAAGAAAGCAATGTCATGATACTTGCCACGCCGATGCCATTATCGGCTCCCAGCGTGGTACCGCGGGCTTTTACCCAATCTCCGTCGACATACATATCAATGCCTTGCGTAGCAAAATCAAAATTTGTATCCGCATTTTTTTGGTGTACCATATCGAGATGGCTCTGGATGATGATGGGAGTTTTAGCTTCCATTCCGGCGGTAGCTTTTTTGCGGATGATGACATTGCCTGCTTCATCTACTATGGTCTCCAAACCAAGCCCCTGGCCAAATGAACGGATGAATTCGATTACCTGTCGCTCTTTTTTGGACGGCCGTGGAACTGCGTTAAGATCGGCGAAATGGTTCCAGAGGGACTTTGGTTCGAGTTGTCGTATCTGATCGGGCATAATTTTTATTTTATTACACGAATTAAAGCGAATTGCACGAATTTTAAACACGAATTAGACTGATTTTACAAATTACTCAAATTAAATACCTGCATGATGCACTTTTATGATTAAAAGCTTCGAAGATTTGACTGTTCACCATTCCCGTCCGAACGGCGTTCAGCCGGGCGGGCACTATTCACTTTCCCAGGCAACCTTTCTTTGAGCACCAGCATTTATATATTTGTACAGCATCACGAAACGATTACATGAACATAGCCGAACTGATCATTGAAGCCAAACGGGGCAGCACCGCCGCAGAGAAATGTCTCTTTGACCTCTTTGCACGGAAAATGCTGATGGTCTGCCGGCGATATGTGAAAAATCCGGAGGATGCGGAAGAACGGATGCTGGATGGATTTCACAATTTTTTTAAGAGTATCGGCACATTCACTTACCAGCATGACGCGGCGCTGATGGCATGGCTGAAAAAGATCATGATCAACCAATGCCTGATGTTTTTGAGGAAAAAGAATGTATTCACAATTGTGACGGAATCTGCTGCAGAAAATATATCATTGGATGAAGATATGCTGGACAGGATATCGGCGACAGAAATTTTTCAATTGATCGTACAGCTTCCTGTAGGTTACCGCACGGTTTTCAATTTATATTCTATTGAAGGCATGCCGCACGCAGAAATAGCCTCACTGCTGAATATTTCCGAGGGGACTTCAAAATCGCAGCTGAGCAAAGCTAAAGCACTATTGCAAAAAATGATCTTAAATAAAGAACAAGGATATGCAAGGCAACAACAACAATGAAACCCAAGGCTGGAAGAGTAAACTGGATGGCCTGGAAAGCTTGTCTGCAGAAGATTTTGATCTGCAAACTTCCTGGCAAAAACTCGAGAACCTCCGGGTAAAATCGCCGCGTAAAAAGAAAGCAGCCTGGTACTGGCTTGCAGCGGCTTGCCTGCTGGCAGTTATTAGTTTGCCATTTTTCTTTAATTCCGGGAAAAATATCGAACCGATGGTGAAGCAGGCAATTCCTCTAAAAAATATAGAACAACCAGTTACTAACGGTAATGCTGATACGAACAATGTTATCGCGGTTGCTTCGTCGTCAGAAATTAAGATCATCTCAAAATCACAGGCTCCATCAGTTGTTTCTGCAAAAAAGTATGAACCGGTTTTGCAAAAAGATACCATCTTAAAAGAAGCCGATCCGGTGGTCGCAACAATTCTACCAACTGTTACGGATACTTTCCAATTGATGGCGGCAGCACCTGTGAAGAAAAAGCTGAAAGTTGTGCCCTATAACGAACTGGTGGGTTCCACCGACAGCCTCACTGGCGACAGCAGGCCATATTTCCCTGTGAAATTCCGGACAAAAGAAATTTATACTAACAATACCGGTAGCGGAAAAGATAATATTATCCGCATAAAACTCTCTTCTCAAAATTAAACAGACATGAAAAAAACAATCGCGTTGATGCTGCTGCTGGCAAGCATCACAGGGGATCTGTGTGCCCAAAGCAAACAAACAAATTCGGATAAGACATTTGATATCCCGGCAAATTCAACAGACAGAAGATTTTACATTGATCTTGGAAAAGGTAATAAGCTGCAACTGGATATCAAAAGCCTTGATGATCTTGACAAATTTCAAAATATGGATTCGCTGATCTATGGGCTGCTGCAGGACCTGAAGCTGCTGAAAGATTCGCTCGCAGATGAATCGACCACCAAGAGGATTGATTATATCATAGATGATACAGACAAACGAAAATTGCGTTTGCAACAATTCAAACCAGTTGGCAGCAGTTTTGTTGTAAACGAAGGTGAGTTGTCGACCATGAAAATGGAACAGGATACTATTAATTTCATCGGCAAGGTTGCATACAGCGATCGCCTGACGAAACGTTATAAAACTCAGGGAGTGAGGTATTTTAAAGCAAGTTTTTACCTCAATAGCGTTGGCGATATTGCACAATATATGAATGGGATATTAAAAGACAAGATCACGAACCTGAAAGTAAACGCAAACAAAAAATGGGATTCGCAAGGGAAAAATGCGTTGTATCAACTCGAAGCAGATAAATCCATCAAAGCCAACTCCAATAAGGGTTACATTGCCGGTGGTGATTATCTCAACCTGAAAGGAAGTGTAGATATTCAGAATTACAAATCATATTTTGTTCCATCCGTAAGCCTGGGGGCATACATCATTTTGGGTAGTAAAAATTTCAAGAGAGAGTTGGGCGTATCGTGGGAAAATCATTTTTCCTTTGCAAAAAATACAGAGGGCAAATTGAAGACTTTTCGCAGCCAGTTCCTTACACTCAGCTTTGCGCATGGATTCATCAAGGATAATAATATTCAAAAAGATGGCTACGATCTTTTCAATATGACCTTTAGTTACCTGATCAGCAAAAAAGGGGAAGTGTATGATAAAAATGCGATGAGGCTTGGAGTAGGTGCACTTACTTTATTTGAAGGGAAAACGAAAATTCAGCCAGTCATCTATTTCAACAATCTGTTCCGTGGTGTTACGCCTGGATTGCGTTGGGTTCAAAGTTTCTAAAATAATTTGTTACTTACCGGGCGCTTCTTGCAGGGGGCTCCTGGTAAGTATTTTTTTTCTTTCTAAAAGTAAGATGGCGATGATGCCAAATGTGTAAGCGGCCATATCTTCCCAACCAAATGAGCTGCCGATAATGGTTCTGGCGAGTTGATTATTTTCCAATCCCAGTTTTTGCACCAGTTGAAAGTATTGCATCACTTCAACGAACCAGGCAAATAGCAGCACAGTTATAGCAGTTTTCCATACGGATACATTCAGGAAACTTCTTACAAAACAATAGATCAATATCACTACGAGGAAGTCGCCAAAGTAAGGACGAATGAAAGAATCGTGCAGAAATAGTGCGATACATATTTCGATGATCATCAGTATGCAGGTCAGCAGGAAATATTTCAGCGAAAAATAAAACATGCCCAAATATATTGTTATTTCAGCCATAGGTTGAAGGGCAGACTTCAATTTTCCGTACTTTTAACTGATTGAAAAGTAATCTGCATGATCAGTTATAAAGAGGATGTATCGTTTGAAATAGCAAAAGACAAATCGGCCATCATAGCCGGCTTGCAATCGTCGGCAAAAAATATATCCGTTTCCGGTGATGATATCGAAATACGAAGGCACAATTCTTTTCTGCATTTACTGGCGCCTACCGGCAAGATCGGCATTCATCTTTCGCAGGATGACGATACCCATACAAAACTTGATTGCACGATAAGTCCAAGCATTTTCACTTTCCGTTCCGCCGCAGGTTTCATCATTCTTTCCATTATAGTCTGGTCGCTCATATTCTGGTTCTTCGAACTAAACGTATACATGGCGGTCTTCTTTGTGCTTCACTGGATCGTGATGTGTTTTGTAGCATTGTACCTGCTCGTAGGTGTAATGGCATTACTTACGGTGATGTTGCTGATCTACAATTTGAATGATTTTCCTTTACAATATGTGATCGTTGCATGGATCGTTACCCTGCTTATCACACATCTCACCCTACGGTACAACCGCTCCACGCTTCGTCAATATCTCACGAGTATCGTAAATTCTATAAAAGCTACCTAAAAAACACCTATGCCTCTTTTTGCTCCAATTAAAAAGATCACGTCGCTGTTGTTTGTTTTTTTATGTGCCGGAGTCTTGCACCTTAAGGCACAGGACAGGGCCAACCGCAGCGATACTGGTTTTCGCAACAGGCAGGTAGATACTACACTAAGCCCCAATGCACAGGCGCTTGCGAAGATCGAGCGGATGTATTTTACGTTGAACCGGATCGCAAATTCGGTAGAGCAGGGGCTCGATACGAAGGAAATGGAAGATCAACTTCCGGAGATCGATGCCAATCTAAAGGTGATCAGGGAATCTATGGCCGCAGGCAAAACAGTGAACCTTAAAAATCTTCAGTTGTTCCAGGTTTCAGTGCAGGATATGCTGGATAAATTGCGTGGCTGGCGCAAAGATGTCAATGAATACAACAAGCAGCTGACTTCGATGAATGCCAATGTAAACAACATTACAAAAGATTCGTCGCTGAAAAATGATTCTGCCAAAGCACAGATCAATGCCACGTATGCGAGGCAGCTGAAGGAGATCCGTCAGAAACTGGTGATTGCCGATAGCATTACCACTTCCAACCAGGCAAGGATCGAAAAGCTGCAGAATAAGATCTCCGATAATTTTCTTACCGCGATAGAATTGCGTGGCAAGCTACGCCAGGAAATGAAAAGGTTTGGGGCACAGACATTTTCCAAAGAAGTTCCCTATATATGGGAAAAGGCATCTACTGATACCAACAGTGTCTCAAAACGGAAAGGGTTCAGTTCAGAAAAAAAGATCATGGATTATTACTTCCGCAATAGTTCGGCCAACCGGCTGTGGATGCTGTTCATAGGCGCTGTGTTTTTTATCTGGGTGTTCCTTAATTTTAAAAAGATCAGTGAAAATAGATCACCGGCAAAAGAAAATGAATTTAAGATCCACTTCCTGAGTAAGGTTCCGGTGTTGTGTTCATTTGTGGTGATGCTCACCGTAGCGCCATTCTTCGATCTTAATCCACCGGCCGTTTATGTCACCATCCTGCAGTTCTGGTCGCTGATCGTGATCACGTTTTTATTGGGTAAACGCTGGCCGCGAAAATTATTTTACTTCTGGCTCACGATCGTACTGCTGTATTTCCTTTTTGCTTTCACAAAATTCATCTTCCGTACAGATCTGTCACAGCGTATATGGATGCTGCTCCTGAACGTAGTAAGCATCGTTACCGGTTTATTATTTTACCCTAAGATCGGAAAGAACTGGTCGTTGAAATGGCTCATCATCCCGGTTATATTTATCTTTATCACTTTTAATTTCACTGCATTTTTCACCAATATATTCGGCCGCTTTACGCTTGCGGAAACCTTCAGCAGTACTGCCATCACGGGCCTTACACAAGTGATCTCGCTGGCTGTTTTTATGCAGATCATCATTGAAGCATTTTATCTGCAGATCCTGCGCATGCGCCTGGGGGGTGGGCTGGGTGCCACTTTCGACTTTGATAAGATAGCAGCAAAACTTCGCCAGGTACTGTCGGTATTGTGCTTACTGCTGTGGCTGATCGTATTCACCACCAACCTGAACATTTACGATAATGTTTACGGTAGCATCGTTCATTTCCTTACCGACCGTCGTAAACTTGGAAGCACTTTCTTCAGCTTCGGCAGTATCCTGCTGTTCTTTATCATCATTTACATCGCCAATCTTTTACAGAAATACATCAGTTATTTCTATGGAAATACCGGCGATAATTCTATGCCTGTAAAAAAAGGCATTGGTTCACGGTTATTGTTTACAAGGCTGATCCTGCTCACGCTGGGCTTTTTACTGGCAGTAGCGGCATCGGGTTTACCACTCGATAAGATAACGATCATACTTGGTGCACTAGGAGTTGGGATCGGGCTTGGGCTGCAGAATATCGTGAATAATCTGGTATCGGGGATTGTATTGATCTTTGAAAGACCGCTGGAGATCGGTGATTCCATTGAAGTGAAAGATAAAAAAGGAAAAGTAAAAGAGATAGGCCTGAGAAGTACCACGCTTATTTCCGACGAAGGCTCGGAGATCATTATTCCTAACGGAGATTTTTTATCGGAACATGTGGTCAACTGGACATTAAGTGACAACCTGGTGAGGATAGAGATCCCGGTGTATGTAGATGCAGCTGCCGATCTCATGGCAGTGAATAAAATTATTACAGATGTAATAGCAGCTAACGGTAACGTGTACCAGAAAAGGCCGGCTTCGGTGATCGTGGATCATATAGGTGGTAAAAGGATCAGGCTGAAAATTTATTTCTGGATACCAGATGCCCTTGGCACGGATGAAATGCGTAGTGAGGTGCAGGTACAGGTGAGGAATGAATTTGCAAAAAATGGTATCGGGTTGGTTTAAATAAAAAAATGATCAAATGCGGACCCATAATATACAGTTAGCCCATCGGTGGATAGATGCCTTTAACAGCTACAGCCTGGAAAAATTACTGGAGCTTTATTCGGAAGATGCGGTGCATCACAGTCCTAAATTGCAATTGCGCCAGCCGGAAACCGGGGGAAAGATACAGGGTAGGGAAGCGATGCGAAGCTGGTGGGCTGATGCTTTTGAACGGCTGCCGACACTTCGGTACGAGCTGGTCAACCTGATCGCCGACGACAAAATGGTTTTGATGGAATACAAACGTACCGTTACCGGCGAGCCGGATATGATGGTAGCGGAAATTCTCGAGATCGAAGCCGGGCTCATCATCCGTTCAAGGGTTTATCACGGCTAAACAGTAATTTCCGAAAAATATTATTATTCTTTGCAATAATATATCCTCCCTTTCGTTTATGTGGAATCTAATAAACCTAAGGAAAATGAAGCAATCTTTACCAACGGCTATGCTTTTATGCATTACAATAGCCATGACCTCTTGTTTTACAAGTAAAATCTCCCCGGAACAACGCAGATCTGACATTGAATCATCCAGAGAAACGGATGCGGCCTGTTTTGTAAAAATGCACGATGGCAGCATTAAGAATTACACTAGTTTGAAATTAGTGACCGGTGTCTTTACCAGTCCATATCTTTTGGCAGATGATAAGATCAAGATCACTCCGGCAGAAATTATAGCTTATCAGAATAAAGATCATTACGCAGTTTCACAAACCACTTTCACTTCCGGAAGGCGTACTTGTGCGGCGACAGAAACCTTACCAGGCTTTGCTGTGAGGATTGCAAAAGGAACGGTGAATGTGTACTGCAAAAAACGCTACAATGGCGACAGGGCAGTAGATGAATACTTTGTACAGACTGGTGGTGATAATGGGAAAATTGTGGCTTATTCTGAAAAAGTAATGAGTGAAATTCTCGTTTCACATCCGGAAGCCGCAGGACTTTTCAAAGGGAAAAAGTATACCGGCTCTCAGCAAAACAGCATGCAGGCTAATGCCCGTCAGCGTGACAACAGGGTTGTGATGAACAAATAATCATTAATTTTTTTAATAAAAAATCCTCCCGGAAACGGGAGGATTTGGTGTTGTACCTGAATACCTATTTAATAAATTATTATGGTGTGATGGTACCATTGGATATAAACTTGATCTGTACCATGCTGTCAACATTTGTTGAGCCTGGTTTTCCCGCAAGCAGAATGGTGTAGACCTTATTGGCTTCTACAGCAAATGTACGGTTGGCATTGATGGTTGACGATTCATTGTTGATGCCTACGGTAATATCACCAGCCGTGATTGCCCTGAAATCAGAGACTGATTTGAAAGGAGCTGCGTTATTCACCACTTCGGTACTTCCGCTGCTGATCTTTACGGCCGGAATAGTGCTGTCCGCCACCGCGTTGATGTAACGTACATACGCTGAACCAGCCACTGATGGCAGGCTATCAAGGTTGTCTTCTACCACCACATTTTCAAATGTGCTGTCTTTGCCCACCAGGAATGCCGAATAATATTTACCCGGAGTAAAAGTGGTGATTGCAGAAGACGCTACTTTGTTCCCGGCGCCGTTATACGCTTCCACCTGTCCGGTTCCGCCATATACATTGATGTAAATTCCTGTGTAATTGGAAAAAGGAATGGCCTGGCTGGTGATCCTTGACCCGGATATGGCAAAATTCACCGATGACTGGGTAGGAGCAAGATTGAAAGCCATGATGCCTGCGCCAACAGGCGTGTTATCCGGATTGTCAGTTTTCAGGCAGGAGCTGAATAAAACACTGACCGATGCGAATGCGACAACAGCCAGTGCAATTTTTTTAATGGTGATCTTCATGATTTTTCTTGTGATTTTAATGTAAAAATGTGTGTGCACTATCGTGAAAATATAGTGCCATAACCAGGAGTATTCCGTTAAAAATAAACGGGATAAGGTGGATTAACATTTCTTTCAATCATTAAAAAAAAAGGGGATACGATCAATTTTCGTTCGCAAGATACTAGTCAAGGGATTTTCCACGAAATACGTCCAGCCACCAACAAAACCTGTTCTGATAAAGTACAGCCTTCCTGGTCATTGTATCACCAACTATAAACCAGATTTTTAACCCGGATCTGGTAAAGCAAAAAATTTACACAAATAAAAATGCCCTATATAAAAACAGGGCATTTAGAAAAATATGTTGCCATCGGGCAAAGAGAATTAACTGATCTCTTCGTTTGAACGCATCAGTTCCACTTCACAATTGATATGTACTTCTTCGCTCACTACCACGCCGCCAGCTTCCATGGCTGCATTCCAGGTAAGTCCCCAGTCTTTGCGGTTGATCTTGCCATTGATCGTAAAACCGGCTTTTTCATTTCCCCATGGATCTTTTACCACACCGCCGAATTCAACATCCAGTTTTATTTTTTTGGTAATGCCTTTGATGGTCAGATCGCCCCAGAGTTCGTAGCTGCCGTCATTGTCTACGTTTTCGTAGGTGTTGGCCAGGAAAGTGATCTGTTTGTGGTTCTCTACATCAAAGAAATCCGGGCCTTTCAGGTGTGCATCGCGGTCTGCGTTGCCTGTGCTGATAGAAGCCGGGTCAAGGAAAAAATCTATTTCTGCTGTCATGAAATCATCCCCTGTAGTTATTACGTTTGCTTCAAAAGTGTCGAAGCTGCCTTTTACATTAGAGATCATCAGGTGCTTGATCTTGAACCCGATCTCAGTATGTGTTGGGTCTATCACCCATTTTGATTTGGTAGACATGTCTTATTGGTTAAAATGTTAAAAATGGAAAGTATTGCAAGTTAATAGTAAATCACATCGTTTGTACATAATTATAACGTTACCACTTGACTTTTAACAGGAATGGTATATCAAAAGATTTGATATGTGAAGGCAAGTTTGTTAAAACAGTAGCTTTCTGGCAATTTTTACTACCTTTGCGCAGTTTAAAGAGAGAATTGATTTTTTAATTTGTTTGTAGGACAGGAATAACAGAAAGGGATTTAACAACAGGGTATTCAAGATTTTTAAGGAGAGTAAATAACACGAGACTAAGTCGTACATACGTGTAAACCCAAATTTTACGTATGAAAAACTTGTTTTTTGTTTCTATTGCTATCAGCATTTTTTCAGGAACATCATTGAGCGCATCGGCTCAACCGGCACCAAGATTCATTAACGGGATCGAATTTCGTAATGAAGCCTCTTTAGCCGGATCAGAAAATATAATCACGCCTCCACAGGCGAATTTCACCCCAACAGTTGCACCGATCCGCACGTTCGCGGCCTCCTCCGGCAACCTGATGGCTACCGAAAGCTGCAACCGTTTACAATTCAAATTTGCACAGATTCTTGAAAGGGAAGTGGAAACACTCACCAATCTCAGTCTGCTCACCTTTATAGATGATTGGTGGGGTACACGTTACCGTTATGGCGGTACAACCAGGGCTGGTATCGATTGCAGTGCATTTGTAGGTTTACTGATGAGCACCGTTTACGGACTTCGCCAGCCACGTACAGCCCGTGACATGTATGCAGCATGTGAAAAGATCAATAAGGAAGATATGCTCGAAGGCGATATGGTCTTCTTCAACACAAGAGGCGGTATAAGCCATGTTGGTTTCTACCTTGGTGGAGGTTATTTTGTGCATGCCAGCGTTAGCAATGGTGTTACTATCAGCAACCTCGATGAAAGTTATTATGCTAAAAAATTCATTGGCGCAGGCAGGGCAGTAGAAAGTGCTGAAATGGCAAGGCATTGATCAATGGACAATTTATTTATTAATTGTCCATTGTCCATTATTTCACTTCTTTCGTCAGTATAAAGAAATTCCTATCCACACTAAACGTTTTATCTCCTTCAGGATACAAACTCAGCGTTTTCCATTCTTTGGCCGGATTGATCCATCTTGTCCCTTTAAAGTTGATCTTCAACGGCATGTTAAAACCATCTATGCATTCCGCATAGCGGTAACTTAAAGTATATCCATCCAGTTTATATTCCAGTACAGGCAATTTTGCATTGCGCAGGTATTGATCAAATATCTTCTGCAGCTTTTTCCCCGATCTTTTATTAATGTAGTTTTCTACCTCCTGTGTAGTGACAGTCTGGTGATAAAATGTCTTGTTCAGCCCGCGTAAAATTTCCCTGAAAAGCCCGTCATTATTGATCACCTGGCGGATGGTATGGATCATGTTGGAAGCCTTGTAATAAATATCGATATCCGGATCTTCATTTACTCCGTAATGTGTGATCGGTGCTTGTTTGTTTTGTACCAGTTTACGCAGACCGATCTCATAGTCATTGGCCGCTTCTTTTCCATAATAATATTCTGTAAACAATGCTTCACTGTAATTCGTAAACCCTTCATGCACCCACATATCAGCGATATCCTTCGTGGTGATGTTATTGGCAAACCATTCATGCCCGCTTTCGTGTATGATGATGAAATCCCATTTCAATCCCCAGCCGGTTTTGGAAAGATCGTTACCGAGGTACCCGTTTTTAAATTTATTGCCATAGGCAACAGCACTCTGATGCTCCATCCCCAGGAACGGCGCTTCTACCAGTTTGTAACCATCCGCGTAAAACGGGTAAGGCCCAAACCAATGTTCAAACGCTTTCATCATCTGCGGAGCCTGCAAAAATTGTTTCTTAGCCGTATCCAGGTTATAATCCATCACCCAGTAATCCATATCCAGCTTCCCTTTTTCGCCTTTGTAAGTCTCACCAAAATGAACATACTTGCCGATATAAGGAACGATGTTGTAATTATTGATCGGAGAAACCACCTTCCAACTGTAACGGGTAGTGCCATTTCCTAACGGCATTTTTTCTATCATGCGGCCATTGCTCACCCCCACAAGGCTATCCGGCACGATCATACGTACGATTGCTCCGCTATCCGGCTCATCCGATTGTATATCCTTGCAGGGATACCATACACTTGCGCCTAATCCCTGGCAGGCGACCGTCATCCACGGAGAACCTTGTTTGTCTTTTGTCCAGATCCAACCGCCATCCCATGGAGCTTTGACTGCTTCCCGCGGTTTGCCCGAAAAATAGACCAGCACATTCCTGACTCCCGGCCGGATCTTGTACATCGCACTGGTATCACGGATCTGTGTGTAAAAAACATTTCCATCCCGGGTAAAAGAAAGCGGCTTCCCATTGCTGATGATGCTGTCTACCTGCATCGGCTCCTGCAGGTCTATCTGCATCAGTTTTACGCCGGCATCATAATAGGTGATGTTATTTTTGCCCCTGATGGTTTTACTTGTATAATCAGGTTGCACCGTGATGTCATATTTCAACACATCCCAGCCGATCCTGCCCCGGCCGATCCTGCCCCGTAATGTATCCTGGTGTGTGAAATCCTGCGCAAAAGATGATTGACTGATCACCAGCAGTAATATCATTTGAAAAAGTGCTGAGGTGAGATTTTTTCCCTGTAAAGATTTTCCTGTGTTGTTCATGCCCGGACTAGAATATTAATTAAGCAATAAAAGTAGGCATAACTTGTTTTTCAGATGAGGATATTTTATAAACGGCATCACCGTATTTCCGCATGATTGTATATTTTTACTTAGATGAAATTTTTGACTCCTTACAAGCCGTTCAGCATTATTGCAGCATTTGTATCCATGATCTTAGTGCTGTCGCAAACAGGCTGTAAAGACAGGCAGCATGCCGGGAAAAAGATATTCCGCTACAACGAACTTACCGGCATAGCCTCACTGGATCCGGCATTCGCCAAAAACCAGTCAGTGATGTGGCCCATCCATCAATTGTACAATACCCTGGTAGAAGTGGATGAAAACATGCATCTAAAACCATCATTGGCCAGCCGATGGGAATTTTCTGAAGACAAGAAAACGATCACGTTTCACTTGCGCGACGATGTTTTTTTCCACGATGATGCGGCTTTTGAAGCTGGGAAAGGAAGAAAACTGGTAGCCGCGGATGTGGTATACAGTTTCAACCGGCTGATCGATCGGGCTACTGCAAGTCCGGGGGCATGGATATTCAACAATAAGGTTGATGCGCTGCAACCCTTTACCGCATTGGACGACAGCACTTTCAGGCTTTCCCTTTTGCAACCCTTTCAGCCGATATTGGGAATTCTCAGCACACAATATTGTTCGATCATCCCCAAAGAAGCGGTGGACAAATACGGACAGGATTTTCGCCGTCATCCCGTAGGGTCGGGGCCTTTTGCGTTTGTTGCCTGGGAAGAAGGGCAGGCGCTGATCATGAAAAAAAATGAACATTATTTTGAAAAGGACAGTGCCGGAAACCGTCTTCCTTATCTCGATGGCATCAAGGTGAATTTTTATGACAGCCGTGCTACCGAGTTCCTCGAATTTCAGCAGAACCGGCTGGATTTTATCAACGATATCGACGCCTCTTTCAAAGATGAAATGCTGGGAAAAGCCGGAAACCTAAAAAAACACTGGGAAGGCAGGTTGTTGCTGAACAAACATCCTTACCTCAATATCGAATACATCGGGATATTGATGGATACTACCAATAAACTGGTGGCATCATCGCCGATGCGTATCAAAAAAGTACGACAAGCTATTAATTACGCCATCGACCGGAAAAAAATGATGTTGTACCTGCGTAATTCTATCGGTACGGCTGCTGAAAGCGGTTTCATCCCGCAGGGATTACCATCTTTTGATGCGGAGAAAGTGAAAGGATATCATTACGATCAGGCGAAAGCAAGGCAATTGCTCGCCGAAGCGGGATTTAAAGATGGAAAAGACCTGCCACAGATAAAACTGCTGACGATACCGAATTATGCTAATCTTGCTTCGTACATCGCTAATGAATTGAAACAGTCCGGCATCAATGTGCAGGTGGAAGTAATACAGAAAAGCCTGTTGCTGGAGCAGACAAGCAAATCCCAGGCGTTGTTTTTCCGTGGCAGCTGGATCGCGGATTATCCTGATGCTGAAAATTTTCTGAGTGTTTTCTACAGCAAGAACCCGGCGCCGCCAAATTATACCCGTTATAAAAATGAACAGTTCGATCAGTTATACGAACGTTCGTTAGGAGAAGTGAATGATTCTGCCCGCTATGAACTCTATCGGCAGATGGACCGGCTGATCGTAGAAGATTCGCCGGTGATACCACTTTGGTACGATATGGCCCTGCACCTCGTGCATGTAAATATTTCAGGATTTTACCCCAATAGCCTAAACATGCTTGAACTGCGAAGAGTTAAAAAGAATTAGATACAATTAATAATTAAGAACGAGCGGTTCGTTAAAGTTTTAGTATTTAGAAGGTTTAGGGAACAATCTCCACTGGTTTTCATTTTTAATTCTTAATTTTTAATTCTCAAATAAACAAAATGCGATTTTCCAACATATTTCTTACTTCTTCTTTATTGCTGACTGCTACAATCGTTACGGTAGCTGCCATTCCGCACCCGCAGGATGAATTCAAGAACCTGCAGATCTTACCTAAGAATATCACCGCAAAAGAACTGGATAAGATCATGGAAGGATTCAATGAAGGATTGGGGGTGGGATGTGATTATTGCCATTCGAAAAACACCTCTACAAAAGATCTTGAATTTGATAAGGATACCAAACCCGAAAAGGACATGGCCCGTAAGATGATGTTGCTGACGAATGATATCAATAAAAAATATTTCCCGGAAGCCAAAGACATACAGGCCGTGACCTGTTATACCTGCCATCATGGAAACCCGATGGCGGCAACGGATTCGGCAGATTTCAGGAGGAAAAGCAATTATTAATTACTAAGATCAAAGCGAAGAGGAGATCGCTCCTGCCCGAATTAATTCGTTCAGGCGGGGATTTCAAAGGGATAACAGGATTACACAGATTGTTTTACTACGTAAAAACGAAAATGCAGTGTATAAATTTCAGCGCTTGTAATTCAGTTCCGGTATTTATGAACTGCATTTTGATTTTCTGCGAAGCAGGAAATAATCTGTGCAATCCCCTTCATCCTTTTAAAATCCCCGCCTGAACGAATTCATTCGGGCAGGAGCGATTCCCTTTTCGCTCAGTCCTTCGCTCCAATTCGTAATTCGTAATTCGCAATTGATAATTCGTAATTGCTAACTCCCCCAATCAAAACGGCTATCTTAAATTAATAAGATAGCCGCTTTTTTTTGGATTGATTGGTTATTCTATGATTAATTCTTTATGATCTTCTTGATGTATTTTTCATCACCTGAAGAGATTTCAAGGATGTAAGTACCTTTTGGCAAGTTTGCAAGATCAGACATCACAACAATGTTGTCACCGTTTTCGATCGCAACTTTCCTTGCAGAGATCTGCCTGCCATCCAGGCCAACTACCCTGAAGTTTGCTGTTACCTGTTGTTTGCTGTTGATGAATACTTTCACATCGCTCACAAAAGGATTAGGGTATACGCTCATTTTTTCTACGCTGAAGTTGCTTCCGTCAAGTTTTACTGCAACTACATTGCTGTAAGAAACTTTTCCATCAATATCGATCACTTTCAGGCGGTAGTAAAGAACTTTCGCATTAGTATTCAATACATCATTATAGCTGTAAGAATGCCTTGTGCTTGTTGTGCCATTACCACTTATTGTAGTCCTGGTGGTGAAATGGATAGCATCTTCACTCCTCTGAACTTCAAATGCTTTGTTATCCTTTTCAGATTCAGTGATCCAGTTAAGCAGGGTAGCTGTTTTGGTATTGTTCAGCACACCTGTGAAAGAAAGCAGTTTTACAGAAAGCGGGCCACCTGATGGAGCGATAACTGCTGTGCTTACGTCAGTAAACAAGTCGTTAGCAGCAGAATATGCGTAAGATGTAGCGGTGTTGGTAACACTTCCAGGGATTGCCTGGCCTTGTACTTTGAACCTTACATTGTAACCCTGGCCAACCTGCAATACACCACCGGCAGCGTTGGTTGAACCTGTACCGACGAAGAATTTCACGTAATGCCTTCCAGCGTTGATGCTCTTGAAAGATTTATCAGCAGCGTCGATCGCGTCTGTCTGAGCACCGATCGTCATACCTGTACCGCTTACAACTTCCATAGAACCTGGAATATAAGTAGTGTTGGTAGGAAGTGAATCCACCACGTATACATTATTTGCTACACCAGGGCCAACATTGGTACCTGTAAGCGTATAAGTCAGAATTTCGTTTGATTCGATCAAGTTGTTACCACTTGCGTCAGCAACAGTTTTGTCGATCGTTACCAGCGGATCTTTCACCCTCAATGCGAAAGCGAAGTAGCTAGGGAAATACTGATCAGCTTCTGTACCGAAAGTCACAGTTACTGAAGTGGCGTTTGGAAGGATGCCATATCCTGTACCTACATTCATCTGGTCGATATCGATACCCATCTGGTTGGAATAGTTCGGGTTTTTGGTGGTAACATATGCACCGTTGTTCGAGATACTTCCGTTCCAGAAGTTAGCAGCACGGTTTACAGCATTTGATACAGTTACATTGTTAACTTTTACGAAGTCACCATCAGGGTTACCGCTGGTAGCACCAAGGTTACCATCACCTTCCCAACCCATCACTGACATTACCGCATCACCTGCAGCCAGAGAGTTATTTGGAACGTTCATACCGCCAAGCACGACAGAGATAGTTGCCGGGTTGTTGTTGGTAGTGAAAACCTGGTAGTAGCCATGATAGATACGAACACTGTTCAATAAAGAAGCAGGGTTTTCGTAAGCGATCACGATGCTCCAGCCTGCAAATTTACCACCGCCGTCTATTGATCCCGGTGTAGCCGGAATATCAGCAACTGTGTAGGTTCCGGCACCGGAAGCCTGTACATAAGCAGTGATATCAGAATAAGCCTGGTAAACGGTTTCAGAACCGTTGATCGCGAATTTGTCCACACTCGTAGCAGCAGCCAGAATGTTAGAGTAATTACCAGCACCAACTTTGATCTTTACTTTGCGAAGGGTATCAGCCACAGCTGTTACAGCTGAATTGTTGATACGGCCACCCCAGTAAAGCCTTGCATACTTGATGGTATTGGTACCAGCAGGCAGGATAAGTTGGGCAGAAGTAGAGTTTTTGGTCAATGGATTGTCATCCACATCCGCGAACTGCATGTTCTCGTCGTCATTACCATACTGAGTGTACCCGATACCTCCCTGGCCATTGCTGGCATTGGAAATTTCGTTCATCCTGTTGGTTCGAACATCGCCTGTATTGGAGTTGATGATGTGCATGCTGGTGTTACCAAGCACGACTGTTCCGCCTTTGATCACACCAGAATATACCTGTGTGTAGGCGTTGATTGCGTTTTGCGCAGTTGCACCGATTGCGAGGAAGGCAAACAGCACAAATAAAGAAGTTACTCTTGTAGTAAATTTCGTAAGCATTTTTTAAAATTTAAGATTAAAAAAATGGCTCACAGGAGATAAGGAGGCTTTGAATGGCTTTTAAGTGGATAATAGAGGAATATAGATAGTAAGTGTACTATTAATAAAAATCTGTGTAGTTGTCTCTAGGAAGATGGGTTATGGAGGAATAACCGGGTAAGCAGTTATAGATGGCAAATTTTAGAATAAAAACGCATATTTCAAAATTTATTGGGAAGTTTTTTTAATTATTATTAACAAAAGCCCTCCACTTATATATAATGTACCATTATCGAAGGAACATACTACCTACACCGAATGATCACCGAATCTAAAGCCTTTAGATTCGGTGATCATTCGGTGTGGCTGGTGTTATCATTTGAGGTATCTTCAGGAGAGCGAGCTATATCTCAGTGCTGTTAGTGTTTAAGTTTAGCTTTGAAAACCTTTCTGAACTTATCAACTTTTGGACGAATAATGTATTGACAATAAGGCTCTTCGCCATGTTGATTGAAGTAATCCTGGTGATAGTTTTCTGCAATATAAAACTGGCTGAAAGGTTCTAATGTTGTTACGATGGGTTGATCAAATGCGCCGCTGGTATTTAATAAGGCCTTATACTTTTCTGCCAAAGCCTTCTGTTTCGCATTATGATAAAATATAACGCTTCTATACTGTGTTCCCACATCGTTCCCCTGGCGATTCAGCGTAGTGGGGTCGTGGCTTTGCCAAAACATTTCCAATAAGGTCTCATAACTCACTTTGGCGGGATCAAACACGATCTCCAGGCATTCGGCATGTCCGGTAGTGCCGGTGCAAACCTGCTTGTAAGTTGGTTTCACCACATGTCCACCACTATATCCGCTGGAAACGCTGATCACACCTTCCACCTGCTGAAAGATGGCCTCGGTACACCAGAAGCAACCCGTTCCGAAAGTGGCGGTATCGCTCACAATCGCTGTATTATTGGACAGTGCATGTGCTTTAGGAGTTGAAAAAAAAGAAAATATCGTGAATAGGGATAAAACTGCCAGTCTGGACATCCTGTAAAATTTGAAATTTAAAAAACTAAATACGAAATGGGCTGGTTTATAAGCTGTGAAGGGATTGTTAGAATTGCCCCGGACTTAAGCCCGGGGCAATTGATTATAGCTTAAGCCCGGGGCAATTGATTATAGCTTAAGCCTGGGGCAACTGATCATGGTGTCGGCACAGTCCCTTCATTCCCTTTCAGCTTTTCATACTCTACATTTCCTTTCTCATCGCGGATGGTTTTTGGGGTAGGAGGTTTTCCCTCCGGGGTAACATCATTGAATATCTTGCTTACATAAGCCCATTTGCCATTGATCCATTTAAAGCCTTCGTAATCACCATCCGGAATCAGTGTCCATTTTTTCAAAGGCTCGTTAGATTCTGAGACCAGGTGTTCCATCACGATCATCTGCAGTTCAGGATCATAGGTCAGGCGCGGGCCTACGTCTTTTTTAAATTCCATCACATAACGGGCAATATTCTTCTGGAAGACATTGCCATTTTCAAAAACAAAGCTTCTGTTGCCAAATACCGGCCCGTCCTGGTTGAAAGTAAGTATCTCGATGAGTTTTTTATCGCTGCGGATATTATTCTCATCAAAACCCAGCAAAGTATAATAATCCTTATTCTGCCAGGTGGTATGGATGATCTTGTAGTAAACCGCCCCCATCCAGCCATAATTATTGCCGATGGTATCACTCATTTTCTCCGTCACATCCGATTTGTCGATCAATGGGTAAAGCTTCAATGATCCATCTGCCGTCCGCATCTGGATAGCTCCATGCTGGCGGATCACATTGTCGCTGATGGCCATCTGCCAGGTGAATATCCTGAAACTGCTGTCTGGCGGATATATCTTTGAAATGGTCATGAGTGAATCAAAAGGGTACTCAAAAGAATGTTTTACTTTGAGCGCCCTCACCAACCCACGGGTGAAAATGCTGTCGGAGCTCAGCTTTGCAGCCGGATTGGTGCCATTCAGTATCCTGATAGCTGGTACTTTCAGGGAATCTTCTTTTTTGGCAAGCAGGGTAAAATCGGCTTTGCTGATACGCTGTGCCTGCATTTCCGTTGAAAAACTGAGGAAGATGAGTAGTAATGGGAAGAGTTTCATTGGTTCAAATGTAAATAAAGTATTTACAATGAAAAAGTATGGGGTGCTGGCAAGGGAAATTTAACGTAAGGTTATAAAGGTTCAAGGTTGAAGGTTCAAGGTTGAAGGTTGAAGGTTGACTTACGATTTAAAGTATGTCACTTATCTGAAAGTTTTTTGGATGTGAAGAACCTTCAACCTTCAACTTTCAATCTTCTCCACTGCTTGGGCGAATGCCAGCAGGGATGGAAACACTGCATCGATCCGCTCGTCATTGAGATCTACTTCGGGACGGGTGGTGGGCAAAAAAACAGTATATACTCCCAGGTTGCGGCCAAACTGCATATCACTCGAAGTGTTGCCCACCATGATAGCTTTTGTGAGGTCGATGGAAGGAATGTCTTTTACAGCCTGCAATCCCATCCCGGGATTGGGTTTGCGGCCGGGGCTGCTGTCTTCGAGATCGCTGCAGAAATAGATCGCGTCGATCCTGCCGCCGGCAGCTTCCACTTCGGCCCTCATATTGGTATGAATGTTTTCGAGGTCGGCAAGTTTTGTCAGCCCTTTGCCCACGCCTTTCTGGTTGGTCACTATCACGATCTGCCCAAATTTCGCGGCGAATATTTTCATGGCTTCCGTTACGCCTTCATAAAACCTGAATTCATCCCAGGTATGGATATAATCCGCCTGCTTTTCATAATTGATCACTCCATCACGATCGAGAAAGAGGGTCCAGGAGGGAGAAATTTCTTTTAGGGGAAGCATTAGGTTAATAGAATTAAGAATTAAGAATTCGATCAATTGCCCCGGGCTTAAGCCCGGGGCAATTGATCATAAACTTCCGCTCTGCGAAATATGCTTATTAAAATATTCATCTTCCACCAGCTGGCAAATGATATGCCCGATGAGTATATGGCTTTCCTGTATCCTTGGGGTATCTGTTGATGGAATGTTGATGAGATGATCGCAGATCTCTTTCATCTTTCCGCCGGTAGCGCCGGTAAAACCGATGGTGATCATACCTTTCTCCTTTGCAGCATCCACCGCATGGATGATATTCCTGCTGTTACCCGAAGTGCTGATAGCTACCAACACATCGCCTTTCTGCCCGAAACCCTTTACCAGCCTGGCATACACCACGTCATAGCTGTAATCGTTGGCTACGGCGGTCATGTAGGAACTGTTCACGTGCAAGGCTTCTGCAGGCAATGCATCCCTGTCGAGGTAAAAGCGGCCACTGAATTCCGCTGCCAGGTGCTGGGCATCGGCAGCACTTCCGCCATTGCCGCAGAACAATACTTTTTTCCCGTTTTTAAATGCCTGTGTGATATCGTGTACACATTTTTGTACTGTGGCCAATAGTTCCTCATTTTCCAAAACCTGCTGTTTGGTATCGATGGAAGCCTGTACAAGTGATCTGATTGTGTTTAGCATGGCACAAAGGTAATTTGATTACACGAATTTTGCGAATTACACTGATTTGCGGAGATGACGGATAAACGACCACGGATCATTGACTACACAGTATCGAATATATTTTTAAGGTGTCAATATTATAAAGCTGCAGCAGCTACATAGACTTCGAAGTTTTCACCATTCACTATTCACCATTCACTATTCACCATTCACCATTGACACTATTTCCTGCGTCATCACCTGCCAGCTATATTTTTTCTTTTCTTCGCGGAGGAATGGCAAAAAATGTGCTTCGCCGGTTTTATAATATTGGGTGATCTTTTCGGCAAGGGATGCTGCGGTAGGTTCCGCTATCAATCCGGCCTTACCATCTGGTACCAGTGCCGGCAGGCCGCCGACATTCGTTACGATCATCGGTATTTCAAAATGATAGGCGAGTGGAGTAACGCCGCTTTGCGTAGCATTGCGATATGGCTGTATCACCACATTGGCCGAGCAGAGGTAATCTTTGATATCCTTGTCGGCGATGAATTCCGTTCGCAGGATCAGTTTGTCTTGTATGCCTAATGCTGCGATCTGGTCCTCATAAACTTTACGATCGTCGTAAAATTCTCCGGCGATCATCAGCTTCAGGTCCGGTATTGGTGTAGAAGAATTTTTCAGGAGTTGCATTGCTTCCAGCAAAATATCCAGCCCTTTGTATTTGCGGATGAATCCGAAAAATAACAGCACAAAATCTTCCTGAGCGACACCGGTATTTTTCCTGGCTTCTGCCCGCGGAATTTTTTCGCCGAAATTATCATATAACGGATGTGCGACATACTTTGCCGGGGCATTGGTGAAAGTGCGGAGATCATCCAGCACTTTTTCACTCATCGTAATGAATGCATCAACGGGTTTGATAAAGTATTTCGTGAAGGGTTTGTCGCCAAAACGTTTTTCATGCGGGATCACATTATCTGCGATGCATACAACCTTGCTGTGCCTGTTCTTTTTCGCGATACGCAAAATGGTTCCAAAACAAGGCCCCATGAACGGCAGCCAGAAACGTACGACGATGATATCGGGCCTTTCTTTTTTCAGCCTGCGGCCGATCTTTATCCAATTGAATGGATTGATGGAATTGATCAGAACTTTGATATCGAGCCCGGCCGGGGCGGCTTCGGTAGAATATTGCGAAGTGCCTGGAAAAAGGAAGGATGGGTATTGCAGCGAAAATGTATAGATACTTACTTTATGCCCTTCCTCCTGAAATGCTTTCGCCAGCCGTTCGTTGAACGAAGCCATTCCGCCACCGCGGAGGGGGTAGGCGGGGCCGATGATGATGATATTTTTTTGAGGGGATTTCAAGTTTGAAGTTTGTGTTCAATTAATAATTAATAATGAATAATTAATAATTTATATGAAGGAAATCCGTGTCGTCTTTCAATTATTCATTATTAATTATTAATTATTAATTTTCTCCAGCCCAAGTTTTTCCTCTATCAGGTAAGAATTCCTCTCCGGCGAATTCCTCGCGATCAACTCGCCGATAAAGCCGGCAAGGAAGAGTTGCGAACCGATGATCATCGCCAGGATGGCGAAGAAAAATAATGGGCGCTGGGTAAGGCCGGTATGGTCGAAAAAGAATTTAGTGATGGTGAGGTAAAGGAATACGAAGAACCCGAAAAAGAAAAAGATAGTTCCCCACAGGCCGAAGAAATGCATCGGGCGTTTGCCGAATTTCCCTACGAACATGATCGAGAAAAGGTCGAGGAAACCATTCACAAAACGCTCCCAGCCAAATTTGGTGACACCATATTTTCTTGCCCTGTGTTCCACCACTTTTTCGCCGATCTTCCGGAAGCCCGCCCATTTTGCCAGCACAGGAATATAACGGTGCATTTCGCCATAAACTTCTATGCTTTTGACCACTTTCTTTTTGTAAGCTTTCAGTCCGCAGTTGAAATCGTTGAGCTTGATGCCCGAACTACGGCGTGCCGCAGCATTGAACAATTTGGAAGGAATATTCTTGGTGAATTTATTATCAAAACGTTTTTTCTTCCAGCCGCTCACGATGTCGAATCCGTCGTTGAGGACCATATGACGAAGTCCCGGGATTTCATCGGGGCTATCCTGCATATCGGCATCCATGGTGATGACCACGTCGCCCTGCGCCGCTTTGAAGCCTTCGTTGAGCGCAGCGCTTTTACCATAATTGCGCTGAAATTTGATGGCTTTGATATGGCTGTTGCCGGCACGTAATTCTTCAATCACTTCCCACGACCGGTCGGTGCTGCCATCGTCTATCATGATGATCTCGTAGCTATAGTTATTGGCCAGCATCACATGCTCTATCCATGCCGCCAGTTCAGGCAGCGACTCATCTTCATTGAATAACGGTATTACAATTGAAAGATCCATTGGTTATTGTTTATTTGACTGGCTAAAAGCAACCCCTGCGATCAAAGATACCACAGAACCCAATATGAGATAAGGAATGGTGGTAGTCGCGATCGTCATGGAGGTGAAATTATTCCGGATCTGTTTGGTATTGTTTTCAATATCCATCGGCGTATGATCACCCTGTAAGGCTGCAAGCCGTTCGTTTTCCTTCAGCCTCTCATCGAGGATCTGTGGATTCATTTTGTTGAAAACAACCGTATAGACAACGATCAATAAGGTGGCTACGATGAATGTTTTAAATCCTTCGGAAAAATAATCTTTGATCGACTTGTTCTCTCCCGGTGAGAATTTGAAAGCAGTGAGGCTCCATACCAACCCGACCACAAACAGCCCCATCACCGCGAGGTTGATATAACTGTTGACAGGGAAGTGCATTATATAATAGAGTGATGCCGCTAATGCGATCATCAATATGCCTGTTATCAATCCTTTGTAAGTGGAAGTTATTTTCATTATTTGTTCAAAACGATTTGTTGTTTGTTGACGATCCCGATCACTTTGCCTTTTAATTTTTTGCCGATAAAAGGAGTATTCGAAGAAATGGAGCGGATCATTTCTTTTTCAAAAGTATATGCTTCGGCGGGGGCGAAAAGCGTAAGGCTGGCGGCATGTCCTTCTTTGATCTCCGGCAGATCAAGCCCGAATAAATTACGTGGGGCCGAAGTGAGCTTTTCCACCAAAGTTTCCAGCGGAGCGCCATAAGTGTTGGCTACGCCAAAAAATGTTTCCAGCCCGATCATGCCATTCTTTGCGTATTCAAATTCACATTCCTTATCGTCCCAGTGCTGCGGTGTATGGTGTGATGCGATACCGTCCATAGCTCCGTTTTGAATGGCTTCGCGGATGGCCAGCATATCTTCTTTTTTGCGCAGCGGAGGATTCACTTTCAGATTGGTGTCGTAAGCAGTCAGGTCTTCATCGCAGAACCAGGCGTGGTAAGGCGTTACGGAGAAACTGATCTGCAATCCTTCCGCTTTTGCGGCAGCGATCAATTCCAACCCTTTCTTAGTCGTCACACCGGTGATGTGCAATTTCGATCCGGTATACCTCAACAGTTCGATGTCCCTCGCTATCATCAGTTCTTCGGCTATGGCCGGTATTCCCGGCAATCCGAGCCTGGTGCTCATGATACCTTCATTCATCAGTCCGTGGGCACTGATGCTTTTATCATTCGGCACCTGTAAGACCGTTGCGCCGATGCTCAGGACATATTGTAAGGCTTTCAGCAAAATGCCCGGACTTTGGAGCGACTGGGTTCCGTCGCTGAAAGCGATGGCGCCGCTGTTGTGCATATCGTACATTTCGGCCAGTTCCTTTCCTTCGGCATTTTTGGTAATAGCGCCGATGGGGTATATGTTTACGGGCAGCGATGATGCTTTCTGTTTAATATATTCCACCTGTATCTTGGAAGAAACGGCGGGGTTAGTGTTCGGCACCAGCATTACATCGGTAAATCCGCCTGCCGCAGCGGCGGCGGCACCTGAGATCAAGGTTTCTTTGTGCTCAAATCCCGGGTCGTCGAAGTGGGCGAAAATATCCATCCATCCAATGCTGGCATGCAGATCGGGGTGACTGATCACTTCGGCGCCTTCCGCTGAAATTTGATCGGCAACCTGCCTGATGATGCCATCTTCAATAAGAATGTCTGTTACTTTTCCATTAAAAGGAGAGGAGGGGGAAATTATCCTGACTTGCTGTATTAAAACCTTCATGCGTTTTACGATTATGCAAATATGCGAAAAAAAGACGAGAATAATAGATCATTCGCAATAGTTCAATGGATAATAGGATAATGGATAATGGATAATGGATAATAGGATAATGGCTAATAGTATAATGGATAATGAGTAATAAAGATTTCCAAACTGTTGCGTATTATCCATTATCCATTAACGGATACTATTATCATCTAAAAACCGTTATTACTCCTGACTCACCGATCTGTACATGAAAAAATTGCCTTTCCTGCTTATTTTTACTCTGCTGGTACTCCGTATCGAGGCGCAGCAAAAATGGTATACCATTACCAAAAGAGATATCGCCCTGTATTCTTGTATGGCGGTGTCGGGTACGGCAGACGGCTTCAACCAGGCCATCATTCACCATGATTATGGGAAAGGGAGATCGTTTTTTGATTACGAGTATTCCTGGAAAAGAAAATACAAGGATCCGGATAACGACGATTACCGCAGGGCATATATCGGCAGCAAGTCATGGCTGGTTTGGACCACCGATGCTTATCATCTTACAAGAGCGGCCGACCATACGGCCATGGTTGGAGGGATCGTCATAGCTTCAACTTCCGACCTTAAACAATATGCAAAAAAAGACCGCTGGAAAGTACTGGCCATCAAGAGAGGCATTGTGCCGCTGATGATACGGGGGATTTTTTTTAGTGCGTTTTATAATAAACTCGGTTACCCACGCCGATGATCTTACCACAGAGTAACACAGAGTTTTTTCACAGAGTGCTCAGTGAAAAAACTCTGTGTTACTCTGTGAAAAAACTCTGTGTTACTCTGTGGCATTAATCATATTTTTGAAGAAACAATTTCAACTATATGAAACACACACTCACCGATAAGGTCGCGTATATCACTGGCGGCAGCAAAGGCATAGGGTTTGGCGTAGCCAAAACATTACTCGACCATGGCATGAAAGTCGCCATCAGCAGCCGCAGCCTTGGCGCAGCGCAAAAAGCAGCGACATTACTTTCTGCTGATCCATCAAAAATATTGGCGCTGGAATCCGACGTAAGTGCGGCTGGCGCTGAGGCTAAAGCTGTAGAAGCAGTCATCAGCCATTTCGGCCAGCTTGATCTGCTGGTAGCCAATGCCGGCGTCGGGCATTTTGCGCCGATAGAAACCCTCACCGACGATGAATGGAAAAGCACCATCGATACCAACCTCACCGGCGTATTCAACAGCGTGAAAGCATCTATTGACCCACTCAAAAAAACAAAAGGTTATATCATCACCATCGCCAGCCTGGCAGGAACCAATTTTTTCGCCAACGGCGCTGCGTATAATGCCAGCAAATTCGGACTGGTGGGCTTTTCGCAGGCCATCATGCTGGATCTGCGCCAATACGGAATAAAAGTGACGACGATCATGCCGGGCTCCGTAGCTACTTATTTCAACGATCATGTGCCATCGGATGCGGATGCGTGGAAGATACAGCCCGAAGATATTGGCCAGCTGGTGCTGGACCTGATGCAGATGAACCCGAGAACGCTGCCAAGCAAGGTGGAAGTGAGGCCGACAACGCCAAAGTGAATGGGTGAATGAGTGAATGGGTGAATAGGTCAATGGGCGAATGGCTGCAAGGGGAATGCGTCAATAGAAGAACTTTCAGGCTCATGGTTTTATTTAAAATTATCAACTGTAGAAAACTCATTCACCCATTCACCCATTCACATATTGCTTATATTTGAATGACATTAAGTTTGCAGTGAAAAGCATCGAAGTTTTCACCATTCACCATTCACCTTTCACCTCTTATGCAGCAGACCTACAATTGTATCGTGGCGGATGATGATGACATCGACAGGTTCACAACTTTATCGTTTGTAAAAGATTACCCGTTCCTGAATGTGACCGGTAATTACGCTTCAGCGGAAGCGGCCCTGGCGGCGGCAAGTGAAAATTTACCTGATGTATTATTTCTCGATATAGATATGCCCGGCATGAGCGGATTGGAATTGCGCCAGCGATTGCCCGATGTGCCGGTATGTGTGTTCATCACTTCGTACCCGGATTATGCGGTGGAGAGTTTTGAACAGGCGGCGTTGGATTTTCTGGTAAAACCTTTTAATGCAAAACGTTTTGATGCCTGTATGCGCCGGGTACAGGAATATCTTGAAGTAAGGCACAAAGCCGGCATGCTCAACCATACGCTGGGGGCAGATACCATCTTCATCAAGGATGGGCACGACCAGATAAAACTTCAGTTGCACGAAGTATTATATCTCGAAGCGATGAAGGATTATACCAGCATCGTGACTGATTCAAAAAAGCATTGTGTATTGAGCTCGCTGGGTAGTTTGCTCAAGGAAGATGCTTTCAAAAATTTCATCCGGGTGCACCGGAGTTATGCAGTTCAAAAACATTTTATTGATAAAGTGACTTCCAGGGAAGTGGTGGTAAAAGAAAATGTTTTACCGGTAGGCAGATTGTTCAAAGATGCATTGGCAGGACTGAAAATTTAAGCATACATGATCTTTACAAAGGAAAAAAAACTTATCAGGTATAAAAGCAAATGCCTGGTAAAATGGCCCGGTTTTTTGGTATGCTTATTTTTCTGTGTAAATGTTTCGGCGCAATCGCCGGAAGAACTGGTAAGCCGGTTAAAAACTTCTCCCGGCGATTCTTCCCGTGCCGGATTGTATACCCGGATCAGCAATACGATCCTTAATTCAAATGCTTCGCAGGCTTTGCAATATGGAAAAGAAGGCCTCGCTTTTGCGCAAGCAAAAGACCTGGATGATTATCTCCCCGGATTATATTATGCTATCGGTAATGCCTACAATGCACTGGGCAATGATGATAGCGCCCTTATATTTTTAAACCATTGCAGTGCTGCCGCAAGAAAAGCCGGAAAGCTCGAACTGGAAGTCAATTCGCTGCGTACCGCAGGATATATCCTCGTCAACCTCTCGAAATACGACGAGGCTTCCGAAAAATTATTTTACGGATTGCGGATATCCGAAGCGGCAAAAGACGAAGCGCTGGCGGCTTCTGTTTACAGTACTATTTCCATGCTTTATCTGTATCAGTCCAATTATGATAAGGCGTTGTCTTACGGCGAAAAAGCATTGGATTATTTCCGCCGTACCGGCAATGATCAAAAACTTGGAAGTATTTATCTGAATGTAGGATTGATCTATGCGGAAATAAAGAATTTTAATAAGGCTGCCGATTATTATAAAAATGCATTGGCGGCCTATGAAAAAACCGGCAACAAGATCGGGATGGCGACCACTTATGGCAACATGAGCACAATAGAAGTAAAAGACAGGCCGAAAAAAATTGCTTACCTGCTTAAAGCAAAAGATATCTGGGATGTTGTTTCACCCGAACATCCGAATGCGGTGGGTAATACCGGAAATCTCGGGATGGCTTATCGTTCGCTGGCGATGGACCCGGTATATGCAGAAGAAAAACAAAAGGGCAATATCACCGAATCGAAGGCGGAGCTTTTGCAGAAAGCAGAGAAATACCTGGCATATGCGGTGCAGATGTGCCGCAAGCTTGACTTCGGCCGTGACCTGGCTTATTTTACGTTGGAACTGGCGGAATTGAAGGAGCAACAGGGCGATTTCAAAACGGCTAATAAGTACCTGCATGAATACCTTGTCTTGAATGATTCCTTGTATTCGCAGGAAAATAAAAACAAGATCGCGGAAGCAGAAAGTAAATATGTGATCAATCATAAAAATTCGGAGATCGCTATCAGCAAACTCACGATTGCCAATAATCAGAAAGTGCGTATCGGATTGATCGCCGGACTGGCGCTGCTGGGCGTGATAGGGGTATTGCTGTATTACCAGGTGCGAAACAGCAAACGTACCAATGCCAGGCTGGTAGCGCTCAACAGTAAGTTGGATGATGCCAACAAAACGAAAGCTACTTTTTTTGCCATTCTTTCCCACGACCTGAGAAGCCCGGTAGCCAACCTGGTTAATTTTTTACAACTACAAAAACGTTCACCTGGACTGCTGGATGAAAAACAGGTGGCCGACAGAGAAACTAAAATCGGGACTGCGGCAGAAAGCTTGCTGGAAACGATGGAGACCATGCTCCTCTGGAGCAAGGGCCAGATGGAAAAATTTGTTCCGCAGATCAATGAAGTGCCGGTGGATGGATTGTTTGAATACCTGCAGAAATTCTTTTCCGGCACCCAAAAGGTGAATTTTATCTATTACGGTGCCGAAGGTTTACACGTTACGAGTGATGAAAATTATTTGCAGACCATCATGCAAAATCTTACATCCAATGCGGTGAAAGCGCTGGCCAATACCGCATCGCCGATGGTGGAATGGACAGTATTAGAGCAGGATGGAAAAATCGTGTTGCGGCTTACCGACAATGGTCCCGGCGTGGATGCCGACCTGCTGAAAGATGATGGATTGTTTCATCCGAATAACCGCACCGGGTTGGGTATGCATCTTGTCCGCGACCTGGCATCAGCCATCAGGTGCAGGATCACCGCCGAAAACCGCCCCGAAGGCGGCATGCGCTTTTATTTGTATCTATGAACATCTGACGTTCGGTTGCCAATTCCTGCCGTTTGTAAATTAAGCGGTTAGAAATGACATTAATTAGCAATATTTGCAGGTTCTTAAAACCGCCCTTTTAACTTTGATCTCATGGCAACTATTCTCGAACAGGTAGGCAATACCCCTTTGGTTGAAATAAAACATCTCAATCCCAATCCGGATGTAAAAATATATGGTAAGCTGGAAGGAAATAATCCCGGCGGAAGTGTGAAAGACCGGGCTGCTTACGGTATGATCAAAGGCGCTTTGGACAGGGGGGAAATAAAGCAAGGGACAACGTTGATAGAAGCTACCAGCGGCAATACCGGTATCGCCCTGGCGATGATCGCCGGGTTGTTCAAAGTTCCGATAGAGCTGGTGATGCCTGCAGATGCCACCAGGGAACGGGTGCTGACGATGGAAGCCTTTGGCGCAAAAGTGATCCTTACACCCAAAGAACAATCGATGGAAGGGGCGATCGATTATGCGAATGCACAATTGAAAAAAGGCGGTTATCACATGCTCAATCAGTTTGGAAATCCCGACAATCCGCGGATGCATTATAATACTACCGGCCCCGAAATATGGCGGGATACCCAACATCAGGTTACCCATTTCGTTTCTTCGATGGGCACTACCGGAACCATCATGGGCGTATCGCAATACCTGAAAGAGCAGGATGAAGACATCCAGATCGTGGGCTGCCAGCCTACCGACGGTTCCCGCATACCGGGCATCCGCAAATGGCCGGAAGCTTATCTGCCCACGATATTTAATCGAAGCAGGGTAGACCGCACGATGGAAATCGAAGAAGCGAATGCCCGTGCGATGACGAAAAGGCTGGCCAGGGAAGAAGCGATCTTCTGCGGGATGAGCAGTGGAGGTGCAGCACATGCGGCGGTAGAACTGGCAAAGGAATTAAGTTCGGGCGTGATCGTGTTCATTGTTTGCGATCGGGGAGATCGTTATCTCAGTTCGGATCTTTTTGATTAATAGCACGAGAGCCTTTACACTGAAAAAACTGTGTACACCAGCCGTGCACAAATCTGGAAATTTACCAAAAAACATCAGATTTTCACTAAAAATTCCCAACCATAAAAGATTATTTATCTGCAACTTAAAGGTGTACACAACCTGTGTACACCCTAAAAGTACACAAGGTTAAATCTCAACATCAAAATGAAGAAAAAGAGTTGAAATTTTTCGATTATCAGGGCAGCTGGAAATAAAAAAACCTTCCGGAGGAAGGTCTTTCATAAAAATGTAATTGGTTTCAGTGGTCTTTTCGATAGGTAATGTCTGTAGCTTTTAATAGGATTGGTTTCTGATATGAAAGTAGATCATCCCTTTGAATAAAATTGTAACAAACGTTGGAACCGGCTGTAGTATTTTTTCGAAAATATTAAACCTCCGGGGTTTTCTTTCAACCCCGGAGTGTTTGGGCCAAAGAAACTCCCGGAGGTTATCAAAACCTCCGGGGTTTTCTTTCAACCCCGGAGCGTTTGAAGCAAAGAAACTCCCGAAGGTTATCAAAACCTCCGGAGTTTTCTTCAACCCCGGAGCGTTTGAAGCAAAGAAACTCCCGGACATTTTTAAAACCTCCGGGGTTTTATTTCCCTCCCTTCAATTCTTTCTGAAAAGTCTCCAACTCTTCCCATTTAGCTGCTGCCGCAAGTTTCGCCTGCTTCGGCCAGCTTGCCGGAACATGCACATTGAATTTAGGGCCGGCTGCATCAAGTATTTCTTTCAGCTTTTTGGCGGATGCTTTTGACAATTGCGAATAAGTGAGGATACCGTTTTTATTGAGCAGGGTTGCTATTTGTTTGCCAATACCTTCAATCTTTGTAAGATCAGCTTTTTCAACCGCAGGGGTAGCTTTGTCTTTTTTTGCGGGAGCCGCTTTTTTAGCCGGGGTTTTCTTTGCAGCTGTTTTTTTGATCACCGGGGTATCAACGATGGTTTCCGCCTGTTCGGTCACATGTACCACGCAATTTTCGATGAACATCCCTTCCGCCGGCGAATAATAATGCGCCTTGTCATCATTTTCCCACCTGCCATCATTCAGCAGGTAACGGTATTGATAGGTTTGTCCGGGCTGCAGAGAAATAGTTGTCTTTAATGATCCATCTTCAGTCAGCTCCAGCGGAAAACCCAATTCCGCATTCCAATTATTAAAATCCCCCAGCAATAATCCGCCGGTGGCGTGCTTAACGATATAATTCGGCAATAAAAATGTTACTTCAGTTGACATGTGTAAAAATTTAATGGTGTATTTGGTCAATACGGTTAAATAATAAGCCCATAAACGGGCAGTTTATGGGCTTACAGCAGATGCAAATATAAGTAATTACGAATTTTCTCGCGGGAAATTTTCAATATAATAGCAACCATTCGTAATTCGTAATTGCTAATTCGTAATTGAATTTAGTTTTCCTTCTATCGAATCGTCCATCGTTTTCCCCACAATTGCCCCGGCAACAGTTTTGAGGAATGCTACGGCATTGCCATGTTTATTATCCCAGTAATAACCTTCCAGCGGTGTCACTTCTATTACTGCAATCCGTGGGTCGTCTTGCCCTTCGGTAAACCAGGTCTTGAGTGTCGGCTCCCAAAGTTCTTTGATCTTTGCCTTATCTGCCGTCAATTTGGCTGTAGCACCAAGGCTCAGGAAATCTGAATAGGAAGATCCCTGGAACAGCAGGTGCACGCGGGAATCAGCTTTGATATCGCTGTAGATATGACTGTCGTTGGCACACAGGAACCACAATGTTCCGTCGTCGTCCGTCACCTGTACCGACATCGGGCGCACGTGCAGCGGACTGGTTTCCTGAAGTTTTGTAATGAAATGACAGGTATTCTTATTCGAAAGTTCTTTGATCTTTTTGGCCGCATCCGTACCTCTTAGGTCTTCATGGTTATTTTCTTCCTGTTGTTGATTGATACTGTTCATGTGTTTGGTTTTAATGATTCACTTTTTGTTCATGCTATAGATTCAAACATCATTCCAACAAGAAGGTTCGATTTTTTAACCACTAAGTCACAAAACTAAAACCCCGGAGGTTTTAAAAACCTCCGGGGTTTATGATCAAATCCTAACATCTTCATACAAAATGCGTTGCAATAAAAAAAATAAAAAAGAAGTAACAATTTTTTGTTCTACAAAATTTGAACCCTTACTTTTGCCGCGGAGAGCTGGCAGAGTGGTCGATTGCGGCAGTCTTGAAAACTGTTGACTGTTACAGGTCCGGGGGTTCGAATCCCTCGCTCTCCGCTGAAATAACAAAAAAAGCACTGATTATTCAGTGCTTTTTTTGTTATAAAGAAGAAATGGAATGGAACATTTCTATTTTTTCCCGATCATTTATTTTATCGTCAACAGTTTATTGCAAAAAACTATCCAGGTAACCAAATATCGTTTTCGTCTCCTTCATGAGGCCAACATGATCCTGATTGGGAATAATGGCGAGCCGTGATCTTGGCATTGGCTGCAAACCCGCCGCAACACCGCCGCCCAATAATTGATATGTTTTTGTCAGCTCGAGTTTATCCATGCCATCATTGTCGCCGGATATGATCAACACCGGTGCAGTGATCTTTGCAATATTATCGTCGCCAAGGTTAAATGGTTCTCCGGCTGCAGCGATCATCTGCTCCAGGAACTTCGACCATTTTGTTTTATCGGGCGCCACAGCATCGTAGGCAGCGTGCAACGGAGAGTTTTCGAAAAACTCCGGTTTCATTTGTTTGAAAATTTCATTTATTCCGGGTACCCAGCCTTCACTTTTATGCACAGAGGAAATGATGACCAGTTTTTTCAGGCGTTTGGGACTTTGTATTGCAAACTGGTATGCAACCTGGCCGCCAAAGCTATAGCCTGCAACATCAGCGCTGTCTATTTTAAGATAATCCATCACTTTTTCCACATCACTTGCTAATGTAGCCCTTGATAATTTCCTTTCCGAAAAAGGGGTATGCCCATGCCCCTGCAATTCCAGCGCAATTACTTTTCTTGTTTTTGCCAATTGGGGGATCAACTCACCCCAATTCATCTGGATGGTGTAATAGGCACCATGTAGTAATACGATGGGCTTACCCTCGCCGTATACTTCATAATAAACTTCAGTGCCATTGGCCGGAACGTAGCCACTGGCGGTGGGTTTGAATTGTTGAGCGTTGGATATTAATGCTGCAGCCATGACGATTGTGATCAGGAATAATTGAGTAAGATTTCTTTTGCAGAATAAATTTTTCATAAACTTGCCGGGTTTAGATGGATGGTGAATACCACTACAAAGATGGTAAAAAATTAAAAGCTCCTGCCTGTGCAAAGACGACAACCTTTAGGGCAGATCCGGACAAAATATTCAATCATACACCATAACCTGAATATAATTTTAGTGTATGCCCCACCCAAAGACAGCGATATGATCGCTCTAAAATTACCCGGGGTCTGGTTGGTTTTGTAAGTATATTACTCACTGTTATGAAGAAATCAGCAAAGCAAAAAGCAATGTTGGTGGGCTACCAATTGATTTAAAGAGAAATTGCCAATGAAGCGTTTTTCCTTTCCATCCTGATCTTATCGCGGTGCTTATGGCCCCATTCGTACAATGATTGCAGAACATCGCCTAACGAATCGGCGTAATCCGTTAACTGATATTCCACCACCACAGGGGTTTTATCGTGCACAGTCCTTTTTACAAACCCGTTCATCTCCAGATCCTTCAGCTCCCCCGATAACACCCTGGCCGAAATGCCCGGAATAGTACGCTGTACTTCATTAAAACGCTTGCTTCCTTCTTTCAAAGCCACGATCACGCGTATCTTCCATTTACCGCCGACAACATATAATGCATCATCGATTGCAGAGAGGCGGCTCACACATTGTGTATGGTTGGATGGTTTTATATTTTCCATAATCATTTGATTTTTATATAACTATACAAAAGGTTACCGGTAACCTTTTGTATAGTACTTACTTTTGGTTACCAAAGGTGCATAATTTTGATCAACAAAAAAATTATGACAATGAAAAAAATATTGCACATTATTTCCAGTCCCAGGGGCAATGCTTCCTATAGTATCCGCTTAGGTAACAAGATCGTGGAAAAATTGCTGGCCGAACATCCCGGCAGTACTGTTAAACAATACGACTTAGTAAACGTACATTTTCCGCACCTGGAAGAAGCGCATCTCACATCATTCTTTACGCCAGCTGAAGTGCGGACACCTGAAAACCTGGAGGCGGTAAAACATTCCGATGACGCTATCGCTGCGATAAAAGAAGCGGATTTCATCGTGATCGGCGCGCCGATGTACAACTTCGGCATTCATTCATCCCTCAAAGCCTGGCTCGATCATATCGTTCGCAAGGGCGTCACATTTTCTGTTGGCGAAAAAGGCGCAGAAGGGCTGATCAAAGGAAAAAAAGTATACATCGCCATGAGTTCCGGCTGGATCTATTCCGAAGGAGCAGGCAAAGCCAATGATTTTGTGGTGCCATACCTCACATTCATGCTGAGTTTTATCGGGCTTTCAGACATCACTGTCTTCCGCATCGAAGGAGTAGGTATCCCCGGAAATGAAGAAGCAGCCGTAGAAAAAGGGCTCAGCAGCGTTCAGGTAAGTTAACATTAATCACAAACGCACGAAGAAACAAAGATTCACTAAGTATAAATTATCCTCTGTGAATCTTTGTTTTTTGGTGACTTGTGGTTGAAAAAAAATCCCTTAACGCTGTGGTTTATTTATATTTGCAGAGGAATAATTTCTATTCTGATTCCCTTCAAATTTAAAAAACTTCAATAATCATGATCGAAACAAAAGCTTATGCTGCGCAAAACGAAACAACTCCGCTTGCGCCATGGACATTCGAAAGGCGTGAAGTAGGCCCACACGATGTTCAGTTTGATATCCTGTTTTGTGGCGTATGCCACTCCGATCTTCACCAGATCAAAAACGATTGGTTTCCCGGAATATTTCCGATGGTACCGGGGCATGAGATCGTTGGCCGTGTGGTAAAAGTGGGCGACCACGTGAAAAAATTCAAAGTAGGAGATCTTGCCGGAACCGGCTGTATGGTAGATTCCTGCCGTGTTTGCGAAAATTGCAAACAAGACCTTGAGCAGTATTGCCTGACCGGAAGTTCGCAAACTTACAACGGCCTGGAGCAGGATAAAAAGACGCCGACTTACGGTGGATATTCCAACACCATCGTAGTTAATGAAGATTTTGTACTACATGTATCCGAGAAACTTGATCTTGCCGCAACAGCTCCATTGCTGTGTGCAGGCATCACCACTTACTCGCCATTACGTCATTGGAAAGTGGGCAAAGGACATAAACTCGCTGTGCTTGGTCTTGGTGGACTCGGTCACATGGCCGTTAAATTCGGGGTTGCATTCGGTGCCGAAGTGACCGTATTGAGCACTTCGCCAAAGAAAGAAGAAGATGCGAAAAAACTGGGTGCACATCATTTCCTGGTAACGACCGATGCGGCACAGGTAAAAGCTGCTGCCAATACTTTCGACTTCATCCTGGATACGGTTTCTGCCGAGCACGATTTCAATATGTACCTGTCATTGCTTCGTGTAAATGGCGTTCATATCTGCGTGGGTGTTCCTCCAAAACCTGCTGAGATAGCGGCTTTCAGCCTGATCGGTGGACGCAGGAGCCTCGCAGGTTCTGGTATCGGCGGCATTGCTGAAACTCAGGAAATGCTTGATTTCTGTGCAGAGCACAACATCGTATCCGACATCGAGATCATCGACATCAAAGAGATACAGAATGCTTATGACCGAATGGTAAAAGGAGATGTGCGTTACAGGTTCGTGATCGATATGGCGACGCTTTAATAAATTACTACGAATAAGGTGACCACGGATTTCAAAAAGATGAAGGAGATTACACAGATTATTTTTACGTCGTAAAAATCAAAATGCAGTTTGTGAAATTTTGACTTTGTGAAAAAGTTTGAATTTTACAAACTGCATTTTCTGTTTCACTGCGTGAAACAATCTGTGAAATCTCCTTCATCCCTTTAAAATCTGCGATCATCCTAATTTCCCTTTGTTACTGTAAATACTTCTTCCAGCTTCGTATTGAAATTAAACGATTCGCTGAACCTGAATTTTTTGCTTCTTACTTCAAAAAATATTCCGTTCATGTTTTCGCGTTTGATGCGATACAGCCGCTGATGCGTGTCTGTTGTGATGTTTTCGCTGAACAAAACATTGCCGCCTTCATCTTTGATATACAACGTGCAGCCATTTGCCGGAAGTTGCAACAGGTCAGCCCTGAAGACAAGTGCATCTCCTTCGGATTTTACAAATACAATAGCATTGTTTTTTGCCGCACCAGGCTCAGAGGTAGCATTAGCAACAAAAAAGCTGATCATCAGCGTTGCTGCAAGACAAAATTTTACAAATAAATTTTTCATTGGTTTCATAATTTTCGGTTTAATAAGTCGACGTTTTTTTGTCAGCGCAAAGATCGATCGTGCATATTACCGAAGCATTACCGTGAGGTTACGAAGCTGTGAGTAAAATGTGAAGGAATGGTGAACAGGTTTTTCAGGTCACTTTTTTTATCAGATGAACGATGCCGTTCATTTCAACGCGATCCTGCTCTTTTTTTGCATTCATTTTTAAAGCAAGCGGAGAGGAGGGGGACATTGCATAAACAGTCTTTTCCTCAATGCTGATTTTGCCGATAGCCGCAGATATGTAAAAGATGTTCTTGTCGGTGGTAACAAGGCTTCCATGGCCGATCTGCGAATGATTGCCGGAAGCTGGAATGCTGGTGAGAAGGTTGTATTGATTGTTCAGTTCCTGAAGTTGTTGATTTGCCTGGCGGATCGAAGTCTGAAGATGTGCCAGCGCCGTTTCATGTTTGTCACCCGCCGTACTTTTTGTTTCATTGGCGGCACTATAAGAAAGATCGGCGATGACGTTCTTTAATTCAGTGATCTTATCACTTTGTAATTGTACGAAGGCGGCGTGGACTTTCTCTTTGAAAGACATTTGAGTTAATAATTAATAATTAATAATTAATAATTCTGTAAAGGGAGGCCTTTTCATGTGTAGGAAATTATTCATTATTCATTATTCATTATCCAT
>Ga0247813_10000098_pt1 | contig 107761 bp, 100 predicted proteins | sample UWRJL169409C1_FD_180719 | JGI IMG/M metagenome (GOLD analysis project Ga0247813, IMG submission 180719) | Plant litter microbial communities from Arlington Agricultural Research Station in Wisconsin, United States - UWRJ-L169-409C-1 | ecosystem: Environmental > Terrestrial > Plant litter >...
AAAGAAAACCGGAAAAAGAAAGCAGATAAACAGTGCGGGTAAAGCGGGAAAACAAAAGGAAACGGAATAAGTCCCGAAGGGTGGGTTTGTGAGTATGCGAGCAAAGCCATTATGCCGTAGTCTTTTGCTTTTACCACTGGCTTTACCCGCAATACATTAGCTGCCTTTTACCGGTGCATCTTGGGGAAATTTTCATCCATGTATTTTGATAATACATCATCAGGCTAAAAATAGCAACGCCAACGGACGTTGAACAGCTTATTGATAACTAACTGGCCAGTTGAGGCCAACCATGGCCATAGCATGACTATATCGGGCTTATATACAACCTGATCATTATATTCAACTCTATAATAAATGAGGAAAACCGAAAATGGAAAATGATAGCCAGGATAAAAAGCATAAGGGCGGCAGGCATCCCAAAGATGACCGAGCCGTTTATCGTTATTCCATCAGTTTAAATGCTGCTGAAAATGCAAAGTTCCTTTTGTTATTTGAACAATCGGGAATGAATGTCATGGCACATTTTATTACCGCCTGTATTTTCCAAAAAACCATCACTACGGTAAAAATTGATAAAGCCGCAATGGATTACCATGTAAAGCTTACTGGCTTGTTCGGGCAGTTCCGTGCGATCGGTGTAAACTACAACCAATTGATCAAAATGCTGTACACTAACTTCACGGAAAAAAAAGCGGGTGCTTATCTGAACCGTTTAGAAAAGCAGACCATGGAACTTTCAGCATTAGCCAAAAAGATAATACAGCTTACGGAAGAGTTTGAAACCAACCATCTTAAAAAGTAGGCTATGGTGGCGAAGATTGGTAGGGGTAAGAGCCTGTTCGGGGCGTTGTCCTACAACATGGATAAAGTAAAGAACAATACCGCCACAGTACTGGCAGGCCAGAAAATAATCGAATCACCGGACGGTACTTTTACCATCCCGCAAATCTCCAATTCTTTTCAGGCTTATCTTGCTGCAAACAGGAAAACTGAAAAACCAATAGTACATATTTCGCTAAACCCAGACCCCCATGATAAGGTATCCTATAACGACTACAAAGGATTGGCTAAAGACTATATGGAAAAAATGGGTTATGGCAAACAGCCTTTTATTGTGTTTAAACACAATGATATTGAGCGTAGCCATATCCATATTGTAACGGTATGCGTAGACGAAGAGGGATGGAAGATTTCCGATACCTTCGAAAAAAGGCGTTCTATGGCAGCCTGCCGGGAAGTGGAACGGGACTACAACTTAAAAAGTGCTGTTGATAAAAAGCAGAACCGTACCGAACCTATTTTTAAACCGGTCAATTATAAAACAGGCGATATCAAAAGCCAGATGGCTGCCGTCATCCGTTACCTGCCAAAATACTACCAATATACAACATTGGGAACATACAATGCTTTGTTATCGCTTTTCAACATAACTGCTGAGGAAGTCAAAGGGCAATATCACAGAACAGCCCGTCAGGGACTTGTATATTTTGCCCTGAATGAAAAAGGTGAAAAAGTAAGCAATCCATTTAAAGCCTCGCTGTTCGGTAAAAGCGCAGGTTATGATGAATTGCAAATGCATTTTACTAAATCAAGTGAGCAAATGCAGAATAGCCCGGATAGGATGACACTCAAAACAACTATTGAAAAAGCGATACTGGCTGCTAACAATGAAAATGAGTTCAAAGAAAATTTAAAGGGTTTAGGGATCAATACCGTTGTCAGGCGTACAGCCAATAACCGTATTTATGGTATTACATTTATCGACCACCAAACCCGATCCATATGGAACGGCTCACATTTTGGCAAAAATCTCAGTGCCGGTGTATTTAATGACTGGTGGAATAACGGTAGTAAACCAAAAATTGAGTTGCAGACTCCAAGTTCAGAAAAATTGGCTACCAATACCAATCAATCTTTTACTCAGAACAAAATTTCTGAAAATCATAGCAATCCATCGCTTTCAAATGCTGCAAATGTCATGTCGGATATTTTCGGTGGATTACTGCCGCAAACGGCAGGAGAAGATTATGAAGAAGATGAATTTGCACGGCAAATGAAGAAAAGGTCAAGAGGTAGGAATAGATAGGAGAACTATCTTCCGAAGCAATCTGTCGTTTTGCATCGTAGCGACGCAGGAGTGTAGCTGCAAATCGGTAATACCGCTTCGAAAAAAAGGCTTTCCCAACGCAGGAAGGGAGTGCCTTTTGATTTCCATTGCCATTCAATGACATCGGCTGCCAATGAATGGTAGTATTATAAAGCAGACAATTAGTAAACTTACTTTAGGGGATAAACTTATAATACCGGTAAGATGAGCGAGTATATCACAAAAGATGATCTCAGGCAGTTTGGCCTGGTCATGATGAACGACTTTCGTAAGATTATAGAGGAATCCAAAAAAGACCAAAATAATAAGCTGGCATTGGAATGGCTTAAAAGCCGTGTGGTGCGCAAGCTATTGGATATCTCGGCAGGTTCCTTGCAGAACCTGCGGATAACCGGAAAGATCAGGTTTAAAAAAGTGTTGGGCTCCTATTACTACAGCAGGGCCGACATTATGAATTTGTTTAACGACAAATAATGTACCAATGGAGCTGCACAACCTTTTAAAATACCTAAAGATATTCGAGCGCGATACCTCATTAAATGTATGGCACTTTGCCTTACTAAGTGCTATCCTGTATCTTGGTTACATCCAGGGTCAACCTAAAATAATTAAGGTCAGCCGTAGTAAAATTATGGCGCTTTCTCATATAAAAACGTTACCGACTTACCATAAATATTTTAAGGAACTTCAGGTTATGGGGTATATCCGATATACACCATGTTACCATCCCGGTTATAAAAGCGAAGTAGAAATCCTGCTGTAATACCCTAAGCATTATCTAATAACAGTGTAATCCTCGGTGACCAAATTCAGGCCAAAGTTTCAACATGGCGTCTTAATTAGTAGCAGGTGGATCAAAAAAATATTTGTTTTTGATGTTTTAACGTCTTAACTCAAACATAATTCTTTGTACACTTACTAATGATTCCTTTGGTAAATAGTTTAAAATAAATAAATTTTGAAATGAATGTTTCAAATATTTAATTAACTTTGCTTCCCAGATGAACAAATATTCTAAGACTTAAATCTGAAACAAACATTTTATAATTATGAAGACAGTCAACATTCCCGATGCATTCAGCAGTTATTACGCTGCCAGCACGAAACCCGAAATAGTAGAGATTGGAGAAATGAATTATCTGTCCCTACTAGGGACCGGAAGTCCAGGAACGACACAATTTTACCAGAAGAAAAAAGCAATACTTGAATTTGTGGGTCACCTTCAAAATCTCGTTAAGGGAACGGGTAAGGAATTTAAAAGCGATATCGTCGAAATATTTTATTGGTTTGACGAGAAGCATGGATTCGTAGATATAGGTGACTTCTATACAACCCTTGATTTAAGTCTACTACAGTATAGGATTGCTATTCTTCTGCCGGAATTTATCACAGCGGAAGATATTGAAAATACGATCAATAAAAACGGTACTATTCCCTTTGCTTCTGAATTTGAAAAGTTTGTGTATACCGCAGGTAAATGTGTGCAGGTAATGCATGTAGGGCCTTTCGCCGACGAATTAGAAACATTGCCAATCCTTCAGGATTTTGCGGACCACAACAAATTGGCTAAATCAGGTATGCACCATGAAATTCACGTGACCCATTTTGAGCAGGGACAGAGCCAAAAGCATTTAAAAACAATTTTAAGGGATCCGGTTCAGTCCATTTAAGTTAAATATTTTGCAATAAATCTAAAACAAACGTTTTAAAAACTAAATTATATAAAAAAATGAAAGACACAATTCAACAATTAGAAGGGAAAGTTGCATTAGTTACAGGGGGAACAAAAGGCATAGGAAAAGCTATTGCTGATGAGTTGGCATCGCTGGGTGCTACGGTAATCGTTACCGCCCGAAGCAAGCCCGCAGAAGACATACACTATGATTTTATCGCCGCTGATTTGACAAAGAGCCAAGATAACGAAAGCCTTGCCAAGGCGATTACGGAAAATTATGGCGGATTGGACATCCTGATTAATAATGTCGGGGGCACTTCTTCGCCTGCAGGAGGTTTCAGCGTGCTCTCCGATGAAGATTGGGAAAACGATCTGCAGTTAAACCTTCTGGCGGCAATCCGGTTAGACAGAGCCCTTGTACCGTCTATGATCGATAAAAAAACAGGGGTTGTTATCCATATCTCTTCATTAAACGGTAAACTTCCGCTTTATGCTTCGAATTTCTCGTACGGAGTTACCAAAGCAGCCCTGAATAATTACAGTAAAACGCTGGCAAGTGAGGTCGCCCAACATGGCCTGCGCGTAATAACCGTTTCCCCGGGCATGGTCAAAACTACAGCAATGGAAACCTTCCTAAATGGGTTAGGGACTACTATCGGTAAAAACTTTGAAGAAACGACGCAAGTGGTGATGGACAGTTTGGGTGGGGTGCCAATGAACCGTTTGGCAAGTCCTGAAGAAATTGCCAATTTAGTGGGCTTCTTGGCTTCACCTAAAGCCTCCTATATTACAGGAGCTAATTACGTGATCGATGGTGGCACGATCCCAACCACTTTTTAAGGTTCTATTCTAAAACAAATGTTTCGAAATTATGAATATATATATATTGTAAAACAGCAGAATCCGCGTTACTTGATGTTGTTGAATGTGTGCGTTAAAGGAATTTAAAGATGCATTTATTCCACCTGGACTGTAGTCGTTTCATTGTCTGAGGTAAAGTTATCTTATCTGTCACGTATTTTAAAGTCTGCTGTGCAGTGCAGCAGGCTTTAATTTATTTATAAATAGGGCATACTGTTTCCAACGGCAGGCAGGCGTTCAGCATAATGACCTACTATTTAGAGATTTGTTCTATAAGGTATTTTGCCATCTTCTTGATCCTTATTGGGTCTTGGTGTAAGATATAAGATTCATGCCAACCCGTAAATGCATTTATAATGTAATCCGTTACGGTTTCCGGGTCCGTTTTAGAATCGATCTCATTTGCCTCGACTGCTCCTTTAATCAGACGCAGTAAAAACTCGTAGGTAAAATCATTATCCTGTTTTAGTATGGACTGTATATCAGCGTCGGTGGCCGCCAATTCAAAGGTAGTCTTGATGGCCAGGCAACTATTGTTGCTGTAGAGGATAGTATTCGCAGCATCGTTGATAAAATTGACTATCGCTTTCAACGGCGATTTCGTCCTGTCAGCGTTAGCCTTGGCATCCTCTATACGCCCTTCAACGTAGTTGCGTATACACTTGACAAATAATTGGTGTTTATCACCAATGGTATTATATAAGCTACTGCTGTTTATTTGCATAGCATCGGTAAGGTCACGCATTGAAGTACCGCTATAGCCTTTTTTCCAAAATACCTCCATGGCTTTCTGGATCGCTAAATCTTCATTAAATTCTACATTTCTTGCCATAGGGGCAAAGATACAAAAACCATACCTAACCTTACTATTGTAAACGTGACCAATAAGTACTTATATAATTTTTCCGAACATCGTTTTTTTTTAAATAATCGTAACATTATCTCAGATGGAGACCCTAGCTTTAACACCACCGCTGCCTGTAAGCCGTAACTTGTACAGCACCCCTTCAAATAATTTAGCAAATTACAATTTCGAGGTGGTACGCCTGCCCGCTGATGACATCTTTGTATGCCAGCCCTATAACAAAAAGGGTATTTACAAGATCAGTATCCACCAGGGGCACAATAGGGTACATTATGCTGGAAAAGTTGTGGAAATTAAAGAAAGGGCCATATTGTTTTCACGGCCTAATATGATCTATAGGTTTGAGCCTATCGGTAAGCAGCATCCAGCGTATCTGTGTGTATTTACAATCGATTTTTTTGACAAATTCGCCAACATTGCGAGCTACCCCCTTTTTGATCCTGAGGCATCGCCTATCATGGAAATCACACAGGAACAACTGGATTCCTTTACGGGTATATTTAACGGGATGGAAAAGGAAATTGTACAGGAATTTGGCTATAAATATGATGTTATACGCACTTTAGTCCTACAGCTGATCCTCGATGGGCTTAAATTACAGCCCGCCCGGCACCTGCAGCTAAGGGAATCGAACAGCGCCATACGCATCACTGGGTACTTCAAGGAATTGCTTGAAGGCCAATTTCCAATAATCAACCCATCGTACAGGATGATATTGCGCCATCCGCTGGAGTTTGCCGACTCCCTGTCCGTACATGTCAACCACCTTAACCGATCCCTAAAGCAAGTTACCGGTCAGACGACCACCCAACTTATTGCAGATCGAATAATTAAGGAGGCAAAAGTACTCCTTCAGGATACCGAATGGAACATTATGGAGATTGCCTGGTCCCTGGGGTTTGAGGATTTCTCCCATTTTGTAAAGTTTTTCAGGAAAAGCGTGGGCAGTACCCCCAGCACCTTCAGAAAAAATACTGTTGTTTGATTTTGCCTATTTTCCGCTTGATTATGCCCAATTTCCTGAACACCACCGGGGTAACTTTACACTGTTAAAACAACTATCACATTTAAGTGATACGCTTACAGAAATCAGTTATGGGAAGCAAAGAACGAATGGAGCGGCATAAGGAACAGGTACGGCGCGATATAATGGATGCCGCCCTGCAGATCGGCAAAGAATCCGGCTGGAATGCACTTAGCATGCGCAAGATCGCCGACGCAATTGAATACACTGCACCCCTGATCTATGAATATTTCAGGAATAAAGACGATCTTTTAAGGGAGCTTACCCGCGACGGTTTTGTTTTACTCACCAGGCATGTTTCCCAGGCATTAGCGAGGACCAGTGACCCCTTACGGCAACTTCCCGCCATGTGGACCGCCTATTGGAATTTTGCAGTTTCCGAACACCAGCGCTACCAAATCATGTTTGGCATCGAGTTCATTTGCTGCGACTTTAAGAAAACCCTGCCCGAGGCCCAGGCATCGGTGTCCCTGTTTATTTCAGTTATACAGAAAATCCTGCACGAGCAGGAAGCGCCATCAGAACTTGCGCTGAAATATTACTATACATTCTGGTCAACCATACATGGCCTCATTTCCATCAACCACATACGTGACGACGTACCTGAAAAGGTGAGCATGCAGGTGCTGACCGGGGCTCTTGACGGGATAATGAACATGCTGGTAGCATCAGTACCGGGCCGAGGCGCCTAAAACCTTTACGCGGTTACCTGTCCCATCCCTCCGTAATCAATTTATTTATTGTTAAACAATTTACTATGTCAGATTTAAAATCCACGATGTCCGGGCTACCCATGCCCAAAGTCAAAAAACTCATTACATTTCTTTCTGCAGCCGCAGTACTCATTGCCTGCAGCAAAAAACAGGATGCCCCACAGCAGGCACTTCAAAGCCTGCCAGTTATGTCCGTTACCGTAGACACCGCTACCACTTTTAAGGAATATCCAGCCGGTGTTGAAGGTACTGACAATATAGAGATCCGCCCCGAGATCAGCGGCAAGCTCCAAAAGCTGCTTGTGGATGAAGGCGCTTTTGTACAAAAAGGGCAATTACTATTCGTTATTGACGACCATCCCTTCCGGGAGCGCCTCAACACGGCCAGGGCCACGCTCCGCGCCGCCGAGGGTGCACTAACTACAGCGAGGCTTGAAGTTGAAAAGTTAGGTCCGCTTGTAAAAAATAACGTGGTATCCTCTTACCAGCTCAAGACTGCCGAAGCTGCAAAAGAAACAGCCCAGGGAAATGTGGACCACGCCCGCGCCGGGGTAAAATCAGCACAAATAGAATTAGGGTATACCCAAATCAAGGCGCCGGTAAGCGGGTACGTTGGGCGCCTTGAAAAAAGGCAGGGAAGCCTTGTCTCGGCAAATGATCCTGAGCCTTTGGCCCTTCTTTCCGATATCCATGATGTGCATGTCTATTTCTCGATGAGTGAAATAGATTTCCTGAAATTCAAGGAACAGTATAAGGGAATTACAGTTGAAGAAAAGATCAAAAACCTTCCTGCCGTGCGGCTTATCCTGGCAGACCGCAAAGTCTACCAGCGCCCGGGCCACATCGATATGGTCGATGGGCAGTTTGACCAAAATACTGGCGCGGTGGCACTCAGGGCAACTTTCCCTAACCCCGAACGAACCCTTCGCTCAGGGAACACGGGCAAAATACGCCTTGGAACCCTGCATGATAATGTTGCCATTATCCCACAGGCCGCCACGCTCGAAATGCAGGATAAAATTTTCGTATTCACCGTGGGGGACGGTAATACACTGGCTAAGCAACTTATCGCAGTTTCCGGTAAAAATGATGAAAATTATTATGTAAAAAGCGGCATTAAATCAGGCACCAAGATCATCACTTCCGGGATTGAGCATGTAAAGGAAGGCGAAAAAATAATTCCACAGGAACCGTCAGCCGATTTGCAGGCGGCTGCTACTGTTAAACACAATTAAGACCATGATAAAGAAATTTATAGAGCGACCCGTCCTGGCGACCGTTATCTCAATACTACTTGTAATCCTGGGAGTCCTGGGCTTGCTCCAGCTTCCGTTACAAATGTTTCCTGATATTGCCCCACCTGCGGTCCAGGTAACGGCTATTTATCCGGGAGCCAACGCTGAAACGCTGTTAAGATCCGTCGCCCCATCGCTGGAAGAAGCCGTGAACGGCGTAGAGAACATGATGTACATGAATTCCACCGCCAGCAATGACGGCAGTTTAGTACTGACTGTTTACTTCAAGCTGGGCACAGACCCTGACCAAGCCGCCGTAAATGTGCAGAACCGGGTATCGCAGGCCCAGAGCCAGCTTCCTCCGGAGGTCATCCAACAGGGCATAACCACAGCCAAGCAGCAGAACAGTAATGTCATGTCTGTCGACCTGTATTCAGAAGATGGTTCAAAATATGATGAAACATTCTTAGTTAATTATGCCCAGATAAATATCATGCCTGAGATAAAGCGTATCCCGGGCGTAGGCTCAGTCGTCGTTGCCGGCGGTAACAAGGATTATTCGATGCGCATATGGCTTAACCCGAAGCAAATGGCAAATTATAACCTGACACCAAAAGAGGTCATGGCCGTAATCCAGGATAAAAATGTAGAGGCAGCGCCCGGAAAACTGGGCGAAAGTAGTACCGAGTCTTTTGAATACATCATAAAATACAAGGGGAAGCTGAATAAGCCCCAGGATTATGAAAACATGATCATCCGTTCCGATGCTAGCGGTTCGGTGCTTAGGCTAAAGGATGTGGCACGCGTGGAATTTGGGGCCTATACCTATGGAAGCCATACCTCCATTAACGGCAAACCGGGCTTTATGATCGGTGTTTTCCAGCAAAGTGGTTCAAATGCCAACGATATCCAGGTAGAGATCAAAAATATAATGGAAAGAGCCTCCAAGAATTTCCCTAAAGAAGTAAAGTACCTGATACTCTATAGTACCAAAGAAGCGCTTGATGAATCAATCGACCAGGTGGTACACACACTGATCGAGGCATTCCTGCTGGTTTTTGTAGTGGTGTATCTGTTCCTACAAGATTTCCGCTCAACCCTTATCCCTGCTATTGCCGTTCCGGTAGCCATCCTGGGGACATTCTTTTTCATGTATATATTCGGCTTTAGCATCAATCTCCTTACAATGTTTGCACTGGTCCTTGCTATCGGTATTGTCGTCGATGATGCCATTGTCGTCGTCGAGGCGGTCCATGCAAAGATGGAACACGATCGCCTGGATGCACGTAGTGCTACCATGAAGGCAATGAGCGAGATCAGCGGGGCTATCGTCTCCATTACGCTGGTTATGGCTGCGGTATTTTTACCCGTAGGCTTCCTAAAAGGGTCTACCGGGATATTTTACCAGCAATTTGCCTTCACCATGGCTATCGCCATAGTAATCTCCGCAGTCAATGCCCTAACACTAACACCGGCGTTAGCCGCCTTATTTTTGAAAAATGTCCACCTGGAAGAAGAAGGCACGCACCGGAAAGGCTTTATAGGCAAATTTTTCATCGGTTTCAATAGGTCTTTCGGCAACATGACCCAAAGGTATACCCATTCCCTTTCCTTCCTCATCAGGCACAAATGGCTGAGCATGGCAGGCTTGGGGCTTGTAGTGATTATAACGGTTTTCCTTATGAACCAAAGTAAGACAGGCTTTATTCCTTCCGAGGACCAGGGCTTTATTGCCGTTGCCGTTTCTCTGCCTCCCGGGGCATCCCTGGATCGCAATATGGAAGTTTCAAAGGAGATAGAGAAGCTACTGCTCAAAGAACCCTACCTGCGTGTACTGAGTATAACCAGCGGGCTGAATATCCTTACACTGACCAATAGCCCGTCCCAGAACGTCACCTTTGTACTGCTCAAACCAAAAAAAGAGCGCGGGCCCGTACAGGATATTAATGAGATTGTATCGATCATCAAGGAGAAACTGGCGGTAATTAAAAATGCCAATTTCTTTGTCTTCACCTTCCCAACCGTACCTGGATTCAGTAATGTTGAGGGGCTGGACTTTGTCTTACAGGACAAGACAGGTAGCGGCAATCTGAACAAGCTCGGCAACATAGGCGATAATTTTATTGCTGAATTAATGAAACGCCCGGAAATTGCTGTTGCTTTTAGCTCATTCCAGGCTAATTATCCGCAATACGAATTGGAAGTCGATGATGAAAAAGCAGACCAGTTGAGCGTAAGTACGAAAGACATCCTCCAAACGATGCAGGCGTATTTTGGGGCAACCCAGGCATCGGACTTTAACCGCTTCGGGAAATACTACCGCGTAATGCTCCAGGCCGATATTGCCGAGCGTAATGATCCTTCAGCACTGGACGGTGTACTGGTAAAAAACAAGTTTGGTGAGCGCGTGCCTATCAACACGCTCGTTACCCTTAAACGGACCTTTGGCCCTGAAACCGCCTCACGCTATAACCTTTTCACTTCAATGAAAATCAACGCGATTCCCAAACCCGGCTTTAGTACCGGGGATGCGATCAGGGCTGTTGAAGAAGTCGCCGCAAAAAGCCTTCCTACAGGCTACGGATATGAATTTTCGGGAATTACCCGCGAAGAAATATCCTCCGGTGGGCAGTCTGTGGTCATCTTTATGCTTTGCCTGGTATTTGTATACTTTTTACTGGCAGCACAATATGAGAGCTACATATTACCACTGGCGGTGATGCTATCGATACCAACCGGAATATTAGGGGTATTCGCTACCATTGGTATTGCCGGGATCGATAACAATATCTACGTGCAGGTTGCCCTGATCATGCTTATAGGGCTGCTGGCCAAGAATGCAATATTAATCGTTGAATTTGCAGCACAACACAGACGTATGGGCCATAGCATTATAGCCTCCGCCATAGAAGCCGCACAATCCCGTATCAGGCCCATCATCATGACCTCGCTGGCTTTTATTGTAGGATTGGTACCTATGACTTTTGCCACCGGGCCTTCTGCCCAAGGTAACCATTCCATCAGTATTGGCGCCATTGGCGGAATGCTGTTCGGAGTAGTGCTGGGGCTTTTGATCATACCTGTGCTCTATGTCATTTTCCAGCGACTCCAGGAACGCTTTACCGGTGATCCGGGCAACAAGGGTCCTCAAACAAATTCCATTCAATAAAATAAAACATGAAAGCTATATTTAAACCACAGAGTGCAATTGTTATACTCTTTTGTACCCTTCTACTGGCCAGTTCGTGCAAGGTATCCCTTGATACGCAGCAGCCGGATATCGCCTTGCCCGAGACCTTCCGTGGTGCAGCGGCAGCCACTACCCCGGTGGACGTACTTCCCTGGGGCGATGCCCTGAAGGAAGAACACCTAAAGCAGCTTATCGACACCGCGCTGGTAAATAATGCGGACCTGCAGCTCGCCGTTAAAAACATTGACGCCGCCAGCCAGTTGCTAACCCAGTCGAAACTCGGCTACCTGCCAAATGTGAACCTGGCCGTAAATGCGACAAGCAGCCGCCCGTCGGACAATAGCCTTAACGGCATCAGTCTTAACCAGTTCCTTGGAAAAAGACATATAGAGGACTATACTGCAGGGGCAGGCCTTTCCTGGGAAGCTGATATCTGGGGGAAGGTCAGCAGCCAAAAGAAAGAGGCCCTTGCAGCATACCTGCTGACCGCCGAAGCAAAGAAAGCGGTGCAGACTCAGCTTGTAGCCAATGTTGCCAGGGGGTATTATAACCTGCTCATGCTCGATGCACAGCTTAAAATAGCTAAAGAAAACGAAGCACTGAACACCAATACGCTCCAAATCATCACGCTGCAATATGATTCAGGGCAGGTCACCTCCCTTGCCGTTCAGCAGGCTGAGGCCCAGCAGCTGACTGCCTCCTCGCTTGTTCCGCGCTTTGAGCAGGAAATAGTGCTGCAGGAGAATGCCATAAGCCTGCTGCTTGGTAAAATGCCGGCACCAGTAGTGCGTGCTGCATCGCTCGATATATTTTTTCCCCTGGAATCCATGGGTGCCGGAGTTCCGGCGCAGCTCCTGCAGCGCCGACCGGATGTAAAACAGGCAGAACTTGATATTGTAAGGGCAATGGCGGTAGCACAACTTAATAAGGCCAATATGTATCCGTCCCTGACCATTACGGCACAGGGTGGGGTCAATTCCTTTACAGCTTCTAACTGGTTTAACCTTCCCGCCTCGTTGTTTGGAAATGTCATGGGCGGGCTTACACAACCCCTGTTCCAGCGCCGTAAACTAAAGACCCAATACGAACTTGCTAAAATTGAACAGGAGAAAGCGATCGTACGCTTCAAACAGCAGCTCCTTATAGCGGTAGGCGAAGTTTCTTCTGCGCTGGTAAAGATCGACAAACTGGGCAGCCAAAGGCTGGAGACAGACAAAAGAACACAGACACTCCAAAAGGCTACTGCCAATGCGGATTTGCTTTTTAAAAATGGGTTAGCTACCTACCTTGAAGTAATTACCGCCCAATCCAATGTCCTGCAAAGCGAGTTGCAATCGGCAGAAATTAAGAGGGCACAATTAGAGGCATCCATAGAACTTTACCGCTCAGTTGGCGGCGGCTGGCAATAATTATAAAAAGATTAACTAACATAAATTACCATGAGTACACTTAAAGAAAAAACAATTGTGATCACAGGGGCAGCAATGGGACTTGGACTAGCGGCTGCGAAGGAAGCGGCATCACAAGGATCTCACCTTGCATTGGTAGACCTCAACGAAGCGGCCTTGCAGGAAGCAAAAGCTGCGATTGTTGAATCGTTTCCTGGGGTAGAACTAATCACTATCATTGCGGATGTTTCAGATGAAGCAGCGGTAAAAAATTATGTCCAAGAAACAGTGTCCGCCTTCGGCAGAATTGATGGATTTTACAACAATGCAGGAATCGAAGGTGGTCAGACAAAATTAATTGATTACGATACTGACCTGTTTAAAAAAGTAATTAATGTCAATTTAATGGGAATACATTACGGATTACGATATGTGATCCCGGTTATGAAGAAGCAGGGTTATGGCAGAATTGTAAACGTATCGTCAGTGGCCGGAATACATGGCGTGGTTGATAGAACAGCCTATGTAGCCACTAAACATGCAGTTGCTGGATTAACAAAAGTTGCTGCAATTGAATATGCAAAGGACGGGGTTGTTACTAATGCCATTGCGCCTGGTTTTATTTACACGCCTATGGTAGAGGAAGCTTTTTTAATAATGAACCCTGAAAACCCCAAAGCCGCCGAAATAGAGTCCTCACAAAGGAACCCTGCTAAACGATTAGGTCGGCCTGAAGAGGTTGCAAAAGTGGTTGCATTTCTTTTAAGCGAAGACTGTTCATACGTAAATGGGCAAATTATTGCTGTTGACGGTGGGCAGGCAAGCGCATACGGACCCGTGTAAAAAAAAATAAGACGTATTTTATAACTGCTGTCTTTTAATACCATTATGGCTACAACATACGCCATTTCGGCTAATCAGCCCGGGAAATTGAACCAGACATTTGTATAAGAAATAATAGAAGAATTAAAACTTAAAAAAATGGAAAAGAAAACAATTTTTATTACCGGAGCTTCATCTGGGCTAGGCAAAGCAGCAGCTAAATTATTTCAAAGCAAAGGATGGAATGTTATCGCTACAATGCGCCATCCGGAAAAAGAGACCGCATTAGGCCAGTTGGAAAATGTGACCCTGCTGCCCTTGGATGTAACTAACAGCGCCCAAATTAAGGAAACCGTTCAAAAGGCAGCATCCATCCATCCGATTGATGTAGTGCTGAACAATGCCGGCTATGGGCTCATCGGCCCGTTGGAAGCCTTTAGTGATGAACAGGTCACTGACCAGATCAACACCAACCTGCTTGGTGTCATTAATGTATCCCGCGCCTTTACACCTGCTTTCCGCGAAAAAAGGAGTGGCATGTTCATTAACGTGACCTCGACGTTTGGGCTGCTTAGCTTTCCAACTTGTAGTGTTTACAGCGCTACCAAATTTGCCGTTGACGGTTTCTCTGAAGGCCTTTCCCATGAATTGGCCCAGTTTGGCGTCCAGGTAAAAATAGTGGCGCCTGGTGGTATGCAGACCGATTTTGCAGGCCGTTCGATGCATGGTGCCATGCATGAGGCGTACGGTGAACTGGTGGAAAAGGTAAGTGAAGGGTATAGCGCCGAACAGGTTGCCAACTATACAAAAGCGGAAGATGTAGCACAGGTGATCTTTGAGGCTGCCACCGACGGCAAGGACCAGTTCCGGTACATAGCGGGTAAGGATGCTATAGCACTATACAACGAGCGCACAGCAATGGGTGCCGAAGGACAGATAGCGAAAATTAGGGCTCAATTTATTTTTTAATTACATTTAGAATTTAATACTGTATCGTATGAAAAAGCATCCCGTCGTTATGGACTCCTTGTCGCAGTTGCACAAGGCCATGGGGCAGCCAAAACCCCTGCATCCACTGATCAGCATCTTAAATTATGGCGAAGCAATTTTTGACCCGCAAGATTACGAGCAGGGTATTGTCCTTAACTTTTATAAAATTTCCTTTAAGACCAATTTTTCAGGCAAACTCAGGTATGGGCAGGGGTTTTATGACTTTGAGGAGGGCGGTATGTCGTTCATCTCGCCCGGCCAAATCCTGCGCATGCAGGAAGAGGAGGCGGACTATGATGGTATGTCCCTGCATATCCACCCCGATTTCCTGCGCAACTATCCTATAAACTCAATGATCAAGCAGTACGGCTTCTTTAGTTATGCTGCTGCAGAAGCGCTTTATCTCTCGGAGAAGGAGAAAACTAAGATACTCAGCATATTCCAGTTCATAAAAGATGAATTGGAGGAACGGATCGATAAGTTCAGTCAGGACGTAATCATTTCACAGATTGAATTGCTGCTCAACTACAGTAACCGCTTTTACGACCGCCAGTTCATTACCCGAAAAGCCGTGAATAATGATATCCTGGCCCGCCTTGAGCATTTACTGGATGAGTATTTTAACGGGGAGGGAACCCTACTGGGCGGCCTGCCAACGGTAAATTCGGTGGCGGAACAGCTCAGCCTCACCCCGAGGTACCTAAGCGATCTCCTGCGCAGCCTTACCGGGCAGAACACCCAACAGTTTATCCATGGAAAGCTTATTGAAAAGGCGAAGGAACAGTTGGCAAAGGACACACTGACAGTAGCCGAAGTCGCTTACCTGCTGGGCTTTGAGCACCCGCAGTCCTTTAACAAGCTTTTTAAAAGCAAGACCTCACTTTCCCCATCCGACTACAAAAAGAGCCTGCTGAATTAGGAAACTATCAGCGCAGCGGAAGCCCCGTGCGAAGGATACCGGGCCCGGAAAGTACCGGTAGCCCGGGGTTACAAATGTATTATTACCCGCGCAAGCCAACTTAACCACCCGTACCCTAAAAGATAACGGACTTAATTTATGCCCTGATAGTATCAGGCAGTTTTATACCCTAATACCAGAATGCCATGAAAGAGACAAATGAAGGTACTGTTTTTATAGTAGACATCAGTGGATATTCCAGGTTCATCAAGGAAATTGACCACTTTAATGGCATGGCGATCATCACCCGCCTTTTCAATGGCATTATTGAAGAAAACCACCTGGGATTTAAAATATCTGAAATCGAAGGAGATGCCATCTTATTCTACCGGTTTGGCAAACCCGTATCGGTACCGCGCCTCTTACTGCAGTTTAAAAGCATGCTGTTGCGCTTCCAAAGGGAATTGCAAAAGCAGGTACGGCAGTTTTCAATTCTGGCAAGCCTTAGCTTAAAGGCTATTGTCCACTACGGCGATCTGGAAGAGTTTGCCGTGAACCGCTTTTATAAACTGTATGGTAACACGCTGGTCGATGCACACCGGTTACTCAAAAATAGCGTCCCATTGGATACCTATGTGCTTATAACAAAAGAGTACCTTAATAAAACCCATGAAGACCCTGATGGGGTTCCTTCGTGCGGGTTTAGCCAGTGTGAAATCTACGATGTAGGTAACTTGTGCTATACCTATTATCCCTTCGAGAGCCGCTCCCGTTCAAAACAGGCAATGAGCATAGGCTAAAAAAGATAGGCCGGATTAACTTAAGTGAAAAATTTCAAATCTATTTATACGGAATTTTGCCCTATAATATTTAAATACATACATAATGATTAGTAAAGTAAAAAAAATAATTACGGCTGTCTGCAGCCTTTGGATTCTGGCAGGCATGACGGTATTTACATCATGTTCGGACGATGACCACCACGACACCGTAAAAAAATCACCCGTCGTGCTTGTCCATGGCGCCTGGCAGGGTGACTACGCCTGGGAAGAAGTAAAGAACGGCCTGGTTGGGCGTGGGTATGACGTTACCGTAGTAGCACTGGCGGGGCACGGTGCCGATAACACACCGGTAAGTGGGTTAACATTTTCAGGCTACGTTAGCCAGGTAAAGCTGGCCGTTACCGCGTTTGATGAGCCGGTAATACTGGTTGGGCACAGCCTTGGCGGGGCATTGATCACACAAGCCGCTGCCGAGATCCCCGGCAAAATCAAAAAGCTGGTATATGTTGCAGGTTTCATACCCGCGAGCGGAAAAAGCGTACTGGATTACTCCATGTTAGATCCTGCTTCCCTGTTGGGCCCTGTACTTGAATTTAATGCGGAGGGCAGCATGGCAGGGCTGGTAAATCCCGAAATTAATTTTCCTAATGTCTTTTGCCAGGATGGTACGCCCCAGCAAAAACAGTTCCTCCTGGGACACTATAAGCCGGAAGCTGTCGCACCCCTGGCCACACCACTTTCTTACCAGGCAAGCGATTACCAATCGGCAGGAAGCAAATATTATATCTACACGAAAATCGATAATGCTATCAGCCTTGGATTCCAGCAGCAGATGGCAGCAGATGCGGGCATTACCGCTACCTATACCATCGATGCGGGCCATAGCCCCTTTATCTCTAAGCCCGGTGAGCTTACTGTCATGCTGAGTGAAATTTTTAACAAACAATAAATAAGGATATTACAATGGAGGTAGGTGAAAGAATACCCGAATTTACACTGACGGACCAAAATGGCAATAACTTTAACGTTCGTAATTACCTGGGCAGGAAGCTGGTCATCTACTTTTATCCAAAAGATGAAAGCGGCGTGTGTACTAAGGAGGCCTGTGCGTTTCGCGACAGCTATACGGCCTTTGAGGCAAGGGACACTATGGTTATCGGCATCAATTCCGGGAGCGTCGAAAGCCATAAAAAATTCGCGGAGCACCATGGCCTGAATTTCACGTTGCTCAGCGACCCGGGGAATAAGGTACTAAAGGCGTTTGGCATTAAGAGCGTACTGTTCTTAACTGGTAGGGAAACTTTCGTTGTCGACGGGAGTGGTAGGGTGACCTATAAATACCGGGGCTTTCTAAACGGTACGGCACATGTGCAAAAAACATTGGAATATTTACAACACTAATAAGGCATGGAGGATCTTCATTATTTAAGTGGAATCTTACTGCCATTTGCAGGGCTAACGGAAAATGATATTTCCGTTAGCCTTCGCTTTTGGCACAGGCGCAACATCGCAAAAGGGAATTTTTACAACCGGCAGAATGTAGTCTGCAAGGACCTTGGCATTGTAACGAAGGGCATTTTCCGCGTGTATTTTTTTGATCCCGCAACAGGTGAGCAAAAGAATGTCTTTTTCTTTTCTGAGGGCCAATTCATTGTATCTTTCCGTAGTTTTATTTTCCAGTACCCGTGCAATTACTTTATCGAGGCACTCGAAGATGCCGAAATTCTTTACGTGCCCTATCAGGACCTCCACTATTTATACAGTGAGCACAGGCCTTGGGAACGCTTTGGAAGGCTGCTGGCAGAACACTTTTTTAATGCCTCACAAGGGCGGACGGAAAATTTGCTTTTCCTTAACCATGAGCAACGCTACCTCGGTCTTTTAAAGGAACATCCTAATATTATACAGCGGGTTACCTCACAGCATATTGCCTCGTATCTCGGCATAAAGAACCAGTCCCTAAGCAGGATTAAAAACCGTATTGCCTCGGGCAATGCCAACCATAGAAATAAATAAGAGCCCCAGGTCGGGGCTTTCGCTTATTAGCGGCAATTGGCGCAGCGTCAAAATGGCTACATAACGAACCGGTCTGGTGCAGCACAGCCCCGGAATTTGCCTCAAATTTACCTCACCCAACACGGTGGCAAGCCGTTAAAAATTATATGATAAAGAACTTATAACACGAGGCAAGGCAGCATGCTGTCCTCATAAAAAACATAAAATGGATATAAAAAAATTTATTGAAGAGTGGATTATCGCAAGCAATAGCTTTAACACAGAAAAATACCTGGACTTTTATAACGATCATGCCATCCTGGACGACCCCTCCGTAGGCCGTAAATTTAAGGGCAAAGAGGGTCTCCGGGAGTATTTTGAGAGCTACTTTATAGGGTATAACACGCAGACGACCATCATGGAGCTAGAAATTAAGGATACTGATCGTGCCCATTTGCGGGTGGAGTTTACGGGCGACTTTCCTGAAGGCACCATTGGCGGCACTTTTGATTTTAAATTTAAGAACCATAAAATAGAATCCCTTGCTGCTGATTTAATTTAAGACACCTTTTCTATAGCGGAACAAAACAAAAAACCCAAAATGGCTACATTTTGGGTTTTTTGTTTAATGGCTATGTTACACACTACTTAAAAATTTTGTGCACTTTCCAGCCTGCTCGATGAGTGGTTGTCTACAATACTATTGAGCAAAGTCCCATTCTGCTGGGTCTGCTTGGCTGCAATAACCGAGTCGACCGAAAAGGCAAGCAAGGCCTGGTCGACAGAAAGTGTTCCTTCGGCGGAATCCTTCCTTCCATTAAAGGCAAATATATCGGGGCCGCGCTGGCACTGGCTGTTAATGTTGATGCGCCCAACCTGTCCGGTCAGTCCATCGATAAGGGTGCTGATTGCCTGGGTATCATTACTGAATATACTTACCTGTTGGCCGTAAGGGGAATTGGTAACATAATCTATGGGCGTAGCAATATCGGTAAATTCAATTATAGGTAGTACCGGGCCAAACTGCTCCTCGTGGTAGAGCTTCATGGCTTTTGTTACAGGGAAGACGATTGCCGGCTTTAGGAAGGATTCGTAATTTTCGCCCCCGCCGTCCTGTGCGTTAATAACGGTAGCGCCGTGCTTAATTGCATCCTGGATACATTCCAGCAAATAGGCCGGCTTATCGGGCTCTGCCAGTGGCGTAATATTTACGCCTTTTACCCAAGGCAGCCCTATTACCAGTTTATTGACCTCTTGGCGCAGGAGGCGGATGAATTCTTCGCGGATGTCCTTATGCACAAAAAATATTTTAAGGGCGGTGCACCGCTGTCCATTGAAGGCCAATGCCCCGGCAACGGCTTCGCTCACGGTAAGGTCTAGGTCGGCATCACTCATGATAATAGCCGCATTTTTTGCATCCAGCCCCAAGACCGATTTAAGCCTGTTGGATTTCGGATGCATTTTCTTTAGGCTGTCCGCTACTTTACTGGAGCCTATTAGCGCCAGCACGTCCACTTTTCCGGATTGCATAAGGCCAGGTATAACATCCCTGCCCCTTCCATAAACGGTATTGATAACACCTTTGGGAAACGCTTTTTGGAAAGCATCCAGTAACGGCTCGAAAAGTAAGGTTCCCTGCTTTGGTGGCTTGAACATGATCACATTACCCATGATAAGGGCAGGGATCAATGTGGTAAAGGTCTCGTTTAAGGGGTAATTGAACGGCCCCATACACAAAACCACACCATAAGGTACTTTTTTCGTCTGCCCGATAAAGTTTTGCTCCAGCGTAAAGGCGGAGGTTTCAGTCTGCAACTTTTGGGCCGCTTTAATGGTTTCCTTAATATAGTCCACAGTCCTGTCAAATTCCTTCTCCGCATCGGCAAGCGTCTTGGCTATTTCCCACATGATCAGCTTTATGACGGCATCGCGCTTACTGATCATCCGGATAGTGAAATTCTCAAGGCATTCGATCCGCTCTTTCATGCTCATGGAAGGCCACTCACCCTTACCGGAATTGAAAGCTTTTAATGCAGCGTCCAGTGCCAATCCGGCTTCCTTGGTTGTCCCTATCGGATAGCTACCTATAACCAGCGGCTGTTTTTCCGATAAATAATCCGCCTGCCCCCTGACAGGTATCGGGGAGTACACGGTCTGGGCCTTTCCCTCCCAATGGATCAGTTCCCCATTGATCAGTATTTTATTTTGGTGTACGGGGGCTAATAGCCGTACCTCCTGCGGTATTTCTTCCTTAAAGGGAATAATACTCTTTAGATAACTTTTGGTATCCATTTCTTTTCTTTTTTTAATTTAACAAATCAGTGACCTGCACATTAGGCAGCACGTAGAGCAGCTCCTCACCATAAGCGGACCCGGGGGACTGAAATCCTTTTCTAAAGGATCCGCCGAGCGTCCTGGAGGCAATTTCGACTGCCGAGAATACCGTCGGGGCATATCCCTCTTCCATATCTATTTTAGAGCTTACAACAAGCCCGTTTGCACCAGTTACTTCGGCAAGTAGGGTACTGATGCCTTTCTGGGTACTATTGGCTGGTTCAGAGCTCCCGATGGTGAGCGTTTCATCCTGCGGCAGGTCTTTAGGGAGCGCCATCTGGAAATATTCTTCTATGTTTTTAATTCCTGTCGATTTATAGGAAAGCACAACGCCCCCCAGTGGTGTCGGCAGGCAGTCTTCAGGGCCACTTCCAAAATCAAACGCCCTGGGTAATGCCTCATTAAGTTGTATGAGCTCCCCATCCCTTCGTACCAGTAAACCGGCATTAATGATATTGGCGCTACTGGCAACGGAACCCGGGGTAAAGCCGCCGGAATATTTAAAGCCAACCCGTAAGGCCACCGGATCGGCGACGCGCTTGGCCGTATGGAGTACCAGCGGGTCATAGCTTACAAAAAGGCCGGCTCCTGACAATAGCATGATACCCGCGTTTTTCGCCGCTTCATCTTTGGACTCCGCAAGCCTGTAAATGCCTACCTCAGCCGTAATATCGGTATAATGTACCTTGTATTTAATACAGGCGTTCATGGCCTGCTCAGCGGTTTCGCTAAATGGGCCTGCCACATTGAGCAGGGTTGTCTTACCCAAAAGGCTTTTACTCCAGCCAAATTCATCATCCACGGAAAAAACATGGTATGGTACGTTCAGCTCTTTTGCCAAAGCAGCAACCTCATCTGGGTTGCGTCCCGCAATTTCAAAGGTCAGGCCCCTTCGGGCAGCCTCCTGGCAAATCAATCTGCCTGTATAGCCTGTGGCTCCATAGATCAGTAGGACCTTGTCCTCGTTATTCTCTTTTAGCATCAGTCTGTTTTTAAAGTTGATAACACGTTTTACGCAAACAATTTTTCTGTTTTCACAAGGAAATTTTCCAGGGCCTCTTCAATATCTATATCCATACGCCCAGCAAGCACGGCCAGCCACCAAATACATTCTCCAAGTTTATGGGCCAGCTCCGTATCAGGTTCCCCGCCCTTGGGCCATCTGCCTTGTTGTGACATGGTTAGCCGCCCTACAAGGCCGGCATCAGTTAAAAAAGCCAAGGCGTCTTCCTCAACCGTCCATTCGCTTCCATGGTGTTTGAGCTCAAGCTCGTGGTACAGTTCCCTCAATTTCAGGGACCTTTCTATAACTTCCTTTAATTCTATATTTTTACGCATCGTCTTTTTAACTATTTAATGTTGGTAATCAATATCACAATGGCCTGGCAGTACTACTTCTAAATATTCGAGATTTTCAAGAATAGGGCACAACCCATTATTATTTATGTGCAAACCGGATTAATTTAATGTTTACCAGGGCAGAACCCCCTGAGGCCCAAAAAAGCTTCCGGTAGGTAGATCATCGGTTGTTGTGGCATATTTAACCGAAACAGCTGCGCCCTCATCAGGACTAAGTGTTCCTGTATTACCGTTAAGGTCAGTTTTTATATGTCCCGGTTCTATGGCATACACCTTTATTTCCAGTGGCTCAAGTTCTTTTGCAAAGGCAACAATTACCGCATTAAGCGCTGATTTAGAACTGGAATAGCCCATGTAATTAACCTGTCCATACACCGTGGATTTATCCTGGCTAAGCGTAATGGAACCTACTATGCTGCTCACCATAATAATCCTGGCCTGTGGCGCTGCCTTTAGCAAGGGCAGAAAGGATTGCGTTACGCGGATAGGCCCAAAAACATTAACCTCATACGTCTGGCGAACGCTCTCGAGGCTCTCAATGCTTGGCGGACTTACTAAGTCTAAGGAAATACCTGCATTATTTATTAACAGGTTAAGGTGTGGCGTTTCGGCAGCTAACAAGGCTGCCGCTTGCTGTACGCTGGCGTCGCCGGTAACATCAATAAGAAGCAACCGTACATCAAGCCCTTCGGCACGAAGTTTCTGAACGGCAGCATTTCCAAGTGCCGCATCGCGTGATCCAAGCCATACGCGATAGCCTTGCCGGGCCAGTGCTTTTACGGTTGCAAAACCAATACCTTTATTAGCGCCGGTTACCAAAGCCGTTTTAGGACTATTCACTTCTAAGGTTTTTTGAGCTTTGTGCCGCAGGATTGGCATGATGTGTATAATCGCCTAAAAGACTGATTTCCAGATTACGTTCTTTAAAATGCCAGGCACCGTCAATACGCGCAAAACTATCGTTATACCTGCCTATTATTATGGGCTGCAATGGGAAACCTCGGTCAAGATCCTGTTGGAAAATACTCATATACGATGAGGCAGTGGCTGAATGATCATCATCACTGATTTTTAATACGGTATTTGTGGTTATGTGCGCAGTATTAGGCGTACCATTACCATACAGCTGAAGGTTTTCTTTGAGGTGCTTCTCTATATTTTCACTGCCGTCTGCTACAATACCGGTCGATATGATCTTGCCGTATTTAAATAATCCTGCAACCCCGGCAAAATCCCCTGCGTCTAAAAAGTGGGTGTACTGTGCAATTAGATTCTCTATTGCTCTCACGCTGCTAATTTTATAAGCTTGTTGTTCCATAATTGACTATGTTTAATATGTTTAATCTTTAAAGCGGTTGGTTATACCGTTGCGATTGTGCCGCCATCTATAACATAATTCGCACCGGTTAGGTAAGACGCCCTTGGGGAAACGAGGTAGCCTACAAATTCAGCAACATCTTCCGGACTTGCCATCCTGCCCATGGGTATTCCGCCAAGGCTGTTCATTAGGTTTTGTGTGATTTCATCAACGCTGACCCCGGCTTCCCCGGCAAGGGAGTGCAGGTAGGCATCCATCGTATCTGTTTTCACCATACCGGGGGACACAGTAAGTACGCGCACGCCTTTAGGGGTGAATTCTTTTGAAAGGCTTTTGCTGTAGTTTATCAAGGCTGCTTTTGCCACCGCGTAGGCACCCAGCGACTCATGCACGGGTGATATACCGGTAATCGATGATATGTGGATAATTACACCGCTTTTCTGCTCCAGCATGCCCGGAAGTACCGCCCTGTCAATACGGGCCGGCGCCAGGAGGTTCAACTGGATATCGTTCTCCCAGTGCTCATCTGTAAGGGCGCTGAATCCGCCTGAAGGGCTGCTGGAACCACCCATATTATTTACCAGGATATCTATGGTTCCAAATTTTTCATTAATCTCCCCTAAAACTTTAGCAGTCTCACTGGCCACTGTTAGGTCAGTGGCTATAAAATGATGCGGGAGATCGGTACCTGGATGGTTCCGGGCCGTAACGATTACACTTGCGCCTGCGTCGCGCAAACGGTCGGCAATCGCTTTTCCTATTCCTTTAGTCCCTCCTGTTACAAGGGCAATTTTTCCGTTAAGTTCTGAATTGTAATTCTGAGTGTTTTCCATTTTTAATAAAATTATGAAGTGATTGTTTTAAAATATGAGTGAAATAATTCTAAGTTAATTGTTTCAAAATAAGACAAAAAATTATGGCGTTAGCTGTGCAATAAGGTAGTGGGCCATTTTCTGGATCCGCTCGGTATCCTGGTGCAGTATGTAGGATTCATGCCAGCCGGTAAATGCATTGATGATACAATTGGTTGCAGTTTCAGCATCGAGGTCTTCCCGTAATTCATTTTGTGCTATAGCCTCCTTTATAAGTTGCAGCAAAAATGTATGGGCAAACTCGTTAGCCTGCCGCAGTAGCGCCTTGACATCGGGATCAGTCCCGGCGATCTCAAAGGTCATCTTAATGACCATACAGTTATTATTGCTGGCAATATTGTTTATAGCGGCATCTATAAAGCTGATCACTCCTTGCAATGGGGATGTATGGTTGGCCTTGTGTAAAAGTGCTTCTTCCCTGCTGGCCTTGGTATAGGAGCGGATGCACCGTACGAAGAGTTCCCGCTTGTCACCAATGGTATTGTACAAGCTGCTGCTGTTAATCTGCATCGCGTCCGTGAGGTCACGAAGCGATGCCCCGCTATAGCCCTTCCTCCGAAAAACTTCCATCGCTTTTTGGACTGCTGCCTCTTCGCTAAACTCAACATTTCTTGCCATAGCTAATTTAATTCAAAGCAAAGATATGTCAAATTATGAAACAATCGTTTTAAATATATAAATATTTTATAAATTATGACTGGTTGTGGTGTCTACACACTTTACCTGGTCATAAGATTACGGGTTAGTAAATTTAAGGATTACGTTTATGTATTATATGACATATTCACTATCTTCCATAAGCAAAAAGCAGAATCTTATTTGATTTCGCATTCTCGATCTTTACTTTAATAAAGCTGTATAAGTATATCAGCCGAAATGTTAAGTTTTTCTTTTAAAGCGCGTATCATCGAAAGGCTCAGTTTTCTTTTACCGGATAGGATTTCAGATTTACGTGAACGAGCACCCAAAATTTCTGAAAGTTCAGCATCGGTTAAATTCATTTGCTCCATCCTGTATTTTACTGCTTCAATAGGGCTGGGTTCAGGAATGGGATAATGTTCATCCTCATATTTTTTAACCAGCATCGAACGGATTTCCAGTTCATCGGATTCTTCTGTGTCCGGTTGCAAGTCAAGTTGCATCAGCTCGTAGATCCGGGCGAGCATATCTTCGTGCTGTTGTTTTGTTCTGATCAATCGTAACATCTCATCTTGTTTAGAAAACAAATATAAAAAAACGTTACCGATATGGTAACGTTTCTTATTTTATTCTTCATCTTCGTTGCTATTCTGAATGTCTTCATCAAAAAGGTCATTTAATTTTTGCTGTAATAGTTCTTTATCGGGAAGCTGTGTACGATATTCTGCAACCATTGTTGGCGAGAGGCTTCGGCTCAAGGCATATTCAACAACCTGATTGTCTTTATTTTTACAGAGCAGAATTCCGATGCTTGGGTTTTCGTGTTCTTTCTTTACATCCCTATCAAGGGCTTCGAGATAAAAATTAAGCTGACCTATATGCTCGGGTTTAAATTTATCGGCCTTTAGTTCAAAAGCGACAAGGCATTGTAGTCCTCTATGATAAAATAATAAATCAATATAGAAATCACTATTGCCCACCATTAGCTTATATTCTTCACCGATAAAGATAAAATCCCGGCCAAGCTCAAGGATAAAATCTTTCATTCGGTTGATGAGTCCTTTTTGCAAATCGCCTTCACTATGCTTGTCAGGCAGATTAAGAAAATCAAAAACGTAGGAATCCTTAAAGACCTTCTCTATATCAGATTTAGATTTTGGCTCAACAATTGACTTAATATTACCACTCATCATCGCCCTTTCAAATAAACTCGAAGAAATCTGACGTTCAAGTTCGCGTACACTATAGTTATCTCGAATGCAAAGTCTAATATAAAATATCCTTTCTTCTTCAGTACTGCAACGAGAAAAGATAATGCGATGATGCGACCAACTAATTTTAGCTAAAACAGTACCCTTTATATCTTCCGTTTCAAATTGTTGCCACACTGTGGCAACAATTTCATCTTTCTGATTATCTGACTGTTGTATTTGTTGCCTCACTGTGGCAACAAATACACTTTCGCTATACATCTCATAAAATTTCACCATCCTATAAAGCGCAGTGCGAGTAAATCCTTTCAGGTCGCTATGGTTCTTTTGAAGGAAATTTGCTAGCTCACTTACGGTCTTGTCTCCCCATTCTGCATTCTTAATTTTTAAGGAGATATAAAGGCCTACATTCCAGTATAAATTTATGAGTTCTATGTTTACAGTTTTAAGGGCATCAATACGCGCCTTTTTTATCAACTGGGCTATTTCTACAAAATTATTTTCCATGACTTAAGCTTTTTTTAGATTATGATTCCTATGAGACAGAGCAAGCAGTTCTTTTAGTTCCTGTATTTCCTGCTGCATTTTAGATACGATATCCAATGAAGGCGGCTCAGAAGTAGTTTCCTTAGTATTCAGCCTCAGCTGCAACTGCTTCATTTCACGCCCCACGGATTGCTGCTCGGTAATGGCATATTCTTCGGTCTGCTTAACCGATTGGTGTCCCAGCAATTCTTTTACCACATGGATGGGCACATTATTATTGAGCGTTACGGTACTACCGAAGGTGCGCCTGGCCTTATGGGTATTTAAGGTACTTTCAATACCGCACAACGTAGCTACTTCTTTCAGGTACTCATTCATTTTCTGATTGGAGGTCACCGGCAATACCGATTCCCTTTGCAGGCAGATCGGGTGCTCTTTGTAGCGTTCCATGACTGCTTTGGCTTTCGGTAACAATGGGACATTGATAGTGCCACCGGTTTTCTGCCTTTCACTGATAATCCACATTTCTCCGTCAATGCCTAACTTAATATCGGACTTCTTCAGGTTAAAGGCATCAATGTAGGCCAGCCCTGTATAACATTGGAACACGAAGATGTCGCGTACTGTAGTAAGCCGTGGAGTGGAGAACGTATGGTTCTCCAAGAGCGCAAGTTCATGCGCACTCAGCGGCTTCTTATGCACCTTGATTTTCTTAGCCTTAAAGCGTTTAAAAGGATCATTGGTTATGATTTCTTTGTCAATGGCACGAAGTACAATTTTCTTGAAGTTGGTAATATACTTTACAGCGGTATTGTTACTGATGTTTTTGACTGTCTTGAGATAGAACTCGTAATCTTTGACAAACTCATAGTTGAGTTCCCTGAACTCCATATCATCCACATTGTACTTATACCGCACAAATTCCTTTAGATGCTTTTTAGCGATCTCAAAACGGACGTGTGTGCCTATGGCATATTCGCCTATTTTAACTAAAGCTAACAGCTCGTCATTATGGAGTTGGAATTCCTGTACAATCTTTGCTTTTGACGCTGTCCTGCCTAAAACATAATCCATCAACTTTTCGCTTGTGATCAGCTGCCCGGAATACACAAGGTCATTCCTGTACTGCTGGATTTTCATTTCAATAGTTTCCAGAAAGAAATTAGTGGTACGCGCGTCTTCCTTATTACCAGTCGCCCGTTCCTTCGCTTGATCCCAGCGCGTCACATCCCACCGCTGCTTGGTGGATGTCTCTTTAGGGATTCCATCTACTGTAATCCTTAGATAAATTAATCTAAGATTGTTTTCTTTTCGCGGGGTCTTCAGAAAGAAGGTTAACCCAAAACTTGTTGCTAACATAATTCACCATTTTAATTAATTAATAAAATTAGAATTATAGCGTCCTCAAATCAAGTCGTTAAACAGGTTTACCTGTTGACAATCAAAATGTTACATCAATTTCTGTGGCACATTTTTTAAAAATTGTGATGTGCCACAAAATGTGCCACAAATTATGGCCATTTTTATAAATTTTGACTGTGCAGGGGATGAAATAAAAAAACCTGCAACTTCGTAAAGTGCAGGTTTTCTGTGATTTAACTTACTTTATAATGATATAAAGCTGAATTGTGGTGGGCGATGAGGGGTTCGAACCCCCGACCCCCTCGGTGTAAACGAGGTGCTCTGAACCAGCTGAGCTAATCGCCCTAATCTTGCAATGGTTGTTGTTACTTCCGTATTGCGAGTGCAAATATAACACTCTTTTTGTATTCTGCAAGCATAAATCTATAAAATTTCTGCAACCACAAAGGTACTTCCGCCTATGTAAATAAAATCTTCAGCCGATGATTGCGCTAAAGATTCAGCATAAGCTTGTGCTACAGAATCATATGCATTACCTAAAAGTCCGTAAGTTCTTGCGGCCTCCTGTAATTTTTTTTCATCAAGGCCGCGAAAAATATCGGGTTTACAAAAATAGTACACCGCATCTTTAGGTAAAAGGGGCAAAATCTCATTCAGGTCTTTGTCATTTACCACTCCAAAGACTACACGCAACGTTTTAAATTTTTGTTGCTGCACCTGCTCCATTACTAATTTTAGCCCATGGCTATTGTGGGCAGTATCTGCAATGGCGGTAGGATTAGTATGTATTTGCTGCCAGCGCCCCATAAAACCGGTATTATTAGCTACATTGAGCAAACCGTCTTTAAGCTGGTTCTCTAAAACCGGCAAAGACTCCTGTAGCAACTTTATGGTTTGTAAAACTGTTTTTTTATTCTGTTCCTGGTAATTACCCTTGAGGTCAGACTCATAGTGTTCATTAATAATATCCTGAGCAAAGTAAATGGGCGCATTTAGCTCATTTGCCTTTTCTGCAAAAATAGTTTTGGTTTCCTCAATGTACTCGCCAATAACTACAGGCACTCCGGGTTTAATAATGCCGGCCTTCTCTCCGGCTATGGCTTGCATCGTATTGCCAAGAAACTGTGTATGGTCCATGCCTATGTTAGTAATGACAGATACCAACGGCGTGATAATATTTGTAGCATCGAGCCTGCCGCCAAGGCCGGTTTCTATAATAGCTACATCTACCTCTTCCTGTGCAAAGTAATCAAAAGCAAGGCCTACCGTCATTTCAAAAAAACTAAGGTCGTGGGCATCAAAAAAAGGTTTATGTTTACCCATAAACTCCATGATAAAGTCTTTGCTTATATCCTGTCCGTTTATTTTTATACGCTCCCTAAAGTCTTTTAAATGAGGTGAGGTGTATAGCCCTGTTTTGTAGCCCGCATGCTGCAGTACAGATGCCAGCATATTTGATACTGACCCTTTACCGTTGGTTCCGGCTATATGTACAGTTTTAATTTTACGTTCAGGATGATTAAGATAATCAGCCAGAAGCAACGTGTTAGTAAGATCTTTTTTAAATGCAGATGCCCCCTGTAGCTGATACATGGGTAACTGGGCAAACATCCATTGTAGGGTTTCGTCGTACGTCATAATAAAAAAATGACAGAGGTTAATCTGTCATTAAATGTAATGTTTATTTTTATATTTAGCATGCCTGCGCCAGGCCGGCTACTACTTTACCAATTGCTTAAGGGCAATTGTAAACGCTGTATTGCTAATACCTGTTTTAGACGGGTTTTGTGCATGCACATTTTGTATAGCCTTTTTAATAATATCTGATGTATCCTGAAAAATAGCTTCATCTGTCATAGACACCTTTTTCTCCATAAAATAAGCAAACACACGTGCCATACCGCAGTTAGATATAAAATCAGGGATAAGGCTTACCTGGCTATCTGTAGCTTCCATTATTGGACCAAAGAATATTTCTTTGTCGGCAAACGGTACATTAGCACCACAAGAAATGACTTCAAGACCTGCAGCTACCATAGCGTCTACTTGCTCTTTTGTAACAAGCCTTGATGCCGCACATGGGGTAAATATTTCTGCACCCACGCTCCACACTTCAGCGTTAAGTTGCTCAAACGGGATCATGTTATCCGCTACAAGTTTGTTACCATCTTTGTTAAGGAACAACTCCCTTATTTCCTCAAAACTAAAACCATCTTTGTTTAGAAGACCACCATCGCGGTCTATAATACCCACTATTTTTACACCCATCTTAGCAAGGTAAAACGCCGCTGCCGACCCTACATTGCCAAAACCCTGTACAATGGCTTTTTTACCTTCTACGTTACCACCATATATTTCGTAGTAATTACGTACAGCCTCCGCAACGCCGTAACCGGTAATCATATCGGCCACCGTATATTTACGAACAACATCTGGCGAGAAAGATGGGTTTTCTATAACTTTAACCACACCCTGGCGCAGTTGCCCTATACGGTTAATTTTATCTGCTTCTGTAGGCTTAAAGTGCCCGTTAAAAACACCTTCCTGCGGATGCCAAACTCCACACTCTTCGGTCATTGGGATTACTTCATGAATCTCATCTACATTAAGGTCCCCGCCGGTGCCATAGTAACTCTTTAACAATGGCGAAACCGCTTTGTACCAACGTTGTAAAACACCTTTTTTTCGGGAATCGTTAGGATCAAAATTAATACCTGATTTTGCTCCGCCAATCGCCGGGCCAGATACCGTAAATTTAACCTCCATTGTTTTAGCAAGAGACAAAACCTCGTTCATATCAAGACCTTTTCTCATACGGGTACCACCACCGGCAGCACCACCCCGAAGCGAGTTTATAACCGTCCACCCTTCTGCTTCAGTTTCAGTATCTTTCCAGTTAAAAACTATTTCAGGCTGTTTATTTTCATATATACTCAGTAAATCTTTCATTTTTTTGTGTTTTGTTCAGCGCAAAGATATAAAACATATATTTTACAAATTGATGTTTTTATGTTACAAAGCAAATTGTACCCTTATAGAAGTACCTTCGCCTATGGCAGATTCAATTTCTAAATTGCCGTTTAATGCTTCAGATCGTTTTTTCAGGTTTTTAAGACCTATACCTTCTGCCGCCACCTGTATATCAAAGCCCACGCCATCATCGGCAATAGCAATTAATATAGTGTCGTTTGTTTTTTTAACCCTAACCACCACATGTGTAGCCTGAGAATATTTATTTACATTTTGCAATGCTTCCTGTATTATCCTGTAAACATTAACCTTGTGGGTATTAGGCATGGCCTCCCAATCGATATCCGGGTCTATATCGGCCTCAAAAACAGTATCAAACTTATTTTTTTGCGACGTGATCATAAATCCGAGAATATTTTCAAAATTTTTATCCTGATTAAACGCTATGCTTCGGCTAAGGTCATGCGATACTGCCCTTATCTCTGTTTCTACATTTTGCAGTTCTTTTATAAAACCTTTTCTGTTTTCTATAGCCTGTTCATCAGTTTTCCTGTTACTAAACTCAAGATTTAGGCGCACAGCATATATGTTATTTAAAATTCCATCATGCAGCTCCATTGCAATACGGTTTTTTTCTTCAGATCGGGCGCTGTCTATTTTACCCTGCTGCTCAAACATTAACTGATAAATCTCTTCGTTAGCTTTTTGCTGTTCCTGTATGTGTAAAAGTTCTTTATTGCGCGAGTTAAGATAATATATAATAAATATAGCCGCCACAAAAAGCAATACAATTACAGAGACGCCAATAATAAAATTATTTTTACGATCCAGTGCCGCTTTTTCATCCTGCAGTTTCTCTGTTTCATATTCTATACGCGCAAATTTATTATGGTTACGCTTAGATACATCTTTAAGGCTATCTGTAATACGGAAGTATTTTTTATTGTAGTAGCTACTATTCGCCTTATCTGCATCGGCAAGTTTACGAAGGCTTGTAAGCATATCGGTACTGCTCTTTATAATATTTGCATCCCTGTATGCAAGCTTTAAATAATCTATACCTTTCAAAGTATCGCCGGTAGCAATATAATATTCGCCAATATTTATACGGCTTGCTACTTCTCCCGCTGCATTATCCAGACTGTCCCTTATCCTTAAAGACCTGAAAAACATTGTAGGCAGGCCGGAGTAATCTTTCTTTTTAAATTTAGCGTGGCCAAGGTTATTTATAAGTTTTGCATATAAGTTAGGGTATGAAGAAGCTATATTTGTATACGTTAATGCTTTATTATAAATAGCAATAGCTTTGTCTAATTGGCCCATTTTTTCATACACAAGGCCCATGTTATTATAACAGGACCCCTTTAAACTCTCAATATAGTCTTCTGTATAACCTTCTTCTTTAAATATTTCGAGCTTGTTAAGTGCCATTTCAAAATATTTAATTGCCTCCTCGCTATTATCCTGCCCATCAAGGGCTGTAGCAATAAGGTTGTAACAATCATATACTTTTGTATTTAAATGTTGGCTTTGCAGTTTTTTTAGTGCCCTAAAAGCTTCACTTTCACACATTTCATAGTCACCTATGTCATAATAAATATATGCCTTATATAATATTACATCTCCTAATTGGATAGCATCGAGGGCCTGATATATTTTTTCTGCATTTTGATAGGCTGTAAATGCACTATCCTTATCAGAGCGTAAGTAGTAGGATGCCCCGGATATATAAAACGCTCGCGCCATAGCTAAAGAGTCATGAACATCTGACGCCAGATTTAAATTTTTTTTGCTTGTAGAGATTGCATTTTTATACCTTCCCAGTTCATAATAGCCTAACCCAACTTTATTATATAAATTTCTGGTTGCAGAGTCGTTAGCTACATCGGCTAATTCTACAAAGGCAGAATCAAGATATTTTCCGCGAATAGTGTTGTCAATGCTATTGTCTGCACTAACATCCAATAATTTTTGTATAGAATCTTTCGTATTTTTTTTCACAGAGGATCTTTCACACGAGATTCCCAGGAGCATTAATGCTACGATTGAAAATAAAAGATGAGATGTCTTCAAATTTTTTGAGGCAATAGTATTTATACTATTGCCTCAAAAATATATAATTTTATGTTAAAATCCAATTAATAACTGGATATTATAATCTTGGTTTCGGAAGATCTCTATCTCCATTACCTTGCACGATTGCTCCGTCTGCAGATGTTTGTTTTGTTTCTAATGCGCTGTCATCTGTAGAACAAGAAGTTGCTGTAAGACCTAATAATGCGGTAATTGCTAATGTAAGGATAATTTTTTTCATAATAGTAAAGTGTTTAGTAACGGTTGGTATTTAATTATTTATTTTTTAGCTAACCGGTTGCGTTTACCGATTGTTTCTGAAGCAAACTTAGACACAAAAAACACACCAACCCCAATAATTACTGGCTGTTTAGTAAAATACCCCCGCCTGCGAGTAACTCGACCTATCTGAATGGTAAAATGCATATTTTAAATAATGATGAAAAATCAGACCTGATTTTTATCTTAAAAATGCATAAATAAGACAAATATGCTTATTTAAAATGTACATGCCTTTTAAATTATTTTAATCAAAATAACCATGGCTGCATTGCAAAATTAAGACATTCCTACCAAAACGGTATTTATAATTTATTTAAATCTTCAAATATTTTTAATAAAAAAACTTTAAAATTTAACTATTTATAAAACTTTATCTATAAATATTCGGGCGCTATTTTGCGTATTATCGTATCAATATTTTCTTTAAATGTTTTAGAAAAAGATACAGACACTTCATTGTTATCTAAATAGCATAACAATTTACCTGTATTAATCCTGGAAACATAATAACTATTTACAATATAACTATTATGAATACGGTAAAAAAATGACGGGAGATTGTTTTCATAGTGCTTTAGTGTCTTATAGGCAGTTAATTTCTTGCCATTTTGCATATAAAAGTCGGTTGTATTGTTATCTGCCTTAAGATAAACGACATCTTTAAGAGCTACAAACTGATAATCGCCGTATGATTTTATACATATTTGTATATCTACTTCTGATTTTTGAATACCGGCAGTAGCCTTATCAAATTCTGCCTCTGTAGCTAACAGCCCCACACTAGAGGCGGCAGTATGCAGTTGCTTCATTGTTGGCTTATCATTATCATACTGTGGCCAGGAAACCTGCTTTTTAAATTTAAAAATAGTTCTTCTTAAATCATAAATATGCAGTGGTTTTTGTAAATAATCAAATACACCGTGCTTAATAGCCTCTAATGCAAATTTCTCACTATCAGCCAATACTATAAAATATGGCAATACGTTAATATACCGATAGAGGTCGGTAATTACTGTAAAAGGTAAATTAGCTTTGGTATTGAGATTAATTTCCAAGAAAACAAGTTGCGGCCTTAACTCGAGTATTTTGTTTACCGCGTCATTATTATTAACAGCAGTGCCAATACAATAAAGTTCAGGAAATTCATCAAACCGGTCAAGCGTATCCTTTACATTTCCCTCGTCATTATCTACAACAAGATATGAATATTGCACAAATTACTATTAAAATAAAGTTTAGGCAATATAAACAATTAAATTCACTAATTTTACACTAATGCTTTAATTTTATTAACCCCCAGATTATTGCACCTTACTTATGATTCAAAATATAAATATTTTAATCGTTGATGACCACCCAATGACGGTTAATGGATATATCAATGTTTTATCCGACGAAAAGTTTGAAGGATATGAATTAAATTTTACTAAAGCCCTTAATTGTAAAGAGGCTTACGACCTTATAACAGATCCTGCAAGTAACTTTAATATGGCTTACCTGGATCTTAGCCTGCCGCCATACCCCGAAAAGAAAATAACATCGGGCATAGATATTGGCATGCTATTAAGGCAATATATACCAAACTGTACAATTGTTTTTTTAACAATGCACAGCGAAGCTCCTTTAATAGAACGCCTTATTAAAGATATAAACCCGCAGGGCATAATGTGCAAAAGTGACATTGATATTGATGAGTTTTTAAATGCCTTTAAGATTATATTTTCGGGAGATACGTACTTAAGCAGTAAAATTGTAAAATCGCTAAAGGACCGGGTCTTTGATAATTACAAACTTGACAATTATGACAAGCAAATACTTATGCGTCTAAGTGAAGGCATACAAACCAAGAACATACCTAACTATGTACCTTTATCGCTTAGTGCAATAGAAAAGCGCAAAGCACACATGAAAAACATGTTGCTGCAGGGTAAAGGCGGAGACGACTTTGAACTTATAGAAGCTATAAAAAAAATAGGCGTGTTATAAAAAAGCATACTGAAATTATTAAAAAGGCGGATTAATCTTTTATGAGAATTTCGCCTTTTTAGATATTTATATAGAATATACTACTCCACTTACATGGTCTTTAAGTGCGCCAGTAACACTGCCCAAAACATTTACCTCTTCCCTTAGCTTCAACACACCCAGTAATGCAAATATAAGCGCCTCTTTATACTGTATAGTCTTATCATTAGGAACCAGTATGCTTACCAAAGGCATAAGTTGCTGCATACGGTTTACAAGTGCTTTATTATACGCACCACCGCCGGTAATAAGCAAGCTGCCTGTAGCCCCTTTGTGCAGAATAGCATTGGCTATTTGCACAGCAATATGTTCTGTAAACGTAGCAAGGTTATTTTGTGGCGTGTCGTTATGCCTTTCTATAAGCGGCAATACTGCCTGCTTTACAAACTCAAACCCTAACGATTTAGGATAAGGAGCCGCATAAAAACCGAAAGAATTGAGAGCCGTTAGCAATACCTTATTTATAACACCTTGGGCTGCTATGGCACCGGCATCATCATAATCAAAGCCCAGTTTATTAGCATAAAAATTAAGCACCGTGTTTACCGGGCAAATATCAAATGCAATGCGTTTGCCATTTTCTTCAAAAGATATATTGCTAAAACCGCCCAGGTTAAGGCAATAATTATAATTTGCAAACAACAGCCTGTCGCCTATGGGTACAAGTGGCGCCCCCTGCCCTCTCAGTGCTACATCGGCCACACGAAAATCGCACACTACACGTTGCCCCGTTAAAGTAGCTATTTGCGGCAGGTTGCCTATTTGCAGCGTTATCCCATCCTGGGGGCGGTGCAGTATGGTATGGCCATGCGAGCAAACAGCATCAAGGTCTTTAAGGTCATAGCGCACTATGAAATCGTTTATAAAACTGCTTAACAGTACCGTATAGTCTTTATTTAAAGCTTCCAGCTCTTCTACATTATAATCTATAGCCGTTTTTAATTTCTGTAACCATTCTTGGTTATAAGCAATGGTTTCAGCTTCAAAAATCTGGTACTGCCATTTGCCATTTGTAACGGTTAATTTTATGTGCGCTAAATCGGTTCCGTCAAGCGAAGTTCCCGACATAACACCTACAACGTTATAGCTTTGTGTAATCATGGTATAAAATTAATCAGGTTTTTTAAATTATTAGCATTAAATAACTACATTTGGACATAATAAAACAAAAAAGTAATTTATTAATTATGGATTTCAAACTTACCGAAGAGCACCTGATGATACAGCAGGCGGCCAGAGATTTTGCACAGGCAGAATTGCTGCCGGGGGTTATAGAGCGTGACGAAAAACAAATTTTTCCGACAGAGCAAATTAAAAAAATGGGCGAACTTGGCTTTCTCGGCATGATGGTAGACCCTAAATATGGTGGCAGTGGCCTTGACACTATATCTTATGTACTTGCTATGGAAGAGATCTCTAAGGTAGATGCATCCGCTTCGGTAGTAATGTCTGTAAACAACTCTTTAGTGTGCTGGGGGCTTCAGGCTTTTGGCAGCGAAGAGCAAAAACAAAAATATCTTACCCGCCTTGCCACCGGCGAAATTATAGGCGCATTTTGCCTTAGTGAGCCAGAGGCAGGCAGCGATGCCACGTCTCAAAAAACCACTGCTATAGATATGGGCGACCATTACCTGGTAAATGGCACTAAAAACTGGATAACAAATGGCAGCACCGCCGATGTTTATCTTGTAATTGCACAAACACACGCCGAAAAAAGACACCACGGCATTAATGCTTTAATTTTAGAGAAAGGCATGCCGGGCTTTGATATAGGCCCTAAAGAGCAAAAACTGGGTATACGTGGCAGCGACACTCACTCGCTAATGTTTACCGATGTAAAAGTACCAAAAGAAAACAGAATAGGCGAAGATGGCTTTGGTTTTAAATTTGCCATGAAAACTCTTGCCGGTGGCCGTATAGGTATTGCATCTCAAGCACTGGGCATAGCATCTGGCGCTTATGAGCTGGCACTAAAATACAGTAAAGAGCGTAAGGCCTTTGGTACAGAAATTTGCAACCACCAGGCAATAGCCTTTAAACTGGCAGATATGTATGTAAGCATAGAAGCTGCCCGCCACCTTTGCCTTAAAGCTGCCTGGGATAAGGACAATCATTTAAATTATGACATTAGTGGTGCTGTAGCTAAGTTATTTGCCTCGCAAACCGCTATGGATGTATCTGTAGAAGCTGTGCAAATACATGGCGGCAACGGTTATGTTAAAGAATATCATGTAGAACGTTTTATGCGCGATGCCAAGATTACCCAGATATACGAAGGCACATCTGAAATTCAGAAGATAGTAATTTCACGATCCCTCATTAACTCATAAATTAAAAATGCCCTGTAAACGTTTGCAGGGCATTTTTTTTGTAAGAATTGTTTACTTATGCAATTACTTCAAACACTTCTTTAAACTCCTGCTCAATACCATCTTTTGTAAGATTAAGATCTACAGTGAACATATTAGCATTGTCGATTACGCCATTGTTACTTTTTTTAGACGATCCCAGTACAAACGGCATTTTAGGATTATACAATTTTACCAAATCTAAAAATTCAATCTCATCGTGCAGAAAAAACACAACTGCATCGTAACCATCTGTGTAATCATACCCGTTATTAAATAACCGGAAATCGTAACTACCGCTTTTCAGCGTTTCGTTTAATAACTCATAATAACCCAGCTGGTTATCATAAACTAACACTTTCTTCTTCATCATATATTTATTTAAGGGGGTGTCAATAATTAAATAGTAGTTATTAAAAAATAACTATATATCTATATTTTATTTGTTTTTTAACGGTTAAACCAAGCATTATATCGAAAAAGTACTACAACTGTTTTGTTAAGATTATATGTTTAATACATTTATAAAAAATAACAGCAATGTAAGTGTTACTATCACTTAATGTTCTTAGAAATAACAACAAAGAGCGAGCTTACAAAACCATATTAACTGAGTAAAAAGTAAAGAGAAGTAAAATAGATATTTATTAAAATTTGTAATACTAATTTAAACAGATAGTACTTAAACAATAGTTATAGATAAACTAATTAAAACTTAATAATTGAGCATCATCCCAGCAACTATAAAAAAACTAAATCATGAACGTAATTGGACAAAGAATTAAAAAATTAAGAGAAGAGAAAGGTATCACTCAGGAAAATATGGCTTTACAGCTGGACGTTACACAAAGTAACTATGGCCGCCTTGAAAAAGACGACCGAAGGCTTAATGTGGTAAAATTGCTAAAAATTGTAAGGATACTTGATGTAAACATTATGTACCTTTTTAACGAAGTTCTTGGTGAGCAAAACATGGAGAGTAGCGGCCTTAGCCATACTAACAAAGAAGTGTATGACATTCTTGTAGAAAGCCTTAGATCTGAAATTCAGCATTTAAAAGACGAAGTGAATTTTTTAAGAGTTATAGTACGTAGTTAATACCTAAATGCCCGCTTGCCCCCAAGCCCCCAAAGGTACCTCATACTTAAATAGTATTTTGCCGCGTTTTTAATACCATAAAATAATTATGTACTTTTATAGTATGGTACAAAGACCTAAAGCATTAAAATTTAAAGTTGTAGCCGGCTATTTGCTGCTGTTTGCCACTGCTGTAATATCGGTATGGTTTGTTTATACCGAAATATTAAAAATTGCGCGCCCGGTACAAAACACCGGAGCTAATAATAAGATAATCCGCATAAGCAATACTATTGCCAGCCTTTACGCATCTGAGGCTGTAGGCCGCACTTCGATACTTACCGGAGACGCTAAAGACTTAAGGCACTACAACCGCCTTACAGACAGTATTAACAGAGAGATAGACTTTATAAAAAAAGAAGTTGAACCCGCACAGGTTAAAAAACTGGACTCTGTACAAATGTTGCTTTTGCGAAAAAAGAACAGTATTGCAGAGATTATAAAATACCGTAAAACCTATACGGCAGATAATACTTTTACAAAAGCCATTTATGGTATTAACAACGCACGCGATTCTATATGGACTGCCATTAAGCCCGTTAAAATAACCAGGATGTATGAGTGGCGCAAAGTTGCAAATGCATTACTTACCCCTAAACAATTAGACTCGCTTAGCAAACTCCCTGTTAGTAACGACTCTCTTGTAAGGGCTTTCGAAAATGTAATTAATCGTCTTGCCATTAAAGATAACAAACTTAGATACCAACTGTATCGAAGAGAACAAAAAATGCTCGAAGAGAACAGGTTAATATCAGACCAGCTACGGTTTACACTCGCATCTGTAGAAAATGAGTTTGTACAAAAAACTTATATAAACATTTATGCTTCACAATCTGCATTAGCAAATACTGTTAAAACCATGGCATGGGTAGGTGCCCTTACTCTATTCTTTCTTATAGTTTTTGCCTATATTATTATTACCGACTTAACCACACAACAAAACTATCGTAAAAAACTTGAGGTTTTAAACACAGAGAATGAAGAGCTTTTGCGTAGCAAAAGCATACTTATGGCCACTGTTACCCATGACCTGCAAACGCCACTGGGCAGCATAATAGGGTTTCATGACCTTATAAAAAAACTTGGCGTTAGCCCCAAACAAAGCCACTACCTGGCTAACATTAAAGAAAGTGCCAACTATATTTTAAAACTTGTTAATGACCTGCTCGATTTTTCGCGATTAGAAAATAACCGCATTACCATAGAAAAATCAGGTTTTAATATGAAACAGGCCATAGAGGCTGCCTGCAGATCTCTGGAGCCTATGGCTTTTAATAAGAATGTAGAGCTTACCTGGGATATTGAAGAGGAACTTAATGCAAATTTTACATCCGACCCTTACCGCATTAAACAGGTGCTTACTAACCTTATAAGCAATGCACTGAAATTTACGCACGAAGGATCTGTAGAAATAATCGCAAAAATAGAGGGCTATAGCATTGTAATATCTGTACTCGATACGGGAATAGGAATTGCAAAAGAAAACCATAGTGCTGTTTTTAAAGAATTTACACAGGCGCACCACGGCATAGAGAAAAAATTTGGAGGTACAGGACTTGGTCTTACTATTTCTAAAAAAATTATTGAATTGCTGGATGGCACTATATCATTAGAAAGCCAGGAAGGACAGGGCTCTATATTCACAATTACCCTACCCGCTATTTCGGCAAAGAATGATGAAGTTATTGTTAACACAACATTGGCGAAGCCAAACATGTACAATTTGCTAAAAGGCAAAAAAATATTGATGGTAGATGATGATAATGTGCAACTGTTACTTATGAAGGAACTGTTTATGCATTATCCGGTTACTGTGGTTACCGAAATCAATTCGGCATCGGCATTGCATTTAATCGAAAATGACCATTTCGATGTTTTACTTACCGATATACAAATGCCTATAATGGATGGTTTTGAGCTTGTAAAACAAATAAGGCAGCACACAAATACTGCTATTGCAAATATGCCGGCCATAGCACTATCCGGCAAGCGCGACCTTATATTACAGGATTATATAATAAGGGGATTTACTGCCCACCATTCTAAGCCTATACAAATTGAACAATTGTTAGAGCTCGTCGCGGACATATTTAGCAAAAATACCATTTTTGATAGTAAAGTACTACATCAAAATGGTAATGATATACTTTACAGTTTAAAAAGCCTTTCTCAATTTACACATAACGATCCCGAATCTTTAAACACCATATTACAAACCTTTATAGAAAGTGCAAGAGATAATTGTGAAGCACTACAGGATGCAGCAAGCGCAGATGATATAGATATGGTGGCACAAATTGCTCATAAAATGATACCTATGCTTCGACAAATGGAAGTATACTCTATTGTGGAAAAATTATTGCCGCTTGAAGACATGACAATACAGTTTATTGATGGAGAATTACAGCTCTATATTGATGATATATACAGGAGAGTAACCGAATTGTGTTTAAATCTTGAGGCAGAAATGGTGTAAAAAAGTGAAAGCTTTAATTTACAGGTCTAAATTATATAGCTTTAGTTTATTATATAATGTCTTGCGGTCTATATCAAGCAATTTAGCCGCTTTAGATTTGTTGTAATTTGCCTTTTCCAACGCTTTTTTTATGGCTTCCTCCTCATTGTCTTTAGTGTAACCAAAATTTTCTTCGTTTATAACAGGTTCGCGCATTTCTGCAGGCAGCACATCAAGATGTATAATGTTTGATTTTTCGAGCAGTACAGACCGTTTAATAATATTTTTCATTTCACGCAGGTTTCCCGGCCAGTCGTAACTGCGAAACAGTTGGGTAACTTCGTGGTCAAAACCCTCAATCTCTTTTTCAAGGTCTGCATTGGCCTGAGCCAAAAAATGATTGGCAAATACCATAATATCCTGTTTTCTTTCAGACAGGCGGGGTACCTTAATAAGAAATTCGTTAAGCCTGTGGTATAAGTCTTCCCTAAAATCACCACGTTTTACAGCATCCTGCAAATCTTCGTTAGTAGCCGCTATTACGCGTATATCTACATTAATTTCGTTATTACTACCTACAGGCTTTATCTTACGCTCCTGCAGGGCACGTAAAAGCTGTACCTGCACTTCATAAGAAAGATTACCTACTTCGTCCAGAAACAAAGTGCCACCATTTGCTGCTTCAAAATGTCCTGTTTTATCATTAACAGCGCCTGTAAAAGACCCTTTGAGATGGCCAAAAAACTCGCTCGATGCAAGTTCTTTAGGTATAGCGCCACAATCTACAGCTATATAAGGCTTATTTGCCCTTTTACTTTGCAAGTGTATAGAATGAGCAATGTATTCTTTACCGGTGCCACTATCGCCTATTATAAGTACCGACATATTTGTGGGCGCCACAAGGCTGATATGCTCATGCAACTCGGCAGAATTGTTACTAATTCCTTTTACAAACGGCACAGGTATTTTATGAACAGCAGTTTTTTTTGCAGCAGTAACAGTATTGGCAATTTGTTTTTCCGGCTTTTTATTAAGAGCCAAACCAATAATGTGCAGTATCTCATCGGGGTTAATGGGCTTGCCTACGTAATCAAAGGCACCCAGCTTCATGGCATTTACAGCAGTCTTAATATCGGTATAACCCGTCATTAAAATCACACTTACATCCAGCGATGCTTCCTTAATATACTTAAGTATTTGCAATCCATCGCTATCAGGCAACCTGATATCGGTTAATACAACATCAAAAGTATAGGTCTTTAACGCTTCTTTAGCCTGCTCTCCGTTAAAGGCATTTTCTACCTCAAATCCTTTTTTTTGCAAGAATGTTTTTAGCATTACGCAAAAGGCAGTATCATCATCAATTATCAGGATTTTCGGACTCATTTGGCATAAATAGATATGGGCAAAGGTAACGTTTTTGAAAGTTACTATGTGTTAACAAAAACAAAAGGAGACGCTCCCGTCTCCTTTCATCGAAGAATAAAATTCTTCAAATCACCTTACTATATATTGTTATATTACTTATCTTCTTTAACAAACTCGCCAGTACCGGTAAAATACACTTTTGTTGATTTTGTATCTTTAGTAACTGTTATTCTGTACTCATCATCTACAGAGACAGCAGTATCGCTTATACTGTAACCTTCGTATTTTGTAGCTATTTCTTTAAGTATTAAAGCAGGAACTTTAGATTCTTCAATTTTTTTATACTCCTTTTCCTGTCTTTGTGTAGTAATATCGCTGTTGGCTACATATGAAACTGATGCATTTGCGCTTAGCGTTAAAACAACAGCCGCCGCCATAAATAAATTTTTCATAATTTGTATCGTTGTGGTTACGATTATTATAGTGAAATAATCGTACCAAACCAGTATAGATATATTTAAAAGAAGCAATATACATGAATATCAACATGATGATTAATCCAAGTAAAACTTAGAGCACAAAAAAAGTGGGGAAATTCCCCACTTTAACTGTAGAAATACACAGTTTTATTTTATCTTACTAAAGAGAAATGACCTTTAAATACCCTGCCATCCTGCCTATTTACAACAAACCAATAATCTGTAGCAGGCAAAGGGCTACCATTAAGCGTACCATCCCATCCTCCTTCGCGTGCATCAAAGTTTGATATTAGCTTACCATATTTATCATATATATAGACAATCATTCCCGGCTCGCGCATAGAATATTTTATATGCCAGGTTTCGTTAGTACCATCTCCATTTGGTGTAAAATACTTGGGATAGTTAAGCAATACAACCTGATTAGAACTTGTAGAACACAGGGCTCTATCTCTAATGTAAACATTATAAATACCCGCATCAAGACCTGTAAAAACAGGGCTTGACTGATAAGTAATATCATCAAGAGAGTATTCATACCTTTCAGGGTTATTTAAGTTTACGGTAATAACATTGTCATGCTCTGTCCAGTCTTCTGTACTTATAATAACATTTTCAGGAGGGCCGGCGGCGGTAACGGTAATTGTCTCACTGTTTTCACATGGCTGTGCAGGTATACCATAAAAATCTTTAACAGTTACAGTATACTCACCGGGGCTAAAAATTTCGATTGAAGCATCTGAAATTATCGTAAAAGGCTGGGCACTCGTCCATACGTAGTTATCATAGCCCGCATTTGCAGTAAGTATTAGCCGCCCATCATTTAAGCATATAAACTGATCCTCCTCTATGGTAAGATCAGGAATTTGTGATATCCATATTTTAAAACTTACAACTTTAGGACACACATTAATAAAATTATTAATTATCCTTGCATAAATGGTTTGCTCGTTAGTAGAAGTTGTATACGGAGCAGCAATCTCATTAATTACGGCGTCAGCATCATCTCTCGATCTGTAATACGTTACAGTATATACTTCTGCACTCTGGCTTCCTAATATTTGTGCTGTTCGTGCAGACAAATCTACTTCCAGAATTACATTATTATCAACAGTACAAATTACAATATCATCTGGCTGGTTAGCTGTTACAATATCCGGCAACGTAGATATGTCTCTAATTTCTATACTATTCTGCCCACAAGGATTTTCAACTTTAAATGTATAAACACCAGGTCTTAGGCCCGAAAATATATTACTTGTACCGTTACTTACAAACGTACTGCTACCGCTTCTCATAACAAAATAGGTAAGCGGCTCTGTACCCTCTGCCTGTATAAAAACATCATCGGGATTTGCTCCACAAGATAACCTGAACACATTATCTATCGATACACTATCATTATATTTAAAGGGATCACTTAGTGGCAATATGCAGTTTTGTACTGGTACACCACTACCTATGCTTTGAAAGGTTTTTAATATCCGGAAATTACCGGAAAATGCCATATTAATATTAATCTGGTTATTTACCAACTGTAAAGCCGTACCAGTATTGGGCACCTGTCCATCCGTATATATTGTTCCTGTCATAGGATGAACCCATTGCCCGGCTACATTTATATCTTCAACCTGAAGCCAATATGTAGGAGAGTCAGAGGTAATGTCACTATCAGAAAGCGAAAGGTCAAAAGAATTACAATTAGCATGCAGTGTAAATAAGGGTTCATTGCCCGGCACATAGGTAATTACTGTAATCGTGACCGACTTTTCAATTCCACATGCATCTATGCCCTTAAATGTATAGTCGCCGGCTATAAAACCATTCATGTACAAGACCCCGCGACTTATAAAAGAAGAAACATCCATGGGCAGGACGTTATTATTAAATCCGGCCGGGGCATCTATTATAGATATAGATGTAAGTGGCCCATTAGGGCTCATAACACTTACCCCTCCCAATCCGGGTGTACAATCTGCCTTAGATACTGCCGTAAAATCTAAAACTTCAAATGGGGGGATTTCTATACTAACCTCTTCATATAATTGCCCACAATCATCTGTAAGCTTAAGCACATAAGCCCCAACCGGCAAACCAGTAACAATAAGGGCACCGCCGGAAGATACAGAAGAACTCACATTATAAGGTAAAGGATTAGGAAATGCAGAACCGGTTGGCGATATAAACCGTATAATAGATGCCGTTACAACCCTTCTGTTAGGTATCCTTATCGTTATACTTCCAAAATCAGAAAAACAACCATCATTCCTGCTTACTTTAATAGGCACAGGCACATCATTACTAATAGAAACACTTGTAGTTGCTGTCCTGCCGCAAGCATCAGTAACTTTTATATTATAAGTACCTTCAGGCAAAGGCTGCGACCCACTACCATAAGTTACAACAGGATTTGTAAATGGCCCGGGATGTGAACTATTAAATTGTTGAGGATTAAAACCAGCTGGTAAAGATCCCGTAAATTCTATAGTATATGGAGGCTTAAATTGTCCCGATTGAACATTAAGAAAAAACATGCCACAGGGAATTGGCATTTTAGAAGCAAAAACGTCGGGCACAGGAGCAAGGGCCATTCCCGCTTTTACAGGAAAAGCTGTACCACAACCGTTAGTAACTGCAATATCATAAGTATCTGTCCTACCATCAACAAGAGGAAAAACATTACTAAAGGAAAGACTTGAGGGAAGCCCTGAATTATAAGTTCTTGTAATTGTAGTATCGGGCGATCCGTCCCCGGGATGTATGGTATACAAAATAGTGATGGGGTACTCTATAATTGTACCTTCAGGATAAGAGAATGTATTAGTAATTGTTACAGAGTTACAGTTACTTGTAATAACATCCTGAAAAACCGGATTAGAAATTACCGGCAAAGTAGTATTAGCCTCAACTGTAAATGTCCTCGGTACATTTTGCCCACAAGCATCATAAGCCCTCACCACATAAACACCATCGGGCACACCTGTAAATATATTAGAAGCCTGCGGTGGAACACTATAATTTGACGATGACAATTCATAAAGAACAGCAGTGCCAGATATAACGTTAACAGTTAAAACACTTGCACCATCACAGGCACTTGTAGATTGTACAACATTAATACCGAGCTGAACATCGGTAAGATTTTCAATAACAATATTGTCCTGGCGCTGTATATTAGTCTCACCATTTAAGGTTTCAACAGCAACTACATTATATATACCCGCCGTAGTAGCATATACTGCATTAGAACCGGAGTATACAGGATTGTCTACATCGGGAAGCAGATAAACAGAATATAAAATTGTAGATCCGGGTAAAGTACCCGAAACGGTAAATGTAAGCTGCCCATTGCCTGCACATGTTTCATTTGTTGGTGCAACAATGAAAGAAAAATCTGGCAATTGTGCAGAAACAGAAAAAGTGGTAAATAGCAGAACCCAAAAACCTGTCCATGATATGGGTTTCATACTTAACAATTTATTTAATATTTCAAAAAATTTGCTTTAAGAAGTATCAAGCTAATAAAACGTAAAAGTATAACAGATATTGCTTATAAGAAAATACATTTTAACAAGTATTTAATATTTAGAGAAACCGCAAATTAAGAACATATCTATTAAAATATATGCAGTAATATAGCCACATAATAAAAAAATGAATAAAAAAAGAGGCTTATCTTTTAAGATAAGCCTCTTTTAGAGATATACTATTATTAATAATTCCACATATCCTGCTCAAAGTTGCGTATTTTATCCCTTACACGCTCCGATTCAAGCAATTGCATCTGTGCATTATCTTTTAAATATGCATCGATAGATCTGTCACCATACACATTCTCCTCTTTGGTAACAACACCAGAGAAACGTCTTGCATTTAACAGGTGGTCAAAATCTATTGGTATAGCAGAGTTCCTGTCGTTAAATGCTTTCGACTGGTGAAGAACATCCCTTGCAGCCGGGAAATACACCCAGAAACTTGGATTATATTCCTGCTCCTTGTTTTGATCTTTTTTAGAGAAAACATCTACTACTACAGGAGCAATACCTAATAAGCGGTATTTAAGCTCACCTTGTCTTTTATCAAAATACCAGAAACCAACGATATCATAAGCTGAAACATCTGAAGCATCAATCTCAGTTGTTATAATATACTCAGGAGATATTGTTTTCTTACCTTTTCTATAAGCAGCAACATCCGAGTTATACTCTTCAATACCGGCATCAGAAGTATCAGTACTCTTTAAAGAAGCTTCAATATCTTTAAGCGTCTTTTTAGTAGTAAAATAAGAACTATCATACACCTCGGTAATTTTACCTGCGCGTATAGCAGTCATTAAAACCTGATAAAGCGGTCTCCTGTCAGCACTTAATTCTTCAATAGGGTAATATAAAGGGTAGTTAATCCTTTGGTTAAGATCTATAGTTTCCCATATTTTCTTTCCAAACAACACATCCCTGTCTCCCACATAACCGTAAGGCAGTGGTTTATCATTATCTAACGAATCTTGTGCCGCAGTTCTTTTACCTATCTGGTCTGGAGTTTTTGCATTCAATAAATTTGATTGCGCAAAACCGGTATTAGCCACAAGGCAAAATAAAACGGTTAATGAAAAAATGGTCTTACTCATCATCTATACTTTATTATACGTAGTTACGTATGTTATTGAACTTCAAACGTACAAGCTGAAATAACTTTAGGTTTTTGATCTATACCTGTAAAACTTGCTTTAATTTCAGAAATTACAACTACATCACCTTTTTGCGCTTTAGCAATAGCCGATTTAGCCCTTCCGTCCATTTTGTTACCACTTACTACAATTGTAGGCTGGCCAGGAACTTTTACATTAAACTGATTTACGTTAACCGTTACAGGGAAATCGAAATCTTCCATAGTAGCTGTAATAGTAACAACCTCAAGATTCGATTTTGGCCCTTTAGCAGCAACTTCACCCCTAACTTTACCTGTTGGAGCAGGAAGTCCTTTTATACGGAATTCTTTTTTATCAGAAACTTTGTCGCCGTTTGGTAAAGTACCTGTTACGTTTACCATAACAGTATTACCACCGCCCGGGCTTAACACATATTTACCAGGCTTACCGCCAGAACTCATACCCGGAGCAGAAGCACTAACTTTATTATCAGCTATACCGGCAAACGATACAGAGATTGGGTTAGGAACACCACGGTATACAACATTCATTTTATCAGCCGATATTGTAGCAGAGTTTGGCTTTGGTACAACAACATATTTACCTTCAAATGCTAATGGAATTTCTTTTCCATCTTCAAGGAATGTAAATTTACCTTTTATAGCCTGCTCTCCAACTCCACCTGCAGTCATATTGATCACAGCCTGACCGTTCTCTATTTTACCAGGACCCTGAAAAGATGTAGGCTTAGTATTTTCATCATACCTTCCCAATACTACTTTACCAGTAACTTTTTCTCCCTGAAAATAAGCATTTTTATCTAATACAACGAGTGCAGTATAGTTCTTCATTGAAGCAGTTGCTACCGCCGCTTTTCCTAAAGCTGCATTGTAAACATTCGTCTCTATAACTTCAGCACTGTTTTGCATTGCAGATAAATTAGTTAACGAAGCTATTGCAGGGAAGCCTTTATAATGATAATCAAGGTATTTTTTTGTAACACCTTCACCATCTTTAACATCCAAAGTACTAAATTTACTATCAAGCTCGTTAACGATACCTGCATACTTTTTATCAGTACCTACAGCGGCTTTCATATCATTTTTATACTTCTCGATAGTTGATACAACTTCCTGGCCTTTCTTAGAGTAACCATCACCGCTAAACCACATTTCGTCGATTTTATCACCTTTATCCATCGCTTCATAAGGTAGTTTACCAGCTTCAGTTTTTTCAACGTCTTTGGTAATATCTACTTTTAAAGCCTCAATATAAGCAACAAAATTATCAGATATAGATTTTACTTTATCAGCAACTACTTTTGCAGCAGCAAATTCTCCTCCAGATTCACTGGCTTTAGCAGCAAGCGAACCATAAAGAGTAGTATTATTTTCTTTAGCTCCTTTGTTTGATTCTTCAAACTGTTCGTTCATTAAACCAAAGGCCGTCAGAACTTCTTTAGACATATTTAATGCCATCATTGCGATGAAAACCAGGTACATTAGGTTTACCATCTTTTGCCTTGGGGTTTGTTTTCCTCCTGCCATTTTACTTTAAGTAGTTTTTTCTTGTTAGTTAAAAATTATATCTACTAATTAAGCTTTGTTGCCCATTGCAGAAAGCATACCACCATATACATTGTTTAATGAAGCAATGTTTTTAGTCATAGCTGACATTTCTTGCTGTAGTTTAGTTGCGTTTTCAGCAATTACCCTGTTAGCTTCAGCATTACGTGAAGCACTGTCTAACTGTACTTTGTAAAGGCTGTTTAATGATTCCATTTGTGCAGCAGCAGTAGACATTTCTTCGCTGTATTTTTTCTGAGAAGAAATAGAGTCAACTGTAGGAGCAATTCCTTTTGCAGCAGATTCGAAATTTTTGATGCTTGATCCAAGGCTTGCCATAAGCTCACCATCGATTTTAGCTTCTTTTAATAAGTTGTCAAGTTTTTGAGAAAGTAATCCCTGAGCTTCTGTAGGGTTTTCTTTTTTAAGCTCTTTTTTCTTAGCTTCTCCTCCTGCAAGTTCAGGATAAACTAATGACCAGTCAAGGTCTTTGTGAATAGGTTCGAAAGCAGACATAGCAAAGATGAACGCTTCTACTCCAAGACCCGCGATTAGCGCAGCGCTCGCACCAGGCCAGTGCATAAGTTTGAAAAGTGCTCCGATAATTACAACCGCTGCTCCAAGACCATAGGCCATATTCATAAATCTTTGTGGTAGTGCCATAATAAAATAAATTTAGTTTTTAGTTAAGTTAATTAATTTAAATATTCAAAAAATTCGAGTTGGTTACTAATTATTGATTACCTGTGCTTTGTGTACCCATGTAATCCTGAACAGTCCTGAAACCTATGTAGCTCCTTGCAGAATCTGCATACTCCCAGTCTCTTGTACTTGTTTGAAGGAAATAAGCCACATCCTTCCAAGACCCACCACGTATAACTTTACGTTTGTTCTTTTGGTCTGATACGTTAGGGTTCATTGTAGAAACATACTCGTATGAATTTGCATCATAAGAAGAATCTGTCCACTCTGCAACGTTACCCGCCATATTGTATAAGTTGAAATCATTTGGGTCAAAAGAGTCAGCCTCTACAGTATATAAAGCACCGTCTGCAGCATAATCTCCCCTGTCCGGCTTAAAGTTGGCAAGAAAACAACCCCTGTCGTTCTTAGCATAAGGACCACCCCACGGAAAAGTACCCGATTGTATACCGCCTCTTGCAGCATACTCCCACTCTGCCTCTGTAGGTAAGCGAAATGCATTAGCAAACTCCTGCTTCTTAGCCTTTTGGTAAGAACGTTTGTACAATGTTCTCCATGCACAAAACGCTTTTGCCTGTTTCCAGTTAACACCCACTACAGGATAAGTACCGTATGCCTGGTGCCAAAAGTAATCATTGTGCATTGGCTCATTATAAGAATACGAGAAGTCTTTTATCCAAACCGTTGTGTCAGGATATACCTGTACTTTTTCAGATATAAGGTATTTACTTCTTTTCTCCCTGCTGTTACCGGTAGATTTATCTTTAGCTGCCGCCTGGATATCCATCCATTTAAAAGCAAACTGCAGTTTAGAAACATCTATAGTCCTTTGCCCGTTATATGATTCAGATTCCGGCAGGTACATAGAGTCCATTACTTCAACATAAAACTCATCCGGATATTTTTGAGGATCTGTTATAAGTTTCGCTTTGTGATTTATTTTTCTGCCCGCATAAGGATCGTCACTAACACTATAGTAGTTGTCTTCCATATATTGATCATAAGCTGATTTTTCTTCTTTTTCCTGATCTTTAAAGGCATATTCTCCTATACCGCCACTGCCTGGTGTAAGGGTCTGCTCATCTGCAAGGATAGCAAGCCTTGTCCTGATAGTAGAATCTTTAACCCACTCCACAAACTGCCTGTACTCACTGTTTGTAATCTCTGTTTCGTCCATATAGAAAGAACGTACAGTTACTGTCTTTGTAGGAGCATCCTGAACATTAGCCATATCATCGTCAGACTTACCCATAATGTAAGCGCCACCGGGAACTAAAGTCATGCCATAAGGCTTTTCAGGCTTCCACTTCTTTCCTCTAACACCTACCAGTTCACCACGGTCACTCGAACCACAGCTGATTAGTAATGATAAAGTTGCTGTTAATGCAATGAACTTCTTCATAAATTTGGGTTATTAATGTAATCTATTTTTAAGGGCGTAAACCTATTTATTTATTTTGAAAAAAACAATTTTTTTTAGCAAAAATCCTAAGCCTATCATAAACATTTGATAACTTAATGCTAAAGCACTGTAATTTGTAGCGATTATGTTAAATTATGTTTTTTCTTTGCGCTTTCCATAATCTTTCAGGAACCTCATTATTACAGGCACTAAGGTAATCTTTATAACTACATGGTAATAACGTAGTATTTGTTACTTTATTATTTCCCACAGAGCCCTTTGGCACCTCGATCCACCATCTTTCTGTTCTGTCACTTTTAAAAAACACCAGTTCCTCATCTTCCAGAGGCACAATATACTTAATATAATGTTCCCTGCTGCCAAAAGGATACTCCCGCGAGCGATAATGCACTCCTTCTATAAAATACCAAAGCACCTGAGCTATGAGAACCGACTCCTGCCTGGTATCATCGTGGTTAAAAATTCCAAAGGAACTTACCTTATCACTTATCCCGGCATAGCGCGCTAAAGTACAAATTTCTTTTCCATCAAAACCATTTGGCACGAATTTAACAATATTTCCTGAGTCGCTGGATTTTACTGCCGTCATATCTATGCTTACAAAATCAGCATCCCTAAACACAGGTTCGGCAATTGTAATATCATTACACACCTCACCAAGGCGATAGGCGTCAAAGTACAACTTTTCTATCAAATCTATCTCTTCCTGCGCATTATAATACGTTTGGTAACCTATATTGCTGTAATTAAAAAGATTATGCGGCTCTTCAACAATCATTCGCGTTAAAAATGAGCGTGATGATATCGCCTCATCTTCTTTACCAAAATCAAACCGGTTATCTATAGATACATAGTTAACCATTTGTTCTAAATGGTCATAGCCTCTGTATATTGCATAAGCAAGATCATGCCCGCCACCCAATATTACGGGAATAATTTTACTTTTAATAAGTTCTCTAACGATACTTTTTAAAGCATAATAGGTATCCTGTAGTAATTCTCCTGCGTTAATATTACCCAGATCGGCAATTGTTTTGTGCCAGTTGCCCGGGTAAAGGCCATAAAATTCTTTACGGATGTAGTTAAGATGTATGTTTGGCTTATTATCGTGTTGCCCCCTGTTATCTAAAACCCCAATTATAGCTATAGATACCGTTTCGAGATCGGGAAAATTTCCTTTAGTATGGTACAGCACTTTTTTACCCAATGTTTGGGAGTTAAGCGCATCTGCATACTCGGCAAAACTTTCGTCTAACGGTTGTAAAAATTCAAAAGCCATAATTTGTTATTTCTTTTTTGCTACTGTTTTTTTTGCAGCCGCAGGTTTCTTGGCTGCCGCAGGTTTCTTAGTGGCCGTTTTTTTTACCGGTGTTTTCTTTACCGGTGTTTTTTCGGCGATCATAGCCTTAGCCTTATCAAGCGTTAACCCTGCAGCGTCAAAGTCTTTACTAAGCTCTATTTTTATCTTTCCTTTTGTAAGCACAGACCTGCCCCAACGGGCTTTCTCTACCTTAATACCTTCATCTTCCCAATTATGCAAAACTTTATCAATGTCTTTTTGCATCTTTGTTTCTATAAGCTCTACCAGGTCGTCCTGAGAAAGGTTATCAAAATTATATTTTTTGCTAACGTTTATAAATGTACCATTCCATTTTATGAATGGCCCAAAACGCCCAACCCCTTTTTGCACGGGTTCATTTTTGTAAGTACCAATAGGTGCATCTGCCTGCTGCTTTTCGGCAATAAGCTCCTGCGCCCTTGCCAGGGTAACATCCAGCGGATCTTCTCCTTTTGGCAATGATATGAATAATTTCCCGAAACGTACATACGGGCCAAAACGGCCGTTACTAACCTCTACCTCCTCACCATCGTGTGTACCCAGGTTTTTAGGAAGTAAAAATAAGCCTAAGACCTCATCAAGCGTAATGGTACCTATATTTTGTTCCGGCAATAAGCTGGCAAATGTTTTATTCTCGTCTTCCGGCTCGCCTATTTGTGCCATAGGGCCAAATTTACCAAGGCGAACACTTACCGGCTTGCCTGTTTTAGGGTCGGTACCCAGGATTCTTTCTCCCGATTCTCTTTCGGCATTTTGCTCCACATCTTTTACCTTAGGGTGAAAATGGTCGTAAAAAGTACCCATCATTTTAGTCCAGTCTTCGTTACCAGATGCTATTTCATCAAAATCCTGCTCTACTTTAGCGGTAAAGTTATAATCAAGAATGGTATCAAAATGGTTTACAAGAAAATCATTTACAATGGTACCAATGTCTGTAGGTACAAGTTTTCCTTTATCAGAACCTACATTCTCGGCAAGTACCTGCTCTGTAATAGCACTGTTTTTAAGCATTAACTGGCCATATTTACGTTGCTGGCCTTCAAAATTACCTTTCTCAACATAATTTCTACTAATGATGGTAGATATCGTTGGCGCATACGTAGACGGACGGCCAATACCAAGCTCTTCAAGCTTTTTAACCAGCGCAGCTTCTGTATAACGTGCCGGCGGCCTCGAGAAACGCTCTGTAGCTGTAATGTAATTATTAACCAGCTTTTCGTTTACACGTAACGCAGGCAGCATTCCTTCCTGTTCGTCCTCATCATCATCATGACCCTCAAGGTACACTTTAAGGAAACCTTCAAAAATAAGCACCTCGCCAGATGCGGTAAATAACTCTTTATGGTTATTTGCTTCTATTTTAACATTAGTGCGTTCTAACTGGGCATCACTCATTTGCGAAGCCAGTGTACGTTTCCATATAAGATCGTATAAACGTGCTTGGTCGCGGTCTATATCTACCGTGTGGCGTGTCATATCTGTAGGGCGAATGGCTTCGTGAGCCTCCTGTGCGCCTTTGCTTTTAGTATTATAGGTACGTGGCTTACTAAACTGCTCACCATAAGAACGTGTAATCTCTGCCTCGGCAGCAAGCATGGCCTCCTGAGAAAGGTTTACGCTATCGGTTCTCATATAGGTAATTAGTCCTGCTTCATACAGCCTTTGTGCCAGCATCATGGTAACACCAACGGGAAGATACAGCTTTCGCGCCGCTTCCTGCTGCAGTGTAGATGTAGTAAAGGGTGCTGCCGGAGATTTCTTTGCAGGTTTGGTTTCAAGATCGGCTACTTTGTAACCCGACCCGATATTTTTATTTAAAAATTCCTGAGCCTGTTCTTTAGTGGCAAAGTTTTTAGGCAGCTTTGCTTTAAATGTTTTACCGGCCTCGTTAGTAAACTCAGCCGTAATATTATAAGAACCTTCGGCTTTAAAATTTTGTATTTCTCTTTCGCGTTCAACTATTAAACGGACTGATACCGATTGTACCCTTCCTGCTGATAATCCGCTCTTAACTTTTTTCCATAATACAGGAGAAAGTTCGTAGCCCACTAGCCTGTCTAACACCCTGCGTGCCTGTTGTGCATTTACCAGGTTGTAATTAATATCCCTTGGATTATCAATAGCTTTTAATATGGCAGTTTTTGTGATTTCATGAAAAACAATGCGCTTGGTTTTTGCTTTATCCAGTTTTAGTTCTTCCGCCAGGTGCCAGGCAATTGCCTCACCCTCGCGGTCCTCATCGCTCGCTAACCAAACCATGTCGGCAGTTTTAGAAAGATCCCTGAGTTTTTTAACCAAAGCTTTTTTATCGGGCGAAACTTCATAAGAAGGTTTAAAGCCATTTAACACATCTACCCCTATTTCTTTAGAAGGAAGGTCGGCAATGTGCCCATAGCTACTTTCTACCTGGTAGTCTTTCCCTAAAAATTTTTCTATGGTTTTTGCCTTCGCAGGCGACTCAACAATCACTAAATTCTTTGCCATCATACATTTCTTTGGTCGCAAAAGTATATGATTTTTTTAAATATCGACTTTTCATTAATCTTATTTCTGCATATTTATAAAAGTTTACCAATAAAATGCATTTACCTACAACTATAAGAGCATGTATTTTTGCAATGTATAATACAGCCCGGCAGTTGTATTGACCACAACCCAATTTGCTATTTAATATAATTTGGCGACACACATTTTTGCCAATACTCAACAATAGTTTTTATAATATCTACAAGATCGTCAAAATTAGATGGCTTAATAAAAAATCCCTGTACTGATTTTGAATAAGCATCTACCACATTTTCCTGCTCTGCAACGGTAGAAAAAAACAGATAAGGAATCGACTTGATGCGCAGGTCTTCATTTTCATGAATTTTTGCCCGTAACTCCATCCCATTCAGCTTTGGCATATTGATATCAGAAAAGATAATAAAAGGTTCTATTTTAATTTCTGTCAAATACTTAAGTGCCTCTTCTCCATCGCCAAAAAAGATAATCTCGTTTTTGTAATTAAGTTGCTTAAATACTTCCGATAGGATCTCCTGGTCATCAAGGTCATCCTCTATAATTATTATGGGCCCTGTCTTATTCATAAGGTGTGAATTTAGGTTGATTTTTAAAGTTAGCAAAAAAGGGATGTCTAACTATACTATCCTACTAATTTTTATAAAAACGTAACCTGACTGTAAAGAAACTTTAATTAATCTATTTAAAGGCATATTTTAAAATTTTAATACTACATAAAGTCATTGCAACAGGTATATATATTAAGGAGTAGGCAAAAAATCAGCACAATCATTAGCTGTCAACTTGGCAGGGTATCATTTTTATAGTTATCTTTGCCCATTCAAAAAAGCATGTGCAGTAGTGTAGTATGGAAAAGATAATTGAAGAAAAAAAACAAGGCCAATCGCTGGTTTTAGAACATAAAGAAGGCAATACAAAAAAACTGTTTATAGAAAGCTATGGTTGCGCAATGAATTTTGCCGACAGCGAGGTAGTAGCATCTATACTTGCCAACCAGGGTTATAACACTACCCAGAACCTTGAAGAAGCCGACCTTGTACTTGTTAACACCTGCTCTATTAGAGATAAGGCAGAACAAACCGTGCGCAAAAGGCTGGAAAAGTATAATGCCGTAAAGCGTATAAACCCGGGAATGAAAGTGGGCGTACTGGGCTGCATGGCTGAGAGGCTGAAGAGTCAGTTTTTAGAAGAAGAGAAAATTGTGGATATGGTTATAGGCCCTGATGCTTATAAAGACCTGCCTAATTTATTAAAAGAGGTTGAGGAAGGCCGTGATGCCATAAACGTTATACTATCTAAAGATGAAACGTATGGCGATATATCGCCTGTGCGCCTTAACAGCAATGGAGTTACCGCATTTGTATCTATTACCCGCGGGTGCGATAACATGTGTACCTTTTGTGTGGTGCCCTTTACGCGTGGCCGCGAGCGCAGCCGCGAGCCGCAAAGCATTATGGAAGAAATTGCAGATTTGTACAGTAAAGGCTTTAAAGAAGTTACCCTGCTGGGCCAGAATGTAGACAGCTACCTGTGGTACGGCGGCGGACTTAAAAAAGACTTCATTAAGGCATCTGAAATGCAAAAAGCCACCGCTACAGATTTTGCACAACTGCTTGGTATGGTTGCAGAGGCCTACCCTAAAATGCGTTTCCGCTTTTCTACCTCTAACCCGCAGGACATGCACGAAAGTGTACTGCACGTTATTGCTAAATACCATAACGTTTGTAACTACATTCACCTGCCGGTGCAAAGCGGCAGTACGCGTATACTTAAAGAAATGAACCGCCAGCATACCCGCGAGGAGTATATGGCGCTTATAGATAAAGTAAAAGCTATTATACCTGATTGTGCTATAAGCCAGGATATGATAACCGGTTTCCCTACAGAGACCGAGCAGGACCATAAAGACACACTTACTCTTATGGAGTATGTAAAATACGATTTTGGCTACATGTTTGCCTATAGTGAAAGGCCGGGAACGCTGGCTGCCCGTAAAATGGTGGATGATGTACCCGAAGAAGTTAAAAAACGCCGCCTGCAGGAAGTAGTAGACCTGCAACAGGAAATAAGCCTTGAGCGCACAGCCCGTTTTGTAGGCCAGGTAGTAGAAGTGCTTATAGAAAAATCATCTAAAAAATCTGATGCACACTGGAGCGGCCGCAACTCGCAAAACACAACAGTAGTTTTCCCTAAAGGAAATTATAAACCGGGCGATTTTGTAAATGTACTGGTTAGCGATTGTACATCGGCTACACTTATTGGCGAAGCTGTAGGATATAGTGCAATGCAGTAAAAAAAATCGCCACTAATTTCACTAATTTTTATCATTCTCATTTAGAGAGAAAAGATGAAAGAAGTAATAACAAAAGTAGTCATGAATTTCACTAATTTTTAGATGGATCTAATTCAGAAAGACGAATATTATAAAATAGTGGGGATTTGCATGGAAGTCCATCGCCATTTGGGCGGCGGGCTTTTGGAGATTGTTTATAAGGATGCACTGGAATATGAATTTCGAAAAAACAATATTCCGTTTGAACGTGAAAAAGAATATTTCATAGAATATAAGGACATCATTTTACCACATAAATTCTATGCAGATTTTGTGGTTTATGACAATATTATTCTGGAAGTAAAAGCCGTTACAGGCATTATTGATGTTCATGTGGCTCAAACGTTAAATTACATCCGTCTTATAAACGGTCAAATTGGAATCATTGCTAATTTCAGCAGGTCCCTTGAGCATAAACGAGTTATACGATAAAATAAAGGAATACATGAAAATCAAAATTTGCGAAATTTGTGTAATTCGTGGCAAAATATAAAGAATGGAAAGCGTACAAGCCATAAAACAACGATTTGAAATTATAGGGAACGACCCCAAGCTTAACCGCGCTATAGAGAAAGCTATACAGGTAGCCCCCACAGATATATCTGTACTGGTAACCGGCGAAAGCGGCGTGGGTAAAGAAAGCATCCCTAAAATAATACACGCCCTCTCCCACCGCAAGCACGGTAAATATATTGCCGTAAACTGTGGTGCCATACCGGAGGGTACTATAGACAGCGAACTCTTTGGGCACGAAAAAGGATCGTTTACCGGTGCTACATCTACCCGCGAGGGATACTTTGAAGTGGCCGATGGCGGCACCATTTTTCTGGATGAAGTAGGCGAACTGCCGCTTACCACACAGGTAAGGCTGTTGCGGGTTTTAGAGAATGGCGAATTTATAAAAGTAGGCTCCTCGCAAACCCAGAAAACTAATGTTCGTATTGTAGCGGCTACAAACGTAAATATGTTTGATGCTATAGAGAAAGGTAAATTTAGGGAAGACCTTTATTACCGCCTTAGCACCGTAGATATTACCCTGCCTGCACTTCGTGAGCGTAAAGACGACATTCATTTACTGTTCCGGAAATTCTCGTCGGATTTTGCGCAGAAATATAAAATGCCCCCTATAAAGCTTGATGATGATGCGGTTGTTATATTGCAAAAATACCGCTGGGGCGGAAACATCCGCCAGTTGCGCAATGTTGCAGAGCAAATTTCTGTTTTAGAAACAAACAGAAATATATCTCTGGCAGCATTACACTCTTACCTGCCGCAGGAAGGCAGCAACCTGCCCGCCGTAGTGCGCGACAAAAAGCCCGAAAGCGATTTTAGTACTGAAAGGGAGATACTATATAAGGTGTTGTTTGACATGAAGAGCGACCTAAACGACCTTAAAAAGCTTACCATGGAGCTTATGCAAAATGGCAACACCAGCAAGGTACAGGAAACCAACCAGGGGCTTATTAAACGCATATACGGACAGGAAGAAAACCATCGGGAGTTTGAAGAATTGCCACGTACAGAGGTATATGCCCCTCAAAAAACCACCCGCCCGGAGCCTGCCGTTGTAGAACAGCATCATGAAGATGACGAAGATGACGATGACGACCATTACCTCTTTGCCGAAGCTGTAGAGGAAGAAGAGACTTTACGTTTAGACGAGCGCGAAATAGAGCTTATAAAAAAAGCGCTGGAACGCAACAAAGGCAAACGTAAAGCTGCGGCAGATGAACTGGGCATAAGCGAACGCACCTTATACCGAAAAATAAAACAATACGATCTTTAATCATATAATGAAAAAGACAATAACCCTACTTACAGCATTTATAATTTTACTAAGCTTTAGCGGTTGCAGTGTTTACAACTTTACCGGTACCGGAAAGATTGATGCCGAAACGTTTCAGGTAAATTATTTTCAGAATAATGCCGAGGTTATACAACCGGGTATAGAGCGTGATTTTAAATTAAGGCTGCAGGATCTTATACAAAACCAAACCAACCTGAGCCTTACAAACTCTAACGGCGACTTAGTGTATGAAGGCGAGATTACACAATTTAGGGTATCACCCATGACAGCTACTGCAAACCAGCTTGCTGCACAAAACAGGCTTACCATAACGGTTAACGTTAGGTTTGTAAACAGAAAAAAAGAAGACGACAACTTCGAGAAGCCTTTTAGCTTTTACTATGATTACCCTGCAAATGACATACTAACAGGGCCTGTGCTTACAGCAGCCCTCGAGGATATTTTTGAAAGAATAACACAAGATATATTTAATGCCTCATTGGCTAAATGGTAATTTGTAAGTCACAGTTAACAGTGTGTTCGCCGACTGTAAACTGCGACTGAGACTATAAACTAAACTTAAATGCGTATATTATCAATAATAACTTCTTTAATATTAGTGCAGGTTATAGCAGGCTGTGGCAGTAAATATACTTTTACAGGCAGCAATATTAGAGATGACGTAAAAACCTTTCAGGTTAATATGTTCCAGAATAAGGCGGAAATAATAGAGCCGGGTGTAGAACGTACCTTTACACGAAAGTTACAGGATTTGATACAAAATCAGACGAAACTGAGCCTTACAAACTCTAACGGCGATTTACTGTATGAAGGCGAGATTACACAATTTAGGGTATCACCCATGACAGCTACTGCAAACCAGCTTGCTGCACAAAACAGGCTTACCATAACGGTTAATGTTAGGTTTGTAAACAGAAAAAAAGAAGACGACAACTTCGAGAAGCCTTTTAGCTTTTACTATGATTACCCTGCAAATGACATACTAACCGGGCCTGTGCTTACGGCAGCCCTCGAGGATATTTTTGAAAGAATAACACAAGATATATTTAATGCCTCATTGGCTAAATGGTAATTAGTGGGGAGTTGTAAGTTATAGTTATTGGGAGTACCAGTAACAAAAAAAGCAACTATTAACCATTAACCAACAACTAACTTGAATACTAAAGACTACACATACCTGCTTAATAAGCCTTATTCTATAAATGAAAGGCAGGCTACGGATCTGGAAAGCATCCTCACGGAATTTCCGTACCTGCAAAGTGCCCGGGCAATTTATTTAAAAGGGTTGTATAATCGTGATAGCTTTAGGTACAATACCGAACTTAAAAAAACAGCAGCGTATACAACTGACAGATCTGTATTGTTTGATTTTATTATTTCGGAGGATTTTAAAAGTATTGATAAGACAGCGTTACAAGAACGCGAAAGAGCGCTTTCTGACATTGTTGTAACTGCGAGCCAGGTCATTATTCTGCCTGCCCCACCTGTTGACAAACTGGAAGAGTCTATTAAATTTATAATTAAAGAAGCAGACACCGATATTGCTGCCCTTACAGTAGAAAAAGAAAAAGAAGAAGATGCTGTTGTTGAAATTGTACCTGCTGAAGCTGTTGCCACCAAAATAACTGAAGCCCCACTATATAAAGAGCCTACCGAAGAAAATCCTGTCGGGAAACTACAAGTAGGCAAACCTTTATACTTTAACAAGAGCGAGACCCACTCTTTTGCAGAGTGGCTGCAACTCTCTAAACTAACCCCTATAGAGCGCGACACACAAGTAATACCACCCGTTATAAACGAAGACCTTGATAAAAAATACAGCCTTATAAACAAATTTATTGAGGCAAACCCCAAGATAGCTCCCGTTAAAAAAGATTCGCCAACACCAGTAAACACAAGCAAAACTGCTACAGAGAGCCCGGGGTTAATGACCGAAACACTGGCAAGGGTTTACCTGGAACAAAAAAAATATACAAAAGCAATACAGGCTTATGAAATTTTAATTTTGAAATATCCGGAAAAAATTACTTTCTTTGCAAACCGTATTTTAGAAATAAAGAATTTACAACAAAATAATAATTAAAGAACAATGATCAATTTCACGATTTTTTTGGTACTTATAACAATCGTTAGCTTTTTGCTGGTTGTGGTAATCATGGTACAAAACCCTAAAGGTGGTGGCCTTTCATCTGCAATAGGTGGTCCTCAGGTTATGGGTGGTGTGCAAAAAACAACCGATTTTCTTGATAAAAGTACATGGACACTTTCTGCAATATTGGTAGCCCTTATACTGTTTTCAAGCTTAAGTTTTTCTACATCCTATTCTGGCGAAGATTCTTTAACAGATGATTCTGCAATACCTGCAAAACAGGCTGCTCCGGCTAATGGTGCTGCTACTACACCAGCTGCCCCTGTTGCACAACCGGCAACCCCGGCTCCTGCTACACCCGCGCAATAGTTAAGATATTCTTAAAATAAAATTATAAAAATGCCAGCCTGTCAGTAGCTGGCATTTTTTATGCGCTTTAATTGTCATATTTGCAAAATGGCATAATTTTCGACCAATTAAAAGCATCACTTAAAATAAAAAACATAAAATTAAAAAATATGGCTTTAAACATTAAACCGCTTTCAGACCGCGTTCTAATAGAGCCGGTTGCTGCAGAAACTCAGACTGCTTCCGGAATTTTCATTCCTGACACTGCTAAAGAAAAACCGCAAAAAGGTATCGTGGTAGCCGTAGGTAACGGTAATAAAGACTATGATATGACTGTAAAAGTGGGCGATACTGTATTGTATGGCAAATATGCAGGCACCGAATTAAAATTTGAAGGTAAGGATTACCTTATCATGAAAGAAGAAGAAATTTTTGCAGTAATCTAATCAGTTTAATAGTTAAAAAAATATACCATTATCATGGCAAAAGAGATAAAATTTGATATTGAAGCACGCGATGGCCTTAAACGCGGTGTAGATGCATTGGCAAATGCAGTAAAAGTAACCCTTGGCCCTAAAGGCCGTAATGTAATCATCAGTAAATCTTTTGGCGGCCCTACGGTTACTAAAGACGGTGTATCTGTAGCTAAAGAAATTGAGCTTAAAGATACCCTTGAAAACATGGGTGCACAAATGGTTAAAGAGGTAGCCTCTAAAACTAACGACCTTGCCGGAGACGGTACTACAACAGCTACTGTGCTTGCACAGGCTATTGTAAAAGAAGGCCTAAAAAACGTTGCTGCAGGCGCTAACCCAATGGACCTTAAACGTGGTATAGATAAAGCAGTTGAAGCTATTGTTGCCGACCTTACTAAACAAGCAAAAGTTGTAGGGTCTGACAGTGAAAAAATAAAACAAATTGCATCTATATCTGCTAATAACGATGAAACCATTGGCGAACTTATCGCTACTGCTTTTGCTAAAGTAGGTAAAGAAGGCGTTATTACCGTAGAAGAAGCTAAAGGAACAGATACTTATGTAGATGTTGTAGAGGGTATGCAGTTTGACCGCGGTTACCTGTCCGCTTATTTTGTTACAAACTCTGAAAAAATGGAGGCTGAACTTGAAAGGCCATACATTTTATTATATGACAAAAAAGTATCGTCTATGAAAGACCTGCTTCCTGTTCTTGAACCGGTGGCACAGTCTGGAAAACCATTACTTATTATTGCTGAAGATGTTGATGGCGAAGCCCTTGCTACACTTGTAGTAAACAAATTAAGAGGTGCGCTTAAAATTGCTGCTGTTAAAGCCCCGGGCTTTGGCGACAGAAGAAAAGCACTTCTTGAAGATATTGCCATCCTTACAGGTGGTACCGTAATTGCAGAAGAGAGAGGCTACACGCTTGAAAACACTACGCTTGATATGCTTGGTACATGCGAGAAAGTTGTTATAGATAAAGATAACACTACACTTGTAAACGGTGCCGGCGATCCTGAAGCGATAAAAATACGCATCAGCCAGATTAAAGCACAGATGGAAACTACAACATCTGACTATGATAAAGAAAAATTACAGGAGCGCCTTGCTAAACTTGCAGGTGGTGTTGCCGTGCTTTATGTAGGTGCTGCATCTGAAGTGGAAATGAAAGAGAAAAAAGATCGTGTAGATGATGCATTGCACGCTACAAGAGCTGCTGTAGAAGAAGGTATTGTTGCCGGTGGTGGCGTTGCTCTACTTAGGGCTAAAGGCGCTCTCGCTGCTCTTAAACCAGAAAATGCAGATGAGGCTACAGGTATTCAGATTATATCCCGTGCTGTAGAGTCTCCGTTAAGGACGATTGTAGAGAATGCAGGCCTTGAAGGATCTGTAGTGGTAGCAAAAGTTGCCGAAGGTACTGGCGATTTTGGTTATAATGCTAAAACAGACGAGTATGTAGATATGCTTGCTGCAGGTATTATAGATCCTAAAAAAGTTACCCGTGTAGCTTTAGAGAACGCAGCATCTGTAGCGGGTATGATCCTTACCACAGAGTGTGCACTTATAGAAATTAAAGAAGAAAATGCCGGCGGCGGTATGCCAATGGGCGGCGGTATGCCGGGTATGATGTAATTTACATCTTACCATATAGTTACACTAAGGAGCGTTTTTACACGCTCCTTTTTTATTTTTAGTAATTACGGAAATACGTCTTGTTTATTATACTAAAAAATATATTTTAGCATTATTACTATAAGCACATATAACCAACTTATTAAAACCACTAACACCTTACAATGAAACAGATAATCCTCACTATTCTCTGTACACTAACACTCACACTTAACTATTTTAAAACCAGCGCACAGGAAACCAAAAAAGATGTAATAGCTAAAGCCCTTACCGATTATTTTTTTCTTGACCGCGAAAACATTCATGTACAAAGCAACAAAAGCGTTTATATGACTAATGAGCAAATATGGTTTAAGGGTTATGTATTTCACCGAAAAAAAAACCTGCCCTTTTTTACTACCATAAACGTTTTTGCAAATCTTATAGACGATACCGGTAAAATTATTGACTCACAGTTAATTTTTGCTAACATAGGCAGCTTTAGCGGTAACTTTAAACTTAATGACAGTTTTAAATCGGGAAAATATTACCTCCAGTTTTATACTAACTGGATGAACAATTTTATTGAAGACGAATCTGCTATTAATGAAATTACAGTTGTAAATACCATGACCGGCGCTGGAAATGCACTTGCAGGGCCAGATCCTTCTAAAATTAATATCGAGCTACATCCCGAAGGTGGTACCATGCTTAGCGAAACGGCAAACATTATAGGCATTAGTGTATCTGACTGTAACCATAATGCTACAGCTGTAAAATCGGTAGATATTATAGATACAAATGCTAAACCGGTACAAACCATTCAGATAAACAAATTAGGGTTCGGCCGTATAACCTTACCAGCAAACACGGGTGCAGGCTTCAAGGCGGTGGTAAATATAGATGGTGTTAAGCACGAACAGGTTTTCCCTATGCCACAATTACAAGGAGTAACATTAGAGGTTAACAATTTTTCTGTGCCCGATAAAACCATCATTACCCTAAGTACAAATAAAGCTACTTTTAATTCTTTTAGCGGCAAGCCTGTATATTTAGTGATACACAAAGATGAAGATACCACTATTTATGAGGTTAACTTTAACAGCAGCCTGGTATCTAAGTTAACCATTAATAATGCCGACCTTCCAGAGGGGATGAATACAATAAGGGTTTTAGACAATAACCTTAATCAGCTTGCAGAACGTTTAATATATAAATATCCGTTGGCGACACTATCATCGACTATAAATAATACCGGTCAAAACATAGAAACCCTTAACTATCAGGGTAAGGTAAACTATGCTAATATGAACCTTAGTATGTCTATACTCCCGCAGGATACCCGCAGTTATGACGATACAAATGACATATACAGTTCGTTTTTGCTGCTGCCCTACATAGAAAGCACTAAAAAGGCATCGGGCAAACATTACTTTACTACACTTACAAAGGCTAAAAGCTATGAGCTGGATTTATTTTTACTATCGCAAAAAAGCAAATACAACTGGTATAATATTGTGAAGAACCCGCCAAAAAGCAATTTTACTTTTGATATGGGACTTGTACTTAAAGGATCTGTACCAAAACAGGCAGGGCCAACTCAATTTACCAAAGTAAGGTTATATTCGTTAACATCCGGCATAGATGAAACAACCGATGTAGATGAGAAAGGAGATTTTACTTTTAACAACATCTTAGTACCTGATTCTACTTACGTAAATTTTACTTTACTAAGAAAAAGCGAGAAACCCAAAGAGATTACGTTATCGCCGCAATTACTAAATGCTAATAAAAAGTTTGTAAAGACTTTTATGCCAAGGCCATATTGTTATAGCACTTTAAAAGCATCGGCAGATGGTAATACAGCATCAAATGTATTAAAAGAAAGCATAGAACTTGACGAAGTAAAAATTGACGCGAAGAAGCTGAAATATGCTAACGTTATGGGCAATGGCAACCTGAGGGGCTATAAAATATCTGAAATGCAGACTAACATGTATGTAAACCTGCTAAACTTTATTAAAATGTATGGCGGCTTTGATGTTAATGAATCAGTAGGAAATGTAACTATTTATGGCCGGGGAGTAACGAGTTTAAATGGAGCCCGAAGTTCGCCCATTATATATGTAGATAATGTCATGGCTCTCGATTTTAGCATGCTTGCCCTGATACAAATGAGTGAAATAGACGAAATTTATATGAATGCCCATGCCATAGTTCCATCGGTTAGAAACAACATTGGGGTTATAAGAATATACCTTAACAAAGGGGCAAAACCTGTTGACAAAAATACAACCCCCACTATTATACTTAAAAACGGTTACAGCAAAATAAAGCCCTTTAAAAATGTGGGCTATTTATCCACAAAAAATGAAGGCTTTGTAAACTTTGGAGTAATTAACTGGATACCTAATATCATGACCGATGAGAATGGCGAATTTAAATTTGACATCCCTAAAACAGGCCAGAAGACCATAAAGCTATTTATAGAAGGGTTTAGTGCCGATGGCAAACTAATATCTGAAACAAAAGTAATTACCATAAATTAGTAGCAAACACAGACCACTATTTTCAGTATAAAAAACAGAAAAGCCCCTTCTGCTCAAGGGGCCTTTCAAACCAACTAATTAAAAAACACCCGGCATTGTGTTACCACAACACCTTGCATCGTTTGGTGCGCAGGATTAGTTAAAAAGCCTCCTCTGCTCAGGAGGCTTTTTGTTACCAACTAATTAAAAAACACCTGGCACTGTGCCGCCAAAGCACTTTTACTTTTAGCTACACTTATCAGGATATAACACCTAACAGTTAAGCGTAGTTAATAGCCCAAAAAAACACTTTAAAAAATGGAATACCGGCAAGCAAACAGGCAGATTGCGTTTCCGGTATTCCGGGCAATTAACAACTTTATTATATTGCTGTAGCTATACAGCACGTATGTATTGTTATGGCTGCTGCAGAGAAACGTAAACCCATTAAGCAGCAACGTGATTGAATATAAAAATTCAAGTAAATAATCGAGGTAAAATTAAAGGCAGTTAGAAATAATTAAAATATACTGTTGCCATTGTTGTGCAACAGGGATATACAATTATCTAAGAAAGATGAAATTTCCAGTTGCAGTACAAATCGTAAAGCTGGCCGGAGTAAATAGTATTATAAGCTACAAATTTCGGGAATTTGTGCTCTTTAGTAACAGTAGGTAAAAATAGTACATTAGAATAGTTGCCAAAAAAAGCAAACTCCGCATCATTAGAGTCGGAATCTTTAAGCTGGTCTAAAAAGCTTAACGATGATTCTGCCCCATCTGCAGGTGTAAGTGCATGTTTTGAAAGGGTGTTGTGAGTAGCCGTTTCTTTTTTAGCATTTAATGATATGGCAGATATAAGGCTTTTAGAAAGCCCCGCAGTAAGAAAAAACAATACAAGCAAAAAGGCCACTACCCCTTTGTTATTGTTTACTATTTTTCTTAATCTGTTCATACAATCAATTTGTAGTGCAAAGTTATATCAATTTACATATACAATGCCCATTCTGCATTAAGTTTTTTTTTTAAAATAAAAAATGCGCTAAAATAAAATCTTAGCGCATTTTAAACTATCCTCGTGTATACTGGCAGCAGGAGTGCAGGTTTTTATAATCTTTATCATCCGCTTTTACTTTATCTGTGTCATGCCCCGCTTTTGCCACAGCAGCATGCACGCTACCTACACTGCCTTTAGACTCATCTACAATAATATGCAAATTTCCGTTTTCTTCGCTCCATGCAGCACTTTTAACTCCTTTAACACTGTATGCCGCTTTTTCTATACGCTTTTTGCACTGGTCGCAATTGCCTTTTACCTCAATATCATATTTGGCATTTTTATTCTTTTTTTCCTGTGCCCGTGTGGTTATACCCGCAAGCATTATTAGCATTACTAAAACAAGTTTTTTCATTTTTTATGTTTTTAAAATTAGACCTCACCTCCAACCCCTCTCCAAAGGAAAGGAGAGCGAATAAGTATATTTATTTCACTTTAAATCGCAACCCCAAATAATACATTTGCCCAAATATTGGTGCATATACAATAGAACTGTCAAAATACGCGCCAAAAGGATCATTAGCGCCTAAAATCGCTTTCTTTTGGCGATAATTCCCAATATTCTCTGCACCGGCATACATCTCAAATACACTGCTAAAGCTACGGGTTACCTGTGCATTAAACAGCGAGAACGACGGTGAGTAATTACCCATTTGATATTCAACAGGGTTTGTGGCTGTATCCGGCAGGCGCTGTTTGCCCATCCAGTTATAGGTAACATCAAACTTCCATTGTTTACCTCCCTCGTGCACATGGGTTTCGTAAGCCACATTGGCAAAGAAACGGTGTTTAGCCTGTAGAGGCCTGTCCTGCATCCCTGTACTGTAATCGGTTTTAATATCATAATATTTGTATGCCGTACGAATATTAAAGTGCCGCGTTATCTCATAATTAAGTTCAACCTGAAGGCTGTTGGCATACGATTTTCCGTTTAGGTTATAAAACGATGCCTGCTGTGGCGACGCATACAAATCTACCACTACCTGGTTATTAAAATCGGTACGATAAAAATCAACTACAAACTCGGCATTTTTTCCAAAAATTGGAAAATTTTGCACAAAGCTCATGCCATAATTCCACGCAATTTCCGGATTAAGTCCATATATCTTACCCCTAGCTCCCTGTGGTGCAAGTTGAAACATGCGTGAACTGCCAAAAAGCGCCTGGTTCTCGGCAAAAATATTAGCAGCCCTTTTCCCCCTGCCTGCAGAGGCACGTATTGTAGCCGATTTCCATGGGTTATAGCGCAAATGCAACCTTGGTGTTACAAAAGCCCCAAGGCGGTTATGTATATCAAAACGCCCGCCCAGTACAGCGCTAAAGTTATTTGCATTATCATACGTATATTCAAAAAAAGCACCGGCAGAGTTGTCTATCCTGTCGTAGTTATTGCCATTATAACCGTTAAAATGGTTTACATACACGTACTCGTTATAATCATCATACGTAAAGTTAATACCTGTACTAAATTTATTTAGCGTGTTACTAATTATAGAATTAAAGATCAGGTTAGAATACAGGCTTTTTTGCTGCACATTATACTGGTTAAACCCAAAATATGATTCCTGTTTATGCCAGTTAAAAGCGGTTTGCAGGCCAATACTCTGATAAGGCATATCGGGAAACACATACCCCAGCTTTGCCGAAACATCTGCCTTATCAGTATTAATTTCAGAACCCCAGTGGTGTGTCGTAAACTTATCCTTATCAGGATCAAAATCCACCTGTCCACCCTGCTTTTCATCGCGCATGTAACGAAAGTTCAGGAAGCTAACCCAGCCTTTTTCAGGGTCGGCATACTGCCAGCGGTTCATAATATTAAACTGTTTACCTAACGGATTATCAAGAAAACCGTCGTTATTCATATCGTTCTTTGCTACACGTGCATTGCCGTGCAGGAACAATGACGAACTCCATTTGTCGGACACTTTTTTATTAAAATGGGTGTTAAGTTCAAACCTGCTTCCTGTATCGCCATAGGCATTCAGGAAAAACGGAATGTCGTTCATGGGCTTAAGGAGTTCATAGTTTATTTGTCCCGATATACTTTCATAACCGTTAACAACCGGCCCGGCACCCTTGGTTATCTGGATACTCTCTACCCATGTGCCCGGCACAGACGATAAACCATAAGCCTGAGATGCCCCACGTATTGCAGGTATATTCTCTTCGGCAATTAACAGATACGGACTTGTGAGTCCCAGCATTTTTATTTGCTTGGTACCTGTAAGGGCATCGGTAAAGTTAACATCTATAGACGGGTTAGTTTCAAAGCTTTCGGCAATGTTACAGCAGGCTGCTTTAAGCAGTTCTTTACTGCCCATAGTGGTAACATTTGCCGTTTTAAGCTGCGACCGTTCCAGGCTTTTTCGGGTTTTATCTACTACTACCTCGTTAAGGTCGCTACTTTTTTGTGGTGTTAATTTGCGTGAAATGTATTGCGGGGTATGTATATGAATAGTATCTGTAACATAGCCTATGTAACTAATTACAAGATACATATTTTGCGGATCGTAAGGTATTGTAAATGTACCATCATTGCCGGATGATGTATTTAACACGGTATCCTTCCAATGTATGGAAGCCCCGGAGAGCGGTTGGTCTTGCTCGTCGAGCACCTTGCCGCTTATGGTTTCCTGCGCCTGCAACAACGGTGCACACAGCAGGAAAGCTATTAAAAATAGTTTATGCATAATTAGAATTTAATATTAATAGAAGTCTATCCCAGTAATTAGGAACAGATATATTAATAGTAAATTCAGGCGTAAAAAATGTATTGGCAATAGAGCTTAAAGAGCGGGGGCGCATGAGAATCGCAATAAAAAGAAGGGTTTTCTTTAATGGCGAATGGCGCTGCTGAATAAGCTATTTGAAACAGGCTCCAGTTTGGTTCCGGATAAAAAGCATCAAGATCAAGTACAAGCTGGCTTGCAAGCACATGGTCTGTCTTATCCTGCAATTTAACAACCTGGCTTTTGCAGCATTTTTTATCGGCTTTTGCAGCCATGGAACAACATGATTTAGGTGCAGCATTTTTTTCGCAATGCCCGGTTTTATATGCCAGCGAAATGCCCGAAACCCTATTGTGGCAATAATGCACATTAAGCGCCAGCCCTATATTAGAGAATAATATAAGGAAGGTTAAAATAATGCTTATGTGCTTAACCGGTTTCATGTAGCGCAAAATTAAGCATTTAAGCCCTGTAATAAAAATTAATTATTGTATCATATACTTTTGATAATAAAAGGCAGGCAAAAAGAGTATTAAAAAAAGGGGCTGGATTAAAAACCTCCGTATATAAAATACCGCGAGCAAACTGGGATCTTTAGTATTTAGCACAACAAATAGAGCCAATATAAGCACCACAAAAAACACAGCAAAAAGCATGGCAGATAGTTTTACTACAGCCTTATCCTTAAAAGTTATCCATAGTATGCCTAAAGATATAACACTGTTAAGCAGGTAACGAAAAGCAAGCCCTAAAAAGAGCTTTAGTGAATCGTAATCTGGCAAATGAGTTTTGTTAGTCTTAAAAAAGGACAGTAAAGGGTCGTAAAAAATTTTTTCCTGGAAGATGCGCACCATGACCAGCAATACAAGCAATATTAAAATACTAAAAATTTTATCTATACTAACCTTTAACTTTTGCTGCATTGCCCGAAAATTTAATTACCCATAATATCCACAAAATAAAAACCACTCCATATATAAACAACGGAAAAATAATGTCGTGCAAAAGCCTCCTGTAATCGTAATAATAGTAAAAGCCCAGGCTAAGCATCCCTACCCTAATTACATTAAGTATATGTATTATAAGTACACCTGCTATTATATAAAGAGCCGTCCTTTTAAAAGTTGTAGAAAAGGCTACTATAAATGCAGCAAATAATATCATAACGCTTACGGCATTGCAACCTTCTACCACGCGGGCTACACTTTTATTATTTACAAAAACCCTAAAAGAAGCTTCTCTCTTTCGCTGCCTTATCCTTACATCTTCGCCAAGAAACTTATCAAAGTCACAGCTTTGCTGTGCCACAAGGCGCGTCATACCATCGGGTTCCATTTTTGCAGCATCATACTGGCTAAGATATAACCAGTACATACCCGAAAGCAACAGGTAACTAAGTCCAAACTTTGCAAGAAAAATAAAAAAGGATCTATTCTTTTTAATGATGCTCATTAAGGAAAATTATTTTTAACAAAAATATAGAAATACAAACAGGTTTAATAAATACTTTTGTGGTAAATTTTATTTTAACATTATGACCTTTGAAGAATTAAAACCGAAAGTAATTGACATACTGCACCATGACGCCACCATTAGGGAAGAAAGATTACTGCAGGTATGTCATTTGCTGGAACAAAATATAGACTATTATGACTGGGTGGGCTTTTATTTTCGCAATGGCGATAAGGAAGAGCTGCTACTGGGGCCCTATGCCGGTGATGAAACAGACCATACAGTTATACCATTTGGCCGCGGAATTTGCGGGCAGGTGGCAGTATCTGGCAAAAACTTTGTAGTGCCCGATGTGCAGGCACAGGACAATTATATTGCATGCAGCATAAATGTAAGGAGCGAAATTGTAGTGCCCCTATTTGTTAATAATGAAAACATAGGCCAGATAGACATCGATTCTAATGTGCTTGATGCCTTTACCGATCTTGATGAACGTTTTTTAGAGTTTGTAAATACAGAGGTAGCGAAGTTGTATGAAGAGAAAAAGTAACAAAGTTTTAAAAAAAGTTACGAAGTTGCAAAGTTTTACCCCTTATAACAGCATTAGTAGATACATAACTTTGCTACTCTGATACTCAAACACTTTGCTACTTTAAACTTTGTAATTTTGTCACTTGCAGAAACAAAAAAATTATTTACCTTTGCAGCCAAATCAGGGATATCCCCTGGTCTACATAATAATCATTTAAATAATATTAGCATGTATTTAACTAAAGAAGTTAAGGAAGAGATTTTTGCAAAACACGGCGGAGCTGCTGTTAACACAGGTTCATCAGAAGGCCAGATTGCATTATTTACATTCAGGATTAACCACTTAACAGGTCACCTTAAAAAAAATCGCCACGATTTTAATACAGAGCGCTCCCTTGTTAAACTGGTAGGTAAAAGAAGAAGCCTTCTTGATTACCTTAAAAAGAAAGATATCAACAGGTATCGTGAGATTATCAAAGAACTAAACATCAGAAAATAATCAAGATGAAAAGAGGTGCCTGCGCGCCTCTTTTTGTTTTTTTACACATTGCATTAAAAAGTTTTGGTTTTTCATTGGGTGCTAAGCAACTACACACACAACAACAACACAACAAACCCATTGTTTAATCAAAAGAATTAAAAGGTATGATTCCTAACGTTATTAAAGAAATCATCGATCTGGGAGATGGAAGAAGCATCTCGATCGAAACCGGTAAACTTGCTAAGCAGGCAGACGGCGCAGTAGTAGTACAAATGGGCAATGCAATGCTGCTTGCCACTGTAGTATCTGCACGTACCGCCAGCCCTGGTATAGACTTTTTACCACTTACGCTGGATTACCGCGAAAAATTTGCTGCTGCGGGTCGTTTCCCAGGGGGCTTTTTTAAGCGTGAAGCCAGGCCAAGCGATGGCGAGGTATTAACCATGAGGTTAGTAGACCGCGTATTGCGCCCGCTTTTCCCTAAAGATTACCATGCCGAAACGCAGGTAATGATACAACTGATGAGCCATGACGACGAGGTTATGCCCGATGCACTTGCAGGCCTTGCTGCCTCTGCTGCTCTGGCAATTTCTGACCTTCCTTTTGAAACACTTATATCTGAAGTGCGTGTTGCAAGGATAGATGGCCAGTTTATCATTAACCCAAGCAAAGCACAACTTGACCTGTCTGACATTGATATGATGATAGGTGCCTCTATGGACTCTATTGCCATGGTGGAAGGTGAAATGAAAGAGATTACTGAACTTGAAATGATCGAGGCCATTAAATTTGCCCACGAAGCCATTAAAGTACAAATCGCTGCACAGCTAAGACTACAGGCTGCTGTAGGCAAAAAAGAAGTAAGAACGTATGATGAAGAAAGAAGCGATGCAACCGTACAGGCTAAAGTTCGCGAGCTTTCTTACGATAAATATTTTGCAATTGCCAGCGAAGGCTCTGCAAAACATGAGCGTACCGAAAAATTTGCTGCAGTAAAAGAAGAAGTAAAAGCGTTATTTACAGATGAGGAACTGCTTGAAAACGGCGACCTTATAAGCAAATACCTTTCTAAAACAAATAAAGAAGCTGTTCGTAACGTAATCCTTGACAATGGCACACGCCTTGACGGCAGGAAAACTAACGAAATTCGCCCTATATGGTGTGAGGTAGATTACCTTCCATCTACACACGGGTCGGCTTTATTTACAAGGGGCGAAACTCAGGCACTTGCTACGGTAACCCTTGGCACATCTCGTGAGGCTAACATTATAGACCGACCTACAGAGCAGGGCGAAGAGAAATTTTACCTGCACTACAACTTTCCTCCTTTCTCTACCGGCGAAGCTAAACCGCTACGTGGTACATCAAGACGTGAGGTAGGCCACGGTAACCTTGCACAACGTGCCCTTAAAAACATGATCCCTGCAGAGAACCCGTACACTGTACGTATAGTATCTGAAGTATTAGAATCTAACGGTTCATCGTCTATGGCTACTGTTTGTGCAGGTACTCTTGCATTAATGGATGCCGGTATCCAGATGATAAAACCAGTTTCTGGTATTGCAATGGGACTTATATCTGACGATGAAACAGGCCGTTGGGCTGTATTATCTGACATCCTTGGAGACGAAGATCACCTGGGCGATATGGACTTTAAAGTAACCGGTACTGCCGATGGTATTACTGCTTGCCAGATGGACATAAAAATTAAAGGCCTTAAGTATGAGATCATGGAGAAAGCTCTTGAGCAGGCCCGTGATGGACGCCTACATATTCTTGGTAAACTAATCGAGGTTATAGATACTCCAAGAGCAGAGGTTAAACGCCACTCTCCTAAAATTATTAAAGTTACTATTCCTGGTGCATTTATAGGTGCGCTTATAGGCCCGGGTGGTAAAGTTATTCAGGAACTGCAAAAAGCTACTGGTACAACTATCGTAATTAATGAGGTTGATGAGCAGGGCGAAGTAGAAATTCTTGGTACAAGCCCGGAAGGTATACAAGCGGTCCTTAACAAAATTGACTCTATTATATTTAAGCCACAAGTGGGCGAAACATATAGTGTTAAGGTTATAAAAATGCTTGATTTTGGTGCAGTGGTAGAATATCTTGATGCTCCTGGCGCCGAGGTGCTGCTTCACGTATCTGAACTTGCATGGGAACGTACAGAAAACGTAACCGATGTGGTAAACATGGGCGATGTTTTTGATGTTAAATACATTGGTATAGACCCTAAAACACGTAAAGAAAAAGTATCGCGCAAAGCGTTGCTTCCACGTCCTCCAAGAGATGAGAATTATGTTCCAAGAGAGCGTGACGACCGCCCAAGAGATAACGACCGTGGTGGCTATAGGGACAACAACAGAGACAACCGTGGCAGGGATAACCGCGGACCGGGAAGAGACGACAGAAACTCTCGTGACCGTGCCCCGAGGGAAGAACGCCGCAATGACGACGCTCCGCAATCATCTGAAAATAATGAATCTACGGAATCGTAATTTAAAAGATATACATTTATATAAAGGACCTGCTACTGAAAAGTAGCAGGTTTTTTGTTTATAAAAAATGGTAAATTATATAAAGCTTATGTAAATAGCATAGTGTAGTACAAGTACATTGTTTTTTTAATACATTTAAGTTTTTAAAAACCAGCCACATCTATGAAATCAAAATTACTCCTGTTATTATTTTGCATTACGGCTTTTAGTGCAATAGCAAAGCCAATAATCATTAAAGGTAAAATTAATGGGAAGTTGCCCAAAGACCTTTATTATACGGCACCGGTAAACGGCGCGCTTGGGTTTAACCTTTACTACACTGCCAAGGTAGACGTACAAGGGAATTTTGAGATAAAGGCTGACCTCAATGAAACTACATTTATAGATATTTATTATAATTACCTACCTGCAGGGGCGCTGATAGTTACTCCGGGTTCATCATACAACTTAGTAATCAACGAAGCCGACGGCAAAGTTGCCCACGTTATAACTGGCCCAAATGCCGAAATTCAAAAATGGTACACAACAGTTGTTGATGACCATAGGGAATCGGTTTTTATAAACCTGGCAATGAAGTTGGCAAAGTTAGAAACACCATCAGCAATTACAGAAGAGGCAAAAACGCTGGAAAGTGCAGATGTTGCAGCTATTACAAAATTATACGAATCTAAAGTTATTTCAAAAGAATTATATATTACTCTGCTAAAAGAACGATCCTATCTATATGCAGCTTCTATAGGATACGCCATTTTAGTTAAGCATATTTATGCCGAACGGGATCCTGCCAATCCTGACATAAGTGAGTTTGACCTCTTATGGAAAACCAATTATATCACCCATAGCCCTGCAGACCCATTAGTTAGCAAATCTCCATGGGGTACGTACTTTCTGGACGGCTATAAAAACTACAAGCTGTATGAGTTAGTAGGGTTTGATGGTAAGAAAATCAGTCAGATTGGCGAGCTTGAAGTTATGAAAAGGAACAAAACCTTTTTAACAGAACCTAACGCTGAATATTATAGTGCCGTAAATCTTTTTTTTAGTACGTTTGGTGATAAGAAAGACAAAGTTGTAATACAGCAGTTGGCTTATTTTAAAGAGCAATACCCTAAAAGCGGCTATACAAAATACCTGCAACCGAGGATTGATGTTGTAGCTGATTTTTACAAGAATAACACTAACCTTCCGGAAGGCGCAGCCTACGTAGAGGATTATGCTAACATAAACACTTTTGACGATCTTCTTAAAAAATTTCCCGGCAAAAAACTGTATTTTGATGTATGGGCTACATGGTGCAGCCCCTGCCGTGCAGAGTTTAAATATAAAGAGGAGCTCTATAAATTACTAAAAGCAAATAACATAGAAGTTGTATATATTTCGCTTGACCGCGATGATAAAGAAGAGACCTGGAAAAAAATGATTAGCCATTATGAACTTTTGGGTTACCATTTAAGGGCAAACAAAGCTTTAGATGAAGACCTTAATAAAAAACTGAGCGTAAATGGTATTCCACGATATATTTTAACAAATAATGGCAAAATCGTATCAAAACATGCGCCACCCCCATCTGAAATGGATAAACTAAAAAAAGAGATCAGTAAGGCTATAGCTTATTGATCCCTTTTTAAAATAGTGATGGACGCGCTCTCGTTTTTCTTTAAATCAGAGAGCACCTCAAATGTACGTTCGCCATCTATTAGCCGTATCATTGCGGTATTAGGACTTATAGTTCCCTCGTTTACCGCTACAATTTTGAAGATGTTCTTTTTAACGAGATTTACACTAATTACTTTCTTCCTGGTGCTTACGGCATAGTTCCTTAATATAAGTTCGTCGTTTTGGTATACATTAATAACGTCGCCATCTTCTTTGCCATTATCCCAAATTTCTAAATCTACTTTTTTAGATTCTGCAAAGATGGTAAGCGTTTGCTCCTTTATTAGCTTGTTTACTTTAAGGCTGTCTAATAGTGCTATAGGATTTGCCTTTACCTTAACCTCTGCCTTTACATCTTTGGTTTTTTGTAATTTTTTATTGGCTTTAGCTAATTCCTGGTACAGCCCTACAGAACCTATTAACATCATTGTACCATCTATACATTTTTCTTTATTTTTAAAAAGGCCTTTAAATTTACCCTCTAAATTACTGTTCTTATTAACCAGTTTTACTTTGCCTGTAAAGTTTATAAAACAAAACATATCGTCGCTTACCGGCGATTTTGTATATAACACACCTTCTTCTTTAAAAACAAACTCCTTTGTAGCAGCGTTATATGTGCCTTTAATATTATTTTTTGTCTCGTGTGCACCACCTAAATCGGTTACAGAGTAGCCATTTACAACACCTTTGGTTTCTGTAAATACCAATCTGTAGGGTATAGCGTCCTTAACATTACCATTAAGCATTACTGCTCCATAATACTCATACTTTTTTTGGGCAAAAAGCATAAAAGAAGACAGCAAAAATGTTAAAGCGAATTTAGTTCTCATATTTATTGACCATATTTGATACAAACTTAAAATTTTAAATATGAAACTAAAATTATTATTCTCGCTAATTGCGTTGGTGTTTGGTTCTTTAACAGCATCTTATGCTTCTTTTCCTGTGCAAAGAACAGTAACAACTACAAACAGCACTACTGTTGCTGAAAAACCTGACAATGTGGAGGTGCTTTCATCTCCTGCCGCATCCGGCGGAACCAACCAGGTTACTGCACTGCTACTTTGTATATTTCTTGGAGTATTAGGTATTCACCGTTTTTACCTTGGGTACATCTGGCAGGGCATCGTTCAGCTATTAACTTTTGGAGGTTTCCTTGTATGGTGGATCATCGACCTTGTAAGAATTATTACCGGAGAATTGCAGCCTAAAGATGGCAGCTATACTAAGACATTATAGTAACAAAAAAAACATTACCATAATAAGCATCCCCATATTACAATGTAGTATGGGGATTTTTAATGCTTATAAGTCACTTATCCATTAAACAATTTATTACGTTTAATGTCTTTACCCTGCCTTATAAGCCAGGCATGGTAGCAACTGGGTACATCGTGCATCCATACCGGCAATAATAAAATAATAAGGTACACATCAATATGTGACAGTACTCCAAAAATTACTGCCAGTGCTAATGGGATGCCTCCGTAACCAAAACCTATTATAGATATAAAAGCTGCAAACAATGTAATGCCCCAAAACTTGGAAAGTATGGCATGCGTACAGGTTTCTTTGCCAAATTTCAAGAAACTGAATATATAGGTTAATCCTTCCATTATAAAAATGGTTGCTATGGCATAGCGGTTATCAATAATAATTTCGGGATTGAGCAGCCAGGCACACCAACCGGTGCAAAGCCAGAAAACAACATCTATCTGGCTGTCCATACGGCGTAGCCTCTCTGTAGAGACGCCTTGTTTGCGGGCAATGATACCATCAAAAATATCAGATAATATTCCAAGCAGAATTAACAACGCCAAAAACATTCGGGCAGCAGTGCCATAGCTGTATGTAATGGCAATCATTACAGGCCCCAGTGTAAGCCTGAAGCCAATAAGCAGGTATGGTATATTTTTCATGGTTTAGTCTTTAAAGTTCCAGTTAATAAACGGTAATGAGCGTTTGTTATTTTTATTCCAAAGCCCTATTTGCACGCCTTTGGCTTTTTGCGATATATTTACAAGTCCTACCTGCACTCCTTTTATATCATTGGTTATATTAAAGGCTCCTACAAAAACCCCTTTACAACTACCTATATCATTAACCGCTGCTATAAGTACACCTGTAGCAGCTTCGGCTTTATTGCCTATCCCCGAAATATGCAGCCCGTCCAATTGTTTTGTAGCGCTATACAGGCCATTTATAGTAAAGCCACTTGATTTGATACCTACATTATACAGCGATATTCCCATGCCGTTTAAAACAGCTCCGCCCGAAAAGCCACCGGTAGAAATGTGCAACCCGTTTAGCACTACAGATATTGTGTCGTTAGGAACATAATTTACATCCTGAAAAAGCACAATGAGAGGCGAAACAGGATTAATTTCTACATTGAGCCCATTAACCCTATGCTTCTTTATCTTATCCTTAAAAGAATAATGCCCAAGGCCTAAGGCAAGTCCGTTAACTTTATCTATCCTGTTTGGCAAAGGAGTAATGCTAAATACTCTTGCGGTTACAATACTACCTGTTTGCTGCGCCGATAAAGTGAAAGCAGCTATAAGCAAAAACATAATTAATAACTTGGTTCTCATGATATTTTGATTTTATGATATAACCAAAAATATCGCGAAAAATCCAATTCATTTGTGCTTACAAATTAAAATAAATTCTAAATTTGCGATAATCGCAAATTTTATGGATAACCAGGACAAACTTTTAAAGGCTATAAGGAAGAAGTCGGGGCCCACTACATCCGTAATAGATGTTGTGGCTACTGTATTAAACATAAGCTATGATGCTGCCCACAGGCGGGTATCGCAAAAAAGTAAATTTTCTATAGAAGAGGCTATTACCTTGTGCCGCCACTTTGGGCTCTCTATGGATATGCTTTTTAACGATGGTAAAAAAGTAATTGTAGAAAAAACCAGTGAGATACGCACCATGGCCGATATGGGCAGGTACTTTAAAGAATCGGCAGAGAAACTTACTGATTACCTTAACGAACCCTATGCCCGCATGTTTTATTCGGCAAAAGACATCCCGCTGTTTTATACCATAGGTGGTACATTGCTTTCTAAATTTAAACTGTACGTTTGGCTTAATTTATTATCGGGCACGCAAAACCAGGATAGTTTTGAATCTTTTACGGTAGACCAGTCTCTTTTACAACACAGCACAAAACTTAAGGCCGTTTACGAGCATGTAGAGGTTAACGAAATATGGAACGACACTACTATAAACAGCACCCTACAGCAAATATATTATTTTTATCAGTCGGGTTTACTCTCCCTGCCAAATGCTTTGCTGTTAGGCGACGACCTTAAAAAAATATTGCAAACCGCCGAAGACCGTTGCTCTAATAGCAGTACAAATTTTCATTTATATTACAACGAGCTGCTTATCCTTAACAATAACGTATTGGTATCGTCGCCCATCCAGCAATCACTATTTGTGCCCTACACTATGCTGGGATATTTTATAACCCAAGATAGAGATACCTGTATCAATGCTGCCGATTATTTTAAGCATCAGGTAAAAAACTCTAAGTCGCTTAACCTTTCGGGTACGCGCGACAGGAAACTGTTTTTTAATAAAGCGTACCAAAAAGTTGATTTCTATATCCGGAAGATGGAAAATGAAATTGATTTAGGGTTTTAGAAAATTATTTACAATGTAACGCAACCTTTTGCTACGTGTATAGACTATAGGGTATAACATAAAATTGCTATTATGAAAACTAAATTTTATTTAATGCTATCAGCCGCTATTGCGCTGGCATCATGCTCTGCAGATAATATTACAGAGAACACAGTAACTCCCACAAACGAGCTTACTTTACAAAGGGTAGAAACGTATTATCCATCTAAAGAAATGTATGATGGCATGAACGACTCTGAGTTTGTTGGTAAAAATATACAGTATTTTGAAAATGGCTTTGTAGTTGCCGACAGTACTTTTAACCATTTTCATAATTTACAAACTATTACAGTATATACACATACTAACAGTGGTGCTTCTGTGATTGTGTATGATAATACTCATACTGCCCTATCTACATCGTTGTTTACTTATGACAACCTTGGCCGTATTACAGAACTGTCCGTTAGTTCTGCAGATATAAACCATCATAGAACAATGAGCTATGGCACTGATGGTTCCTGTACTGTTACAGGTCATTATGCCGAAACCAATACCAGTGAAATATGGGGCACTTTTATTACTGATGCCGATGGGCTGTTATATGCACGCAATTCTCCTAACGAAAACGAGATGTTGATTTTTGAAGATGGAAAACCTGTTACTTACAGGCAGGAAATGTTAGACAGCAATACTATAATAAATATGGAATATTATAACATACCTGTACCTGCTAACCGACTAAAAACGGTAACACAAATAAACAACATAACCCTGGCAGGTAACCTTGCAGAATCAGTCGCTCAAAACAGTGACCACTATTTAAAAAGTATGGTAGGCATGTATAATTATGACAGCACTTTTAACGATCTTAACTATATTACCCACACTTTGCTAACTTATATTCCTGAACAAACTACACAGGAAATTTTCTACTATTACAACGAATAAGCAGCACCACCTGTTTAATTAAAGCACATCAACCAACACACCACACCTCCTTGAACCAGGAAAAACTCATAAAAGGCTGCATAAAGTACAACTCCCGCTCTCAGGAGGAGTTGTATCTTTTATATAAGGATATGCTTTTTATGCTGTGCTTAAAGTATTGCAGGAATGAGGCGGAGGCCGAAGACAACCTGCATAATGCCTTTATTGAAATTTTTACAAGTATAGGCAACTACAAAAACAATGGCTCGTTTGAGGGGTGGATGAAACGCATTACCATTAATAAGGCTATAGACAGTTTTAAAAAAACGCTGCAACTGGTGCCTGTTAAAGACGATTTAACCGATGATGGTGTTGTAACCGGTGAGGAAATGAACCTTCCGGCAGATTATATTTTATTACTTGTACAGCAATTGCCAGACCAGTACCGTTTAGTGTTTAGCTTATACGAGCTTGATGATTATTCACACAAAGAAATTGCAGAAATGCTTTCGATATCTGAAAGCACATCAAAATCTAACCTGCACCGCGCTAAGGCTATATTAAAAGAAAAGATTACTAACAGGCATTCCTACCATAATTACAGCGTGAACCATGGAAAATAAAAAAGACATAGGGAAAGCATTCCGTGATAAACTGGATGGCCTGCATAAACAACCAGGCAATGCTGTATGGGATGCCATTAAAGCCGATTTACCTAAAAAAAAGCCGGGGTTTTTACCTTTGTTCTGGCTTGGGGCTTCAACCGCAATTAAAAGAGTTGTAATAATAGCAGCATTTATTTTAGTTGTGTTATCGGGCTATTTTTTTGCCACGGTAAAGGCATCAAAAAACAGCTTTACTATTCCTGAAAATTCTAATGTAAACAGAGAGGCTGATTCGGCAGAGCATTCTGTTACCGGAGATACTCCTTACCCGCAAAAAACTTTAGGAGCTAATAGCAAAAGCGGATCTGCTGGGAATGGTGTAAATAATAAAGCAAGCAAAGCAAATGCTTTAATTACTAATAAAAAGAACAGCAAGCCTGACACTTCAAATAACCTGTTGTTAGATACAAATAACAAGACTACAGGGGCTGTAAGTACCCATGCGGGTACAACATCGGCCAAAAACAATATTGTAAAAAACGGCAGGAAGTTAAAATCTAAAACCGCAAATACAAACAATAGTGTTACACATAAAACCGGGAAAAAGTTAAACTACTCAACAAGCAAAAATCAGCAGGTTACTAACAACTATTCTCGGTTTAGCAATCGCAATAAAGAGGACAAAAGTTTAAATACACTGGTAAAAGGTGGCAACAATAACACGCCTACTCAAAATAAAAGTAGTGTTAGCCCAATATCAGAGATTAGCAATAACCTTACAAAGCCTAATGCAGAAAACAACAGTAATACATATACCAAAAACACCTTACAGGCAACAGATACTATTTCAAAAATTTCTGACAGTCTGTGCAATGTTACAATAGCCGATTCTACAGCTATTTGCAAAGATACTGTTGAAGAAAATAGTACTAAAAGCAATAAACCCGGCATTGTTAATTACAAGCGGTTTTACATTTTTGGGTATGGTACACCTACAACTTATACTCTTAAAAATGCTTTATTACCAGATGCATTACTCGCAGGCAATACAACAAACACAGAGGTGCAATTAGGGTATGGCGCTTACATGGGCTACAACTTTAATGGCAAATGGGGTATGCGCGCAGGTATAGCCATAACTGGTTTAGAACACATAACTCAGGATGCTATTTTACAAAATATGTATAGTGTTGTTCCCGGTACTGGCAGTAATCCTAACGGATATGTACACATACTATCTCCGGCAAACTACACAAATGTAAATTATTCCCGCAACGGGTCTAACGCTGCAATAATTAAAAATTTAGGCACGCAACAACTTGCAGCTACAGTAAATATTATCCAGAAAATTGAGTTTGCCGAAGTACCGGTAGAGATTACTTACAATGCGTTTGGAGATAAATTTGGCGCAGGAATAATTGCCGGCATTAGTACTATCTTTACTACTAAAAACGTTGTATACGCCCAAAACAATAAGGGAACACTGTGGCTGGGCAGTAACAAAAATGTAAAAGATATAGGTTTTAGCACCATTATAGGGCTTAATTTTTATTACAGACCCCTGCCTTATTTACAAATTAATGCCGAACCTGTTTTTAAATATTATGTAAACTCTTTTAGTAACAACCAGCCTTATTCTTTTGGGTTACAGGCAGGGTTACAATTTAATTTTGATTTATTTACTTCTAAAAAATAAGTTTAGTTAGTTGATTATTAAGCGCTACCCTATTAAGTTACGGTAGCGCTTTTGTTAAATTTTCAATTTCAGGTTTTGCTTTTGTAACTTTTTTGCCACTCATTACGTATAACTACCTGAATACTTAAATTAACTCAGGATTTTTACATGAGACAATTAAAAATTACCAAGCAGGTTACTAACAGGGAAACTGCTTCATTAGACAAATACCTTCAGGAAATTGGAAAAGTAGATCTTATCACAGCAGATGAGGAGGTAGAGTTAGCACAACGCATTAAAGCCGGTGACCAGAGAGCATTGGAGAAATTGACTAAGGCTAACTTACGTTTTGTGGTATCGGTGGCAAAACAGTATCAAAACCAGGGATTAACACTTCCCGATCTTATTAACGAAGGAAATTTAGGGCTTATAAAAGCTGCACAACGTTTTGACGAAACGCGTGGTTTTAAATTTATATCCTACGCCGTTTGGTGGATCCGTCAGTCCATCCTGCAGGCACTTGCAGAGCAGTCGCGTATTGTACGTTTACCGCTTAACAAAATTGGGTCTATAAACAAGATTAATAAAATGTATGCTTTGCTTGAGCAAAGTAACGAGCGTGCCCCAAGTGCAGAAGAAATTGCCAAAGAACTGGACATGACCGTTAATGATGTTAAAGAGAGCATGAAAAACTCCGGCCGCCACCTATCAATGGATGCGCCACTGGTAGAGGGTGAAGATTCTAACCTTTATGACGTTTTACGCTCAGGCGAATCTCCAAATCCTGACAGGGAGCTTATTCACGAATCGCTTCGTACAGAAATTGAGAGGGCTCTTGAAACACTTACACCGCGTGAGGCAGATGTTGTTCGTCTTTACTTTGGTTTAGGAGACCAGCACCCAATGACACTTGAGGAAATAGGCGAAACTTTTGACCTTACCCGCGAGCGTGTTCGCCAAATTAAAGAAAAGGCTATCAGGAGGTTAAAACATACCTCCCGCAGCAAAATACTTAAAACATACCTTGGATAATAAGGTTATGGCAAAAAAGAGCCGCCAAAATTTCATATTTTAAATAAATATTGTATTTTGGCGGTTTAAATATGCAGTATACCCTATTATACATACAGTACAAACAGTTTCAATAACTGTTCGTTTTTTGATTGATGATTGAACTCCGGCTGATTACCGGAGTTTTTTGTTTTAGGGTATACCTGATTGTACTAACTCAGTACTATAACGTTAACACCTTACAAAAAATTGTGAGTCACTTAAATTTTAGTAAGAAATAATTATTTGGAACGTGTTTTTCAAGGACGTAATTATAGCCATCCTAAAATTTGTACGGCAATATAACACAACCTTAAATGCAATACTTTTACGTTTACATTAAAACGAAAGATTACCCGCCAGTACTTTTAACGCCACTTCAGATACCTTTGCATTATACTGGGCAGTACTGTTTCTTGTTATGGCGTTTACATAATTAAGCTGCGCGGTGCGCACTTCAAGCGTAGTAATGGTACCTATACGGTACTTCTCCATAGTAATATCAAGATTTTGCTTCGCTATATCTACGTTTTTGGCTTCAAGCTTTACCAGCTCAAGATTGGTAAAATACGTTTGATATGCCGATATTAACTGCGAATTTATAGTTTGCGTTTGCTGCTGTATAAGCACATTGGTGTTCTCTATTTGCAACTTGGCAATCTTTTCATTGCGCTTTTGTAAAAAACCGTTAAACAGGTTTATAGAAGCCGAAACACCATAGTTAAGGCCACGTGATTTATTCTCGCTGGCAAAACCCAGGCTCGATTCGCTGTTTGCAAAAATATACCCTGTAGTTACCCCAATGCGCGGATAACGGCCTGCCCTTACCTGCTTAAGGTTAAGTTCTGCCACGCGTTTATTAATAAGTGCTATTTGTATTTGTGGGTTTTGCTGTCCGGCAAGATTTATAAGTTCGTCAAGCTTTAGCTTGTCATCTGCCACTACAGAGTCGGCCACAGTAAATTTACTTGTAAGGTCGCGCGCCATAAGCTCATTCAGGAACGTCTTCGTGTTTTCATACTGCTCTTTTTGGCGTAAAAAGTTAGTCTGGTCTGTATTAAGGTCTACCTGTGCGTTAAGCACTTCGAGCTTGGCTGCTTTGCCTATAGTAAAACGGTTTTTTGCAGTAGTAACACGCTGGTTAGATATTACAATAGCAGTATCGAGCGCCTTAAGCATTTGTTGTTGTTGCACCACATCAAAATAAGTAAGCATAACATCGTTTACGCGGGTAAGTATGGTAAACTTAAGTTCGGTCTGGCCTAATTTTTCAAGTTCCTGCAACTGGTCGTAACGCGCAAACATCCTGAAACCGTCAAATATAGTCCACCCAAGGTTTACACCATAGCTAAGGCTGTTGTTACGGGCATTGTCCAGGCTTTGCACAGTACCATCGGTACGCGTTTGGCGGGAATTTTGTATGTTATTGTTTTGTGTAAGGGTACCTGCAAGATTAGGCAAAAGCCCGGCATTGGCAAGGCTAACATTTTGCTCATCTATCTTAAGGTCGTTAGCCGCAAGCTTTATGTCGTAGTTATTTTTAAGCGCAACTGCCACGGCATCTTCTACAGTAAGCATATCCTGCGCAAAACTGCTGGCTGCAAAAAAAATAAAAAATAAGTAAAGGCAAAACTTCATAAAGTGAATGTTACAAATCCTGAATAGCATCAAATTCCGGGCGGTGCTTTTTAGGGCGCGACCACATAAAGTAAATAGCGGGTATTATAAACAGCGTTAGCACCAGCGAGAATACCGTACCACCCACAATTACCACACCCATACCTATACGGCTTGTAGATGCGGCACCAAGCGACATTGCAATAGGCAATGCACCAAGGGCAATGGCTAAACTGGTCATTAAAATAGGGCGAAGGCGTGACTCTGCCGATTCCATAATGGCCTCATATTTAGGTTTGCCCTCTTCGCGAAGCTGGTTGGCAAATTCTACTATTAATATACCATTTTTAGTAACCAGCCCAATAAGCATGATCGTACCTATCTGGCTAAAGATGTTCCAGGTTTGCCCAAAAAGCCATAGCGACAGCAATGCCCCTGCAACCGCCATGGGCACGGTAAGTATAATTATAAATGGGTCTATAAAACTCTCAAACTGGCCGGCAAGTATAAGGTATATAAGCAGTAAGGCAAGGCCAAAGGCGAACAGCGTATTAGAGCTGCTTTCTACAAAGTCGCGCGACTCACCGCTAAGGTCGGTTGTAAAAGTATCGTCAAGAACCTTAACTTTGGCACGCTCCATAGCCTCTATACCATCGCTTATACTCATTCCCGGTGCAAGTCCTGCCGATACCGTTGCCGACATGAACCTGTTGTTATGGTATAATTGCGGTGGGCTGCTTTGCTCCTGCACACTTACAAGATTATCTAACTGTATTAACTGGCCTGTATTGCTTTTTACATATATAGAGGTAAGGTCTAATGGTTTTTCGCGGTCGGGCTTATCAAACTGGCCAATAACCTGGTACTGCTTACCACCCATCATAAAATAGCCAAAGCGCTGCCCGCTTAACGATAGTTGCAGCGTTTGTGCAACATCAAGCATCGATACGCCAAGGCTTTGCGCCTTTGCTCTGTCTATAGTTACATTAATTTCGGGTTTATTAAATTTAAGGTTTACATCGGTCATGGCAAAGGTTGGATCCTTACCCACTTCCTCCATAAACTCAGGTATCTTTTTCTGAAGTTTTTCAAAATCCGGTGCCTGGATAATATACTGTATCGGGAGGCCGCCCCGGCGGTTCACTGCGATAGTGGGCTGTTCTGATACTGATACTTTTGCCTCCGGATAGCGCTTGGTCCACTTGGTAAGATCGGCTGCAATTTCTTTTTGGGTACGGCTGCGCTCTTCAGGTTCGGTAAGTGCTAAACGCACACGCCCGTTATTAACCGATGCCGACCCACCATTACTGGGCGACGTTATAATGAGGCTTACTTTTTTCTCCGGGATAGAATCGTTTATAAGTTTGTCCATCTCTACCATAAAGCGGTCCATATAGTCATAGGTAGCACCTTCGGGAGCTGTTATGTTAAGGCTCACAAAACTACGGTCGTCATAAGGAGCCGTTTCTTTTTGAAGGATACTAAAGAACAATGCAATTAACCCGATACAAATTATTAGGATAGGGAAACTTACCCATTTGCGTTTCATGAAATTGGCAAGCATACCGGCATAACCCTTGTTGAGCTTTACAAAATAAGGCTCTGTAAAGTCGTAGAATTTAGATTTTTTATGTACCCCGCCTTTTATAAGATAGGCGTTAAGCATAGGTGTAAGCGTGAGCGATACAAAGGCAGATATTAATACCGCCGCAGCTATTACCACACCAAACTCCCTAAAAAGCCTGCCCACAAAACCTTCTAAAAATATTACCGGCAAGAATACAGCAGCCAACGTAATGGAGATAGATATTACCGCAAAAAATATTTCGTTAGATCCTTTTAAAGCAGCCTCAATGGGGCTCATCCCCTCCTCTACCTTTTTAAAGATATTTTCTGTAACCACAATACCGTCATCTACCACAAGGCCTGTTGCCAGAACAATGGCAAGGAGTGTTAGTACATTTATAGAAAAACCCGAAATGTACATGATAAAAAATGTAGCAATAAGCGACACCGGTATATCCAGTAACGGCCTTAAGGCTATGGCCCAGTCACGAAAAAAGAGATAAATAATCAGGGTTACAAGTATTATAGAAATTGCAAGGGTTTCTGCAACCTCAAGCACTGATTTTTTTATAAACACTGTATTATCAATAGCGATATTTAGCTTGAGGTCTGCCGGAAGCTCCTTTTTTAACTGGTCATACTGCTTGTAAAAAGCATCGGCAATTTCTATATAGTTAGTTCCCGGCTGTGGTATAATGGCAAGGCCCACAAGCTGCTTGCCATCATTAGTCATCCTTGTTTCAAGATTTTCCGGTCCCAGTTCGGCACGGCCCACATCGCTAAGACGTACAATTTTATCTGCTTCGGCCTTAATAATTATGTTGTTAAATTCTTCGGCATTAGCCAGGTTGCCCAGTGTTTTTACAGTAAGCTCTGTATTGGCACCGGTAAGTTTTCCTGTAGGCAATTCTACATTTTGGGCATCAAGCGCAGTGCGCACATCGGCAACTGTAATACCATAAGCAGCCAGTTTTACAGGGTCTACCCACAGCCTCATGGCATATTTTTTTTGCCCCCATATTTGTACACTGCTTACCCCGGGAATGGTTTGCAGCCTTTCGGCAATTACATTCTCGGCATAGTCACTTAACTCAAGAGGGTTACGAGTGGTACTTTGCACGGTCATGGTAATGATAGGCTCAGAGTCGGCATCGGCTTTACTTACCACCGGCGGCGCATCTATATCCTGCGGAAGGCTGCGCACCGCCTGCGACACCTTATCGCGCACATCGTTAGCCGCTTCTTCAAGGTTTTTTTCGAGTTCAAACTCTATGGTAATATTACTCGCCCCCTGGTTACTGGACGATGTTATATTACGAATACCATCTATAGAGTTGATGGCCTTCTCAAGAGGTTCAGTAATTTGCGACTCAATAATATCGGAGTTGGCACCGGCATAATTGGTTCGCACAGATATTTGTGCCGGGTCTATAGACGGGAACTCCCGCACACCAAGAAAAGTATAGCCAATAATCCCAAAGAGGATAATGGCTACATTCATAACTATAGTAAGCACGGGGCGCTTAATGCTTAAGGTAGATAAACTCATACTTATTTTTTAGGCGTTACCGCTACTTTAACCTTACTCTCGTTCTTTAATGTAAGTACCCCTGTAGTTAGCACTGTATCGCCGGGCTTTAAGCCTTTAAGGATTACAATATCTTTATCAGTACGTGTGCCTGTTTCTACCATAACCTCTTTTGCCATACCATTTTGTGCTATAAAAACTTTTTTTCCGTTTTGCACAGGCACTATAGCCTCTGTAGGAACAACGTAGGCATTGGCTGTTTTATCGAGCGTAAGGATAACGTTTGCGAATGTACCCGGCAAAAGTTTCCCGTTACCATTAGGAGCAAGTGCCCTCATGCGCAAGGTACGTGTAGCAGCCTCTACCGCTGGCTCTAAAGCATAGATGGTTGCCGGGTGTTTTACAGAATCTCCTGCAACGGTAAAAGTAATTTTAGAATTAACCTTCATTTGCGAAGCATATTTTTCCGGTACCGAAAATGTAATTTTTACATTACTGCTGTTAACTAACGTAGTAATTAATGTTTGTGGAGTCACATACGTACCAGGCGATATATTGCGAAGGCCAATAGTACCAGAGAAGGGTGCCCTTATAGATGTCTTGGCTATTTGCGCATTTAGCAATTGCGTTTGTGCCTGGGCGGTTTTAAAATCGGCGCTGGCAATATCATATTCTTCCTGGCTTATTGCCTCTTTTTGTAAAAGCAGCTTTGCCCTGCGTTCATTTTCAGAGGCCAGGTTTTGCCTTGTTTTAGTTGCTCCGGCCTGAGCACGAAGTTCTATATCATTAATTTTTAAAAGTATTTCGCCCTTTTGTACGGCCTGCCCTTCTTTAAAATAAATATTTTGTGCAATGCCAGATACTTCACTGGTTATTTGTACCTGCTCATTAGCTTCTATAGATCCTGAGAGCGAAAGCGTATTGTTAAATTCGCCCGGCTGTACCACTACTCCGTTTACAGACATTAGAGGTTTAGTACCCTTGCCACCGCCACCGGACATATCTTCTTTTTGCTTAATATTTTCGGATATCCTGTAATAAACAAGCACCCCTATACCAACAATTATTAGTGTATAAACTATATATTTAACCTTCATGCTCTATGTAAAACTATCTATTATTAGCAAAGCTAACAGAAACAGGCACTAATACTTATACTTTAACACAAAAAAATGCTGAATTAAATACGTCATTTATAGTTTTTTTAATACTAAATCAAAAAAACAGGATGCTCTTAACGAAAACGTAATATTAAAAACCCATATTTATATACTTTAAGACAGCTTGCTTTGTTACTGTGCAACTTAAATTTATCTTTGTACCCGTAAACAACAACAAACTAACTTAATGAAAAATACTTTAATTGCACCCTCTGTACTTTCGGCAGATTTTGCCAACCTGCAACGCGATATCGAAATGATAAACAACAGCGATGCCGACTGGTTTCATGTTGATATTATGGATGGTGTATTTGTTCCTAACATATCTTTTGGTATGCCGGTACTCGAGGCTATTGCCCGCCATGCAAAAAAAACGATAGATGTGCATTTAATGATCGTTAACCCGGACCAGTATATAAAAACATTTGCACAGCTTGGCGCAAATAACCTTACTGTGCATTATGAGGCGTCTACACACCTGCACCGCACGCTACAGGCAATAAGGGCAGAAGGCATGAAAGCCGGTGTTGCCATTAACCCCCACACTAATGTAAATCTGCTTGAAGATGTTATTAACGACATAGACCTGGTATGTATAATGAGTGTTAACCCCGGCTTTGGCGGACAGAGCTTTATAGATAACACTTACACTAAAATACGCAACCTTAAAGAGATCATTACCCGCAATGGCGCATCTACGCTTATAGAAATAGATGGCGGCGTAAGCAATAAAAATGCGGTACAGCTTGTAGAGGCCGGTGCCGATGTACTTGTAGCCGGCAACTATGTTTTTAGGGCCGAAAACCCTACAACTACTATTGCTTCGCTTAAAAAGCTTACAGCTATATAATTACATAAGTTATTAAACAATAAAACACCTCCATGCGAGGTGTTTTATCGTTTTGCATAAAATTACTACCAAATAACAACCCGTAAACTATCGGGCTGGTACATTTTACTTCCGGGTTTAACATTAAAAGCTTCATAAAACTCTGGTATGTTAGCCAGTGGCCCGTTAATGCGGTACATAGCCGGTGCATGCACATCGGTCATTATTTGCTGTGCCAGCGATTCGTTTTTAATATTAACCATCCATGCATAAGCATAGCCTAAAAAGTAACGCTGAGATGGCGTAAGCCCACTTATCTTTTTTCCCGCTTTGTATTGTTCTGTCTTTTTAAATGCCTCAAGCCCCATAACCACACCACCTAAGTCGGCAATATTCTCACCTTGTGTAGCATCACCGTTTACAAACTTACCTGGCAAAGCTTCAAACGTATTAAACTGTGCTACTATACGTTTTGTTTTCTCTGTAAATCTGGCAAGGTCTTCGGCAGTCCACCAGTTATTAAGGTTGCCATTCTCATCATACTGGCTGCCCTGATCGTCAAACCCGTGGGTAATTTCGTGTCCAAAAACAGACCCTCCAATAATACCGTATAAAATAGCATCATCAGGCATGCGCCCTTCAAACCCCGGAACGATGATGTTACAGGCAGGCACTACGATCTCATTATTGCTTGGGTTGTAATAAGCATTATAAGTTTGCGGTGTCATGCTCCATTCGGTTCGGTCTACCGGCTTCCCAAATTTAGACACCATGTAATTGTATTTCCATTTATCTACCGCTATTACATTAGCACAATACGAATTACCTATGTTAACGCTGCTCATATCTTTCCACTTATCAGGATAACCTACTTTCATGATAATTTTACTAAGCTTAAGCAAAGCCTTTTTCTTGGTAGCCTCGCTCATCCAGTCCAGTTTTTTAATATGGAGGGCATAAACAGCGTTGATATTTTTGCCTATCTCCATAAGCTTTTCTTTTGAGCCTTTAGGCAGATAATCCTTAACATATATCTGCCCGATAAGCTCGCCAAGCGAACTATTAGTTTGTTCAACAACTTTTTTCCAGCGTGGTTTTTGTTTTGCAACGCCACCCATTACCGTACCATAAAAATGAAAATTCTCGTTTACAATACCACTATTAAGGTAAGGCGCATAGTTGTTTATAAGGTTAAACTTTAAATATTTTTTCCAGCTTTCTACAGGATAACCCTTAACCATAGCATTTAAAGCCGCAAAAAATTCGGGCTGGCCTATTATCAAGGTATCTGCCTTAGCAATACCTAATGATGGTATTACCTGTGCCCAGTTAATATTTGGGGTAGCTGCACTAAACTGTGCCACACTCATTTTATTAAAATTTTTAATAGGGTCGCGCAGGGCTTCAAGCTTACGGGATGCTTTGGCAAGATCTGTTTCCAGTTGCATAATGGTGGCAGCATCCTGAGCGGCAGTAGTGCTTCCGCTAAGTTTAGCCATCCGCTCTATATATTTTACATATTCTGTACGAATTGTAACAGTTTCTTTATCGGTATTAAAATAGTAATCGCGGTTACCCATACCCAGGCCACCCTGATAAAATATCAAGGCATATTGGGTACTTATTTTATCGTCCTGATTTACACCAAATGCAAATGCAGGGTTAGTACCCAGCGTATGCAGATACCCTATAGTTGTTATTAGCGAAGACGCATCGGTTATAGCATCTATACGTTTTATAGGGTCGGCAAGCGGGGTAAGCCCTGCTTTTTCTATAGCAATAGTATCCATACCAGATGCGTAGAAGCTGCCTATTTTTTGTTCATTACTGCCTTTTAGGGTGTTAGTATTTTTTGCAGCATTCTCGCAGATGCTTTTTACCTGTGCATTTATTGTATCCTGAATGGTGCGGAATATACCATTACTGCGCTCACTGTCGGGTATTGGGTGTTTTTTAAACCAGCCGCCATTAGCATACAGGAAAAAATCATCGGATGGGGTAACGGTTGTATCGCGGTTGGTTGCCAGCGGATCGCTAAATGTTGTTTCTTTGCTTGTACAGCTTGATATAAAGGCTGCAGATAGTGCTATTAGCGTCAATTTATGTATGGTGCGCATACGTATATATTAGGAGTTACAAAATCAAAGGTATTATTTTATTTTGAATTGAGTGGGCACGCAATGCCTGTGTATTCTATTATTCCGTTCAAGTAAAAGCAGATTAAGCAATTGTACATTTTAGCAAATTACCGAATTAACATAGCGACAAATACCTATTTTTGCCCTACTCCACTATAAAAAATTTCCCTGCTAAGAATAATTTTTATAGTTATTTGAATTATTAATAAATAATTGTACTTTTGCATCCCCTTTATTGGGGATGGAATGTTTAATTAAAATTATTTATTGTGAACACATTAAGCTACAAAACAGTTTCGGCTAACAAAGCCACTGCTCGTAAAGAGTGGATTGTTGTTGACGCTGAAGGTCATAATCTGGGCCGTTTTGCTTCTAAAGTTGCGATGCTTTTAAGAGGTAAATACAAAACAAATTATACCCCGCACGTTGACTGTGGAGATAACGTTGTTGTTATCAACGCAGAAAAGATTAACCTAACAGGTAACAAAATGGATGACAAAACGTACATCCGCCACACTGGTTACCCAGGAGGACAAAGGACTCTTACTGCTAAGGTATTACAGGCAAAAAATCCTGCAATCTTAGTAGAGAAAGCCGTAAAAGGTATGCTGCCTAAAAATAAATTAGGAGCACAACTTTTCCGTAATTTAAATGTATATGTAGGATCTGAGCACAAACATGATGCACAGGCTCCTAAAACCGTTAACTTAAACGACCTAAAGTAAGATGGCAACTATTCACAAAATTGGCAGGAGAAAAACTGCTGTTGCCCGTATTTACCTGAGCGAAGGTTCTGGTGTTATTACGGTTAACAAAAAAGACATTGCAGTTTATTTTCCTACTGCAACTTTACAATACAAAGTAAGGCAACCACTTAGCATGACAAGCAACGTTGAAAATTTTGACGTTAAAGTTAATGTTTATGGTGGTGGTATTACCGGCCAGGCAGAAGCTGTGAGAATGGCTATTGCTCGTGCTATGTGCGAAGTTGATGCTGAGAACAGAGGCATCCTTAAACCAGAAGGATTACTAACAAGGGATCCACGTATGGTAGAGCGTAAGAAATTTGGCCAGAAAAAAGCCCGTAAGAGATTCCAGTTCTCTAAACGTTAATATTTCGATTGTCCTGAGCTTTGCGACGGATTTATTATTATTACAATTAAAAACTAAGTTGTTGTTGCCCCGCCGAGGCGTGGGGTTAGTTTAGCATCTAAATGGTTAGGGCCAGCCACAGTGCGCCACCTAAACATTGATCTTACTCAACAGAACGTAAACTATTACAAAGATGGCAAATAAAGTAGAAGTTAAAGACTTACTGGAAGCAGGTGTACACTTTGGACACATGACCAGAAAATGGGACCCAAACATGGCCCCTTACATATACATGGAGCGTAATGGTATACACATTATCAACCTGTATAAAACTGCAGCTAAAATAGAAGAGGCTAACGAAGCCCTTAAAAAAATTGCTGCTTCAGGCAGGAAAATACTATTTGTTGCTACTAAAAAACAAGCAAAAGATATCGTTGCTGAAAAAGCAGCGGCAGCTAATATGCCATACATTACCGAAAGGTGGCCTGGTGGTATGCTTACTAACTTCGTTACTATCCGTAAAGCCGTTAAAAAAATGGCTTCTATTGATAAAATGAAGAAAGACGGTACATTTATGACACTTTCTAAGAAAGAGCGTCTTCAGGTAGATCGTCTTCGTGCAAAGCTTGAAAAAAACCTTGGTTCTATTGCTGACATGACAAGGCTTCCGGCTGCGTTATTCATTGTAGACATCAAGGCAGAACACATCGCAGTAAAAGAAGCTCAGAAATTAAACATTCCAGTTTTTGCAATGGTAGATACAAACTCTGACCCAAGAGAGGTTGATTATGTTATACCTGCAAATGATGATGCTTCTAAATCAATAGACAAGATCTTATCTTTAGTTACAGGTGCCGTTATTGATGGCCTTGCTGACAGAAAATCTGATAAAGATGACTTTCAGGATCAGCCTGCCGGCGAAGAAGATGCTGCAGAAGCAACTCCTGCCGCTCCGGTTGCAGCTGCTGTAGAAGCTCCGGCTGCTACAGAGGCTCCGGCTACTGAAGAATAAAGATAACATTACATTAAAGCCGTTGTGCCGGGTGATGTTTACTTTTGTGGCATTATCTACATAACGGCTTTACTTTTTTTTACAAACTATAAAAACAACTTAAGATGGCAAATATTACTGCTGCAGACGTAAATAAACTAAGAACCATTACCGGTGCCGGTATGATGGACTGCAAAAAAGCGCTTGTTGAAGCCGAAGGCGATTTTGACAAAGCTATTGAAAACCTACGTAAAAAAGGACAAAAAGTAGCCGCTAACAGGGCTGACCGTGAATCATCTGAAGGTGCGGTTCTTGCTGTTGTTAATGCTGACAAAACCGAAGGTGTTGTTATCTCTGTTAACTGTGAGACTGACTTTGTTGCTAAAAACGAATCGTACGTTAAACTTGCTACAGATATTGCTAACCTTGCCCTTAACTACAAAACTAAAGAAGAACTTCTTGCTGCTGATTACAACGGTATCACTGTAGAAGAGAAACTTATTGAGCAAACTGGTGTTATTGGTGAAAAAATAGAGATTGGTGCTTTTGAAAGACTTGAAGGTGCTTTTGTTGGTTCTTACATTCACGCCGGTAACAGGATCGCTACTCTTGTAGCTCTTTCTGCTAACGTAGAAGGCGCTGAAGAGGCTGCACGTAACGTTGCTATGCAGGCTGCTGCAATGGCTCCTATTGCTCTTAATGAGGAAGGTGTAGACTCTGCAGTTATTGAAAAAGAAATTGAGATCGCTAAAGATTTACTTCGTCAGGAAGGCAAACCAGAAGCAATGCTTGATAATATTGCTAAAGGTAAATTAGGCCGTTTCTTTAAAGACAATACTCTTGTTAACCAGGATTATATTAAAGATGGTAAACTCAGCGTAAGCGAATACATAAAATCAGTAGATTCTGCTTTAACTGTTACAGGTTTTAAAAGGGTTGCTCTTGCATAAGTAAACGCAAACACACATAGAAAAACCCTGTAGCTTTAAGTTACGGGGTTTTTTATTGCCATGAAATAGCGTGTTCAATCTAATATTTAGACCATTATTGATATACAATAATCTGTTTAAAACCCCAGAGGGGTGGCATGTTTATAACCAAAAAATTGTTGAACGCAATCAGGAGCTTCGGAGAAGCAGCATATTTACATGCCGCTTCTCCGAAGCTCTAATGCTATTTTTGATCTTTAAACTATAGACATGCCGTCCCTCCGGGACTTAACTGCCTTTTTATGAGAACCATAATATAGAGGAAATTTATTCATATCGGTATTAATCAATATCTAACAATTCTTCGTCATAGCCGTCATTTCCTTTACCAAAGGTAGCCCTGTATTTACTGGAATTAATAGTAGCATCTATTATTGCTTTCTTATATTCTTCAAGTTTATCATTACCCATAAAGAGCCTGCTGCCTAAATTTTTATAAGCCGCCGGATTAATCCTGTCGCCATTATTTATAAAGGCTATAGCAGTAAGCCTCTCGCGGTTTGAACCATAACCGTAATTCTCCCCACCTGTTTTCTTAATCTTGTAAAAGTAAAAGCTAATGGTGTTGTCCTCTAAAATTGCGGTACGCTTCTCTAAAAAAGTAACGGTATCAGTTTTTGAATCTATCGTGTTAACCGACAATAAAACTGATGTTGCCAGTTGTTCATCGGTAATATTTTTAAGCACGCCTGTTTCCTTTAATTCTGTAAGCTGCTTATAGACATCAAACAATGTTTTAGGGTTGGCCAATAGCCTGCTTATTTCTTCATCGTTAGCATTGCCGTTCTTAATATCAAGCGTAGCCAATTCAAGATTGGTATCATCTTCATTTAATGCTTTTATAGTTTCAAATACTTTAGCCACTTCCTTATCACTTTTAAAAGGATATAAAAGCTCCATATAATTTTTAAGGTTCTCGTTACCATACATCCTCGAGCCTGTATAATTCTCTTCTCCAGTTTCGGCATTTGCCTTACGGCTTTTAGCACGCTTAATTTCCAGGCGGATATTGGTAAGCAGCATCTTTTTATAGCTCTTAAGTTTTTTGGATTTTATCGCGTCATTTTCTAACAGCCGTGCAGTAAAATCTACAATAGGCTCATGATACTCTGGCACGCTATAGTACTGTAAAATGTCCGGGAACAGGATTGCGCTATGCTCTGTATCCAACCCAAAATCCCTGAACAGGCCTGTAACCTCATATTCATTATCCGACACGGGCAAATCGTAATCTAATAGCTCCTTTACCTTTTTATAGGCCATATCCGATTTAAATGTGGTGAGCGCTTCCAGCACCGCAAACTGTATTATAGTGTTGCTGTCTTCGCGCTTGTACTGCTGCTCAAAAAAAGGTATTACAGCAGGGTCTTTAAGCTCCCCGAGTTTGGTATACAAATCAGTCAGGGCATTTGTTTCCTCTGCGGTAAAATTAAAGCTGCTTATAAAATCCTGTAAAGCAACACGGTCTTCTTTAGTAATCTTAAGTTGGTTTATAGATTGCAGCGCGCTGTACCTAATGCTATCGTGCTCACTGTGGGCATCCTGCATAAACAATTGCAGGCGGCTAGCAGGCAGTTTTACGGCTTTTGGGTTATCCAAAGGTTTAAAAGAGGTAAAGAGTTCTTCTATTGCCGGGTCATTATTTTTATACTCTCTATCTACAAGAGTGCTAATCATATAACTAACGCCGTCATGATACACTGCTTTAAATTTTATAGCCTGTATACTATTATCGGCAACAGCCATACCTTCATAGCTTTCTATATCGTTATTATTGCCCTTTTTTTCGTTAACTATCTTTATTTTACGCGATTTTTTGTTAAGTAATTTGTCCCAAAACAAAGAGCCTGATCCTGAATTATCTTCGTAATCATAAGCGTCGACTACTGTTGTAATAGCATCATCACTATAATTACCGGCTGCAATTGCATCATCTGCATCAACATCCCCTGTAATGTATTTTTTAAAATCTCCCCATAAGGAATCGACGCTTACTATAGTATGATACCTGTGGTAATTATGATAAAAAACATCTACATCCTGCCCTAAGGGCAATGTAAACTGTCGCGTACCATAAGCATCTTTAAAAAGATTTACTTTCCCATCATCATCAGAAAATCGTTCCGAAAATTCATTGTTCCTTTCAAAATCCAGCTTTTCATTAGCAATCTTTGGTATCGTGATGCTGTATAGGGCTACGGTATCGGTAAACGTACGATACTCCGTTGTACCTTTAAGAGGTATAAAAGCAAATGAAGTAAAGAATTTATCGGTTTCGCTATCAGCAGCACCTACGGTTCCTAACAGGTAATACTTAACACCTTTGATAACCGATTTAAGCTGAATCTTTCTATTCCCGATTTTTGAAACTGAAGTAAAGGCGGCAGAATTAACCGATAACTTTGTCTGTGTAGAATCGATATCAAACTGGTTGTAAAATTCGTAATGAATACGTTTTAATTCAAAGGCGGTATCCTCAAGGTTTTCATTATCGGTCAAGGTATTTTCTAAAAAAAAATACGCTGCTTTATCTGATGGATCGTAAGCATAAACAGTTGCATCCTGTATGGTTTTGGCCTTTTCATTATCGCCATAAACTACATGGTATGCAGGCAACTGAATACTAAAACCACCTTTTATAGGCGAAAAAGCATTCCATGAAGCATTTACCGGCTTCATAACAATATTATTAAAAACTTCGCTTTCAAACCTACTTACATAATTTTTCTCTCCCGCCATACTTACTGCAATAACTTCAAGCGGAGATACATAGTAGCGGTAGCGCTGCAGGTTTCCTGTTTTGGTTATGTTTTTAATATCATACACGTAATAACCATCCTGGGTGTATTGCTTTTTGTCTGTAATCTTCCCCGGAATATTTTCATAAAAAAGGCTGTCGAGAGTTCGATGGTCAAAGGTTTTGTTATTTTTGTTGAGGAAATCTTTTAACAGCAAACGCTTTATATTGATGTACCCTCCGTTGGCCAGATCGGGCGATTGTATATTCTGTTCGTTTTCTATTACAGCATTGCTAAACAGCGGTAAGGATATCACGCCATCGGCAGTAGTGTACCTTGTAAACGTAGGCTTTATAAAAAAAGCCTCTATCATTTCTTTTTTAGCTTTACCTGCGTTAGTATAACTGTCCCTTACAGGCTTTACGCTGTAGCCTTTAGCGCGAAGCATTTCTATAATACCGTTCTTTCCCGGTAAGTGTGCTGCGCCTACCGCAGCAAAGAGGCTGCCGGTTTTTACAAGCGAATCTATAGAATGTACCATTACTACATTACGATCATAAAGCAATGTTTTAAGATAGGTTCCGGATGATGCCAGCGACGTAAGCGAGTCGAGCATATCAAGATCTTTGTCACGGTAATAATTCATCAACGCTTCCTGGTAGCCGGTGTTTTTTAATATTTTTTGCAGGGCTGCAATATTTTCCTCACGGGGTTTCATGGCCCTAAAATCTATATTCATAATATTAAGCAGGGAGGTTTTAGTGTCCTCCAGCCCCACAGTCTTCTTTTGGTACTTACGGCCCGTGCGGTAAATAAACATATCTAAGTATGTTTCCTCCTGATATTCTTTCTGGGTTTCATCGGTACGGAAAAGAAGGTTGTTTATGGTAAAATTGCTGGTGCGAAACAGCGGGTATAAATTTTCTTTAGCAGCCGGCTCCATATAAAATTTCGCATACAGCTTCTCGCCATTACCATAAAGGTTCCTGCTGCCCATAACACCCATGAGATCTATCCAGGTGCTGGGTTCACTCTCGTTAGCTACCATATCGGCAGCAAGGAGGCGTGTAAAGAACGCATCAGATAAATGGTACGACACTTTATCGCTTACGTGCATGGAGCCGTACAGATAGGAGTTTTTTTTGAGTCCGTTGCCCGAAACCTCCTATAGAAGGCCTTGGTATTTTTTTCCCTGTGCAAAAAGTGATGTGGCAGTAAACAACAGTAGCAGGGCCGAAATTTTTAGAATACGCATATTGAATTGTGTATATACCAAATATAAGGTTTCTTTTACCTATAGAGTTATATGTTAAGTACTTTTAGTAAGGTTACAACAAAGGAAATGAACCCGAATATACCAATGTAACCGGGATGCGAAATGTTTCGGGAAAATACGTTTATTTCTCGTGAATGTATTTTTCTATAAGGCCATGACCTAAATAGATAACGGGTGTCATAACTATAGCTATACCAAGCTTAACGGCATAACCTACCATACCCGATGTTAAATAGGTATGCAAATCCATTTTACCGGTGGCATAAAAGGCTATGCCCAGCACAATAAACGTATCAAAGAATTGTGAAATTACTGTGGAGCCCGTACTGCGCAGCCATATCATTTTAGCTCCGGTCTTATTTCGCAGAAAATGAAAAATGGTAACATCTATAGCCTGAGACACGATAAAGGCGACAATGCTGCCCACAATTATCCAAAGGCTTTGCCCAAATACGGCAGTAAATTGCGCATCGGTCACTAACCCCTCCCCCTTTACGGCGGGTATACTTAAGGCGAAATATAGTAATAAAAAACAATAGGTAATGAGGCCGGCAGTAATTAGCGAAAGTTTATGTACACCCTTTTGCCCAAAGTATTCGTTTATCAGGTCGGTTGTAATAAATACTACCGGCCACGGAATGATACCCACACTCATTACATACGGGCCTATGTATATAAGTTTGCCGCCTATAAGCTCGGCTACAACGGCATTGGTAATAAAAATTCCGGCAAGTATAAGGTACAGCGTGCTTTTACGGGTTTCGAACATGGTAAATGGGGGTAAAAAGCAAAGGTACTAAGAAATGGTTTATGGATTATAATTAATCATTTAGCTATTTACCATAAGTATAAATTTCAATAACTCCGTTTTTGCCGGCAGCGCCATACCGCCCCACACTCTCATTAATTGGTGTTATTTTATTTTTAACGATATCTTTCTTTGCTAAGTTTAATTTACCCTCCACATTTTCATCTGAACGAATAATTATAGTATCATCTATGTTATGAATTATTAGCATAGGGACAATACCTAAGTACTTTTTATCCTGATTTATTTTAATAAAGTCAATTACATAATATACATTGTTACCATTATCATTCAACAAAAACCTTTTTTGATTATCCTGAATATCATGCGAGACGTTTACAGAATTAATTTTACAACTTACAGAAAACAAGCACATAAGTAATATAAACATAATTTTCTTTATCGCCTTTTTCTAAGATCCTACCTAAACATCCGTTGGTCGAAAGTAAACTTTTCGGTACTTATAATTTTAATGCGCTTAAAATCGGCATGGTTAGGGTTAATGAGCAAATTATAATCTCCCTGCGTTACAGCCGATGGTATCTGCAATACACAGTATTCATTATTATAAATAAATGTATCGCCTATTGCCTGTGTTTCGGGCGGGTGCGGAAAAGCATTCCAGTTTAAAGGCAATGCTGATGTGTTTATTTTTTGCAGCGAAACATCATCCGGGATATGCAATTGCATTATCACATAGTCTGAAGGCAATGTAGCCAACGATAAGTGTACCGCAACTTCTGCCATGGCAAGCGACCTGTTCGTGGCAGTATAGGTAAGCTCTACCCCAATAGAGTTCCAGCGCGCGCCTTTAAGTGCAGCACCCTTACCCGACAGCACCGTAGCAAATTTTTCTCTCGATAACCTGTAGGCCTCCATTAAACTAAAATACCGTAATTTATCTTGGTTAACTCACTTATTACCATTTCTTTGCCGTAAGAATCCATAAGCAATTCCATTGGTTTAATACTGCCGAGTGCAAAATTTGGAGTATCAAGCCATAACTTAAATTTTTCCATGTCTCCAAAAACATCCAGGCCTACATTTGTAACCTCGGCCATTTCGATAATTTTTTCAGAATGTATGGGTTTAAAATTTTTAGGCGATATTTTATAACGCTGTAGTGTTTTGGTAGATATATCTAAAAAATGCGACCAGTTCTCCTCACTAAAAGGCGTAAAGTTTTGGATAAGCGAAAATAATGAGTAAGGCACACCTTCACGGATAACCTGTATCATGAGTAATTTGTTATTCAGAAAGTCAGAATAAGTTACCCCTGTTGCAGGCACATGGTATTTTTTGATGCCTGAATGTTTAATAACATTAGATATTTCTTTATCAAGTTCCTGCCTTATATTGCGCTTCAGGGTTTTCATGATTTACATTTTAGACATTTGTCTGTAAATATAAGACAAATTTACTAAAAATCAGTTTTGATGAGTGTTAAATATAGCTACCCCCTGATCCAGTACAAAAAATCCCGTAAAGCATTAGCCTACGGGATTATATTTTTTGAGATTAATTTTAGGCTGTATAAGCAATCTGAAATCATCACTCTGAAAACCTTAATCTTTTAGAAAGGAAGATCGTCGTGCTCTTCCTCTTTATAGTTTGTAGCAGGCTCAAAAGCATCGCGTGCCTGTGGTGCTTGTGGCTGTTGCTGGTAACCACCACCCTGAGGCTGCTGCTGATAGTCTTGGGGGGCTTGCTGCTGATACCCTTGTTGTGGTGCATCGCCGGCTTTTTCTATTCTCCACCCTTGTATAGAGTTAAAGTATTTTGTTTCGCCTTGTGGGTTAACCCACTCCCTGCCTCTAAGGTTAATGGAAACTTTTACAGGCTCTCCCACACGGTAGTTGTTTAGCAGGTCGCATTTGTCCTGGGTAAACTCTATCATAATATGCTGTGGGTACTGCTCATCGGTAGTAACTACCAATTCTCTCTTTCTAAAACCGTTTGCCCCAAAAGCTTTGGTTTCGTCAATCATTTTAATTCTTCCTGAAACTTCCATAATCGTATCTTTATTTATATTTTCTACCAATTGGCGGTAGCGATCGTTTACACTTTTATTTAAAATTCTTTTTTGCCATTAGTACTTTCCATGCATCATTTACACGGTTAGCATCAAGGTATTCCTTAGCCTTTTGCAGTTTTACATCTTCATCATCAGCACTTAAAACACCTTTTACCTCAAAACTCTCTTTTACAAATATATCAATTTCTTCGGTTGTAGGCAACGTTTGCGTGTTACCAAGTTTACCTAAATCGTTACCCTCAAATATTTTGCTTGTCTTTACAAACTTAGGTATGGCATCTACCCCAACGCCTAAAGTGGTTAAAGGTTTTTCAACCTCAAATAACCCGTCGGCCGATCGTGAATACCAGTTGCCCCCCAGCCTCGACACCAGGTCTATTTTATGCTGGTCGATGTTTCCATTCGCATCAAGTACACTTTCGTCTATATGCATTTTAAGCACTTCGCACAGCACAAGGTTTCCTGCGCCGCCTTCTGCCCCAAGCGGAATAATATCATTAACCCGGCACTCAAATTGCACCGGTGCCTCTTTTACCCTAAATGGTTTTACAATATCGCTGGGCTGCATAGTAAAGCCAGCCTTTTCAAACTCATTTACCCCTAAGCCATACTCTGTACTACTTAACGATGTTTGCTGCACCATGTTGTAATTTACCACATTTATAACCACCTCGCGGTTAAGGTCGGCGTTAAGCAGCGTATGTTTTACCGTATTATCGCGCACCCTTCGCGATGGCGAAAAAATAAGGATGGGCGGGTTGCTGCTAAACAGGTTAAAAAAACTAAATGGCGACAGGTTAGGCACTCCATTAGCATCTATGGTGCTTGCAAGGGCTATAGGGCGCGGGCCCACGGCGCTTTGCAGGTAACCGTGCAATTGTGGCGTGGTAAGTTCTTTAGGGTCTATGGTAAGCATGCTGTGCTGGTTTAAGGAATACAAAGATACTTTTATACTTTATGCCGCAATGCATTTTAACGAGGTTGTTAATAAATAAGCTATTACACTAATTTACAGTGGCAATGCGTCATTTATTTTTAACTTTTTTAAACCAATAAACATAGAAATTGCTGCGTTATAGTTGCCACTATCTTACTAATATAAACTTTAGTATCTTTAAGCCTCAAAATTTAGTTTATGCAAATTACAGATAAAAGGAGCCTTGCCCGCTGGGTAATTATTACTGCCTCTTTTTTTATAATGGTATTTATTATTTGGAACACCTATTACCTTTTCCAGATATTTAAAGCCGAAGAAAGCAATAAAATGCGTTTATGGGCAAATGCCACCGAAGCTATATCAAGCCCTGTGGAAGACAAAGGACTGGAAACACTTAGTTATATTATTAATAACAACACTACCATACCTCTTATACTAACAGATGCCAAAGGAAAAATAGAAAATTCCAGAAATATTGACGAAAACATTATGGCAGATAAGGTGGTTAAGGATTCTATAAAAGCCTATAAATTACTTGAAGAGTTTAAATCTGCCAATACCCCGCTTACTATAGAATATTTGCCGGGAGAATTTCAGTATGTTTACTACGGCAACTCTACATTGCTTAACGTTTTAAAATATTATCCTTTTGCACTGGCACTTGTTATACTGCTTTTTGGCACTGTTATATACAACTTTTACAGTGCTACAAAAATAGGGGCACAAAACAGGCTGTGGGCAGGTATGGCTAAAGAAACTGCACACCAGATAGGCACACCGCTATCGTCTTTATTAGGATGGATAGAGATTATGCGGGTAGATGATGTAGATCCTGTTACCATTGCCGAAGTAGAAAAAGACGTAATGCGATTGCAAACCATAGCCGAACGCTTCTCTAAAATAGGGAGCGAGCCCGTGCTGGAAGAGATGGACATCGTTGCCGAAACCGAGCGCTCATTTGAGTATTTAAAATCGAGGGCATCTAAACAGGTAGAGTTTAGCTTTACAGCCCCAACGCATGCCATACCCATAATGCTTAACCCAGAGCTGCATAGCTGGACTATAGAAAACCTTGTTAAAAACGCCATAGATGCCATGAAGGGGAAAGGCAAACTTGATGTGGTTATAGAAGAAAAAGAAAATATTGTACGTATAAAAGTGAGCGACAGCGGTAAGGGAATCCCAAAAGCCCAGTTCCGTAAAGTATTTGAACCCGGCTTTACCACAAAAAAACGCGGCTGGGGTCTCGGCCTCTCGCTTACCCGCCGTATTGTAGAAGAATACCATAAGGGCAAAATAAAGGTTTTAACATCAGAAATTGGCAAAGGCACCACTATGCAGGCCAGCTTTAAAAGGGCATAAAAAAAGCGGGAAGTGGAATTTCCCGCTTTTTTTTTATGTTATCCAAATAATGCCATTAGTTCTTTATAATTTTTTTAGTAAAAGTACCATTATCTGTATCTGCTTTAACCACATACATGCCGGCAGCAAAATTATTCATCTTAACCCGCACCTCACTGGTATTAGAATCGTTGTTAAAAACTAACCTGCCATTAAGATCATATACTTTAATATTGTGAATAATATCGTTTGCTGATTTTACCTGAAAATTATCTTCAAAAGGGTTAGGGTATACCGAAACATCTGTATTGTAAGCAGGGTTATTTACAGATAAATTATTTGTAAATGTAACGGCATAATCTTCAATTTGTCCATAAACCGGGATAGTGCATGGGCTTATCATGTTCGTTATAAAGTCTGTAATTATTCTCATGCGCAATGGCGTGTTTAGTACACAATCTGCAGGTGGAATAACTAATTCTGAGACATCTCTGTAAGGATCAGCTTCCCAACTTATAACAGCTTCCGAATTTTCAAATACTCCGTTATTATTATAGTCTATATAGGCAGCTACATTTTGACGATTTGCACCTATACCAACTGTTAAGTAATAATACCTATTATCAAACAACTCTATTGTAGTGCTACTATTGCTATTAAGGCATGCCACATTATTATAATCTACATATGAGTTGGATGCATCATATCTTCTGGGAGCACTACCATTATACAAATAGCCCAACGATACAAATACAGGCCCCATGCCGTAATTTCCTACATTTACAGGAGTTACAGCCTCAGGAATACACGCAGTAACCGGAGCAGTCAGAATATTGTTATCTTCCTCTGGCACTAATAAACCTTTAGATGAAATTAGACTAGACCTGTAACGTAGTAGTTGAAAATAGGCTCTCTGAGATTGCCCAAGAGTAAATTTATTCAACACACTCCCATAATTCATTATGTTATTTTGCTCTCCATCATAATTACTACCTGTACACGTATTTATATCTATAGATGTTGGTGCAGGATTTATATAAAGCACGCTCTGAACAGGAGCTGTATCACAAACCATGTCATTATCTAATGTACAATCGTTGTTAACAGGGCATTCAGCACCCTGCCAGTCAGCTCCTTCAAAAACGTGATATAACCCTAATGCATGGCCTATTTCGTGTGCAGCAATGGTACTTTGTGTATTTATGGCCTGTACAACCATAAATGCACCATCTACATCGCTAAGCGCTCCTGGGTAGTATGCATAGCCGCCAATGGTACTGCCGCTATCTATCGTATTTATAATATAAATGTTATAAAAATAGTCCGCATCCCACCTGCTCAGCGATTTTAATTGTTCCTCTGTAGCCCCAAAAGTAGAGTCATGTTGTAAGCCATGGTCTTCATACCCTTCAATCTGGGTACCATCTACACGAACAATACCATTGGTAGCATTACAATCATTATTTCTTTTAGCAAGTACTAATTTAACAGGCATTAAAGAACTATCTGTAAAGCCATTAGCTGTTGCGGCATATATGTCATTAGTAAAATTTAACCAGTCTTGGATTTGCTCATCCGATGGATTACCTAATGTTCCTTCTTCTTCTCCGGTATGAAACACATGTCTAGTCCTGATATAACGATACAGGATTAATAATAATAAAAGTACATTTTTTAAACAGAAGTAGCTTCCGTGTTACTTCTGTTTTTTGTTTTATATGTTTTCATTTCAATTTTATTCTGTTGAT
>Ga0247813_10000099_pt1 | contig 107646 bp, 95 predicted proteins | sample UWRJL169409C1_FD_180719 | JGI IMG/M metagenome (GOLD analysis project Ga0247813, IMG submission 180719) | Plant litter microbial communities from Arlington Agricultural Research Station in Wisconsin, United States - UWRJ-L169-409C-1 | ecosystem: Environmental > Terrestrial > Plant litter >...
AAAAGCACAACCTGCTGGGAGGTTAAGGCCTTAAAATGTAAATTTGATCTCGTTTTCATTAGCACCATCAATTTACGAATTAATGGGAAAACAAAAAAGGGTGTCCTACCTTTTTGGACACCCTCTTAGTGATTTAATACAATAAAAATATGGTAGGCTTTTTATGAAGATCTATTTCTTCTTTCCGCCAGTTGTATACACTTTGGGTTTTAATAAATTCATCCTCAGCGGTTAAATTGCTGGCCACACAAATCTGTGTATTTGGTTTGCAGCTCTTTAATACTTCTTCAAATAATTGATTGTTGCGAAAAGGTGTTTCAATAAAAATTTGCGTTTGTTTATAGCGGCTGGCAGATAAATCTAAATCTTTAATACGCTTGGTACGTTGTTCCTTATCAATGGGTAAGTATCCCCAGAAAGCAAAACTCTGTCCGTTAAAACCTGAAGCCATTAAAGCTAAAAGAATTGAACTTGGACCAACCAATGGCACCACTTTAATTCCACGTTTATGTGCTTCGGCTACAATATCTGCACCTGGGTCTGCAATGCCTGGGCAACCTGCTTCACTCATCAAACCAACATCTTTTCCTGCAGCGAGCTCTACAAAAAACTGACCTAAATCTGTGCGGTTATGTTTTCCATAATCATGAACGATTAAATCTTTTTGAGGCGTTTTTAAGCCAGCTTCTTTTAAAAACCGACGGGCCGTTTTACTATTTTCTACAATATAAGTGTCAATTTGGTTAATAGTGTCAACCAAAAAAGGAGTGAAAGTTTTATGTGCTGCCTCTTCTGCCAGAGGAACAGGAATAAGATATAATGTGCCGTTTTGCATAGCACAAAAATACTTACAATAAATAGGATTTAAGTTCTAAAATTTGCGATGCCTGCGGTATAATCTTTTTTATAAACAATGGTGTAGCAAATTTTATTTCAAATTGACTGGTTTTCAGCACAATTATGTCAACCTTAAAACGTTAAATAAGAGTTAAATATGGCTTGAATATTCATATTTCGATGAAAACCGGGAAACTATGCAAGCATATTAAACCTTGAGCATTTTTGGTGCTCTAATTGATACACACAAGTTAGGTTATTAAATAAACACACAAATGAAAACACTGAAAAAATCGGCGATTGTGCTGGGGCTTTTCACGCTCCTCGCCGGAACCACCACCTTAGTCAGGGCACAGGACTATCAAAATGATTACCAGAATGATGGTTATAGCACTGGTAACGTTTCTTTGCAAACTTTTTACGATGAGCTTACACCTTATGGAACCTGGATTCAGGATCCGCAGTATGGTTATGTATGGCGTCCGGATGTAGATCAAAATGAATTCAGGCCATATTACACCAATGGACGTTGGGCCATGACCGAATATGGCAATACCTGGGTTTCTAATTATGATTGGGGCTGGGCACCTTTCCACTATGGCCGTTGGGTAATTAACAGCTATCGCCAGTGGATTTGGTTACCGGATACCAATTGGGGCCCTGCATGGGTAGATTGGAGAAGTGGCGATGGCTATTACGGTTGGGCACCTATGGCACCTAGTATTAACATCAATTTAAGCTTTGGCCGTAGGTATTCAGTACCCGAATTTTGCTGGAACTTTATTCCACAACGCAATATTTATATAAATACTTTTCCTAGATATGATTATGGCAGAAATAACGTGTATATCCGTAACACTACCATCATTAATAACACTTATGTTTATAATAGAAGAAGTTATTACGGTGGTCCAAGAGTAGAGGATATAAGACGCGCCACTAATCGCGATGTAACTGTTTATCGCTTTGATCAAAGCAGCAGACCAGGAGCCAGTAGAATTGGTGGTAGGGAAGTGTCTATTTACAGACCAAGACCAGAGCGTAATGCTGTAGATAACCGCAGTGCGGCACCAAGAAGATTTGAACAAGGAAATGCAGGAATTGGTCGTGGCGGAAGAAATGAAGGCTTAGCTAACCGCGATCAACGTGGTGGAACAGGTAATGACCAAAATGGAAATAACCGTGTTGGGGTAAACAATGACAATCGCAATGTAAGGCCAAACAGAGGTAATGATGGTGGACAGGGTAATACCGTAAATCAACCTAATAGAGGTGAAGCTTATGATCGAAATGCCAATGGCAGCATCGGCCGCGGAAATACCAATGGAATTGATCAAAGAAATGCGCAGGAAAATATAAGCAGAGGTCAAGGTCAACAACAAACAGATCAAATCCGTCAGCAACGTGCGCAACAAGATCGCATGAGTATGGATCAGCAACGTGCTCAACGTGATATTCAGGTTCAGCAACAACGCGGTCAGCTTGAACAGCAGCAGCGTTCACAACAAATGGAGCAACAAAGAGCTCAACGCAATGAGCAAATGCAGCAACAACGGAATCAGCAGGTAGAACAGCAAAGAAATCAGCAGTTACAGGCTCAGCAACAAGAAAGGGCTCAGCGTAATGAGCAGATGCAGCAACAGCGCAATCAACAGGCAGAACAACAAAGGGCTCAGCGTAATGAGCAAATGCAGCAACAACGGAATCAGCAAGTTGAACAGCAACGTTCGCAGCAAATGCAACAAAGACAAGAGCAAAGAAGAACAGAGTCTGCTCCACCACAACAACAACAAAGAGGAGGTGGTGAAAGAAGTGGTGGTGAAGGAGGAAGACCATCCAGAGGAGGTAGAGGATAAAATTATGAGGTCCCGATTTTCATCGGGACCTTTTTTATGCCTATTGCCCGGCTGCCGATTTTATGCCACTCAGGTCAGTACCCTTATAGGTAGTTTCTGCATTAGGGAAGCGATTTTCCGGGTCTAACAAAAAAGTTTCTATGCCAAGTTCAAGGCCATATTTAATTTCAGATTCTGCATCATCACCAATAATTAAAATTTCTGCTTTATTTAATTCATGTTGGTCTATCAGTTTTTGAAAGGCCTCTTTTTTATTAGAAACGGTTACATCTACCACACATACTTCTTCAAAATCATCGGCAATTCCCAGCATTTTTACCTTCGAGGTTTGCTGCTTGTAAAAGCCAGCCGTTACTATAAATTTTCTTCCCTTTAATGCTTTTATCAAATGATAATCATCTGAAGGTTTTAAGGGTTTGGTTACTTCCCTTGAATTTAAAAAAGCAATAATATTTTCCATGGCTTCGTGCCTGAAACCGTATTTCTCTGCCACCTTTTGGAATGGAGTGCGTAGCATTTCGTTTTTTGCTGCCTGATATTGTGCTGCAGAAATGCCCAGATGCTGTTCGTCTAGAAATTGGTACAAAGCACTCATTAACTGTTCTTCGTTAGGTTTGGTAAAGTATATGGTGTTGTCCAGGTCTATAAAAAAAATCTGCTTCATTGTGGATTGGTTTTTGTAAGATAAAAAAAATAAAACACCTTATCGTTAAATATGTTTAATTAGATAAATAACTAAAACCATGAAAAAAGAGACGAAAATCATAGTAGGCGTGTTAGCAGGAGCAGCATTGGGCGCAACAATCGCATTGGCATTATCTTCAGATTCTTCTAACGATCTTAAAGGTAAATTATCAGACTTTTTTGCTGATCTATTAGATGCCTCAAAAGATAAATTAGCAGGTTTAGCTGATAGAGCATCAGATGTGGCCGACAAGGTGAAAGATAAAATATCAGAAGTAAAAGCTTAATATTAAAATGCCGGATATTCCGGCATTTTTTTTTGTATTTCTAACCACACCTTAATGAAGATTGCCTTTCATGGTGCTGCCCGTACGGTTACAGGTAGTAAACACCTCATTACATTAGATAATAATACCCAAATACTATTAGATTGTGGCCTGTTCCAGGGAATGGGGCATGTAACTGAAAAGCTAAATGACTTTTTTGGTTTCGATGTTAAATCAGTTACTTATGTAATTCTATCTCATGCACATATAGACCATTGTGGTTTATTACCTAAACTGGTAGCAGATGGCTTTAATGGAAAGATTTTCTGTACGGCTGCTACAATGGATTTAGGACGAATTTTAATGATGGATTCTGCTAAGATTCAAATGCAGGATGCTGAATTTTCTAATCGCCATCGCCGGGAAGGGGAAGAAATGGAAGAAGCACTTTATACGGATGAAGATGTTGCAAAAACATTAAGCCTGATGAAGATTGTAGACTACGAAGAGGATTTTGAAATTGATGAAAACATTCACCTCCGATTAACTGATGCTGGTCATATATTAGGGAGCGCAGCCGTTCATTTAACCATTAAAGAAAATGGCAAATCTACACGTATAACCTTTTCTGGTGATGTGGGCCGTTATGGTGATTTGTTGTTAAAAAGCCCACAGCATTTTGACCAGGCAGACTATATTTTAATGGAATCTACCTATGGCGATTCTTTACACAAAGACCTCGATCCAATTGAAAATATGCTGCTGGAAATTATCCAGAATACCTGCAAGGTTAAAAAAGGAAAAGTCATTATTCCGGCTTTCGCCGTAGGAAGAACGCAGGAACTGCTTTATGCGCTAAATGGTTTAGAATTAAAAGGCAAGTTACCAGATGTTCCTTATTATGTGGATAGTCCACTATCTTCAAAAGCAACTGAAATTTTAAGGAATCATCCAGAAGTTTATAATAATGGTGTAAAGGAGATTTTAAAAGTAGATCATGATATTTTTGGTTTTAAAGGATTGCGGTTTATTGAAAGTGTTGAGGAATCTAAAGCCTTAAATGAAGACCCAAGACCTTGCGTGATTATTTCTGCTTCGGGTATGGCCGATGCCGGACGTGTAAAGCATCATATCAAAAACAATATAGGAAACCAAAAAAACACCATTTTGATGGTAGGCTACTGTGAACCCAATTCACTGGGCGGGCAATTAATTGCAGGTAAAAAAGTAGTGGGAATTTTTAAGGATGAGTATGATGTGAAAGCTGAAATTCAATCCATCAAATCGATGAGTGCGCACGGTGATTATGAAGATTTATTAAAATTTCTTTCCTGTCAGGATCCTGCACAGGTAAAACAATTGTTTCTGGTTCATGGAGAATATGAAGTGCAACAGAACTTTGCGATGCGGTTAAAAGATCATGGATTTAAACATATAGCCATTCCGGAGTATCACCAGGAATTTGATTTATAGGCTGACTTTTCAAGTTCTACCAAAATGAGAAGGGATTATTAGATACATTTTTCTAAATTATTTATTAATTCAGGCAAGTATATATAGTCAAATATACTTGCCTAAATAATTTTATTGATACAAATTAATTACGAAAATATCTTTTTATATATTTCACTATAAAATATATTACAACTACGAAAATAATTGTAATGGCTATCTTAAGCGCTAAGATCTGCCATATAAAATGCGTTGTTTCCAAGTCTTTCATAAATATTTTTAATATATTATTTTTGAGTAGCTGCCTATTAATCTTTGTTTTCAGCTATATGTCCGCTATAACTAAAAATAAATAGATGATTATTTCTATTTAAAATTAAAAAAAAACACGAATAGCGTATATTTTTCGTGTATAATGTAGTTTCAAAAACTACATTGGTACAACATTTAGTTTTTATTCTGTGATGTTAATTAATTTAATGTCTAAATCTATGACCACATTCTGAGAGACGTGAATCAAAATCAGTATTTATAATTTGATTTCCTCTCTCCTTACCTCTCGCGTTTCTTCCTATCTTTGTATCATGGATGTTTTTGGTCAGGCACTTACTGATATTTATAAAACCGGCGAAGCCGATACACTTTGGTTACACAATTCTTATGGCGAACCGGAAGAAATGCCACTCGAATTTTTCTTTCGTGATGATGAAGAAATGCCGGTTTTAGAGTTACAGGCACTGCATATGTGTACTGGAAAAGTTTTAGATATTGGTGCAGGGGTAGGGAGTCATGCTTTACTCTTACAGGCTTTTAATATTGATGTAACCGCTATTGATGTATCAGCAGCTGCGGTTGATATTATGAAAGATCGTGGCGTAGAAAAAGCCATGCTTCAGGATGTCTTCACTTACCACGAAAAATTTGATACCATCTTAATGTTAATGAATGGCATTGGCTTAACCGGAACACTTTCTGGCTTTAAAGATTTCCTGATGAAAATAAAAGACCTGCTCAATCCGGGCGGACAAGTGATTTTCGATTCATCTGATATTTCGTATTTATATGAAGGTTTGGCTAAGCCGCTTGATCATTATTTTGGTGAGGTTTCCTATCAATATGAATATCAAGGCAAAAAAGGCGGTTGGTTTAATTGGGTTTATATCGATGAAGAAACGATCAAAGCCATTGCAAAGGAAACCGGCTGGAATTGTGAAATGATTTTTGATGATGGTGAAGACCAGTACCTGGTGAAATTAACATTAGCATAAATTCGTCAAGGCGAGGCACGAAGCAATCTTAATCGCAAATGAGATTACTTTGTACCTGATAATAAAGATCTGACAAATTTAAAAACTAAACATGGTTTGCCTGCCACCAACTTTCTGCCCAAAGTTCTGGATATTATAAGTTAGGGTTAACATACCGTATCTGCCTAAATTATTGGTTTGATAATCCACTACACTGTTTCCTGTAATTTCAATAGACCGACGCACATTGCTCTGCAATATGTCATTCACTGCAAGTTTCAGCTGAAGCTTATCATTCTTCATAAAAAGATAGGTGATGGCTGCATTCCAAAGTTTGATGTTGTTGTTATAGCCTGCAATTTGTTGCGTATTTGCAGTCAGGGCAAAATTGGTTTCAAGAACAACTTTTTTAGGATATCTGATAATGAGTTCAGAAGTACTGTTTTGTGTGTTGTAGCTTAAGTTAGTGTAGAAATTATCCTGGTAACGACTGCGGTTTAAATTAATAGAATACGATTGGTTGATTTCTACCAAATCATTCAGATTAAGGCGAATGCTTCCATTTGGCCCTACATAAAATACATTAGCATTACTTCTGATATTATTTACAATAACTGGCATGTGATTAAAATTAGCCCAGAAACCTAAGCCTAGCTTTAAGCTTGTTTTATTGAATTTGAAATCTTTGGCGCCATTGGCCCCTCCATTAAAACTATATATCCCACTTGCATTAATCGGGGTTACCGTTTGTATACCATTGCTGATGTTTACGGTGTTTACAATTCCGTTTTTAGTAAAGTTTCCATAACCGTATACATTATAATTGATTAGGTGTTGTGGATCGTATTTGTATATATTTAAACTTAAATTTTGTGTTCGGGCAGGTAATAAATTTGGATTACCATTGCGGATATACAAGGCATTTGTATTATCTGCTACGGGCTGTAAATAGCTTACATTAGGTTCTGTAAACTGTGCCGAATAATTGATGCGGAATATTTTATACTTTAATTGAAATGTTGGCCAAATGAAATGATAGCGTTGGTTAAGGTTGTTTGAATTGCTAAAACGGTTGTTAAGGGAAATATAATTGTGTACCACTCCAGGCTGCAAATTAAAATCTTTGGTGATTTTATAATTCAAGCTCACATTTGTGTTTGTTTTAAAGCCTGTTTGTTCAACCATTTGGCTTAGATTCGGAATAACAATATCATATAACTGATTGGCCTGGTTTTTATAAAAAGTGTTAAGCGCATTCTCATTATTGATGATATTGCCGCTTAAATCAATCTTGAAGCTAAGTTTTTTATTAATGGGTTCGCTATAATTCGTATAGATATACGTTCTGAAATTTTCGATTTGATTGTTTCTCAATTGATCTATTTCAGTTGTAGAAGGCGTTAAAAAGATGATATTCCTACTTTGATTATAGTTTAAATTAGGGTTGGGTTTGGTGGATATATCAAATCCGATATTAAATGATCTTCCAGCTTTCTTAAAATCTTTACTTAGATCGGCTACCAGCTGATATTTATTGTTAGATGAATTGATGTTATTTAAGTTTTGAAGGGTATTGAGCAATTGTCCCGCAGCATTGGTATTGGTTGAATAATTTCTGCTTACGGAATTATTGGAGTTCAATACCAGAAAAGGCTCAATGGTTAACTGGGTTAGTGAGTCTATCTGCCAATCAATTTTCCCGGCAATATTATGTTTTAATGTTAGTGAACTGGTATTTTCATTTGCATTGGTTACTAACCTATCCTCTCCCAGGGTTTGGTTGGTATTGGTTAGTCTCTCCAGTAAATTATCATTTCTGCCGAAGAAATACTGTGTGTTTATCTTTATTCCTTTTTTAGTTAATGTATTAAAGTTGAAACCTCCTCCTGATGAGGTTTGAATTCCGCTGTAACTTCCGCCAAAGCTAATTCCGTTAAATTCAAAATATCCACCAGAGCTCATCATCATAGAATTTACACCGCTTCTGTTGAAACCGCCAATTCTTTGCACATCATTTGGATTAAAACCAGGTTGATTGATATTATTTCCGTAGGCCAATACACTTACCTGTGTAGTATCTCTGAAAAAGTTGATCAGGCCACCAGCTTGATACAGGTTTTTAGTGCCTCCACCCGCATATAATTTTCCAAAGGCACCTTTTTTAACAGCTTTTTTAAGTTTCAGGTTGATGACCTGAGGAATTTCAGCAGCCGTTAAATCAGGATTACGTCTTTTTGCCTGTTTATCATCAACTACCTGAACTTTGTCTATAATATTAGCAGGCAAATTCTTGGTTGCTATTTGCTGGTCTCCACCAAAAAATTCCTTTCCATCTACCAGAATTTTACTAACTGTTTTACCATTCACCATGATGGAACCATTAGCAGCGATTTGTATACCCGGCAATTTTTTTAATAGATCTTCCACCACAGCTGATGGAAGTGTTTTAAATGATTCTGCATTAAATTCAATAGTATCCTTCCGTACAATAACAGGAGGTCTTTCTGCTGTAATTATCACTTCATTGAGATCGTTAGATTTTGTGGAGAGATAAAGTGTGCCTAAATTTAAAAAGGGTTTATCTGCATTAAGTTCTACATCCTTTCTGTAAGTTCTATATTGCCAGGCTGTTATAACCATACGGTATTTTATACCGGTTGCCAGACCATTGATTTTAAAAACGCCGCGATCATCAGAAAGTTTATAAGTTGTTAAAATGCTGTCTCCTGCTTTATAAACGGAGATAGTAGCATAATTTAATGTGTTTTTATGATTGGCACTATCTATTAAAATGCCAGTTATGCTTCCGTTTTTCTGTGCAAAAAGATTAAGAAGTGTAAAACATAAAATTGCAGAAAGTAAAAATTTCTTCATATTAATAGCTGATTAGAAGTCTGAAGTTATAAATGGTGCTGTTGCCGTTTTAAAAAATGTGATGAATGTCTTATAAAATGTGATGGACATATCATGTCAGCATTTTTGCGTTCAAAGATTGAATTGAACGCAAACAACAAAACAACTATAATTTTAGTTAAACTTAGGATTATTCCTGAATAGATTTTAAATGATGCAAGAAAGTTACAGATGCGTTCTGATTCTCAGTTTAGAGAAAATCTTTAAACGTGACTTGTTTTAACGGATGGATAGGGATATGAAGCTGGACATACACATTTTTTATTCCATGATCTTTTGATTGAACCCAACAATTAACTTAAATAAATCACGGTACTCAGTTAGTGGTAAGGTTTTAGCTTTGTCGAAGATATCATGATAAGCTGCAGGACCTCCCTGTGTGTAGATGAAGAAAGCTGGAACACCTTTTTCAGTAAAAAAATAATGATCACTGTTGGCTGCTTTCCCTCTGGAATTAATCTTACTGATTAATTTTTGTTCCTGATTAACTTTATTTAACAAGGAAAATTCTTTTGGGTAAACACTTGCATTTACAACAGTCATTCCGCTTTCACCCGTTCCTACTAAATCCAGGTTAATCAGAAACTTAATTTTACTTAAAGGGATCAGTGGGTTTTCAACGAAGTATCGCGAACCGAGCAGACCGGCCTCTTCACCTGCAAAACAGATAAACCCAATAGAGTAGGGCTGAGGATGCGTTTTATAATATTTTGCCAAACTTAATAAAGTAGCCACACCTGCGGCATTATCATTGGCTCCGGGAAAATAGGTATCAGCACCCATTCCACCAAGGTGATCATAATGTGCAGTAATCAGCAAAATTGAATCTGGTTGTTTAGTTCCCTTAATCCAACCGCAAATATTAGATGCCTTAAAGTTCTCTACAAATTTGTTTTCTATGTCAATGTTAATTTCACGAGGTATTTCCCTGAAGTTTTTACGATTGATCTCAATGGTAGTTTCAGGAGCAATTGCTGTAGCAACAGACCATGTTAATTTATCTTTTAATTGAACATGTAGGTTTGGGTTTGCTACGAAATTTAAACTGTCAATTTTTAGCAAACTTCTTTTTTGTTTGATGCCAGTACTTTCATTGTTAACAATAAAGTCTTCACCTGGACTAAGCTTTTTACCGTTAATGGCTACAAACATTTTACCAGGAAAAGTATTTACCGGATAAGCAAATTCTTGCTTAAAGTCTGTTTCCATAGGTAACAAGCCTATTTTTTTATATTCTGCTGATAAGAAATCTGCAGCTTTCTTCATTCCATCTTTAGTATAGCCACGCCCCCAAAAGGAAGCAGATGCTAAGGTGTTAACCATTTTGCGTACGTAAAGAGAATCCTGTGCGAAGCAGGTGATGTTGGAAAGAATTAATAACAGCGTGAAGATCTTTTTCATAAAAAAACATGACAGGTAAAGCTAAGCGGAAATTCTTATTAAATGATAAAATCGGTAAATATCCTTTTAAATACTAAACAGAATCCATGCAAAAAGCCATTCAATTTTCAAATCAAATGGCTTTTATAAATAGGTTTTGGTAAATGCTACTTGGCTAAATAGGGTTGTAATGCCGCTTTAATTTTTTCTTTATTTTGAACTGAAGTCCATTTATCTGTAATCGATTGATCACCTAATGCAAATAGTGCTTCATATAATAATTTATCATTTACCTTGGTTTTAACTTTGAAATCCGTTGGTGAGGCCTTGGTTAAATCCGTCCACACTTCGCGAACATCTGCCCAATATGTTTTTTGGGTATCCCACCATTTTTGGGCATATTCAAATTTCTTAGGGTCGATTTTAGTAAATTCTTCATATCCTTTTTCTACAGCCAGTAACTGATCGCCTTTTGGTGTACGTAAAACTTTTTTATTGTCTTGCTCAAACATCCAGCCCTCTTTTGTAATATAAATTCTGCTGCCACGGTTTAAAACATTATAGTCATTCCGAACGGTAGATTCTCTTCTTGGAAGTGGCGAATCTGTTTCACTTTGCCAGGCATCATGACCGCCAACATGGCTCCAGGTTCCATAACCCTGGTAACGTGGGCTATCATCTACCTGGTAAACTTTCTGCGTCCATTTTCCCTTTACCTGAGCGGGCGTTAAAGTAGTTTTTTTCCAGGAATTATCCTGTGTATAAAGCATAATATCAGTATCCTCATAGGTCCAGTCTTGGCGCCAGTGTTTAATTACCGTAGAATCATTAATGGCTAACATGTGTTGAATCACAATTCGTTTAGGTTCATCAACAATGATTTCTGCCCATTCATTTCCATGGCTCCGGTAAGGCTTACTAAACTGATATTCTGGGTTTGGAGCAGTAACTTCTGCATAGTTGAAATTCACTTTGTAGAAACCTGCTAATGACTTAATGGCTTTTCTATCTTGCTCAAATTTATCCTGAGCATGGACATTAACCGTTATCAGTACGATCAATACTGTTAAGAGATTCAAAATTTTCATTTTATATTTAAGGTTTAGGTTTACTGATCCGCAACTGCGGGATTTTTCTTTTTTTTCTTTTTCCCCCACCAGATAATGAAACCTGTAATGGGTAAACTTGCAGCAATTAAACTGGCAAAAAAGGCCAGGATTTTTCCAGGTAAGCCGAGTATTGCACCAACGTGGATATCGTAATTCATTCCAATGAGTGCTTCGCCAGCATTTTTATCGCTTTGCTTTTTGCGATGCAATAATTTACCAGTATACTGATCGAACTGTAAGACATCATAATTCCAGTAGGTTTCACTACCGTGATAACCAGTGGCATAAATGGTTGCTATTCCACCTCCTGCCGGAGACATGCCGATTCGATCGAAATCTTTAAAAGTTTGTTTTGCTTTTTCAAAAGCAATGTCGAAGGGGTTTGCTATGATTTTTTGTGTAGAATCCGACTTTACATCAACCTGTACCGGAGGGGTGATGCTTCTTGATGCAACCACATATACTGTGGTTTGGAACCATTTAAAAGCCCAAACCATACCAGTAAGGGCTAGCATAAGGCAAATGATCATCACATAAAATCCCAGTACATTGTGTAAGTCGTAATTTATCCGTTTAAACTTTGCCCGCCATTTTATCTTAAAGCTCTTATCAAAATTGGATTTTTTAAGGTTTTTAGGCCACCACATCACCATTCCGGAAATCAGAAGGAATACAAAAATGAAGGTAGCCCAGCCAATAATCTGCTGACCAATAGGATGATTGATCAGAAAACTCCAATGGAGCATTTTAATTATGGCAAAGAATTCATATTTGTGATCGGCAACCATTGTTACCTTTCCGGTATAAGGATTAATCAATACCAGATCGTAATAGTCTATTGAATCAAAATACCAGAAAGCTTTCGGGTCTCCTGCTTTAAATGTGCCAAATTCCCAGGCACGATCTGCTTCTTTGTAAGTAGAAATAAACGAAATTTGTTTGCGGCCACCTAAAGCTTTCTCCGCTGTTTGTTTTAAAACACTAAGTGGAACAGTTTGCCTGTTAGCGGGCACATCAACAAAAACTTCTTTATGATGAATCCATTCGGTTATTTCTTTTTGAAAAGCAAAAATACATCCGGTAACACCCAGGTGAAAAACAACCAGTCCGGATGCGATGCCAAGCCATAAGTGTAGCCAATCGCTGATTTTTCGAATCCGCGATTTTGTTGGTTTTTTTTGAACTGGTTTGGTTGGTGCCATCAATATTTTAATAAATTAACCCATTGCAGGTTTTATGCTGCCAATGGGTTATAAATGTTGCATTGGTTTTTAATTGATTTGGGTAGTGTAAGTAACCAGGTGCCAAACTTTTTCATAATCTTTTCCATTCAGCTTTCCGGATGTTTTATCTTCCGTAAATGCTTCAAGGAAATAATTCCCTTTTGCTTCTGGCTTAAAGATGAATTTTCCGTCAGCATCAGTTTCTGTAGGGATAACTTTTCTTTCCGGATTAACCAGTGTTATTTTTTGTTTCGTAAAAGGCTTTTTATCGTAAATAAGCTGATTAGTAGATGATTCGCCAACTTTTAGTACAGATTGATCTGGCCTGATGGTTAATGCTGCATTGGCTGGAAAACCGGTATTTAATTTTGTCTTACCTATAGCAACATCAGCAAATGCATAATACATTAATTTGCCTTTTTCGTAAATATCGGCTACTTCGTGTACAACCGATAATTTATAAGTGCCATTTTGATCTGGAGTGAAGCTAGCTTTGTAAAAATGTAAATCAGGCGAAGCTGTTAACACTTTTGTTGTTCCGTTTGGTGCAATCAGCACCAATTTAAATTCCTTTAAATTACTGAACCATTTTGCGGTAGAATCAGGCTCGTTAGCCTCGTATTCTCCAAAGAAGATTTTTACTTCCTGGGGTTGACCTTTTTTTCCTGTTGATGCCGTTTCAATCCACAAGGCATGTGAAAATACATTTGATAGGTTAAAGGCTAAGAAAAAAAGCAATAGTGATAATTTCGTTTTCATCGTATTTCGGTTTTAGGTAAAAGCAAGCAGAAACTATCTGACCAATTTCTGCTTGCTGATTGATTAAAATTTATAGGCTATACTTACTCTGTAATTTCTTGGTGCTTCTGCCTGGTAGTAATAGGCGTTTAAATATTGGTAATAGGAACCACTGTATAAATATTTATCCAGAATGTTAAATACATTTCCTGTGATTTTAAATTTCGAACGTTCGTAAAACAATCCGCCATCTAACTTAAAGTAATTGGGTAATTTTTGTAAACCCACGCTCCAGGTATCAGTTGCGCGGCCAGCGAGGTAGGTAAAGCCAGCAGAAATTCCTGAGCCTTTTAGTGCGCCATCTTGTAAGGTATAAGTTAACCAACCGTTTGAAACGTGTTTGGCAAAACCCGGAACAACATCGCCCACGTTAATGCCATTAACCCCTTGTGTAACCTCAGTTACTTTAGAATCTGTGTAAGCATAGTTGGCAATTAACGTTAAACCATCTGTGATTTTACCCCTTAAGTCGAACTCAATACCCTGAGATCTTTTCTCGCCTAAAACAACACTGAAATTTGTTCCAGGTGTATTTGTAGGATCAGCAGTTAATTCATTTTGTTTAAGAATGCGATAAACCGAAAGGGTAGTATTCCATTTGCCATCAAACCAATCTTTCTTAATGCCGATTTCATTATTCGTACCGGTAATCGGTTGTACCTTACCGCCATCACGGATTAAACCACTCTGAGGCGTAAATGCTTCGTCATAAACTGCATATACTGCTGTATTTTTATCAATTGATACACTTAAGCCCACCCTAGGGGTTACTTTTTTTGCTGAATAAGCTTCGCCGCCCCATGCTGATTGATTAACATAAGTATAGCGCCCAGCCAATGTTAAACGCACTTTGTTATTAAAAAAACCAAGCTCATCCTGTGCGTAAGCACTTAAATATTTTGAATCCATTAAACCACCAGCATTGATTGCTCTTTGTGTTAAAGGTGTTGTACGATCAAATTCCGGATAACCATTTAAAGGGGAACTGTAATTTGGATTATTTAAATCAAATGGTGCTGTGGGTAAATCTAAATTATGCGATTGACCCCAATCAGCCATGTAATTCTTTTTTCCACCATCAAAACCTGCTAAAATGCGGTGGTTAATTCCTCCGGTTTTTACCTTTCCGTTAATGAATAATTGAGCCAGTTTCATGCTGCTTTCCGCATCCCAAATGGCCACATTTCTAATGACAGTACTATTGGCATTCACAGCAGATGGCCAAGAACTGTAGCCTACCTGGTTATACTTAAAATATGCTGCCTGCGCGGTTAATTTCCAGTTGTCATCAAAGTTATGCTGCAGGTTTAAAAATATACTCTGGTCTTTAATACGCGTTGGAGGTATCCCAGGCTGTGTCATGGTTAGCTCTTGAGGATGTGTTGCGTAACCATCAGGAGAAAAAATATAGTATGATCCAACCTCAGTCATCTTCGCATTTTGGAAGGTATATTCTGCCGTAATTTTGGTGCGGTTTGTAATCTGATAACTCAATACCGGAGCAATGCTGTAGCGATCATTTTGTTCGTAAGGTCTGAATGATCCTTTATTTTGAACCGCACCATTTAATCTGAATAACAGTTTTCCATCATTCGTTAGTTTGCGGTCGAAATCAATTGTAGTTCGGTATAAATCGTAACTTCCTAATGTAAAGGAAACCTCACCACGGTTAAAACCTGTAGGTTTTTTAGTCACTACATTATACATGCCACTTGGATCGCCATTTCCTAGCATAAAACCTGCCGGACCTTTAACAAATTCAATATGATCTACAAAGCTCATATCTTCAGTTAATGGCCCCCAAAATGATGACACTACATTAAAGCCATTTCTCATGGCCTGTATTTGCGAACCACGCATAGTAATGTTGGTGTACATATCACCCCAATGTTCTATCCGGGTAGCACCACTTACATTTCTGATTAAACCATCGCTCATGCTAATGATTTGCTGGTCTTTGATGACCTGATCACTTACGGTTTGTATGTTTTGAGGGGCTTCTAAAAGTGGCTCATTCAAACGTAGTGAAGCGGACGGTAAACCTATCTTGTATCTGTTATTTTTACCAGCAACGGTAACTTCTTCCAAAGCCTGATCGGTTTCTACCAAAGTAAAGTTAACCACTTTACTTTCTCCGGCAGCTATCGTTATTGATTGTTCTGATGCTTTAATCCCTACAGCAGAGGCCACAATTGTATATGTTCCTGGTTTTACACGGTGAATGGTAAAATTACCGGCATCATCTGAAGTGGTACCCTGACCTTTATCCTTCAAGCCTATAGAAATAAATGGGGCGGGGCGGCCATTTGAAGTGCTTACTTTTCCCTTAATGGTAGCAACTTGCTGTGCAAAAGTAATCAGACTGATCATCAGCATCGCTGCTGTTAGTGTTAATAATTTCATTTTTATGATGGAATTAGAATTTGTAAGTGATGTTCGCAACTAAATTTCTAGGCATTTGAGGTTCGATTGTGGTCCAGCCTTTATAATATCTCTTATCTGTAATGTTGTCCAGTTTAATCCCAAGTCTATACTTACTTTTATTATAGAAAACAGTGGTGTTTAAAACGGTAAATGCCGGAAGGGTAAAGATTCCTGTAACTGAATTATTTGTGATCACGTTATCACTATTATAGTTGCCGCCAAAACCAAGGCCGAGGCCATTTAAACTTCCGGTGATAAGGGTATAGCTGATCCAGCCGTTAATCATGTTTTTCGGTCCTGCATCAACAGGTCTTCTGCCTTCTACTGATGGTGCAGCTTTAGTTAATTTACTATCTATATGGCTATAACCAGCAACTAAATTCAAGCCTTCAATTGGGTTGGCATTCAAGCTAATTTCTACACCTTTATTTCTTTGTGTTCCATCCTGAACGCTAATGTTATAATTGGTTCCATCTCTGTTAATGGATTCAGCCCTTATAATGTTATCTACTTTGATGTCGAAATAACTGGCAGTAATATTTAGTTTGTTGCGAAATAAATCAGCCTTAACACCTCCTTCAATCTGATTGGCTTGTTGAGGCTTAAACGTGCCATTAATATCTGCCAATGGCTGAATAACAGGGGCAAGGTTTTTAAAACCGTTCATGTAATTGGCAAATAATGCCACCTGATCTTTTACGATATTATAAGTTAAGCCAAATTTAGGCGAAAGCGCTGTTTGTAAATATTTACCAGTTGATACACCTGTAGCAATATTATAAGTTCCCTTATTGTCAAATCGGTCAACCCTTAAACTTAGCATAGCTCCTAACTCATCAGTGATGTTTACCACATCGGATACATAGGCACTATATACTTTATTCAAAGTAGATGTTTTTGCCGGGCCGGAAGCTGCGGCGATTTTAGCTTCTACAGCACTACGGGTAATACTCGCATAGTTTGCAGGTGTGCCTATGCTATTTACTAAATCGAACAATATATATGGAGAATTGCTGTTATTTGTTTTTTGAGATAAATAATCCAAACCGATGATTACCCGGTTTCTGATCCCTCCGATTTTAAAATCTCCAATAAAATTTTGCTGAATATTAGCTCCATTACTGGTTGAATTCTGGATGTTAGTATATCTGGAAAGTACATCATCAGTGGCACCGAGATACATTACGTACTGGTAAAGTCCGTCAGATTTACGTGTGTTTTGAGAGAAATTTGTTTGAGCCGTCCACGCATCAGAAATTTTATAGGTTACCTGGCCGCGAACATTTGTAGTAGGTGTTTTAACAGTTAAATCATTACTGGTGTAAGACTTTCCAAAATCAAAATTTAATTCATCAGGGGTGCGGGCAATTAATGGTCTGCTTCTGTTTAGAAAAACCATTAAAGGGTTAGTGCCTTCATAGCTATAGAAATCGGCAGCTAAATTTAATTTTAATTTATCATTAACCCTGTACTCTAAAGCCGGAGAGAGGAAAGTAGACTTGTTAAAACCAGCATCTTGCCAGCTATTTTGCTTGTTGTATGCTGCATTAACCCTAAATAAGAGGTTTTTAGCTTTGTTAACAGGGCCATAAACATCCGCAGTCAACCTGTTTAATCCGAAACTTCCGGTATAATAGGAGACTGATCCACCTGTGGTATCTACAGGCTTTTTGGTAACTATATTAATTAACCCCCCAAAGCTGGTGAGTGCACCACCGTATAAAGCGCCTGAAGGTCCTTTTATCACTTCAACAGTTTCGATATTTGAGGGATCCAGATCACCATTGGTTTGCCCGGCAATACCATCAATCATAGATACTTGTGTTACAAAACCGCGTAAGTTATAATAAGCAGCACCATCGCCACTCCGGCCGGTTGAGGTCCATAGTTTATCGAGCCCTGGAGAATTTTTTAAAACAGCACTAAAATCTGTAGCAATTTGTTCTTCCATTAATTCCTTTGATATGGTTACATAAACCTGAGGGTTTTCCAGGTTCTTCAAAGGCAGCTTAGCTACGTAATTGCTGGGTTTTGTAGCGAATTTATTTCGTTTATTGCTACTAATATTTACCTCTTTAAGTTGATCGGCATTTTCTTTAAGCACAAAATTTACAGTAAGTGATTGGCCTGATGAGATTGAAATACTTTTTTCTTCTGAAATTAAACCAACCCCGGAGGTGCGAATAATATAAGTTCCAGGTTTAACCCGATCTAAAGTATAAGTTCCGTCTTCTGCGGTCGTATTGCCAATGCCTTTGCCTTTAAGTCCAACAGAAATAAAGGGTGCAGGTTTACCATCTGAGGTGGTTACTGTCCCCTTAATGGTTGATGTTTGCTGAGCGAGGGCAACTGAAGTAAAAAATAAGAGTAGAAGTGTTGAACTAAATAGTCTAAGTTTAAGCATGTTAATTTATTTGGATTAATTCTAAACAGCCGCAAAATAACGGCAGAAATATTTATAATCCAAATAATTTGTAACAATTCTAAATAACGGTTTTGCTAGCTAGGCTTGATAAGGAGTTAATAATTGACAATAAGTAATTAAATGTTATTTTCGATTAAGAATTTTAACATTTGAATTACAGGAAATCTGCCTGTTTAAATATGGGTTTTCTGATTTATATTAGACAACCGAATAGAAAACCCATATAGTGAATTAATACCTATTTGATTTGTACTACGCGCAAACCAAGAGGCCTTTCTGTATCATTTGCTGGTGAAACCAGGCCACCTGCAATAATATCGTAGTGATACCCTGCTGTGAAGGTACTGCTCTCAGACACTGCTTTGATTACACCAGAACTTGTTTCTTTTAAGTCTAATGTGAATGTTCCCGGGTCTATTGCAATAAAACCACTTGCGCTTTTATAAGCTTTTGCAGTGGTATAGCTACTGGTGCTACCTGTTTTTGCTAAATCCATAGCGGAAGCATCGGGAGATAAATTAATAAAGCGAATGTATGCTTTGTCTGTAGATGATACAGTTAAATCATCTGTTAAGGCTAACACATCTAGTGCTGAAGGTTTATTAATTAAGTAAAAGGATTGATAAGTACTGGCATTTAAACTAATCGATTTGGTCAACACACTTTCTATAGAACTCTCAGTGGTAAATTTTAAGGTATAGGCACCAGAAGTCTTGGTGGTGTAGGCCGTCGATCCTGCAAATGGCAATGCTCCAGTATTTAGCGCTGTTCCATCCAAATATACATTGTATGTACTAAGCGTAGGTGAAATATTGATTACCCTTAAATTTGATAAGGTTGAATCAACAGCTTCTGTTTTTTTGCAGGAAATAAATCCGATTGAAATGATAAGGGTTAAAAAGGAATAGTAACTCAGCTGTTTTAGGGTAAACATTTTCATAAGTTTTTAAATTTTGATTAATGAATGTAGTGTAGGGTTAAACGGCTACCGGTTGGCAAGCGCTACAACAGCACAAATATTGTGTTTTAATATTATCAGTGATTGTTAAATCATGTTAAGGAATGTTAAAGGTGTTTACTTAACCTTTCAGAAATCTTAACATTAAATACCAATAGCATTTATACTTTTGTTAAGTACTAAAGTTCTTAAAATGATTAAAGATAGCTCCAAATTAACCAGTATCAGTTTAGATGTATTGCGAGTTGCTCCATTCGGCAGGCTTACCAAAAGACAAGTTTAACAGTATATTATTTTGCGAAATTTGTAAAAAATTCAAAAACTATTGTGTAACTCAATTATTATTTAAACCTTTGCACCTCAATAGAGTTATAGCCGTTTTAATACGCAAGAAATGATTAAACAATTTTTACATAAACTTTCTGCTTTCTCCGCGCAACTGGCGTTCGGAAAGAGTTTGTTTATTAATCGTTTCCAACCCGTATTTTATTATCCCACAAGCCGGCAAAATTTTACGCCACGTATTTAGTACTCCTACTAAGCGTAATGAGGAATTGATCCTCTCTAAAAACCCAATTAACAAGAATACTTATAATTTTTCGTTAGAAAACGAATGGATATTAACGAATTTATAGTGCAGGTTGCACTTCCTGAACATCGTGTATTTGCAGAAGAAATTGTAACCGAGATGGCCGAATCTGCGAAGGCACGTGGCACCGGTATTGCAAAGCGTTCTCCAGATTATGTTGCTGGTAAAATGATCGAAGGTAAAGCGGTTATCGCTTTCCATAAAGATGGTACATGGGCTGGCTTCTGCTATATTGAAACCTGGAGCCATGGTCAGTTTGTGGCAAATTCCGGATTAATCGTTTCTCCTAAATTTCGAAAGGCAGGTTTAGCCCACGCCATTAAAGAAAAAGTTTTTGATCTGTCTAGAAGTTTATATCCCAAAGCGAAAATCTTTGGTTTAACAACTGGTTTGGCAGTAATGAAAATTAACTCTGATTTGGGTTATGAGCCTGTTACCTATTCTGAACTAACACAGGATGAAGAATTTTGGAAAGGCTGCCAAAGCTGCGTCAATTTCGATATTTTGAAAATGAAGGAACGTAAAAACTGCATGTGTACTGCCATGTTATACGATCCTGCTACTCAAAAGCATGATGCTGCAAAGAAATTCGCAGAAGAGTTACAGAAGAAACCTAGATTATACGAGCGCTTTATGCGGATAAAGCAGCATTTAGTTGTAAAGCCTAAGCCAAAATCTGGCTTAAAGGCATTAATGTTTTTATTTACCCTATTATTTCATAAATAATGAAGAAGAAAGTTGTTTTAGCCTTTAGCGGAGGTCTTGATACCTCATTTTGTTGTATTTATTTAGCACAAGATCGTGGATTAGAAGTTCATTCAGTAATTGTAAATACGGGTGGCTTTTCTGATGAAGAATTGCAGGAGATTGAGAAAAGAGCTTATGCCTTAGGTGTAGCTTCACATGCTGTGGTAGATGAAACTAAAAGTTATTATGATGATTGCATTAAATACCTGATTTTCGGCAATGTATTAAAAAATGCAACTTATCCGCTTTCTGTGAGTGCAGAACGCGTGAGTCAGGCTACGGCAATTGCCAATTATGTTAAAAAAGTAGGTGCTGATTATGTCGCTCACGGAAGTACCGGGGCTGGTAACGATCAGGTACGTTTTGATATGATTTTTAATATCCTGATTCCAGGTGTTGAAATCATCACACCCATTAGAGATTTAAAATTATCCCGCGAAGCGGAAATAGAATATTTAGCAGAACATGGTGTAGAATACAGTGCAGAAAAAGCCAGATATTCTATTAATAAAGGTTTATGGGGAACTTCAGTAGGTGGAAAGGAAACTTTAACATCTAACGAAACTTTACCAGAAAGTGCCTGGCCAACGCAGGTTTCAGAAACGGAAGCACGTAAAATCGAGTTAACTTTTGAAAAAGGTGAATTGGTTGCAATTGATGGTGAAACTTTAGCGCCGGTTAACGCTATTCAAAAATTACAAGCCATTGCTCAACCCTTTGGAATTGGTCGCGACATTCATGTTGGCGATACCATCATCGGAATTAAAGGCCGGGTGGGTTTCGAAGCTGCGGCACCAGTATTAATTATTAAAGCTCACCATACTTTAGAGAAGCACACTTTAACCAAATGGCAGTTAAGCTGGAAAGAGCAATTGTCTTCTTTCTATGGCAACTGGTTGCATGAAGGTCAATTCCACGATCCGATTATGCGGAACATCGAAGCCTTTTTAGCTGATACCCAAAAAGTAGTTAGCGGAAAAGTATTTATTGAGTTGTTGCCTTATCGTTTCCAGATTATCGGTATTGAATCGAACCACGATTTAATGAGTAATAAATTTGGTAGCTACGGCGAAATGAACAATGCCTGGAGTGGAGAAGATGTAAAAGGTTTCTCTAAAATTTTTGGCAACCAGGTTATGATTTGGCATAAAGTAAATTCTGAAGAAGCTTAAAACTGAAAAATTAAAGCGGAAAGCTACCTCCTGCTTCGTCATTGCGAGGAGGCACAATGAAGCAATCCCTATAGAGTTGTCATCCTGAGCTTGTTGAAGGAATATAAAATCTAATTTTCATATCCATCTATAATTGATTAGAACAGATAATGAGTAATAAAATTAAAGCAGGAATAATTGGCGGTGCAGGTTACACAGGTGGCGAAATGCTCCGTATCCTGATCAATCATCCCAATGTTGAAATTGCTTTTGTAAATAGTACCAGCAATGCCGGAAACTTGGTTTCTGATGTACACACTGATTTAATCGGAGATACAGATTTAAAATTTGTAAGTGATATTCCACAAGATATTGATGTATTGTTTTTATGTGTTGGCCATGGTGATGCGAAAAAGTTTTTGGCCGCTAATCCCATCAATGAAAGCATCAAAATCATCGATTTATCTCAGGATTTTAGATTAACTGCAAATGCTGATTTCGAAAATCGTAAGTTTATCTATGGCCTGCCGGAGTTAAATCACGAGAAAATAAAATCTGCCAAAAACATTGCTAATCCGGGTTGTTTTGCAACTTGTATCCAATTAGGTTTATTGCCTTTAGCTGCAAAAGGTTTAATTAAAAGTGAAGTTCACATTAATGCGACAACTGGTTCAACAGGAGCCGGACAAGGCTTAAATGCTACTTCTCACTTTAGCTGGAGAAATAATAATCTATCTATTTACAAAGCTTTTGAGCATCAACACTTGAATGAGATTGGAGAAAGTTTATTGCAGTTGCAGCCATCACTAACAGATAGTTTAAGTTTTATTCCGCAACGTGGCGCATTTACCAGAGGTATTTTAGCTTCTATGTATTTAGAAAGCGATTTAACTTTGGAAGACGCTCAAACCATTTATGAAGAATATTATAGTACCCATCCTTTCACGCATGTAAGCCGGCGAAATATCGATTTAAAACAGGTTGTCAATACCAATAAAGCGCTGGTTCATTTAGAAAAGCACGGAAATAAATTATTTATCATCAGCATTATTGATAACCTCTTAAAAGGTGCCAGCGGACAAGCGGTTCAAAATATGAACTTAATGTTTGGCTTGGAGCAAACAGCAGGTTTGAGACTAAAGGCAGCAAATTTTTAATTTAATCCTAAAATGGAAAGCCCAAAGGCTAAAGCAAAACAGCATACCGCCTGAAGAAACAACTAATATTTAATTAGACTAAAGCCCGAGGATAGCGACCAGAATGAAATTCGTAGGAAGCTTTAAGCCTTTAGCTTTAGTCTTTAAGCTCAAAAAAATGAACTTATTCGACGTTTATCCTCTTAACGATATAGAAATTACAAAAGCATCAGGCAGCAATGTTTGGGATGCTAACGAACAAAAATATTTAGATTTATATGGTGGCCATGCTGTGATTTCGATTGGTCATACCCATCCGCATTATGTTAATCGCTTAACTGAGCAGTTAAATAAAGTTGGTTTTTACTCTAATTCAGTTAAAATTCCTCTGCAGGTACAGTTGGCAGAAAAATTAGGTCAGGTTTCTGGTAAGAAAGATTACCAGTTGTTTTTGGTGAACTCAGGAGCAGAAGCCAACGAAAATGCGCTAAAATTAGCTTCATTTTACAATGGAAGGAAGAAAGTAATCGCCTTCACTGGTGCTTTCCATGGGCGTACATCATTGGCTGTTGCGGTAACCGATAATCCAAAAATTGTAGCGCCAGTTAACCAGACCGAAAACGTAATCTTTTTACCTTTTAACAATGAGGTTGCATTAGAAGAAACTTTTAAAGCGTATGGAAATGAAATTTCAGCGGTAATTATTGAAGGTATTCAAGGCGTGGGCGGAATTAAAGAAGCTTCAAAAAGTTTCTTACAAAAAATTCGTTCACTTTGCGATGAATACAATTCAGTTTACATCGCCGATTCAGTTCAGTGTGGTTATGGCCGTACAGGTTTGTTTTATTCACACGATTATTCAGGTGTTGAAGCTGATGTTTACACCATGGCCAAAGGAATGGGTAATGGCTTTCCAATAGCAGGAATTTCAATTGCACCTAAATTTAAGCCTTGGCATGGGGAATTGGGTACTACTTTTGGTGGCAATCATCTGGCCTGTGCAGCAGCCTTAGCGGTTTTAGAGGTGATGGAAAAAGATAACCTCATGAAAAATGCTGAAGAAATCGGAAATTACCTGATTACAGAATTGAAGAAATTTGAGCAAGTAGTTGAAGTGCGTGGTCGTGGTTTAATGATCGGCATTGAATTGCCAGCCGAGCTTGCTCACGTTAAAAAAGAGTTATTATTCACCCACTATATTTTCACCGGCGAAGCAAAACCAAATGTGATCCGCTTATTGCCGGCTTTAAATCTAACGAAGGCGCATGCTGATGAATTTTTGGTGGCATTTGGTAAACTTGTTAATTAGCGTAAAGCTGAAAGATTAAAGCTGAAAGCAGACTGCGATTAGCTTATATGATGATAAAAAACTAATTTTAAAGAATCCCTATTTTCAATTGGAAGGACTTTGGCCTTTCTGCTTAACGATTAAGCTTAAACGAAAATGAGAGATTATCAAAAATTGGAAGTTTGGAAAAAAGCGCATTTGATGGTACTATTTGTTTATTCAGATGTACTTCCATTATTTCCGCTGTCAGAAAAGTATGATTTGTATAGCCAGGTAAAAAGGGCTGCATATTCAGTTCCTTTAAATATTGCGGAAGGCGCCGGAAGAAATTCAGATATGGATTTCGCAAGATTTTTGGATATGGCATTAGGTTCTTGCCATGAAGCTGAATACGCTTGCCTGCTTGCAAAAGATTTGAGATACTTGAATGAAGAAAAGCATCAGGAAATAAATAATAAAACTAATGAAGTTAAAGCAATGCTAATAGGCTTGCTGAAGCGATTAAGAAAATAATTTAGTTAAAGATTTGGCAATTAGTTTTTTGCATTTGGCAAAAGCTTTTAGCCTTACGCTTTAACCTTTAAGCTCAACAAAATGAAACTTTTCACTTCCGTACACGATGTTCCAAGCATCAAACAATTTGTAGAAGATGCGCTTGAATTAAAGTCGAATCCATACGCACACCAGGATTTAGGTAAAAACAAAACCTTAGGATTGGTTTTCATGAACCCAAGTCTGCGTACCCGTTTAAGTACCCAAAAGGCTGCTTTAAATTTAGGGATGAATGTGATGGTGATGAATCTGGATAAAGAAGGTTGGGCATTAGAAACACAGGATGGGGTAGTAATGAACGGCTCAACAGTCGAGCATATTCGTGAAGCTGCAGCAGTAATGGGGCAATATTGCGATATTTTAGGCTTGCGTTCTTTTCCAAAATTGAACAACCGTGAAGAAGATTATAGTGAAGATTTCTTCAATAAATTTGTTAAATATTGTGCTGTTCCGGTAGTTAGTTTAGAAAGTGCAACACGTCATCCTTTACAGAGTTTTGCTGATATCATTACCATTCATGAGACCTGGTTGAAAAAATCTGATGGACGTAAACCAAAGGTGGTTTTAGCTTGGGCACCTCATGTAAAGGCTTTGCCACAGGCTGTTCCAAATTCTTTTGCAGAATGGATGTGTAAAGCACAGGAAGAAGGAATGATCGATTTCACTATTGCTCAGCCCGAAGGCTACGAACTTTCAGCAGATTTTACTAACGGTGCTGATATTCAGTATAATATTGAGGAGGCATTGGCCGGAGCTGATTATGTATATGTGAAAAACTGGAGCAGCTATAAGGAATATGGTAAAGTATTAAATTATCCTGAAGGCTGGATGATGGACAATGAAAAGCTAAAATTCACAAACGATGCGAAAGTGATGCATTGCTTACCTGTTCGCAGAGATTTGGAATTATCTTCAGAAATTCTTGATGGACCAAATTCATTGGTCATCCATGAGGCGGGTAATCGTTTATGGGCAGCACAAGCTGTAATTAAAGCGATGCTGGAAGAATTATAAAAGCAGAAAGGTTAAAGATAAAAGCTTTGACCTTTTTGCTTTAGACTTTAAGTTCAAAAATATGAAACAACTTACAATCATAAAAATTGGTGGAAACGTAATCGATAACTCAGCAAATCTACATCAGTTTTTGCTGGATTTTACTGCATTGCCCGGAGATAAAATACTGGTTCATGGTGGTGGTAAAATCGCAACAGAACTGGGTGAAAGTTTAGGCATTGAAGCGAAAATGGTGGATGGCCGCCGGATTACAGATATTGAAACGTTAAGAATCGTCACCATGGTTTATGCAGGGTTAATTAATAAAAATATGGTTGCCCAGTTGCAAGCCAAGGGCAGCAATGCTATTGGTTTAACCGGTGCAGACGGAAATATCATTCAGGCAAAAAAACGCCCTGTGAAAGAGATCGATTATGGTTTTGTAGGTGATTTGGATGAAAAATCTGTTTCTGCCGAAACCTTAAATAAATTATTGCAAGCCGGATTGGTTCCTGTTTTGTGTGCCATTACACATGATAGAGAAACCCAACTGTTAAATACCAATGCCGATACCATTGCATCATCAGTTGCCGTAGCCATGTCTGCTTTATATGAAACGCGTTTGGTATATTGCTTCGAGAAAAAAGGAGTGCTGAAAGATGTGAACGATGATGATTCTGTAGTACGGGAAATCAAAGTTGATGAATTTGAAGGACTTAAAGCTGATGGAACTGTGCAAGGCGGAATGATTCCGAAATTACATAATGCTTTTGAAGCGATAAAAAAAGGTGTTTCTGCCGTTTATATTGGCAAAGCAGATGAATTGGCAGAACTAGGTGATGGAACTTTTGGAACGAAGATGCTTAGATAGCATTTAGTAGAAGCTTAATCTCTACGTCATTGCGAGGCACGAAGCAATCTCTACTCAAAGTTAAAGAAGATTGCTTCGTGCCTTGCAATGACGACAATTATATTGAATGACAGAGGTTAAAAAGATTGAAACCAAGCCGGATTACATTAATCATCATGCTAAACTTGCTCTATTGAAATAAAAATCTGTGTAATTAATCCTTAGGAAAAATTAGTAATCATGACAAAGAAAATAGCCATCATTGGAAGCGGAAATATTGGTTTATCTTTAGCAAAAGGCCTGGTGAAAGCCGATTTTGCCAAAGCCATCGACATTACGCTTACCCGTAGAAATACCGACCATTTAAAACCTTTCGCAGATGCTGGATTTGTAGTGAGCAAAAATAATAAAGAAGCCGTTGCCAACGCTGATGTTGTAATCCTTGCCGTTTTGCCACAACAGTTAAATACAGTTTTAGATGAAATCAATGCATCGATAGATCCGGCTAAACACCTGGTTATTTCAGTAATTTCTGGTGTGAGCTGCGCTGCTGTCCGTGAGAAATTAGGTGAGGATGTAGAGGTGATTCGGGTAATGCCGAACACGGCAATCGCCATCGGACAATCTATGACTTGCATAGCCAGTGATAATGCCTCGGATGAAAATATTGTGGATGTGACAAAAATGTTCGAAACGGTTGGTTCTGTTGTAAAAATAAACGAAGATTTAATGACTTCCGCTACAGCACTTTGTGCATGTGGCATCGCATTCTTTTTAAGGGCAATCCGTGCAGCATCGCAGGGTGGTGTTGAAATTGGTTTCCATGCAGATGAAGCGCTAAAAATGGCTGTTCAAACGGCAAAAGGAGCAGCAGATTTACTTTTATTGCATGGTACACACCCGGAATCAGAAATAGATAAAGTAACTTCGCCGAAAGGTTGTACCATTGCCGGTTTAAACGAAATGGAGCACAATGGTTTTAGCTCATCATTAATAAAGGGGATTAAACTTTCGGCCTTAAAAGCTGGGAATTTATATACTAAAGAGAGCTAAAAGCTGAAAGAATAAAGCTAAATAAAGGTTAAAGACGTGTTTATTCTTGATACTTGATACTCATTACTTGATACTATGTTATTAGAAAATATACAAAAGGAAAGTCTGGATTTATTGCGTCAACTCATTCGTATCCAGTCATTCAGTAAAGAAGAAGATAGAACAGCTAATTTAATCGCTCAGTTTTTGGAGGAGCGGGGTGTTAAAACACAACGTAAAATGAATAATGTTTGGGCATATAACAAGCATTTTGACGCAAATAAACCGACACTGTTATTAAATTCCCATCATGATACGGTAAAGCCAAATTCAGGTTACACCCGTGATCCATATGATGCAGCCATTGAAGGAGATAAATTATTCGGCCTCGGCAGTAATGATGCAGGTGGTTGTTTGGTTTCCTTAATTGGTACATTTTTATATTATTACGAACAAGAAAATTTAAAATATAACATCTGTTTGGCCGCAACGGCGGAAGAAGAAATCTCTGGGAATAATGGTTTAGAATTGGTTCTTCCCGATTTAGGCGAATTGGAATTCGGAATCGTAGGTGAACCAACAGAAATGAATTTAGCCATTGCAGAACGGGGATTATTAGTGATCGATTGTGTATCTCATGGCAAGGCTGGTCATGCCGCCAGGGAAGAGGGCGAAAATGCCATTTACAAAGCGTTGAAAGATATTGAATGGTTCAGGAATTATCAGTTCCCGAAAGTCTCAGAGGTTTTCGGTCCGCTGAAAATGACGGTTACCATTATCAACGCAGGTTCACAGCATAATGTGGTTCCGGCAAATTGTACTTTTACTGTAGATGTTCGGGTGACTGATGCATATACAAACGAAGAAGTTCTGGAAATCATCCGAGCCAATGTTGATTGTGATGTTACACCACGATCCATTCGGTTAAAACCATCATCCATTGATAAAGATCATCCGGTAGTTCAGGCTGGTATCTCACTTGGAAAAACGACTTATGGCTCTCCAACTACTTCAGATCAGGCATTGTTGGATATTCCATCGGTAAAATGCGGACCAGGTTTTTCTGGCCGCTCGCACATGGCTGATGAGTTCTTATATGTATGCGAGGTTGCAGAAGGTGTGGAAGGATATGTGAATATGCTGAAACCGGTTATTCAGTAAATCCGTCATTGCGAGGTACGAAGCAATCTTAAAGCTAAGGAATTCGTAAAGTAATTTATTAATTTAATATACAAAGAGGATTGCTTCGTGCCTCGCAATGACGAAGTTTGATTATGAAGATTTGGCAAAAAAATATAGATGTAAATAAATTTGTAGAAACCTTTACGGTTGGAAAAGACCGCGAACTGGATTTACAAATGGCAAAATTTGATGTATTGGGTTCTCTAGCCCATACGCAAATGTTGGAAACCATTAACCTCCTCACAGCTGATGAGCTAAAAACCGTTCAGCAGGAATTGAAAAATATTTACGCTGATATTGAGGCTGGAAATTTTACTATTGAAGATACTGTAGAGGATGTTCATTCGCAGGTAGAATGGTTGCTTACGCAACGCATTGGTGAGGCAGGAAAAAAAATCCATAGCGGACGTTCACGTAATGATCAGGTTTTGGTTGATTTAAAACTCTTTTTCAGGGCTTGTATTGAAGATATGGTCAATCAGACATCAACCTTGTTTAATCAATTAATTGAATTAAGTAATACACACAAAGATAAATTGATGCCTGGCTATACGCATCTGCAGATTGCCATGCCATCATCATTCGGACTATGGTTTGGTGCCTATGCAGAAAGCCTTGCCGATGATCTTGAACTAATGCTCGCTGCATGGAAAATTACCAATAAAAATCCTTTAGGCTCAGCGGCTGGTTATGGTTCTTCCTTTCCATTAAACAGAACTTTAACCACTGAATTATTGGGCTTTGAAAGTTTAAACTATAATGTGGTTTATGCGCAGATGGGACGTGGAAAAACGGAAAGAATTTTAGCCCAGGCGATGAGTTCCATTGCAGCTACTTTAGCCAAAATGGCAATGGATGTTTGTTTGTTCATCAACCAGAATTTTAGTTTCATTAGTTTTCCGGCAGAACTGACTACAGGTTCAAGTATTATGCCGCATAAGAAAAACCCCGATGTTTTTGAGTTGATTCGTTCACGTTGTAATAAAATTCAGGCTTTGCCTAATGAAATTGCCATGATGATCACCAACTTGCCCTCAGGTTATCACCGTGATTTACAATTGCTAAAGGAAAATCTTTTCCCCGCAATTACTTCCTTGAATGAATGTTTGGAGATCGCTACGTTTATGCTTCAAAATATTACCATCAAGGATGATATTTTAAATGATAAAAAATACAATTACTTATTTAGTGTAGAGGTGGTTAATGAGCTTGCGCTACAAGGCGTACCATTCAGAGAAGCATACAAAATTGTAGGTGAACAGATTGAAAATGGTACCTTTGCACCATCGAGCCAAATACACCATACACATGAAGGAAGCATCGGTAACCTTTGTAATGAGCAGATTACGGCAGGAATGCAGGATGTGCTATCGCAATTTGGCTTCGGAAAAGTGAATAAAGCAATAGAAGATTTAATAGCATAATATGAAAGTTTCAGTATTAGCCAGTGCATTAATTGGCTCAGAAATTATAAAAATTGGGAATGAAGTTAATGAAATGAAACGCAAAGGCGCTTCAATCGCTAACCTAACCATCGGCGATTTTGACGCGAATATCTACCCAATTCCAACCGAATTGAAAGCTGGAATCGTAGATGCGTATCATGCTAATCAAACCAATTATCCACCTGCAGATGGGGTTTTATCCTTAAGAGAAACAGTTTCTGAATTATTAAAAGATAGGTTCGGATTGGAATATAATACCAACAGTATTTTAGTTTCCGGTGGCTCTCGTCCGTTAATTTATGCTACTTATTTAGCCTTAATTGATCCGGGAGATACAGTTGTTTTCCCTGCACCATCATGGAATAACAATCATTATTGCCACTTAACTTCTGCAAAAGCTGTTGCTGTAGAAACCGATGCAGCGCACAACTTCATGCCAACTGCAGCACAATTAAAACCACACTTAAAAGGTGCAACTTTATTAGCACTTTGTTCTCCCTTAAATCCAACAGGAACCATGTTTGATGGTGATTCTTTGGCTGAAATCTGTGATGTTGTTTTAGAAGAAAATGCAAGTCGTGGAACTGACGAAAAGCCATTGTATTTAATGTACGATCAGATTTATTCGCTTTTAACTTTTGGAAAAGAACATGTAAATCCAGTTTCATTGCGTCCGGCTATGCGTGAGTTTACGGTATTTGTAGATGGAAGTTCTAAGTGTTTAGCTGCAACTGGTGTACGTGTAGGTTGGGGTTTTGGTCCGGAAGATATTATCAATAGGATGAAGGCTTTGGTTGGCCATATGGGTGCTTGGGCACCAAAAGCCGAACAGGTTGCGATGTCAAACTACTTTAACGATAAAGTTCAGGTTGACAGTTTCTTAACTAGCTTTAAAGCGCAGATTCAAGATAGTTTGAATGCGCTTTACAACGGGTTTAACGAATTAAAGAATCAAGGTTTTAATGTGGAAGCTGTTGAGCCAATGGGTGCCATCTACTTAACTATTAAAATCGATTACATAGGAAAAACCACTGAAGATGGTCAGCTTTTAAAAGATAGCGCTGATGTGAATTTTTATCTGATCAAAGAAGCAGGTGCTGCTTTGGTTCCTTTTTCTGCTTTCGGAAATGCAGATAGCATGCCTTGGTTCAGGGCCTCTGTTGGTGCCTGTACCTTGCAGGATATCAAAGATATGTTGCCAAGAATTAAAACAGCATTAAGCAAGCTAAAATAGATAAAATTTGAACACCCATTCAAACAATTGGGGAAGATGGGTGTTCAAATAAAAATCTCATTTTACGCTTTTATGGAACCCAAATATACACCTCAAGGTTACGCTTCGCCAGCAGCTATCCTCATCACGCTCGCCATTGGTATTTTAGCATCTTTAATTCTACCCCTTTTTTACATTATTCTCGGCCGGCTGATTCCCAACATTTGGTTCATCGCTATTATTGCCTTTCTTTTAGGGCTTGGATTAGGTTTTAGCATTGATATTGGTGTCAGAATTGGAAAACTCAGGAATAAAAAGATCGTTACAGCTATTGCCATCTTTTGTGGATTATTTGCCTTTTATACCCAGTGGGTACTCTTTGATGCGTTAGCTTACAGCAACAAAGGTTTTACTTTTAACCTGAATGGTGCAGATTTAAAGGTTTTGACTAATGACTTCTTTTTCCTCTTCACGCACCCTAACATTTTGATTCAGGAAATTATTAATCTGAATGAAATAGGAACTTTTCGTATTGAAAGTACAGATACCATTAGGGGAATATTATTATGGATTATTTGGGCAGGAGAGTTTATCGTTATTCTTGGAGGGGCCATTTTTGCCGTTCTAAATGGCCAGGTTAGCATGCCATACTCAGAAATAAATGACCAATGGATGAAAAGGCGTAAAATGCATAATCGCATTCCGGTAGTTGTAAATAAGGAAGAAATTTTAAGTGAAGTTGGTAAGAGAAATTTTACTGTTTTGAATGATCATCCTTCCTTACATACCGAAACTAATTATGCCGAAGTAATTATTTTTGAATCAACCGGAGATCCAACAAAATACATGAGTATAGTTAATATGACCAACCTAACTGGCAAAGCAAAAGATAAAAAGGCAAAAAATATAATTACCTATTATCCGCTTCAGGATGCGAATGTTTAAAAATTCAAGCATAAATAAGCAGGTTTTAAAGAATATGGAAACAAGAGTAAAGGGATATCAAGTGATTGAATGAGAAAATATTTACAACTGGGATTTTATATTCACTAATTCAATCACTCTCTCATTCAAGATTAATTTTTAAACTCGCTTGTTTTATGGAAATCGATATCAGGATAATCCTGTTTGGTTAAATTAATCATGTATTCGCTATCGGCCAGATAAACCGGGTTTGCCTCTTTATCGAAACCAATGTGCTGTTGTTTCCGTTTTACAAATTCATCCAGTTTCTTTTTGTCGGTAGAAGTTACCCAGCTTGAACGGGTGTAACTCAAGGTACGAAAACGACATTTTGCGCCATATTCGTGCTCTAACCTAAAGTTAATTACCTCGAACTGAAGTTCACCAACTGCACCAATTACTTTCCGGTTTCCAGGTTGCATTACAAATAACTGGGCAACACCTTCATCGGTCAACTGCTCAATCCCTTTTTCCAATTGTTTGGTGCGCATTGGGTCCATGTTTTCGACTTCCTTAAAAATAGAAGGAGAGAAACTCGGAATCCCTTTAAACTGCAGTTTTTCACCTTCGGTTAAGGTATCACCAATTTTAAAATTACCACTATCATATAAACCCACCACATCACCTGGCCAGGCCTCTTCTACAATACTTTTTTCATTCGCCATGAAATCCATCGGGTTGGAGAACTTTAGTTTCTTATCCTGACGGGTATGGTAATAGAATTTATTTCGCTCAAACTTGCCAGAACAAATCCTTAAAAAAGCAATTCTGTCGCGGTGTTTAGGATCCAGGTTGGCATGAATTTTAAATACAAATCCACTGAAATTTTTCTCTTCCACCAATACGTCACGTTCTTCAGCCTCACGTAGTCTCGGACTTGGCGCAATATCTATAAAGGTATCCAGTAACTCCTTGATTCCGAAGTTATTAATAGCGCTTCCAAAAAATACAGGTGCAACTAAACCTTCGGTATATAAATCCTTATCAATTTTGCCATAGATTCCATCAACCAATTCTACATCATCTTTCAGGTTATTAATTTCGTTTTCCTTTAGATAATTCAATAAAGATGGATCATTCAAATCATTGGCCGCTACCACTGAGTCAGTTACCTTGGTTTTATCAGAATTGAATAAATTTAAGTGTTTGTTGTAAATACTATAAACACCTTTAAAAGTATGGCCCTGGCCGATAGGCCAGGAAAGTGGGCAAAGACTAATATTTAATTTTTCCTCAATTTCATCCAATAAATCGTAAGCCTCTTTACCTTCACGATCCATTTTGTTAATAAAGATGATCACTGGTGTATTCCGCATTCGGCAAACCGACATTAGCTTTTCGGTCTGCTCTTCTACACCTTTCACACAGTCTACTACTAAGATTACACTATCTACAGCCGATAAAGTTCTATAAGTATCTTCGGCAAAATCTTTGTGACCAGGCGTATCTAAAATGTTGATGCGCTTGCCACTATATTCAAAACCCATCACCGAAGTTGCAACCGAGATTCCACGTTGCTTTTCAATTTCCATAAAATCGGAAGTGTTGCTTTGGTTTGCCTTATTCCTTTTTACCGCACCAGCAGTGTTAATGGCACCACCAAAAAGCAGAAACTTTTCTGTCAATGTGGTTTTGCCCGCATCGGGATGACTAATAATGGCAAAGGTTTTACGTTTTTCTATTTCAGGGTTAAGCATAATAAAATTTTGGGTGTAAAGAGTGATGAAACCTTGTTAAAGGAATTTAACAGCGATAAGAAGTTGATAATGTTGTTTCATCAGGTGGCAAAGATAAGAAAAAGATGAGTGATTTGGTTAACTGTTTAATTGAAAACAGATTGCAGTTTTTTAAAATTGAAAAGCAAGTTTATTCAAATTAGTTTCCGCTGGTATTAACTTAAAATTATCGCTAAAATTTAAAATTTCTAAGTAATCATTGTTTAGTTTTGTGCTAAAATGTTTAGCTTTATTCATCCCTCCGATTATTGCTGACAAAAATTTTACTGCCGATGTCCATTTTAGAAGAAACTTCTATGCCTGCAGAAATTGCGGCTAAATTCGTGAATTATACCTCAAAACATGTTTTCTTAACCGGAAAAGCAGGTACTGGTAAAACCACTTTTTTACGTAAGCTAATTAAACTTACCCACAAAAAAGCCTTAATTGTTGCACCAACAGGTATAGCCGCTATCAATGCATCGGGCGTAACCATTCATTCGCTTTTTCAACTTCCTTTTGGTGCTTACTTACCAGATGCGGCAGGAGCCTTGATTAATGAAAATATTAATTTCAACTTCAATACATCCAAAACGTTGGTTAAGCACATGAATATGCAGGGGAATAAACGCCGCATGTTGCAAGAATTGGAATTATTGGTAATTGATGAAGTAAGTATGTTGCGTGCAGATATGCTTGATGCCATCGATTTCGCTTTGCGCTATGTGCGTCGGAACAGAAATCTTCCATTTGGTGGGGTACAATTGCTATTTATAGGAGATTTACACCAGTTGCCTCCTGTTGTTAAAAATGACGAGTGGCGCATTATGGCCAAATTTTATAAAAGCATTTATTTTTTCGATGCGCTGGCCTTACAGAATAATCCGCCGGTTTATATCGAACTAGATAAGATTTACCGTCAGGATGATGCCGTTTTTATAGATTTATTGAACAACCTGCGGAATAATAAAATCACACCAGAAGATACCGCTTTATTAAGGCAGCATTTTAAGCAGGATTTTAAACCTTCGGCAGATGATAATTACATTACCTTAACCACGCATAACAATAAGGCAGATAGCATTAATCGTGAAAGATTAACACAACTCAAAACTAAATCTTATTTCTTTGAAGCAAAGGTTCAGGGAGAATTTAATGAATATGCTTACCCAAATGATAAAAGCTTAGAGCTAAAGGTTGGTGCGCAGGTGATGTTCATTAAAAATGATATGACTGCCGAAAAGCGATATTATAATGGTAAAATAGGAGTAGTACATCACATAGAGAAGGATGTGGTTGAAATTGAACTTCCCGAAGATAAAGTGGTAATCCAGATTTCGCCATACACCTGGGAAAATGTGAAATATAAATTGGATGAAGCAACGAACGAAATTAAGGAAAATGTAGCTGGTTCGTTTATTCAATACCCTATAAAACTCGCCTGGGCCATCACCGTACATAAAAGTCAGGGTTTAACTTTTGATAAAGCGATTATTGATGTTGGCGATGCCTTTGCACCAGGTCAGGCTTACGTAGCCTTATCACGTTTACGATCTTTAAATGGTTTGGTTTTAACCTCTCATCTCCGGGAGAGTGGTTTACAGCAAGATCAGAATGTGCATTATTTTTCAAAAACCAAACAGCCATCTGAAGTGCTGAATGAACAGATTAGTGTAGAGAGTTATACTTTTATTCGAAGTTATCTCTTTGCTGCATTTGATTTGAACCTGATCCGGTATTATTTAAAAGAACATAGCCAAACTTTTGATAAGAGTGAAAATAAATCGGCCAAGCAAAAACATGAAGATTGGACAAATACAGTATATGCTGATTTTCAGAAAATTACAGCTACTGCCGATGCATTTGTGAATCAGCTTAAAAATCTTTTTTCTGAGCAAACAGAGTACACTTTATTTAATGTATCAAAAAGGGTAGAGGCGGCATTAAAGTATTTTAATCCTTTAGTTAAGGAAATTTCAGATCGTTTCCTGGCTCAAATTGAAGCTGTAAAAGAAGAAAAACAAATTAAAACCTATGTAACCGAACTGCTTGAACTGGAGATTCTGGTGTATGAACAGCTCAAGAAAATGCATAAAAGCAAAGCTTTATTACAGGCACTAATTGCAAGGAAAGAATTTAGCAAAGCAGATACAGAAGCCTTATTAAATACTTCAGAAAGGAATCTACAATTGCAGAAAGCCATTCAGTTAAAAGGTGAAACACTGAAGGTGAAATCTGCAGTGGAGAAGAAAAAGAAAGAACCAAAGATTGATACTAAATTAGTTAGTTTTGAACTGTATGAACAAGGAAAAAGCTTAGAAGAGATTGCAAAAGAACGTGGCTTTTCAGTTGGTACAATTGAAGGTCATTTAGCATATTATGTTTCCACGCAACAACTGGATGTTACAAAGCTCGTTAAGCCTAATAAAATCAGAAACATTACGGATGCGGTAGAAAGTCAGAAAACAAAATCGATGGCTACTATCCGGGAATTTCTGGGGAAAGATTATTCTTTTGGCGAGATCAAAATGGTGTTGGCATCTTTGTTTCCAACGGAGGCATAGAGAGGGGAAATTTCAACGTGTCGTCATTGCGAGGCACGAAGCAATCTTAATGCGCTTGACTAGCAGCGATTGTTTTAAGATTGCTTCGTCGTCTGAAAAAGCCTTCTCGCAATGACGATGAGAAAATACTACTTGTTAAAACTCCGTTTCTCTGTGTAAATCTTTGTGCCCTCTGTGGTAAGAAATACAAAAATACTTACCTTAGCATTCGTGAAGAAAGTTGATTTATTAGCGCAATACATGCCTGCCGAGGCCGCACCGCTAATTGCAAAGTGGATAGATTATTTTCAGTGTGAGTTTAAAATTGCTAAAACGCGTTCAACGAAATTAGGCGATTACCGTCATCCTTTTCGGGATAAGGGACATCGCATTTCTGTAAATTTCAATCTTAATCATTATGCTTTTTTGGTTACCACTGTTCATGAATTTGCGCATCTTTTAACCTGGAACGACTTTAAAAACAAAGTAAAACCTCATGGCTCAGAATGGAAAAAGAACTTTCAAAGGATGATGGTTCCGTTTTTTGAATTGAAGGTTTTTCCTGCGGATATTCATCTGGCCATCAACAATTACATGTCAAACCCTGCTGCTTCCAGTTGTTCTGATCTGAATTTATCACGTGCTTTAAAAAAGTATGATACGAATAAAACAGAAACGCTGCATTTAGAGCAACTACCCATTAATACCACCTTTAAAATTAAAGATGGCAGACGTTTTACTAAAGGCGAACGCATTAGAAAACGTTACCGGTGTATTTGTTTGGATGATAAACGTTTGTATTTATTTAATCCTTTGGCCGAGGTTTTTGTGATAGAATAAGAATAAACGCCTGAGGTCGTCATTGCGATGAGGCTTTTTTAGCCGAGGAAGCAATCTTACTACTATGGGTTATAACTATCGTTGTAAGATTGTTTCCTCGTTCCTCCTTGCAATGACGGTTTTATTAAACAAACTCAAACCTATCCCCATCAAATAATCCTTTATCGCTTAATTTTAAACGGGGGATAACGAGTAAAGCCATAAAGGAAAGGGTCATAAATGGAGCAAGAAGCGTAGAACCTAAATCTTTCGCAAACTGATCTATTAAGGTATAACTTTCAGCTACCTGATAGCCATTTTGATGACTCATCAAACCCGCAACTGGCAAAGCCAGAACTATTTCCTTTCCAGGGCCTAAGGCAGCTACTCCACCAGTTTCTTTGATCACGAGATTAACGGCTTCGCAAATGCTTTTATCATCTACACCAACTGCAATAATATTATGACTGTCATGCGCCACACTTGAAGCGATTGCGCCATTTTTTAAACCAAAGTTTTTTACAAATGAAATTGCGATTGGTGCATCCTGATAACGGTTAACCACCACCATTTTCAATACATCATTTTCTACATCACTAACTATATTTTGCTCAAAAACATGCGGTTTTGCTGAAAGCTTGTTTGTAATTAACTGGCCATCTAAAGCCTCAATTACTGCAATTTCTGTCTGATCGGTGAAAGGGAATTTAAATTCTTCAATTTTTTTGAGGCTACACTTAAAGTGATTTACGGATTCCTGGTTTGGTATATGTTTAATCCAATCACCAATCATTTTTCCATTTTCAGCAAGCAAAATCCCATCAATGTAGGTTTGTTTAACATGGAAGTTTTTTAAATCTTCAATAACAATAAAATCAGCAAAATCACCCACCTGTAGCTGGCCAACATCCAGTTTGTAATGGATAATTGGATTAATACACGCAGCCTGAAGAATGTTGAAGATATTAATTCCTTTGGCAACAGCTCTCGCACATAGGGCATTGATATGATTTTCGACCAGACTATCAGGATGTTTGTCATCGCTACAAAACATCATCATTTCAGGCCATTCCTTTAATAGATCAATCAATGCGTCAAAATTTTTAGCGGCACTTCCCTCACGGATTAGAATTTTCATCCCACGCTGTAATTTATCTAATGCTTCTTCGGCTGTAAAACATTCATGATCTGTAGATATACCAGCATCAATATATTGTTGAACAGCATCGCCACGTAAGCCAGGTGCATGCCCATCTACAGGCTTGCCCAGTTCATGTGCTGCGGCAATTTTCATTAAAACTTCTTCATCTTTATAAAGTACACCCGGAAAATTCATCATTTCACTGAGGTATTTTATTTCCGGACGCATTAAGAGCGCCTTTACATCGTCATGATTGAGCTCGGCACCTGCAGTTTCAAAAATGGTAGCAGGCACGCAACTTGGTGCACCAAAGTTAAACTTGAATGGTACCGTATTGCCATTATTTATCATGAACTCAACACCTTCTATGCCACAAACATTGGCAATTTCGTGAGGGTCGCTAATGGTGGCGACTGTCCCATGATTAACAGCTAGCCGGGCAAATTCGCTAGGAATAAGCATGCTGCTTTCAATATGTACATGGCTATCAATAAAACCTGGTGTAATAAAATGAGCATTTTCTTTCTGTTCAGAAATTTCTATAACTGATTTTATCTTTCCTTCTTCCACTGCTACTTCGCCAAAGAAAATTTTTCGCTTTGTGATGTCAACTATGTTTCCTTCAACTTTAAAATTGCTCATTGTTATGTAATTTGTTTTGCACGATCGTCGCCCTGAATTCATTTCTGATCAAAAGCAATTAAGATGCTGAAATAGATTTACTTAGTAGCTTTCCGCTTCTTTAAAGGTTAGCATGATGATACGGCAAGAAATGCTTTCTAATATTTTAATAATTTATCTATTGTTTCCGCTAACCTTGCCTTCGCTAAAAAATCGTCTTCCAATACTTTGCTCATGGGAATGGCGGTATCTAAACTGGCACAGCGCATTATAGGTGCATCTAAATCCGAAAAACAGTGTTCGCCAATCCAGGCTGAAATTTCTGCACCAAAACCATTGGTAAGCGTATCTTCATGCAAAATTAAAACTCTTCCGGTGGTTTTTACTGCACTTGCAACTGTTTCTTTATCCCAGGGTTGCAAGGTTCTTAAATCAATTAATGTCACGTCACATAAAGGATTGTTTTTGATATAATCTAAAGCCCAATGCACACCCAAACCATAGGTGATAATGGTAAATTTATTTCCACTGGCTAGTGTAACCGCCTTTCCAATTGCTGTAGTGTAATAACCATCCGGAACAGGAGCAGTTAAACTTCTATATAAATACTTATGCTCGAAATAGAGTATTGGATTTGGATCTTCAATTGCAGCCAGCAGTAATCCTTTTGCGTCTGCCGGAAATGCCGGATATACAATTTTTAAACCAGGTGTTTTGGTAAACCAGGCTTCATTACTTTGTGAGTGAAAAGGACCAGCACCCGTTCCAGCCCCTGTAGGCATACGCACCACCACATCTGCTTTTTCGCCCCATCGGTAATGGGTTTTGGCCAGGTTATTTACAATCTGATTAAAGCCAACCGTAACAAAATCTGCAAATTGCATTTCTACTACGGCTTTATAACCATTAATGGAAAGACCTAAGCCAGCACCAACAATAGCAGATTCACAGATTGGCGTATTTCTTACCCTTTCCTTACCATATTTTGTGGTAAAGCCATCTGTAATTTTAAAGGCTCCTCCATAATCTGCAATGTCTTGTCCCATTAAAACCAGATTTGGATATTTTTGCATGGCTAAATCCAGCCCTTCGCTTATCGCATCCAGATATCGCATTTCTGTTGATGACTTTCCCGGTTCCGTAACCTGTTGATTGTAGGGGAAGTACATATCAGCTTCTTCGCGACTGGCACTTGCCTCTGGTTCCGGTTCATCGAAGGCTTCTTCAATGTCTAACTCAATATCTGTTTTAAACTTAATTTTGAAATCAATAACTAAATCAGGTGTTAAAATACCCTGCTCAATTAAATAGGATTCGTAATTACTTAAAGGGTCTTTCTTTTCCCATTCATCAAATAATTCTTGCGGAACGTATTTGGTACCTGATGCCTCTTCGTGCCCACGCATTCTGAAAGTGAGGCATTCTACAAGAACCGGGCGTGGATCTTTCCTGATCTCATTTGCCAACTGATTGATGGTATGATAAACTTCAAGAATATTGTTTCCATCAATTTGAATCCCTTCTATGCCGTAACCTATTGCCTTGTCAACTAAATTTTTGCACCTGAACTGTTCTGATTTTGGTGTAGATAATCCGTAGCCGTTATTTTCAATCAGGAAAATAACTGGAAGATTCCAAACTGCTGCTACATTAACAGCTTCATGAAAATCACCTTCACTGGTTGCGCCTTCTCCGGTATAAACCAAGGTAGCTTTGGGTTGCTTACGCAAAACATCGGCCAGTGCTATACCATCAGCTAGGGCCATTTGCGGACCAAGGTGGGAGATCATTCCAATAATTTTATAATCTTGTGTGCCAAAATGAAAGGATCGATCGCGACCTTTGGTAAAGCCGGTAATTTTGCCCTGCCATTGGGCCATTAATTTTTTTAGTGGAATATCGCGTGAGGTAAAAACACCCAGGTTGCGGTGCATGGGCAAAATATATTTATCATTCTGCATGGCAAGGGTACTACCAACTGCAATGGCTTCCTGGCCAATACCCGAAAACCATTTGCCAATTCTGCCCTGGCGCAATAGTTTTAGCATTTTCTCTTCAACCAATCGGGGATAAAGCAGCCTTTTATATAAATTCAGTAAGAATTTGTTGTCTTTATCTCCTCTGTTAAATTGCATATCAGGTTATTTTGACTAATGACTCTGGACTCAAGACTCTCTACTTTTCTTCAACTCCTCCCATTGTTTTGCGAAAGATTTATCGGCAACCTTTGGCATTTCACGGTATTTACCCCAGCTTTTTTTGAAAAAAGATTTCAGCATAAAATTTTTGAACTTTCCACCAAAAAAATCCATCCATTTGCGTTTCTGCATCATTCGGTTAAACATTCCCCAGCCGATTTCTTCTACTTTGCCATTTTCATGTGTAGCAGCAGCATCCCGGCGGTTAAGCAATAACATTTTATGAATATCAATTTTAACCGGACAAACTTCAGAGCATTTTCCGCATAGGCTGGAGGCATAGCTTAAGTGCTTAAACTCTTCCATGCCTTTAAGGTGTGGTGTAATTACCGAGCCAATAGGGCCACTATAAGTCGTATTGTAGGTATGACCTCCAATATTTTTATATACCGGGCAGGCATTTAAACAAGCGCCACAACGGATGCAGTATAAGCCTTGACGCTGGTCTTTTTGCGCCAATAGATTGGTGCGGCCATTATCCAAGAGGATTACATACATCTCTTCCGGTCCGTCAGTTTCATTTGGCTGACGTGGCCCACTCAAAATGGTATTATAAACTGTTAAATTTTGTCCGGTACCATGCGAAGCCAAGAGCGGCCAGAATAAGTCCAGGTCTGCCATAGATGGGATTACTTTTTCAATACCCACAATAGCAATATGTATTTTTGGGAAAGTGGTACTTAAACGGGCATTCCCTTCATTTTCAGTCAGCGCAATACTGCCGGTATCAGCAATAAGAAAATTTCCACCACTAATACCAATGTCTGCCTTTAAATATTTATCACGAAGTAATTCTCTTGCCTTTTGAACAAGTTGTGGCGGTGTTGCGTCAATAGGCGTTCCAAATTTATCGTGAAATAATTTTGCAATATCCGTTGCACTTAAATGCATAGCTGGCGTAACAATATGGTAAGGTGCCTGCCCAAGCAATTGAACAATATATTCGCCTAAATCACTTTCTAAAGATTCAATTTGATTACTTTCCAGAAAATCATTCAAATGGATTTCTTCGGTGGTCATCGATTTTGATTTGATTACCGTTTTACCATTGTTTTTTTGAATGATGTTTAAGATTTCTCTTTGGGCTTCTGCAGCGTCGTTTGCCCAGATCACTTTACCACCACGACGTTGAAAATTCGATTCAAATTCTGGTAAGAATTTATCTAAATTTTCCATTACACGCCATTTGATCACATGTGCCTTCTTTTTGGAAGCTTCGAGATTTTCGAATTTTGATAAACCACGCTCTACTGCCGTATTGTATTTACCAATGTTATAATTGATGGTTTTACGATGCGGTAAATCGAAAGCTTTTTCATCAGATTTTTCTAAAAATTCCTCGGCAGTCTTCATCATATTTCAAAGATATGAATTTCTGTTGCTGACGAAAACTATGTGCATAAAAAAGCCCCCTGAATAATCAAGGGGCTCGTTTTATGACTTTCTTATTTCTTTGGATTACCTTTTCCATCCAAATCTACTGCAGGTCGCTTAGCGCCATTGGCTAATTCCCATGCTGTATAGTAAGTTAACTGCGCTCTTTTAGCCAATAGCGGAAAGTTAATTTTACTTACTTCGTCTCCAGGCTGGTGGTAATCTTGTTCCAACATGCCATCATAATAGAAGATAATCGGAATGCCCAGCTTAGCAAAGTTATAGTGATCTGAACGGTAATAAATCCTTTGGGTATCTTTTGGATCGTCATATTTATAATCCAGAATCATTTTAGTATAAGTTGCATTTACCTGCTCACTTAGTCTACCCAGTTCTGAACTTAACATTTTTGAACCTACTGAATAGATATAATTAGCAGAATCTGGTTTACCAAGGTATTCTTCACCAATACGGCCAATCATATCGGTATTTAAATCTGCAATTGTGTTTTCAATTGGGAACACAGGATGTTCTGAATACCAATCAGATCCCCAAAGTCCTTTTTCTTCACCAACCACAGTCATAAATAAAATACTACGTTTCGGGCCTTTACCAGCTTTTTTCGCATCTGTAAATGCTTTGGCCATAAGTAACACACCAGTAGTTCCTGAACCGTCATCATCGGCACCATTGTTAATTTTATCTGCACCTGGAGCTTCTGGTGTGATACCAATGTGATCATAGTGTCCGGTTAAAACCAAAACTTCTTTTTTCAATTTAGGATCAGAACCTTCTAAAAACCCTAAAACATTCTCACAGCGAAGTGGTGTTTCTTTTTTCATGGCGCTGGCAGAAATGGCAACATTAATGGTTTGAGAAGCGGGTTGCCTGGTATCTGCAATTTTATTTTGAACAGCTGAAACTGAAGTGCTGCCTACTTTTAGAATTTCATCTGCTGTGGCAGTAGATATTGAAATGGAAGTAAAAGGATTCATTTTCTCCATCCTTTCTACCGTTTCTTTTGATTTCATTACCATTTGACCAGAAAGATAGGCCGCTTTGCGTTCTTCAGAAAGATTATCTAAAGCAGGGTCAATTAAAATTACGGCCTTTGCTTTATTTTGGGCAAGGTAATTTATTTTTCTTGATCTTGCCATCATCATCGCACGGCGATCATTTGGATCTGTTGTTTTTGTTGGATCGCCATTTACGAAAATCATCACAATTTTTCCAGCTACATCTATTCCATTGTAATCATTATAACTATCATTGGATACGCCATAACCTGCAAAAATTAAATCATCACTGCTAAAAGTAAAGCCTTTTAGTCCTACAGCATTGCTGGCAATAACAAAGTCTTTGTATGCTACCTTAGGCTGGCCGTTAATGGTTAACATGCTTTCGCTCAATGTATAACTTACCAAATCAATTTTTTGAAAATAACTGCCATCAACAGGTCCCTTCAAACCCAAAGATTTAAAATAATCACGAATATAATCTGCAGCCATCCAGGCACCTTTTTTTCCAGTCTCGCGACCTTCATATGCATCAGATGCCAGCACTGATAGATGTTTGTAAGCATTGTCTTTGTTAATAGCCTTGCTAAACCGCATGGCATCTTTGTTTGGTATTAGTGGTTTAACTTGTGCAAAGCAACCTAAAGATAGGAAAGACGCTAAGCCAAGACTTAAAATTTTTTTGTTCATTATGGGATAGTTAGATTAGTTTTTAATTAACATGAAATTTTATCAACTCTAATTTGATGACGGCCACCTTCAAATGCAGTATTTAAAAAAGTTGTTGTAATTTCTTTTGCCATTTCTTCTGATACAAATCTCGCTGGAATGCATAAAACATTAGCATCATTATGTTTGCGAACCAATGCCGCAACTTCGTTTTCCCAACAAAGGCCAGCTCTGATTCCGCTATGTTTATTGGCTGTAATGGCTACACCATTAGCAGATCCGCAAAGCAATATGCCATAAGTAAATTCACCATTTTCTACAGCTGAAGCCACTGAGTGTGCAAAGTCTGGATAATCTACTGAGGCTGAAGAATGTGGCCCGAAATCTTTTACTTCATAATCTTTTAGGAAATTCTTTAACACTTCCTTGTATTCAAAGCCTGCATGATCTCCGCCAATAGCGATTTTTATTTTAGTCTCAGACATGTTCAAATGTATACACAATTATAAAATCTGTTCGTAATGTTTTTGTTAGTTTGCGTAGAAAGCAGCATCTGCTTTTTTCTTCTTTCTTTCGATATATGCAGATACGAAAATACTTAATTCATATAATAGGAATAAAGGTGTGGCCACAATCAGCATGGTCATGATATCTGGTGTTGGTGTTACTATGGCTGCTATAATTAGGATAATTACCGCCGCGTATCTTCTGCTCGATCTCATTAGTTTAGGCGTCATTAATCCTAATTTTGATAAGATGAAAATAATTACCGGCAGTTCGAAAATGATACCAGTTCCTAAGGTTAGTGTGGCTACAGAGGAAAGATAAGAATCTACAGTAAAGGTGTTTTTAATTTCTGCACTTACGGTATAACCTGTTAAGAAATTAACTGAAAGCGGACAAACAACGAAGTATCCGAAAAGAATACCGATAATGAATAAAACTGATGCAAAAAAGACAAAGCCACTGGCAGATTTACGTTCATTTTCATGTAGGGCGGGCTTAATGAAACGCCAGATTTCCCAAAGCAGGTAGGGGAAACCTACAATTATACCACACATCACACAAACATTTAACTGCAAGTTAAACTGACCTGCCATTTCAGTATTGATAATTTCGCCATTAATTTTGGTGATACACATATCTTTACCCAATGATGGAAAATTTTCAACCAGTTTGCACATCATTCTGTAAGTCCAGAAATCTGGTTTTTTAGGGCCGAAAATAACTTTATCTAAAATTTCTTCATTAAAGTAAAAGGCGATACCTGTAAATACACCTATGGCAATTACGGCTCTGATTAAATGCTTGCGGAGAACGTCAAGATGGTCGAAAAAAGACATTTCTGCCTCTAAGGTTGTTCCTTTTTGTCCGATTGCTTTTCGTAGGGATGTTTTTTCTGTAGTGTCGCTCATGTTGAAAACAAAAATACCATTCTAAATGAATAGAATGGTATTTACGTGTTAAATATAGAAATAGTTTAAGCTTTTATTATAAATTTTAATAGTTGACTTGAATATTAATTGTAATGACCTTTTAATGAGTATATTTTGATAATCTGTTCAACTTCTAAAACTTCATAAATAATTCTATGTTCAGAATTTATCCTTCTAGACCATTTCCCTGATAATTTATGCTTTAGTGCTTCAGGTTTTCCAATGCCTTCAAATGGCGAATTGCTTATTGCATTGAGCAGCTGATGAATTTTATTTTGTATACTAATGTTTCCTGATTTTCTCCACAAGGCTAAATCTTCGTTAGCAGTGGGAAGAAAAACTATTTCCATAGATTATCCAGATCAATTTTAGTGTATTTTCCTTCTGCGAAATCTCTATCACCCTGTAAAATTTTTTCCACAAACTCAGGATTGTATGGTTTCTCTTTCTTTTCGAAAGAAATTTTCATTGCCTTTAAAACTTGTTTTACAGCATTCAGTTGAGCCTTATTTTCGGGATGTACAATTAATGTTTCCATAATCAAATTTAATGAAAAAAATCTAAAATTTAAATAAGCAAAAATCCCATTTTGTTTTACCAAAAAGGGATTAATAATTTATCTATTAGTATGTTTTTATTCTGAAAATTCAAATGTTTCCATAAACTTAGTAGTGAAATTTCCTGCTCTGAAATTAGGATCTTTCATCAGTTGTAAATGGAAAGGAATGGTGGTTTTGATGCCTTCAATCACAAATTCGCCTAAAGCACGTTCCATGGTACAAATAGCTTCTTCGCGGGTTTGCGCCACACAAATCAATTTTGCAATCATTGAGTCGTAATTTGATGGTATGGAATAACCAGCATAGACGTGGGTATCTACCCGAACACCATGTCCACCAGGTGAATGGAAATTCGTAATTCTCCCAGGTGAAGGGCGGAAGTTATTCGCGGGATCTTCAGCATTGATACGGCATTCAATAGCATGCATATCAGGGAAATAATTTTTACCTGAAATTGGAATTCCGGCAGCCACTTTAATTTGTTCTTTAATTAAATCGAAGTTAATTACCTCTTCAGTTACCGGATGCTCTACCTGAATACGTGTATTCATTTCCATAAAATAGAAATTACGGTGTTTATCAACCAAAAATTCGATTGTTCCGGCGCCTTCGTAATTTACAGCTTGTGCACCTTTAATGGCCGCTTCACCCATTCTAACACGAAGTTCGTCCGTCATAAAAGGTGATGGAGATTCCTCCACTAATTTCTGGTGACGGCGTTGAATAGAACAATCACGTTCTGATAAATGACACGCTTTACCATACTGGTCACCAATAATCTGGATTTCAATGTGGCGGGGATCTTCAATGTATTTTTCTAAATATAAACCATCATTACCAAATGCAGCTCCAGATTCCTGACGTGCACTATCCCATGCATTTTCAAAATCTTCATCTTTCCAAACTACCCGCATTCCACGGCCACCACCACCGGCAGTAGCTTTTAAAATAACAGGATAACCCATTTCATTGGCAATAGCAATACCTTCTTTAACGCTGGTAAGCAAACCTTCTGATCCAGGAATCGTTGGAACACCTGCGATTTTCATCGTTTCTTTTGCAGAGGCTTTATCGCCCATACCATTAATTTGTTCAGGTGTAGCACCAATGAATTTGATGTTATATTCACGACAAATATTAGAAAACTTAGCATTTTCTGATAAGAAACCGTAACCTGGGTGTATGGCATCGGCATTAGTCAATTCTGCAGCCGAAATGATATTTGGAATATTTAAATAAGAATCTTTACTTGGCGGAGGACCAATACAAACAGCCTCATCAGCAAAACGTACATGCAAACTTTCGCGATCGGCAGTAGAATACACAGCAACTGTTTTGATGCCCATTTCCTTACAGGTACGGATAATGCGTAATGCAATTTCCCCTCTGTTGGCAATCAGTATTTTTTTAAACATAATTTTTCCTTTTCGTCTCTGTTTTAAAATAATCGTCATGCTGAATTAAATTCGGCATCTATTTAAAAAAGAAGACCCTGAAATAAATTCAGGGTGACGTAAATGTTTACAATTAAATAGGTTCTACTAAAAATAAGGGTTGATCATATTCTACCGGAGATGCATTATCAACCAGAATTTTAACGATACGACCTGAAACTTCACTTTCAATTTCATTAAAAAGCTTCATTGCCTCAATGATACAAACAACCTTACCAACGCCAACCTCATCGCCAACATTTACAAACATTGGTTTTTCCGGACTTGCTGAACGGTAAAAAGTACCAATCATTGGAGATTTAATGGTAATGTATTTTGATGCATCTTCTTCAGCAGCTGGAACAGCAGGTGTTGCTGCAACTGGAGCAGTAGGAGCTGTAGCAACCGGAGCAGCGGCCTGTACAAGCGGTGCTTGTGGTACGGTAGCATGCACAACTGTTGGTGCCTGGTTTGTTTTAATCGTAATCTTGAAGTTTTCTTGCTCAATAGCAACTTCGTTTACTCCAGAACGAGAAACAAATTTAATCAGTTCCTGTATTTGTTTGATATCCATTTTTTAATCCTTGTTATGTAAAAAATAGTGTATAAATGAATTAACTAAGTTATACTTTTTTTGTTTTAAATTTTATAGTTAACAGACTGAAGACTTTCGACTTCCGACTGAGGACTAATTTGAATCATAAGCCCATTTAAGGTAAATTGAACCCCATGTAAAACCGCCACCAAAAGCAGCCAATACAATGTTGTCGCCTTTTTTTAATTTACTTTCCCATTCCCATAAACACAGTGGAATGGTTCCGTTAGTGGTATTTCCGTAACGTTCAATATTGATCATTACTTTATCCAGTGTTACACCCATTCGATTTGCCGTGGCATCAATAATGCGTTTATTGGCTTGATGTGGCACTAACCAGGCTACATCATCGGAAGTTAGATTATTGCGTTCCATGATTTCAGCAGCAACATCTGCCATATTGGTTACCGCAAATTTAAATACCGTTGGGCCTTCCTGATGGGCATAATGTAGTTTAGCATCAATGCTTTCATGCGTAGCTGGCTGGACTGAACCACCACCTTTCATGCCAAGGAAATTTCGGCCTGCACCGTCAGTTCTTAGGATAGAATCCTGAACGCCCAGGCCTTCTTCGTTGGGTTCTAATAAAGCACAACCGCAACCGTCACCAAAAATAATGCAAGTGGTACGGTCTTCATAATTGATGATGGATGACATTTTATCTCCACCAACAACCAAAACTTTTTTATGTCTTCCAGATTCTACGAAAGATGCACCTGTTGCTAATCCAAATATAAAACCAGAACAGGCTGCCTGTAAATCGTAACCCCAGGCGTTAATAGCACCAATTTTATCTGCTAGTACATTGGCTGTGGCTGGAAAAGTAAAATCTGGGGTAGTGGTACAAAAAATAATGAGCTCAATTTCTTTTGCGTCTATTCCTCTCTTCTTAAGCAAGCCATTTACAGCATGAACAGCCATATCTGATGTGCCTAAACCCTCACCTTTTAAAATTCTACGTTCTTTAATACCCGTTCTGCTGGTAATCCATTCGTCAGAAGTATCAACCATGGTTTCTAACTCTGCGTTGGTGAGCACATAGTCGGGGACGTAACCATTTACTGCCGTAATAGCAGCATGAATTTTACTCATTTTAAGAATTTTTGTTAATTTTTAAATGCCATTCTAATTTTTTCTACTAATCCTGTAGTAATCATTTCTCTGGATTGAAGAACCATATTTTTAACAGCTAACGGACTTGAAATTCCATGTCCGATAACAACAGGAGCGTTAACGCCTAAAACCGGACTACCACCGTACTGTTCGTAGTTAAAGCGATCAAAAAATTCATCTTTTAATCCTTTTTTGATTGTAATTACGTAGAAAGATTCTGCTAATTTAAGCATTACATTTCCGGTAAAACCATCGCAAACAATTACATCTGATTTATCATTAAAAAGATCCCTTCCTTCTACATTACCTACAAAATTAAACCTATCGGTTTCTTTCATTAAAGGAAAAGTAGCCATGCTGAGCATGTTGCCTTTTTCATCTTCTTCGCCAATATTCATTAAAGCAACTCTTGGATTATCTATTTTGAATAGGTTTTCCGCATATAAGCTGCCTAAAACACCAAATTGCAATAAAATATCTGGTTTACAATCGGAATTGGCACCCACGTCTAATAACAGACCTGTACCGCCTTTAAGCTTTGGAAGAATGGAACATAAACATGGGCGAATAATGCCTGGAATAGTTTTAACGCTAAATACAGCGCCAACTAACATGGCACCAGAATTACCTGCACTTGCGAATGAATCGATTTTGCCCTCTTTAAGAAGATTAAAACCAACTGCAATGCTCGAATTTGGTTTCTGAACGATTGCTTTAGTGGGATGTTCGCCCATACCAATAACTTCATCAGTATGAACGTATTCAAAATGATCCGGATTAAAACCCTCTTCTGCGAGAATGGGTTTAATCTGTTCGGTATCACCGATAAGAACAATATGTTCTCCGGCGTTTAGCGATTGATGAGCTGCTATTGCTCCCAAAACAATTGCTTTGGGAGCATAGTCTCCGCCCATTATGTCGAGGCCTATTTTCATCGAAAAAATCTGTTTGTGTTAAGTTAGGTTAAATCCTAAATTTTCAGTGGACTAAGGTATGACTAAAGCCGCTGAAAACACAAACAATTTCTTAAGAAAATTACCCGATTTGAGTATTTTCGATAACCAATTTACCGTTATAGTATAGGTTACCATCAACGTTGTATGCACGGTGAGGTACGTGAATAGCACCTGTTGCTGCGCAAGTTGCTAAAGAAGGTGTCACTGCTTTGTAGTGTGTTCTTCTTTTATTTTTTCTCTGTTTCGAGATTTTCCGTTTTGGATGTGCCATTGGTGTATAATCTAATTATTTTTTTAACTTATTAAGGGCTTCCCAACGTGGGTCGCTTGTTTGTTCATTTTCTTCTGCCTGCTTATCGATAGAGAGTTGTTCTAAGCGATCAATCATTTCCTGATCACACTCTTTACCTGCCTGTTCACAGTTTTTGATATAGGGTACCGAAACGTTTATCATTTCATATAAAGGACCTGATATATCAATCTCAGAGTCTTTACGGCTTAACGAAATGATTTCTTCATCATCGCTTTCCAGTTCATCTCCTGCAAATTTTACAATCTGTCTTTCGTATAAGTTAACCGGGTAAGCAAATTCCGATAAACATTTATCGCAATCTAAATTTAATGTTCCGGCAACCTTATATTTTAAAAGCAACATGGTCTCTTGCTTATCAAGTTCAAGGTTAACCTTTAAATTGCCGCTTTTAATTAACGAATACTCAAAAGCACTGAAGAAACTGTCATCTAGTTCATAATCAAACTGATGAGTTCCCAATTTTAGTCCGGTAAACGGTATAGAAAATTGTTTTAGTGGGTTCAAAGTACTGTAAAATTTTAGCCTGCAAATGTATGGATAAAATAATTAGATTAAAAATGTTTTTTAAAATTGTTATCTATTTAAAAAACCGATGAGATTTTAAAAAGCTCACAGGTTTAGCTTTTTAAAATCATTTCTTTATTGTTTCTGCTCCATTCGCTCCAGGAGCCAACGTAAAGTTTTGGAATGGGCAAACCAGCGTAATCCATTGCCAGGAGGGTGTGACAAGCTGTAATGCCAGACCCACAGTGCACAATCACATTTTCAGGTTTTATAGTTGCTAATGCAGCAGTATATTTCTCTTTTAATACATCAGGAGATAAAAAGCAGCCTTCCTCATCCAGGTTTTCTGTAAATGGAATATTGATGGCTCCTGGAATATGACCAGCTAGGGTATCAATTGGTTCAGTAAAGCCAGCGTAACGGTTAGCATCTCGAACATCAATAACCATATATTCTTTATGCTTTGCCACGTCTTCCACTTCATGAATATCAGACAACGGCAAACTCCAGGATGATATTGTGTATTCGCCAGCTGATTTAGGGAATTCTGTTTGACTGGTAGTAGGGAAGCCAGCTTTTATAGCTGCTTGAAATCCCCCATCAATTACCTGAACTTTTTCATGTCCGATTGATCTCAGCATCCACCATAGTCTTGCAGCTGCATTACCTCCATTCTTATCATCATATACGATGACATGCGTATTTTTATTGATCCCTAGTTTTTGCAAAAGCTGTGCAAATTGATCTAACGTTGGTAATGGATGGCGGCCACCCTTAGCGAAATCTCCAATATTGGCCAGATCGTCATTCACATCAACAAACAATGAACCGGCTAAATGTTGCTCTTCGTAGCGGGCTTTCGATCCGGCGCTCGCATCGATTATTACGACGTCATCATTTGGATTTAACGAAGCTAAATCCTCTGGTTTTATAATTGGGGAGAATTTTGACATGGGGTTTTGTATTCTAATTAAACTTATAAGATCTTAAAAACCTTATAGGTTTGTCATCTTATGATGCATCATCTTTAATATCAAACTGCGTTTCCACAATTTTACCTCCAGAACGCAACTGGCTACTTAACATTTCTTCTTGTTCTCTACGGTTTTTTACAATGTGAATAGCTGAAAATAAAGCCTCTGTAAATGAAGTAGAATCTGCAAGATCTTTTCCAGCTATATCATAACCAGTTCCATGATCTGGTGAAGTACGTACAAAGTTTAAACCTGCGGTATAATTTACGCCATTATGAAAAGCTAAAGTTTTAAAAGGAATTAATCCCTGATCGTGGTACATGGCCAAAACAGCATCAAATTTTTTGTAACTGCCATTTCCGAAAAAACCATCTGCAGGGTAGGGTCCGAAAACCATCATTCCTTTATCATATGCTTCCTGAATGGCTGGCGTAATAATTTCAGCCTCTTCTGCGCCTAACAGGCCATTATCACTGGCATGTGGGTTTAAACCAAGAACCGCAATTTTTGGTTTTTCAATCCAGAAATCCTTTTTTAAGCTTTCATTAATCAGCTTCAATTTACTTAATATTTTATCTTTAGTTATAGAAGTTGAAACATCTTTAACTGGAATATGCCCTGTAACTACACCTATGCGTAAGTTTTCGCTGATTAAGAACATCAGCACATCTTTACTGCCACTTTTTTCTTGTAAATATTCCGTATGACCTGGAAATGCAAAGGTTTCTGATTGGATGTTATGTTTGTTGATTGGTGCAGTAACCAAAGCATCAATTTCGCCACTTACTAAATCAGCGGTAGCTTTTTCAAGCGATAATAGCGCATATTTTCCACCTGTTGCAGTTACCTGGCCAAGTTCAATTTTTACATCTTCTTCCCAGCAATTAATCATGTTTGCCTTTTTTGCCTGTGCCTGGTTGGCATGATTGATTACATTAAAACTGAAGTCACCAAGGTTATTTGCCTTTCTGTGAAAAGATGAAACCTTTGTGTGGCCATAAACAATTGGAATACAATAATTTAAAATAGCTGGATTGGATAACGTTTTGATAATTACCTCTAAACCAATACCGTTCACGTCGCCTATACTAATACCTATTTTAAGTTTATCGCTCATAATTACTGGAAAATTTTAGCGCAAAATACTGATTTTCGATTAAAGACTTTAAAAAAAATGAAAGCCCATAGCACACGAAGTTATCCGCGAAGGAATATTAAGTCTATCTTTGCTAATCATTTTAATTTTTAAAAGCCCTTTTTGGGGTTTGGGATATGAGTTTAGTAAAAGCGAAAAAACATTTAGGTCAGCATTTTTTAACCGATAAAGGCATTGCCAACCGCATTGTTGAGGCTTTGGTGAATACCGAAAAGTATCATCAGGTTTTAGAAGTTGGCCCGGGAATGGGAATCCTTTCTGATTTTTTGTTGAAACGTGAAGATTTACAAACTTATTTAATTGATATTGATACTGAATCTTACCATTTCCTGAATGAGAAGTATCCACAATTGGGTGAACGTTTAATCAATGGTGATTTTCTGAAATTAGATTTTGACACTATTTTTCCAGGTCAGTTTGCCATTATCGGTAACTTTCCTTATAATATTTCTTCTCAGATTTTATTTAAGATATTGGATAACCGCCATAAGGTTGTGGAGATGGTTGGTATGTTTCAAAAAGAAGTTGCGCAACGTTGTGCTTCACCTGCAGGTACAAAAGATTATGGAATCCTAAGTGTTTTTCTTCAGGCTTATTATAAAATTGAATACCTTTTTACTGTAAAGCCAGGTACTTTTAATCCGCCACCAAAGGTTAATTCTGCCGTTATTCGCTTAACCAGGAATGAAACGGAAACATTGGATTGCGATGAAAAACTGTTCTGGCGTGTAGTTAAAGCAGGCTTTAATCAACGAAGAAAAACATTGCGTAATGCAGTGTCTGCTGTAATGCCGAAAGATAAAATGGATGATCATATTTATTTTGAGAAACGTGCCGAGCAATTAACCGTTGATGATTTTGTGGCACTAACACAGCATTTAAGTAAATTAATGGCAGATTAGCTCTTTTTTGTCATTGAAAAAATACCTGCGTAATCTCATAATTGTGTAATTATCCACGAAGAGATTTCTTGCAAATCCGTGATTATTTTCGTTAAATTTCTCCTTTCCTTTGCGCTGTAATTGAAAGACACCATGATTAATTATAGCGAAATTTTTAATGAGCAGGGAATGGATTACCAAACCTATCGTGCATTGGTAGACCAACTTTTATTAGAAGGTAAATCTACCAGTGAGGCTAGTTATGATCTGCATTACACTAAAATGAACGTGCAGCGCATGAATCGGGTTGATAAGACCGTTAGTTTAACTGATGATTTAATCTCTACCATTAATCAGTTTAAAGATAATTATAAGTTCTTGGTGATTACTGAAGGCTGGTGCGGTGATGCTGCTCAAATTATTCCAGTGTTCAATAAAATAGCAACTGCATCTTTAGGTAGAATTGATTTGAAATTTGTGCTGCGAGATAAAAATCTGCCATTAATTGATGCACATTTGACTAATGGTGGCAGAGCGATTCCGGTTTTAATTGTGTTGAATGAATCAGCTGATCAGGTTTTAGCCACTTGGGCACCTAGACCACAGGTTTTGCAAGATCTTTTGAAAGAATGGAAAAAGGAAACAACTGAAATGCCAATTCTGGCCGAAAAACTGCATGGCTGGTATGCGAAAGATAAAACGCAAAGTACGCAAGCTGAGTTGACCAGGCTTTTGAAAGGATTATTATAAGGTAATAGCTTATATAACATATCTTTTCTGAAAATCGTCATTGCGAAGCCGATTTTTCATTGGCTGAAGCAATCTTTATCACGAGTTGGAAAGATTGCTTCGTCGTTCCTCCTCGCAATGACGACCCCTCTTTTATAAGATGAAGATTAATCCACTGAAACCGTCAATCCTTCTTGCTGCAAAATTTTGCGATACACTTCCATTTCAGTAAATGAACCTTCTAATACAGGGCATTTGCCATCATTATGTACTTTCCAGGCTATTTTTTCAGATTGAGATTCATTATAATCCAAATACTTCATCATACAATAGATTACATGATCGAAAGTATTGATATCATCATTCCACAAAATAAGGCGGTGTACGGTTTTTAAGGAAGTTAAAATTTCTTCGAGCGTAAAGGTCTCTTCTTTGGTTTCTGTAGACATGGGGCAAAAATAAACAATAATTTAGAAGATTTGAGATATTAGAACTAAGATATTAGATTTTAGGATATTGCAATGAAATCACATGTCTCAAATCGCAGCGTCATATCTTTTTTTAATTAACTAACTTTGTTTACACAAATGATCAATAACACATGCATCAATCTAAAATAGGCGGAATTGGTTACTACGTTCCGAAAAATGTTTATACCAATACTGATTTAAGTCGTTTTATGGATACCAATGATGAGTGGATTCAGGAACGCACCGGTATTCAGGAACGTCGTTTTGCTGATCGTTACGAAGAAACCACTACTACAATGGGAATTGAAGCAGCAAAAATTGCTATTGAACGTGCTGGCATTACCGCAAAGGATGTTGATTTTATTGTTTTTGCTACCTTAAGTCCTGATTATTATTTTCCTGGTTGCGGGGTTTTATTACAACGTGAAATGGGTATGGGAGAGATTGGTGCATTAGATATTCGCAACCAGTGTTCGGGTTTCGTTTATGCGCTTTCAGTTGCCGATCAGTTTGTTAAAACCGGGATGTATAAAAATGTTTTGGTAGTGGGGAGTGAGAAACATTCATTTGCCATGGATTTTGAAACGAGAAGCCGAAATGTATCAGTGATTTTTGGCGATGGGGCAGGTGCAGTCGTATTACAGCCTACAGATGAAACAGGGAAGGGTATTTTGAGTACGCATCTACATAGTGATGGTGCTGATGCAGAAATTTTAGCAATGCATTACCCAGGATCACATGCTAATAAATGGATGAAAGATAAACCAGCTTTTCCTGATCAGGAATTGGGTGGTTTATTTATGACACCAGAAATTTTAGCTAGTGGTGCTGTTTTACCTTATATGGATGGTCCATCAGTATTTAAAAAAGCTGTGGTTAAATTTCCTGAGGTAATTCGTGAGGCTTTGGTTGCTAATAATCTTACCGAAAAAGATATCAATCTGCTCGTACCACATCAGGCAAATCTACGCATCAGTCAGTATGTGCAGAATTTATTAGGCTTAAATGACGATCAGGTTTTCAATAACATCCAGAAGTACGGAAATACCACAGCAGCGTCAGTTCCGATTGCTTTATGCGAAGCCTGGGAAGCGGGGAAAATCAAAGATGGCGATCTGGTTTGCCTTGCTGCATTTGGATCTGGTTTCGCCTGGGCAAGTGCATTAATCAGATGGTAGAATCTTTAGTTAAGCTTGAAGCTGAAAGGTTAAAGCAAAGATAGCATCATGCTCATTATCTTGTTTTGACTTTCGAATTCGGCATTAACCTTTCTGCTTTTGCTTTTAGCTTTTACCCTTACTTCGCGGCAATAAAATCTTCCAGATAGCTACATTCATTTACTGCGATTCTGTAAAAAGGTGTTTTCGCGTACTTTGTTTTTAGTTCTTTAAAATAAGGATTGTTGTAATTGGCTGCAATAAAATCTTTATAGGCCTTGCTTTTGGTATTATAATAACTGTAGGCAGAATAGTCAGCATTACTGATAATTTGCTTTTGGGCACATTTGGCGAGCATAAAAGTGCATTTGGCTTTAAAACCCTGATTCGTACTTAAAGCCCTGGCCTTTGCATACCATACAGCAGCTGTTTTGGCCAACTTATAATCTACATCATATTTATATTTTGGTTTCTCTTCGTTGGCGTAAGTGCTCCAATCATAACTAATCAAAAACCATGAATTGCCATAATAGCCGGTTTGGTAAACAGCATTTGCCATGCGATAATAATAACGGGCAGCATTCTTCTTATCGGTTAGGATTAGTTTCTGTAAACGGGCCATTTCCCTGGCGAAAATTACTTTATTAAATCGCTGATCATTTGATGCATACTTTTTAGGGTAATCATTTATAGTTTCTATGAAGGGATCGGCAACCAGCTTGGCTTCGCTATCATCGGCATACCAATCAGCAGGTGAAAAATATTGGTAGCTAGCTGAAACTTTTTTAAAGTAGATCAGTGCCTTGTCGTATTGATGGGTTCTTAGGTAGGTTGTGCCATAAAGCTCATAAAAATCATCATTTGCCATATGGTTTAATGCTTGGATAAGCATACCTGTTAAGCCATTTTTGCTGTTTTTTACTTTATAGGTAGCCAGAGCAGCCATGCTTTTTGGTGTTAAGTAATTTTGCCAGAATGCTGTGGCTTGATAGCTTATGTTGTTAAATGATATGGTGTTTATTGCCGATGGAGTATTGATATCGGCCTTAACCATTGCCAGCGCAGCAAGGGCAGTATCGCCCATTTTTAAGTAGGCTGGTGCCAAAACCTGCTGATAAAAATTTCTGGTGGTGATGGTAAAGCGTTGATCTGAACTTTCCCTATTGCTAACTTGTTTGCCAGTAGAATCCTCCTTGTTTTCAGCATAGCGCTTTTCATCTAACCATTTTAAAGTAGCCACCAATTTAGAATCATCATTAAAAGCATCACCCTTGCTGATATTTTTAGACCTTACCAGTAAGTCTGTAATCCGATATTGATCCCTTAACCTTTCGGGCAATTGATTGGGATTAAGTTGATTCAGGTATTCTGCGGCCAAATCGTTTCGATCCTCCATCCAGGAAAGATAGGCCGCGGTAATGGTGCCCAATTCTGGCTGCGGATATTTCTTTTCGGCCGCCAGCTTTAAAGCAAACTGTTTCACATCTGTTAAGTTTTTAATATTCTTTTTCCTTAAGCTGTCATTGTCAACATCATTATATCGACTAAAATAACTTTCATAATAACCTCTTGAAATGTCGCTGGAGTTATTTAAATGTTCTTCCAGTTTATTCACTTCCCTAACCAGGAGGGCTCCATTTAATAAACTTGCAGGCTCTAGCTTATAAATTTTCTCCAGGTTTTTAATGTCGATATCGGAATTTCCAAAAGCATTAATGGCATAAATGGTAGCCCTATCCTGATCATTTTGGGCAAGTTTAAGTACGTCTTCTATTTTGCTGCTGGTATAAAAATAATTTTTGTAAGCCTGGATTCTTCGTTCCGGACTTTGCTCGAAAACTTTTGCAAAAAGGTATGCTGCCTCTACAGGTTTACCAAAATGCCGAATGGCACCTGCATAAACAGCCAGCCCCCAGTTTTTAACAGCAGAATTAACCTGGCTTGTTTTAATGTAGTTTTCATAAACATTGATACTCTGTTCCCCATTTCCGGCATAATGGAACAAACGTTCTGCCTGATAGGCGTAACGCAATTTTAAAAACTCATCTCGTTTTACTTTTTTAATATAGCTTATCGCTTCATCTGCTTTTTTATTCATAGCTGCTGTATCCCTCGGTGTTGGATCCCACAGGTTATAATGAACAACGGCCAATGGTTCGCAGCTTTTAGCAAATAAAAAATATTTCATTGCCGGCTTATTTTTAAGCAGGGCTTTAATGAAAGTATTTTTATACAGGCTGTCAGGCAGTTTTCGCTGAGCCTTATCAGCAAATTGTTGAAGGTGGATTTCTGTAAGGCTATCCATCCGATACATGATGCGGTATACATCTTCTACTGAAGCACCGGTGTATTTTGCCCATTCGTTGCTATTTATCTGCGTTTCATCTTCCACTTCATTATCATCATATAAATACACATTGGCATTATAGGAAAAGGGTTTGTAGGTGTCTCCCTGAATGTTATTGTGGAAATAACTTACATAATAATCATAGGGATCGGCCTCCGGACCACAGGCAATGTTAACGGCGATTTCTCCAAAAAAAGTAAGCAAGAAAATGCTAAAAATTATTGATGATTTTGTGAAAGTCTTCATTCGTAAAATTTTTTAAAAGATCGGAATCGAGATGATAGAAAACCAGATTTCGTTCTTCTGGTTTTAAATGTCGGGATAAAAAATCAGATGTTGCAAGTAAATCGCTGGTAGAAATTTCTTCCCATCGGATGACATCGCCGCGTTTTAACCCTGCTGCAGGATAATCTGTTAACAAATCATATAAAATGGATTTTCCCCTTTGCCTGAATAATTTTTTATTCTTGATCTGTGTTTTGCTTATCCGTTTAGAAATCCCTGCATATTCTTTGTTTCTAAATACCACAGCCCATTCAAATAATGGTAATGCAACATCCAGTTTTAATGGATAATTTTCCAGATCATCTTTTAGATAAATATCAATTTCATGCTGATTGAGAATGGAATTTTGCGAGCCATATTTCCGAAGATTGCCCATGTTATAACACATCAGCATGGCTTTTTTAACGGGTGGAATGCCGCTGGTAATTACGTTTTTTACTTGATGTAAACGGAGGGTAACCGAAATGGTTTTACCCTTTAAAAGTGGATGGATTTTTAATTGTTCAAGAAAATTAAAGTATTGATCTCTGGTGGTTTTGGTCCAGTCGCAATCAATTTGAATTTCTTTAAAGTCTTGCTTTCCAGCTTGTTTTACTTTAGCGTCTACAAATTTGACAATCCGATCGGCCAGCCATCTGTTTTGGTTAGAATCCAAATGATTGAATATATTATTAACCAGAAAAACGACTGGAATAATATTCACCTGCTGAGGTAAGGGATTGGAAAATTTTATAGGTGATACGGGTACGGGCTGTTGCAGATCCGAATCATAATCTACGTCCATGATCCTCACATACAAAGATTTTGATTTAAATTGATCAAGATAACTGGATTCAACTTTATGATTTCGATAATCGGTTCTCCAATAATAAAAGGTTGGATGAACGATTGATTTTTGTTTACAACCGAAGATGAGAAATACAGAAATCACTAAAATACTTATCTTGCGCATATGAATTTATTGAGCAAAAGTATATAAAATGCGGGCAGTTTTACAAAGAGTTACACAGGCAAGTTGCACAGTTGATGGCGAAATTACAGGAGCGATAGATACTGGATTTCTAGTGCTTCTTGGTATTGAGGATGCTGATCGTTTAGATGATCTGGATTGGTTGGCACAGAAAATCATTGGCATGCGTGTTTTTGGTGATGAAAACGGAATGATGAATAAAGCACTGGCTGATGTGGATGGCGATATCCTTTTAATCAGTCAGTTTACTTTATTTGCATCAACTAAAAAAGGAAACCGACCTGGATTTACCAGAGCGGCCAGACCTGATGTGGCAATTCCATTGTATGAAAAAATGATCGAAAAGCTATCAGCGTTGCTTGGTAAAAAAGTGAAAACCGGGATTTTTGGTGCTGATATGAAAATTGCTTTATTAAATGATGGACCTGTTACCATTATCATTGATACGAAGAACAAGGAATAAATTAGATTTAAACGCTATAATCGTAACTATTTAAGCAAGCAGCTGTCAAAGCCATAATTAATCTATTTCAATAAATTATTGCGTTTAAATAAATATGGAGGGTAAAAATCCAAACCGACTTTTAGAATATATTGCTCTTACTTTTTTCTTGCTATTAAAGATCGTTTTATCTTTTGTATTGGTTAATTCAGTTTACGAATTACAGCGTGATGAATTTTTGCATCTGGATCAGGCCAACCATCTGGCAGCGGGTTTTACTTCTGTACCTCCGCTAACCTCATTGTTTTCTTTAGTGATTAAGTGGTTGGGTAATAGCATGTTTTGGATAAAGTTTTTGCCCGCTTTATTCGGGGCATTAACCATTTTATTTAGCTGGAAAATCGTTGAGCATTTTAAAGGAAATCTGTTAGCTAAATGTTTTGTTGCTGTTGCTTGCCTTTGCTCATTACTTTTAAGGTTGAATACACTTTATCAACCTAATTCTTTTGATGTGCTGACCTGGACAGCTTGTTTTTATTATCTGATTAAGTATTTTGATCAAACAGCACCGAAGTATTTATATTATTTTGCAATTTCATTTGCACTTGGTTTCCTAAATAAATACAATATTCTCTTTTTGATTATGGGCATGTTGCCGGCAATAATCATCAGCCCGAACAGAAAAATATTTGCCAATAAGCATTTGTATTTAGCAATTATGATCGCCTTGATGATCATTTCTCCGAATATAATCTGGCAGATTACCCATGGTTTTCCAGTACTGACTCATATGAAGTTACTGGAGAAAACCCAACTCATTCACGTCAATCGGGTCGATTTCTTTATCAATCAATTGCTGTTTTTTGCCACCAGTATTTTTATTCTACTCGGTGGAATGGGTGCATTGATTTTTTATAAGCCATTTGCCAAATACCGATGGGTGATTTTAACCTATCTTTTTACCATGATTATTTTTAGCTATTTCAAGGCTAAAGATTATTATGCTTTGGGCTTATATCCTGTATTACTCGCCTTTGGAGCAACATATTTCGGAATTATCCTGTACAAACGCTATGTATGGATTGCTTTGCTTCTTGCTTTTAATATTGGGTTGTTTATTTATGCATTGCCTTTAATCATGCCAATTTATTCCCCAAAACAGATTATTGCAAATCACGATCGATTTGAAAAAGTTGGATCGTTACACTGGGAAGATGGGAAAAACCATCAATTGCCGCAAGATTATGCAGATATGCAGGGTTGGAAAGAAATGGCTGCGTTAACAGATTTAGCTTATGCAAAGGTTAAGGATAAATCAGCATTGCTGGTGCGTGCAGATAACTATGGGCAAGCTGGAGCTATTAATTTTTACTCTAAATTTAAAAACATAAATGCTGTATCATACAATGCTGATTACCTTTATTGGTTTAGAATGGATAAGCCAATTAAAGATTTAATTTTAATCCGGGATGCTGATGATGAGGATCCTGAAAGGAAAAAGGAGCAACCTTTTTTTGAAAGGATCACTAAAATAGGGGAAGTAAAAAATCCATTTTCAAGGGAATTTGGCGCAAGTGTTTTCTTACTGGAAGGCGCTAAAATCAATATAAATGAACGGATTAATCAAGAAATAGAAGAAGAGAAATAATATAATTAAGCAGGCATATTAATTTTTAAGGCTGTAGATTGATAATATCGGCATCCACCGCATGAAAAAAAAATGAAAAGTTAGATGCTTAGAACCATATTAAGATTGCTTCATTAAACGATGAATTGTTTGCAACGATGATTGATATAAGGAATAAGGTATAATTAACAGGTTTATTCTATATTTGATTATCTTCAAAACAATTATGATGAATTTACGCTCCAATTTCTTTAAAAATTTATTGTTATTTGGTCTTCTGTCTGCTCTGTTTTTGACCTCTTGCAAAAGGGTGGTAAAAACAGGCCCTGATGAAGTTTCATCTGCTGATGATATTGAAGAAGTGTCCAAGGCTGAATATCAGCAGATGATGAATTTAAAATTGCCTTTAAAAACAGTTTTAATTGATCAGCGCTATTCCATTACCATTCCAGAAAACAGAGATTTTGAAGTGAGTAAGATGAGCTCAAAAGAAATCATATTAGGGAATATAGACCTTACAAAAATTGATTCTAGCTTCTTAAATGTTAGTCTGAATAATTTTTTTACCAGAAGCGAAGGGCTTTATTCTGAAGATGTTTACATTGTTCCTGGAAATGATCCAAAGCAATTTTCAATCGCTGATTTAAAAGCGAGCGATGAAAAGATAGATGCTGTTTATTATGAAGATGAAAACAGTATTGTTTACAGTGATGGCGATACTTTCTCTACTTATAGTATCCAATATGATAGCTTGAAAAAGTGCTTCCTTTTTTACAAAGGTGAAATCAGCTGGACACAGAAGTATCCTAAAAAGCAAAAGCTAGAACTTTCTTTACTCCTTGTAAAACATGCAAAAAGCTTAATGACAGCTAATTATCCATCTGTAAAATTTACATCCTGGAATGATTATGTTCAGCATATGCCCGTTTTAGAAATCAACTGGATAAATGGTATGTTCAGTAAGATTGAGAAAGAGCTTAAATTTTTTCTGGAACCTAATGAACAGTCTTCGCCAAGAACACCTGGCAACTATACTTTTGTTAAGTTATTCAGGCCATCACCTGATGAATTGGTCAGTTTCTACAAAGGTGTAGATCAGCTTAAAGCCAATAAAATCAGTGAAACAGATTATTATTCCAGACCAGAAATTCTTCGTTTGGATAGCCAGTTTTCTTATCAGCTTAGAGAAGAAACGGGCTGTTATGTAGTGATCGCGAGCTCAAAAAATGATGACGGAAGGATATCCCATGCCGAAACAACTGTATTTTGTCCTGTTGATTATAAAGGGAAAACTTTTATACTTAAAACTGATAAAGACCTATCTCCATCTGATGCTGATTTTTTTGTAAAAATGTTCAGCTATTTCAGTAAACATTATACCCTAAATACAACAGTTAACCCATAACCTTCCAAAAATATGTATAGAAATTATCTATTCTCAGCCTTATTTATTTTAGGTTTAAGTTCTTGTAATCCTGTAGGTAAGGAATTAACTGTATTAGAGTTAACACCAGGTGAAATTGCAACAGCAGAAAACTTAAGCCTAAAAAAAGGCGACGTGGTAACCATTTGGTCTAAAGTTTTGAAAAGTAGTAAAGACGAAGGATCAGCGTTTAGTGTGAAATTTAATATCGAAAATAAAGGTCAATCTATTCTCTTTGATAGTTTAAATGTAGATGCCCAAGATCATGTAATCAATTCAGAAAAAACAAAGGAATCTTACAATCAAAGCAGCTCTGAAGGGGATAGTACGATTTATTATACCGTTCATGAGTATGAAACGGAAAGCAAGAAGTTTACCGTACCAAAAGATGGAAAATATTCTTTTGATTTTAAGCTTACTGAACGCTCCAATCAAGGGAGTTTTTTCGGGAATAAATTATCTATAGTATTGCGGAAATCTTAAAAAGCTATTGAAATTTATTAATATAAGTTTCGAAATCCTCAGGGTTGTGCTTTTCAAAAAAAGATGTATAAAAGCACTTATGAAGAAAGTAATCGATGATATAATAAATAATAAACGTAGCCAAGGTTCCAATCCAGACAAAGGAGATCAGTTTTTTCTGAATGAAGGGCCAAAGGCCATCTGCAAAGTCAAAAAATTCTTTCAAGTCTGCATAATATAAAATAATAACAGCTAAAAATGGAATAACCTTCGTGCTCCATTTAAATCTCGCCAATAGAACAACCGATATGCTAAATACCAGCAATTTGTAAAGGGGTTCAAAAGTCCTGTAATCTGGTTTTAAGGAGAAATAATGGTAGGTGTAATATAAGATAAGCAAAGCCACATAAATGATCAAATGTACATTTCTGTTCTGTTTTAATTTATCAATATAACCGTTGGTCGTTTCTAGGTTTTTTTTAGATAAAAGTAAGGTAAAGAAGGAAGCCAGATTGATGATCGGTAAAATTGCTAATGTATTTACTACGCCGAAATAACGTATTAACGTGAAGTTTCTATATTGAATTAAGGTGGCGAAAAACCTCCCACAGATAAAAAGTACAACTAAATTAGCGGCAATATAAAATAAAGTAGAAAATGCTATAGATGAAAAGGAGAAAGAAACCTTCAGCGCTGATGAGCCCATATCCAATGCCGAAAGCAGTAAAATAGGATAGCTAATTAAAAAGCCCCATTTAAAAAAACTGGTTGATACAGGCTGCTCATCTAAAGGATTTAAAACCTGCTTCACCCGGTAAATTCTATTGGAAAGATAGAAAAAACCAACTAAAACCGAGATCATTTTTAGTGATACAATGATGAATATAATGGATACGATGGCATCTTTTAAATAAAGGTTGCTGGTACTAAAGCTTCCTATAGTACTATATAAGGAATCAGGATCAGAAGAAATGGTTACACTAAAGATTAAGGTGAAGATAATTTGGATTACCGTAGCCTTAATTTTTGAAATGTTATCTGGTTTGCCTTCAGCTTTGAAATAAAAAACAGCAAATATGAGGATTGGTGTTAGAAAAGAAAGTACATCAATCACTTGATAAATTAATGCGCTATTGCCAAAATTGAAATGATAATCTATAAAACTTGGCCAATCTTTTTTAAATATATAGTAAGGAGAAAATAATAACTGAATGACTAATCCTTTCAGGAACATTTTATTTTTATAAAAATACCATGCAAAAATTAAACTCTCCAAAAACCAGGTTTGTATTCTCCATAAGTAGTCATATAGTACATTATCCGGCCCATAGCTATCGATGAAGTAACAGCTGATTTGCAAAGCGGCGATAATGATGCCCAAGATCCAAATAGATTCAATTGCTTTTTGTTGTTTTTCACTGAAGAGCGTAGTCATAAGATCAATTTAGATTGTTTAGCGTTTTTATTTTGGAATATAAATCTTTATATCAGCCTAAATTATGAAATTTAACCCACTAAAAAATAAAAGAAAAAAATGACCATTAACGAAGCACAAGAAACTGTAGACCAATGGATAAAAACTACGGGTATCCGTTATTTTAACGAGCTTACCAATACTGCAATTTTAATGGAAGAGGTTGGGGAGGTGGCCAGAATTATGGCCCGTCAATATGGAGAGCAATCTTTTAAAAAAAGTGATGAGGCGGTAAACCTGGCCGATGAAATGGCCGATGTAATGTTCGTGCTGATTTGCTTGGCCAACCAAACCGGTATCAATCTAACAGATGCCTTTACCAAAAACCTGGAAAAGAAAAGCATTCGCGATGCAGACAGACACCGGAATAATGAGAAGTTGAAATAAGTTTGGAGTCGGGAAGTTTAGAGTCTACCCAACAAACTCCATTAGCGTTCTGTAAGCTACAAAACGATTTTTAAACTTTTCATTCAAATCTTCCTGCAAAGCTGGTGCATAAACCTGTTGGTATTGATTGTAGTTTTCCTGGTTTTCAGCAACGTATTGTGTGCAATAGGTAACACCTTCGTTCGGCGAATCTAGCACTTTCAATAAACGGTGAGAAACAAACATTCCGGTAGCCATAACTGCAGGAATGTGGGTTTCCTCCATCCATTGTAACCATTCTGCTGCAGCAGATTCTTCTAAAATTAGCGTAACATTATATAAAAGCATGTGGCAAAGATAATGAAGAAAATATGGGAACGAATAGATTACTTATATTTAGTGGTCAATAATTACCGATATTATGATTGAAATAATTACTTCTAATACTTCTTCTGACCTGGAAGGAATTATAACCCTTCAAAAGAAAAATCTAAAAACGGATTTATCTCCTTTAGAAATTAGAGAGCAGGGATTTGTAACAGTTTCGCATACACTTGATGATCTGAAGAAAATGCATCTTCATGAAAAAAATATCATTGCTAAAGATGGTGAGCAGGTTATTGCCTATGTGTTGGGAATGACCGAGCAATCGAAGAATGACATCCCACGGTTGGTAGAATTGTATGAAAGTTTTGATCATATTCAATTCAAAGGAATGCCCGTTGGTGATTATCATTATATTGTAGTTGGGCAAGTTTGTGTAGATAAGAATTATCGCGGGCAAGGTTTATTTGATCAGTGTTATGAAGCGTATAAAAATCATTTTGCTTCCCGTTATGATTTTGCGATTACAGAAATTGCCTGTGTTAATTTAAGGTCTATGAAAGCGCATGAAAGGATGGGCTTCAAAACCATTTATACTTATACAGATGTTGCAGGTGTGGCCTGGAATGTAGTAGTATGGGATTGGAGATAGCATTATAATAACATTAATAGATAACTTATGATTGAAGATCAATTTGTAACCTTTCAAAGGTTCAATGATAAGGTAGTTGCCCTAGCTTTGGGAGATATGTTGAAAAAGCATCATATTGAATATGTGCTAGAAGATGCCTCTGCTTATTTTGATGTTAGTTTTGCCAATAATGAAATTGATAAGGATTTTAGAATTAAGCTAAACCATCGAGTTTTGATAGTGCAAATCAATTACTTCAAGAAATTGCAGCGAAAGATTTGAATTTAGTTGATTCAAGCCATTATCTTTTCAATTTTACAGACGATGAATTAAAAGAAGTTATCGAAAAGCAAGACGGATGGAGTGCTTTGGATTTTCAACTTGCAAAAAAGTTATTGAATGACAGAGGGGTGCGAATTGATCAGGCAGAAATTAACTCAATAAAAGTGCAAAGAATAGTAGAGTTATCCAAACCAGAAAAAAGTCCAATATTGCTAGTTGTTATTGGTTATATTCTTGTGTTTTTGGGTGGCCTTTTAGGAATCTTGATCGGCTGGTATATTAGGAATCAACAGAAAACTTTGCCAAATGGAGAACAAATTCATATCTATTCAAACAAAGATCGAATTCACGGTGAACGGATGATGATTTTGGGCTTAATATCATTGTTGATTTATATCCTGGTTAAATTTTTAAGCATGCGCTAAACCCCATCGCCTCTTAAATTTCTAAACCTTTTTCTGGCTTCTGCACTGAACATACTACCTGGATAATCTGTAATTAATTTTTGGAAATAGCTTTTGGCTTGTGCGATGTCATTGAGTTTCTTTTCATATAAATCACCTAAGGTAAACAATGCATCATCAGTCCAGATGCCATCTTTAAAATCATCTGCAACTTTTTTAAGCATATCTGCTGCCTTTTGAAAATCAGCTGATTTGATAAATATTTTGGCTTTGCTCATTAATATGGCATCGGCTAAGCCATTTTGCGGATAGGAAATACCAATGCTATCTAATTTTTTTACAGCTTGAGCGGGTAGGTTTCGGAACACCAACATTTCTGCATCAGCATACATTTTTAACGCATTACTATCAGTTGGCGTTTGAATGTTATCAGAAATCAGCAGGCTTAAGTTAAGGGCATCATTGGCAATAAGCTGCGAGGTTGCTGCTTTAAGTACCTGGCACTGTCCATTACTGTAATCAAAATTTCCCTGGTAGAAAGAAAGTTTGGCACTTCTAAAACGGGCTTCATTTCCAATTGGCTGGCTTTCAAATTGCTTACTTACTTGTTCATAAACCAAAAATGCTTCCCATGGTTGATTGGTTAGGATATAAACATCACCTAAATCCAATTTTAACTGTCCAAGATCTGTCCCTACAATTCCTGGTATTTGCAGGGCTTCTTCGAGTCCTTTTTCGGCTTTACCAGGTTCATTTAAATAGTACGCCTGCAGGTTTGATAGTTTTTTAATGGCAAATAACGTATTCCTGTTCTTTCCATTTTCATCAAGCAAACTTTGATAATCCTTAGCCAGTAAATTTAGGTCTGCTACTGTATATTTTCCTGATGTTTGGAGATTATACCGGGTATTTAACATTTCAATTTTCGATGGCAGGTAATACTGGTTATCCTTTCCCTTAGTTAACAGGTATTCATAAGCTTTTATTGCGGTTTCATAAGCGCCATTATCTATAAATATATAACTGGCATTAAATAAAGTTCCGCCATCAGCTTTTGTACGTTTATCAAAGGCAATAAGCTGGCGCAATGCTGCGTCAAATTCCTGTTGCTGGATATAATTCCAAGTTAAAAGCTGGATGTAAATTTCTGCATCTGGCGCTTTTTGGATCTTCCTGAGTATGGCCGCCTGAAAATTCTGGTAGTCACTTTTATCCTCAAAAATCATTGAAAGTACATTCTCGGCCTGTGGCAGTAATTGTGGGGTGGAAGGTAATATGTCCAGATACTCCTGCATTAGCATGGGTTTATCTTTTTTATACCGATAGATGTTCAATAATTCATAGGTAAAGAGCTGTTCATTTGCGAGAATCTTCCTTCCTTGTTTAAAGGTTTGAACTGCCAAATCGTAGTTTTCGAAGCGATAAAAGTTATTCGCTAAATTCCGGATCATAAATTCATCCTTTGGAAGTTTTACGATGATGTCATTAAATATTTTATTGGCAGCTTGGACATCGCCTTTTTCCTGATAAAGCTTGCCCAGCGCAATCGGATAAGCATCATTTTGCGGATGCTGTTTCATCACTTTTTTAACTACTTTTTCAGCTACATCATAACGTTTCAGTTTTAATAAGCTATTGAAATAAATGTCGAAATAGCCTTCATTATTAGGATTGGCGAACATTTTCTCCAGCAAAACAACAGCTTTCTCGTAATCGCCATCCCGGTAATATTGGACGGCTAAATTGTTATCTTCCGATAAAAAAGATGAATTATTATTGATAATCTGCGCCTGAACATTAAAGCTTAGAATGAAAAATGCAAAGGTGATTAAACGATTCATAATCCTATTTTGTAAATTTTAAATGTAATAAAAAGACGCGAAAGGTAAAAGATTTAGTATTAAAGAATAACTAAATTGATTTAGTGTAACTGGATGCTTTATTACTTGAAATTTTGAGCAGGCTTATTGTAGCATTTGTTTTCTCAGATTCTGAATAAATACTAAATTGGGCGACAGGCTTAGATTTGGTATTAAAGTAACATTGTTAGTGTAAACTAGAGTTAAGTGGTTGAGATGCCTATTTTTGTCATCCCGGCGAGAAATTATTTATGTTGAAAAGGATTATTTTATTGGTTTTTATTGCTGCAATCTGTGCTTGTAAGCGCTCAGGTAATGTAGGCATTATACCTGTTGATGATTTCTTTAAAACGCAAGATAAAGCTTACTATCGCATCTCGCCTGATGGCAAAAGCCTGTCTTACCTTAAACTTCAGGATAAAAAACTTGATTTGTTTGTAGAGAACCTGGCCACCGGAAACAGTGTTCAGCTCACACACCTCACAGAAAAATCAATCAGCTTTCATTTTTGGACCAGTAATAACGAATTGATTTATTACACCGAAGACGATACTAAAGAACGAAAATCAGATCTGTTTGTCATCAATAAGGATGGAAGTAAACAAGTGCAACTGAGTTCAAATGAAAAAACCAGGGTTAGGGTAATTGAAGATCAGTTAATTGATGATAAATACATTATTGTTGCTTCAAATAAAAGAGATTCGACCGTTTTTGATGTTTATCGGTTAAACGTTCGAAATGGGAAAATGGAAATTGCTGCTAAAAATCCGGGCAATATTACCGAATGGATGACGGATAATAAGGGGATTTTAAAGATTGCGGTTGCCAGTGATGGCGTAAATGAAACGTTGCTTTACCGGGAGAATGAAAGTAAACCTTTTCTCCCTGTAATTACAAATAACTTTGAAACTACTTTTCAGCCTGTAGCCTTTCCAGAAAACGAGCCAAATGTGTTATATGCAATTTCTAGTGTAAACCGGGATAAAAATGCTTTGGTGGCGTTGGATTTAAAAACAGGTAAAGAAAAAAAGGTGCTTTTTGCGAATGATACCCTTAATGTTACGGAAACCAGGTATTCCAGAATCCAAAATAAAATTATGTTTGTTACCTGTGAGACCTGGAAAAAGCAAAAATATTACCTGGATAATGCAACAAGGCTTACTTATAGTAAAATAGACCAGCTTTTACCGGGTACCGAATGGAGGATTATGGATAACGATAAAATGGATAACGTTTTTGTTATTAGAACCTTCACTGATAAAAACCCGGGCTCTTATTATCTATATACAGTAAGCGAAAATAAACTGAAGAAACTTACTGATATCAACTCCTCCATTAAAGGAGAATCAATGAGCGCTATGAAGCCCATCAGTTTTAAAAGTTCTGATAGTTTAACCATTAATGGCTATTTAACCCTTCCGAAAGGCAAAAAGCAAACCAATTTGCCGGTTGTCGTTTTGCCGCATAATGGTCCGGGAGGAAGAAATACATGGGGCTACAATGCTGAAGTACAATTTCTGGCCAATCGCGGCTATGCTGTATTACAAGTGAACTATCGTGGCTCAAATGGTTATGGAAAATCTTTTTATGCTGCGGGTTTTAAAGAGTGGGATGATAAAATACAGGAGGATGTAAACGATGGTGTTCGCTGGCTGATTGCAAATAAAATTGCTAATCCAAAAAAAATAGCCATTTATGGCAATGGTTTTGGAGGCTATATTGCACTGAATTGTTTATATAAAAATGCCGATCTTTATAGTTGTGGAGGATCAAATTCTGGAGTGATTAATTTATTTAGTTACCTGAAAGGGATTCCGCCATTTTTAAAGTCTAATCTACAAATGTATTACGAGATTATTGGCAATCCGGTAACGGATACAGACTACCTGCGTTCGGCTTCGCCTGTTTTTCATGCAGACAGGTTCAAATTGCCCCTTTTCATTGCCCAGAATCCTAAAGATCCACGGGTGAATGTAGCCGAAGGTGTGCAGTTTATTAAAGAGCTTAAAAAGAGAAATGTTCCTGTTACCTATATTGAAAAAGAAGAGGGACCAAATCCAATTAAGAGGCAACAGGGGAGAACAGCTTTGTATAAAGCATTGGAAGAATTTTTAAAAAACAATATCAGTAGGAAATAAGTTATGGCGCTGGATAAGAAGAGTGGCTATCGCAAAAATTTCTCACTGGGTGTTACCTTTATCGTACTCATTTCGATCCTGTTTGTACTATCTCTTTTTCTGGCTTTCAACTTTAGTAAGAAATCTATAGAAAATGAATTTGTATCAGAGAAGGTAAATGTACTGGAGCAAAGCATTAAGCCTTATAACGATTTTTTTCAGAACAAAATGCCCGAAATTTCTTATTATAACGGGTTTCTGGATTCTGCTACAGCATCCAAATTTGTAGATACTATAACACTTAAATACCCATTTGTATCAAGGGTGACTTTTTATGATACCGAAGTTAAAAACATGCCTGTAAAAGATGGCATGAATGTAGGGAAGTTATCAATCGGGCCTAAATCTATTTTTCAGTTTGGCAAAAATGTAGCTCTGGATTCAATCAGGTTGTTTTCTGAATCTGACACCAAATCTTTTAAAGTTGGTGATGATTTTAATGCCATGGCTTATAAACTGGTCACTTTTGTTGATCAGTTAGATACCCTTGCTGTGCCCACACAGGAGGAACTGTTTACCAACTTTTCTGTTGTTAGCTCTAACAAGATTACTTACTTGAATATCCCAAGGAGAGAAGACTTAAAAGTTTATAAGGATATGATGCGGCGCAGGTTAAATCCTTCACCGGTTTATCAGCAGGATATGCTCGTTTTTCAGCTTAATCCAAACAAAATTAAGGTGATCAATACCAGGCCACTGCTGTATCAGAAAATCCAGGTAGAGCCGTTAACATACGATCCAATTGATACCTCTGAAGAAAACATGACCACTGAAATTGCATTACCAGGTGCTTTTTCTGATTTCAAGTTATATCTCACCAGTTCTAAATCTTACATTAAAAGGGAAATATTTATCTACTTTATGCCTATTGCCCTTGTTTTGCTCCTGGTATATGGTGTGCTTCTTCTGGTTGCTTTTTTGATTTACCGTAACTTAAATATCAACAGTAAAATGTTTAAGCTGCAGTATGATTTTGTAAATAATCTAACACATGAGTTTAAAACTCCGGTAAGCGTGATTAAAATTGCAGGTAATAACATTAAAAGTGCCACAGCTTTAAGCCAGAAAGAGCAACAACTTTATGGTAAAATACTGGATGAGGAAGCCGATAAACTGAATGGTTTAATGAATAAGCTGCTTGCTTTTACACAGATTGAAAATAAAGCCATAAAACTCAATCAGGAAACGGTTAATATTCGTGATTTTATTGAAAGTACCATTGAATCGCATACTTTAAAGCATCCAGATTTTAAGATGACCTATGAAGTGGTTGGTTTTAAAACCTTCATCACCGATCCCGTGTTATTAGGTAGTTTGTTTGATAACCTGGCAGAGAACGCATACAAATACTCAAAACCTGAAAATAAAAAGTTACATATGAGTGCCAAACTGATAAAAGGAGTTTTGGTTTTTCGTTTTGCAGATAAGGGAATTGGTATCGCTTCCGGGGAATTGAATAATATCTTTAAAAAGTTTTTCAGGATACAGAACGAATATAATCAAATGGGGAGTGTAGGCCTTGGTTTGGCTTTTTGCAAGGAACTGGTTAACTTTATGGAAGGAGAAATCTCTGTTAAAAGTAAAGTAGGTTTGGGTACAGAATTTAAAATCGTATTGCCCTATAATAGTTAAAAATTGAATGTTGTAAATTAGAATGTAATCCTGTTGCCTGCAGCAACGTAAAGCATTTAAACATTGCCACCTTAATCATAGATAAATGTCTAAAGAAGTAAAAATATTAATTGTAGAAGATGATGAAAATCTTCGTTTTTTAGTTGCACACCGTTTAAAAGCCGAAGGCTACACCGTTTTAGAAGCAAATGATGGAGAATCGGGTGAGCGGATCATTATCGCTGACCAACCTGATATTGTATTATTGGATTGGATGATGCCAGGTAGACAGGGTGCCGAAGTATGCGAGAATGTTCGTAAACAAGGTTTCGAGAACCTGATTATTATGATGACGGCAAAAGCCCAGGATGTAGATAAAATTGATGCTTATAATTTCGGCGCTTCTGACTACATCACCAAGCCTTTTAACATGGATGTATTGGTGGCCATGCTGGAAAGTAAGGTGAAATTTATTGTAAATAAAGATACGGCCGAAATTCACCGTTTTGGTAATATGGAGCACCATCCGAATATCCATACCTTATTCAGAGATGGAAAGAAAATTGAACTTACCATATTGGAAAACCGTATTTTACTGTACTTTTTGCGCAACCCGGGAAAAGTAATCAACCGTGATGAATTAATGCTGGTGGTTTGGGGTTACAACTCTGATGTGAACACCAGAACACTTGATATGCACATTGTTCGCTTACGTAAAAAAATTGAGTTAAACCCTGATAACCCTCAGTTATTGCAAACGGTAAGAGGTGTTGGTTATCGCTTTAATGCGGGATAAGAAAATGATTAAATGATTGAGTTTTGAATGGGAGAGTGTTTTAGGGTATCGCCCATTCTCTCATTCCATCATTCTTTCATTCAAAATTAGCTAAGCCCTTTTTAACGTAAACAGCGTAATCTCTGGCAACACGCCAACCCTTCCAGGATAGCCCAAAAAGCCATAGCCAACATTAACGTAAAGCTGTTGTTTTTGCTCCTGATATAATCCTGCCCATTCTTTATAAATATATTGTACCGGGCTCCACTGATATTCTTTAAGGCGAACGCCAAACTGCATTCCATGAGTATGCCCGCTAAACATGGCATCAATTTGCGGATACTTTTGTAATACCTCGCCACGCCAGTGTGAAGGATCGTGACTCAATAACAGTTTTACAGGTAAATCATCGGTATTTTGAACGGCTAATTCCATTTTTCCATATTTTGGAAAACGCCCCATTCCCCAGTTTTCTATGCCCAGAATCCCAATTTCTTCACCATCAACTTTAAGTCGGCGATGCGCATTCATTAACAAATCATAACCCATGATTTTGTGTACATCAACCATGTCTTTCAGGTTTTTTACTTTTGCCGGAGATGACTCTTTTCCAAAATAATAATCACCATAATCATGATTTCCAAGAGAAGAATAAACACCAAGCGGCGCTTTAACCTTTGAGAAAATATCCTGATAATCCCGAACCTCATTAGTCAGGTTGTTCACTAAATCGCCAGTAAAAAATACGAAATCAGGTTTTTCTGCCAATAGTAATTCCACGCCACCTTTTACAGCAGTCTTATTGTAAAAACTACCAGAATGAATATCAGAAATCTGCGCCATGGTAATGCCATCAAAAGCTTTCGGGAGGTTAGGTAAAATTAAGTTTACTTTCCTTACCTGATAATCATAAGCGCCAGAAATGATGCCCCAGCTTAAAGAAGTAAGTGGAACGGCCGCCGCAACTAAACCTGCCTTAACCAAAAATTCTGAACGTGAAATCTGATCAGTTTCGCTGATGGGTTGATCTTTAACCACCGTTTTTTTTCTGAAAACTCTGATAAATATCCTGCGTAAGTCATCCAGCACTAAGAAAGGCAACATAGCCATTTTGCAGGCAACTGTTAAAAAGAATGCCACTAAAATGATTGCCCTGAGGGTAAGAAAAAGATTGAGGTAAATGCCTGCGAAAACACCTATAATAAGTAGAATACTGTAGCTCCAGTATAAAATGGAAAAGATTTTTTTAGTGGTAGGCTTCCACTTTTTAAAAACAGCAATAATTGCCCTGAAACAATAAATATCGAAAATGATGATGAAAATGCAGGCTGCTATGATAAAAGGTAATCTTCCCATGAGAAAAATTTGATAAAGAAAAAGCTTTGATAAATTCTCTCGAAATGGAAAGAATTTGTCAAAGCTAAAAAATTATAGATTAAATTTATCTGAAATCGTCTTCATCTTCTTCCTCATCAAATTCAGCATTAAATAAGCTGCCAAACATATCAGAAAAACCAAAGCCACCATTTAAATAATTTTTACTTAACTGAGAATATTCTGCTAAACCATGTAATACAAATTCCATTAGCAGTAAGGTCTGATTTTCACTTAATTTTGGATGGAATTTTTTAACGGTATCGTACAACCCTGGTACCAGCATTAATGCTTTTTTATATTGTGCATTGCCTAAGCTATCTGTTACATCTACATTATTTCCTTCTGTAAACCACTCTGTAATTTCAGTGTATGGATTGGCTGTCTTTGTTTTCTTTGCTTTCTCAGGATCAGGAAAATATCTCGCAAATAATGTTTTAACAGCTTTACCAATTAAGGTTGTAGCCACATGTGCAGGTCCTTCTAATTCACCTTCATAAACCAGTTCTATCTTTCCGGTAATGGCAGGAATTATTCCGGCCAAATCTGATAAGCGGACAAATGTGTTTTTCTCGCCAGAGATGAGCATTCTGCGTTCAGCAGTACTGATTAAATTTTCATAAGCTGAGATGGTCAACCTTGCTGAAACACCGGATTTCTGATCAATGTATTCACTTTTACGGGCCTCGAAAGCAATTTGTTCGATCAGGTCTTTTAGCAAACCATCTGCTTCAATAGCGGTTCTTTGAGCTTCAGTTAGTTTAGCTTCCTGGAAAGTGATTTTGCGTGAAATTTCGATACTTTTCGGATAATGAGTTAAAATCTGACTTTCAATCCTATCTTTCAAAGGCGTTACAATGCTACCACGGTTGGTATAATCTTCTGGGTTTGCAGTAAATACAAACTGAATATCCAAAGGTAAGCGCAATTTAAAGCCACGGATTTGGATATCCTTTTCTTGCAGCATGTTAAACAAAGCTACCTGAATCCTGGCTTGCAAATCTGGCAACTCATTAATCACAAAAATACTTCGGTGTGCCCGTGGGATCAATCCAAAGTGGATTACACGCTCATCGTTATAAGTTAATTTTAAAGTCGCTGCTTTAATCGGATCAACATCACCAATTAAATCTGCAACGGTAACATCAGGTGTAGCCAGTTTTTCTGTATAGCGTTCGCTGCGGTGTAACCAGGCAATTTCTGTAGCATCGCCTTTAGTGGCGATTTCGTTTTTGGCATACCAGGAAATGGGGTTTAATGGATCATCGAATATTTCACTGCCAGCTACATATGGCACATATTCATCTAATAAATTCACCATTAAACGGGCTATCCGTGTTTTGGCTTGTCCGCGTAAGCCCAAAAGCAGAATGTTGTGGCGGGAAAGAATGGCCGTTTGTAATTCTGGAATTACGGTTTCATCGTAACCAATAATGCCTTCAAATTCTGTTTTTTTATCTCTTAAAACTTTAATCAGGTTTTCTCTCAATTCTTCTTTTACTGATCTTGATTGATATCCTGTAGTTTTTAATTCGCCTAATGTGGTGTTTTGCATATAGTTATGTTACGTATTATGAGTTACAAGTTAAATGTGAAATTGGTTAAATTTTAGGAGCATAATAGATGTCTGCAACTCACCTCGTAACCCATAACTTATAACCCTTAACTCTATTTTACTGTTTTTCTTCTATTCTTAATATAATCTTCAAAAATGTATTCGCCCAATCCGTTCAATGAACTATAAAACGCCCTGCCACCATTTATTTCGGTAAACTGACGCACAAATTGTTGTAAATAAGGGTCTTTGGCAATCATGAAAGTCGTAATCGGAATTTTTAATCTCTTGCATTGGGCCGCCATATTTAGGGTTTTGTTAATCACCTTTCTATCCAGACCCATGCTGTTTTTATAGTACTTTCCATTTTCTTTCAAACAGGTAGGTTTTCCATCCGTAATCATGAAGATTTGCTTATTATGTGTTTTTCGGCGGCGTAGTAAATCTGTCGCCAGTTCTAAACCTGCAAAAGTATTGGTATGGTAAGGTCCCACCTGGAGATAAGGTAAATCTTTCACTGTAATAGGCCAGGCATCATTTCCAAAAACCACAATATCAAGTGTATCTTTTGGGTATTTGGTTTTAATCAATTCTGCTAAAGCCATTGCTACTTTTTTAGCAGGCGTAATCCTGTCTTCGCCATACAAAATCATAGAGTGCGAAATATCAATCATCAACACTGTAGAAGTTAAAGTTTTAAAATCCTTTTCTTCTACTTCCAGATCACGGTCAGTTAAAGTAAAATCACCTATACCATGGTTGATTTGTGCATTCTGAATCGATGCCGTCATATCAATCTGGTCTAAACTATCACCGAAGTTATATTCGCGTCGATCGGCATTTTTTTCTTCACCAATACCAGACTGATTGCTGTTATGATTTCCACGGCCTGATTTTTTGAGCTTGCCAAAAATTTCATCTAAGGCAGACTTGCGAATGGTTTGCTCAGTTTTAGCAGTAATTTTAAATTCTCCAGATTGATTGTCTTCCGTTAGATAACCTTTATCTTTCAGGTCATCAATAAAATTACCGATACCATATTCATTATTGGTTAATTTATATTGCTTGTCGAGTTCGTTTAGCCAGCTTAAAGCTTCCGCCGCATCGCCCGCTGTATAATTCAGCAATTCACTAAATAATTTTAACAACTCATCAAACCCACCTTTTGGCGTATCGCCAGGCTTATAATCAGAAAAACGGAAACCTCTCATGTGCTTGTATTAACGATTTATCGAAGATAAAAGTTTCGATTTACATTAATTTAAGTGTGATGTCATATTTGGACGTGAAGCCAAAAGATTACACTGGAGTTGGAGGATTGAAAACAGAAAACTTAATGCTACAAATGCTCTAATATCAGAATAATGGCATTATTGCTCAAGGCTTTTATTTCCACTTGTGCTACATCCCAAAGTGACAAACCATCCCGGGCATGTAATAGCCTGCCTTCAATTTCGAAAGCTCCATCAATAATGAAACAGAAGAATATGTTTTCCGGGTTTTGAAGTTGATAGGTGATTTCTTCCCGTCCGGCAAAAATCCCTGCACTTAATTTAAAAGGTAATTTCGGGCTGGAAATAATTTCCATCAGCTTATTTGAATGTTTGTCGAAATCGAAATTGAACAGCATCTCGCTCGCCCTGAGTAAAAACAGATCTGTAGTAAGCCCAATCTGTATATAATTCACTATATCATCGGCATAGGGATTACTGATTTCCAAGACCTCGCCTTTCCCTAGATTTAAAACCTGTACCTGGCCAGTTTCAATGGAAAATTCTTTGCCATTCTGTACAATATCTAATCCACCGGTAACCAGAAAAAATAGCTGGTAAGAATCTTCTCTGGATAGAAAAAAGGTAAGTTTATTTCCGGCAATGTATTCGTCATTACAAATAAATAATTCTTCGGATGCCGCTTTGTCTTCATGGTAATACTTTTCGAAGTTAAAAGTGCTGTATCTTTTTGCAATTGAGGTTTCTATGAAGCTCCTTTGATCTGCGGGGTATATTTTTCCCTGAATAATATCCATTAGGTTAGTTGATGGTTTTTAATGAATGGATGCTGATGATAATAATTGCTCCTGCCTTGCATCAATTATTTTCCGGTAACACTTGTTAATGATGTTTTTTCCCATAAGGTAAAATTAAAAAAACGTCGGGAAATTCTTAATGGTCCGCTAAAATACTAAAATAAGGTTACCAAGCATTGACGTTTAATTTAGATCGCAGATAAAATCCCAATACCTGTTTGATTATCACTGAACAACAAATTCAGTTATTGCCTGTCGCCAGATCATTCGCTGATCCTGCCCTGGACTGAGGAACGCTGCAAAGCCTTTCGTGTTAAAATCTGTCAGGCCATACAGGAAGAGCGTAAACTAAAAAATAGTCAAAAATTGCGCTGCACTTTTTGCAATAGGCCGATTTTTTTTTGTAAAAGATTAAAAGTAGCTTTGTCGCTATTCATGAAACACCTTGTTACTATATCGCTTGTATTTTTTAGCTTAACGCATTTGGCAAAAGCCGAACGTGTTGAAGGTTTAAGGATATTAAACGAGTATTGTAATGAACATAATATCAGCATTAATGCCATTGGTAAGGCATCGGTTCAACTTAATGAAGACCGGAATCCTTATTTGTTATCTTACTCAAGGTTAGCTTTAATCGGAACTCAACCCCAATTAAAAGTTGCAAAATATGTGAGTGTAGATCAAGTGATTTCTGATTTAACAATCAGGAAAAAACCGAAGAACAATAGTCCTTAATGCTCTTTTCTTAAATAAATCTTTTATAAGATTTTATACCCCATTTATACCAACAGCTGCCAAACTGACCAACACAATACAATGGCTTAGTTGTTGTAACACACCATTTTTTTAATAATAAATACGATTTAAAACATAATGTTAGGATTTTTAGCGAAGGTTTTCGGAAGTAAATCAGAAAGAGATATTAAGGCTATTCAGCCATTGGTTGTTAAAATCAATGAACAATACAGCAAACTTTCAGCGCTCAGCAACGATGAGTTGCGTGGTAAAACGATAGAATTTAAAAGCAGAATTTCTGCATTTTTAACTGAAATAGATGGTAAAATCTCTGCACTAAAAGCTGATGCTGAAAGTGAAGAACTGGATCTTCATCAAAAAACCGCCATTTACGATCAGGTTGATGCCTTAGGAAAAGACCGTGATACCGAATTAGAGAAAGTTCTTTTGGAAATTCTTCCCGAAGCTTTTGCTGTGGTTAAAGAAACATCACGCCGTTTAAGTGAGAACGATTACCTGGAAGTTACCGCAACACAATTTGATAGAGATTATGCCGCACGCAAAAGTAACGTTAAAATTGTAGGAGATAAAGCACAATGGGCAAACCGTTGGGATGCTGCCGGAACTGAAGTGGTATGGAACATGGTTCATTACGATGTACAGTTAATAGGTGGTATTGTTCTGCATAGTGGTAAAATTGCTGAAATGGCTACTGGTGAGGGTAAAACCTTGGTGAGTACTTTACCAGCATATCTAAATGCTCTTGCCGGACAAGGTGTTCACATCGTAACCGTGAATGATTACCTGGCCCGTAGGGATAGTGAATGGAATGGTCCTTTATTTGAATTTCATGGCTTAAGTGTAGATTGTATCGACAAACATGAGCCTAACTCTGAAGAAAGAAGAAAAGCTTACGCTTCAGATATCACATACGGAACCAATAACGAGTTCGGTTTTGATTACCTGCGTGACAATATGTCGCAAACGCCAGATCAATTGGTTCAGCGCAAGCAACACTTTGCCATGGTGGATGAGGTCGATTCAGTATTAATTGATGATGCCCGTACACCGTTAATTATCTCAGGCCCGATCCCTCATGGAGATCAACATGAATTTTATGAGTTGAAACCACGCATTGAGCGTTTGGTAAATGCTCAAAAAGCGTATGTATCTCAAGCATTAAACGAAGCTAAAAAATTAATCAATGCTGGTAATAGCGGAACTGAAGAGGGGGAAGGTGGTTTGGCACTATTACGTGCTTATCGCGGTTTGCCAAAAAATAAAGCCCTAATCAAATTTTTAAGTGAAAGTGGTGTTCGTGGTTTGTTGTTGAAAACAGAAAACTATTATATGGCAGATCAATCTAAGAATATGCCTAAGGTAGATTCTGAATTGTTCTTCTATATTGATGAAAAAAATAACCAGGTAGAATTAACAGAAAAAGGTATTGAATTGATTACCCAATCAGGTGAAGATCCTCATTTCTTTGTTTTACCAGATGTAGGTACAGAAGTAGCAGAGCTTGAAAAATCAGATTTGCCTCTAGAAGAAAAAGTATCTACCAAAGATGCCTTAATGCGTGATTACTCTGTAAAAGCAGAACGCATTCACTCTGTAAATCAACTGTTGAAAGCTTATACTCTTTTCGAAATTGATGTAGAATATATCATTGATGAAGGAAAGATTAAAATTGTTGATGAGCAAACTGGTCGTATCATGGATGGTCGCCGTTATTCTGACGGATTACACCAGGCTATTGAGGCTAAAGAAAACGTTAAAGTTGAAGATGCGACTCAAACTTATGCTACCGTAACCTTGCAAAATTATTTCCGTATGTACCATAAACTTTGTGGTATGACGGGTACTGCAACTACTGAAGCTGGCGAGTTCTGGTCGATCTATAAACTGGATGTTGTTGAAATTCCAACCAACAGAAATATTTCAAGAAGAGATGAGCAGGATTATGTTTACCGTACGGTTCGTGAAAAGTACAATGCAGTTGCCGATGAAATTGTGAAGTTAACACAAGCTGGTCGTCCGGTATTAGTTGGTACAACTTCAGTTGAGATTTCGGAATTGTTAAGCCGTATGCTTAAACTTCGTGGAATTAAACATAATGTATTAAATGCTAAAATGCACCAGAGGGAGGCAGATATTGTTGCCGAAGCTGGTCAGGCAGGAACAGTTACCATTGCAACCAACATGGCTGGTCGTGGTACGGATATTAAGTTAGGTGCAGGTGTAAAAGAAGCAGGCGGTTTAGCTATTGTGGGTACCGAGCGCCATGAATCCCGTCGTGTTGACAGGCAGTTACGCGGTCGTGCGGGTCGTCAGGGTGATCCGGGTTCTTCACAGTTCTTCGTTTCTCTTGAAGATAACTTAATGCGTTTATTTGGTTCTGAAAGAATCTCTGGTATTATGGTGCGGATGGGTATTGAAGATGGTGAAGTAATTCAACATTCTATGATTACAAAGTCTATCGAACGTGCACAGAAAAAAGTAGAAGAAAACAACTTTGGTATTCGTAAACGTTTATTGGAGTACGATGATGTGATGAACTCTCAACGTACTGTAATTTATGCTAAACGTAAAAATGCTTTATTTGGCGAACGTTTAGACGTGGATATGAATAACATGGTTTTTGATGTTGCTGAAGATATCGTAACAGAATACAAAGAAGAAGCTAACTTTGACGGTTTTAAACTGGAAGTAATTAAAAACTTCTCTTTAGATACCGCCATTACCGAAAAGGAATTTGCATCAACCAATATTGCACAACTCACTGAAAAATTATTTGATGAAGCAGAGGCTTTCTATGCCCGTAAATCAGAAGCAGTAATTCAGCAATCTTTACCTGTTTTAACCCAGGTTTACGAAGAGCGTGGTGAGCATATTGAACAAATTGTTGTTCCGTTCACGGATGGTATTCGTGGGATTCAGGTTGCTGTAGATTTGAAGAAAGCTATTGATAATAAAGGAAAAGAGATTGTTCGTTCATTCGAGAAAACAATTGTTCTGGCTTTAATTGATGACAGCTGGAAAGAGCACTTACGTGAAATGGATGATTTGAAACAATCAGTTCAAAATGCGGTATATGAGCAGAAAGATCCGTTAGTTATTTATAAAATGGAAGCCTTCAACTTATTTAAGAATATGCTTAATGCGGTGAATAAAGAAGTAGTGAGTTTCTTATATAAAGGTGGTATTCCGGTTCAGCAAGAGGCTGAAGACTTGAGAGAAGCACCAGCACCAGTAAAACAACCTAAGTTACAAACCACCAAACAAGAGTTTGGTAGAGAAGAGCCAGGTATTGAATTTGGTGATACCCGTGAAGCAGTTCCTCAACAACCTATTCGCAAAGAGGCAACAGTAGGCAGAAACGAACCATGTCCTTGTGGAAGTGGTAAAAAATACAAAAACTGCCACGGCGCAAATTTGTAAGATAAATTATATAACACATTATTAAGGCCTTGACTTCTGTCAGGGCCTTTTTTGTGTAATTTGGTTTTTAATATGTAGGATTAAACCTATATTTAGAAACACACAAAATAACACACAAATGAAAAAGATTTTTAACATTTTTGCCATTTCGGCAACACTGATGCTTTCGAGCTGCGCTACCGTTTTTACAGGTACAAAACAAACGGTTAATATCAAGACAGATCCACCGGCTGCCGACATTGAAGTTGATGGTATTAAAGTTGGTGTAACACCAATGGATGTGACGTTAAAAAAAGGATTCACAGGGCAAACTGTCAGTCTTAAATTAAATGGTTACGAAGCGAAAACATTTCAGCCCATCACTACATTTAATGCGGTATCTGTAGTCAATTTATTGTTTGTCCCAGGTTTTATTATTGATGCTGCTACCGGAGCAATGATGAAGTACGATCCGAAAGTTTACGAATTTAAACTGGAACAAAAGAAATAGTTAACTAAAACCATGTGGCAAAGCCGGATTTTTAATTAGAAATCCGGCTTTGCTGTTTTCTAATATGCTTGTTTTTCATGTAAGGAAATATTAGCTATAAAATAGTAAGTGAGGAAGTTGAGCATCTCAGATAATAGATTTTTATTAAATACTTTGATAAGTAAGCTAAATTAATTAGTATTATATTTGTTATCAACTATGAAAGGCAAAAACTTAAATCAAGAACTTGGGAGCGGAATGTACACCATTCCTGAAGTAGCTTTTATTTTAAAGTTGCCAACGGCCAAAGTACGCCGATGGATGAAAGATTTTTGGGATAATCAGTTTTCTGAAAAGCATCATGTTGAATATTCTTGGGGGAGCGGTCGTGAAAAAGCAACAAATTTCTTCACACTGATAGAATTTTATGTTTTTTATCAATTAAGAGAAATTAATGTTAGCGTGAATAAAATAATAAATGCTCATCAAGATATGGCCGAAATGTTAGGTACAGCGTATCCTTTTGCGTCTTCAAAAATGTTATCTGATGGGAAAAGTATTCTTTTTATGCTTAATGATGGAACAGTTGTGAATGCAGATAAATCCAGACAAGCAGCTTTTAAACAAATAATTGAAGAATTTTGTAAAAAAATTGAATTTTCTACTTCGGATATAGCAGAGCGCTTTTATCCTTTAGGAAAAGAAAAACATATCATAATAGATCCTCATCACCAGTTTGGCCAGCCTGTTGTAGAGGAAACTAATATTTTGGCACAAACATTATACGATCTTTATACTGCAGGTGAAACGGTAGGTTTCTTAACCAGATTGTATGATCTTCGTGAAGCAGATGTGGTTTGTGCTATTGAGTTATTTAATAGTAAAGCCGTGGCATGATAAAAGTTTTAATAGATGAGAACCTCTCAAAATATTTTGCTGAAGGCTTGGATAAATTACAATATCCACTCGGAAATAATATTGAGATAACATCTATTGAAAAAGAATTTGGTAAAGGAATAAAAGATGAAGACTGGATTCCAGATTGGGGAAATCGATCTGGTGTTTTTATTTCTCAGGATTTAAGAATCTATTCAACTAAATTACAGGCAGCACTTTTGACTAAACATAATATTGGAGCGTTTTTCTTAAAGTTGCCAAAAGGTTATCGATACTGGGACAAGACGCAGGTAATCATTAAGCATTGGATCGAAATAGTTAAGATTATTGAAATGAACAGGCCTCCATATGTTTATTTTATTTCGGCAAAGCGTATTACGAAGGGATAGTCATACTAAGATTGGGCGACATTTGCACAACCCATAAAGAATGCCGATTTTTGCAGCGAATTCGGCATTCTTGTTTTTAAAACAATTTTCGTTTGTCTACTGTCATACCATCATGAAAATATTGTATACACTAATCTTCAGTTTCTTCTTTATCAATATCGCAATTGCTCAAAAGGGAGAGGTTGTGGTTATAAAAGATCCTTTAATAGATAGTTTGATTGCCAAGAGAGTGGATGTATATCGTACATCAGGTGAAGTAAAAATAGGTAAACCTATCGTTTCATCTTATGGATACCGTGTTCAGATTTTTTATGGTTCCGATCGGCGGGAAGTTTTCAATCAACAGGCACGCTTTAGAACATTATATCCAAGGTTAAACACTTATCTCATTTATAAAGAACCAAACTATTATGTTAGGGTTGGCGATTTTAGAACAAGATTAGAAGCTCAGCGATTAATGAGTGAAATAAGACCAACCTTCCCAACGTTATTTATATTCAGGGAAAAAATTAATGCACCACAATTAGATATTACCACTGATGATCAAAGATAAAATTAAGGATTTAGCGGCAACTATTTTTAATGATGTAGTAGGCTATCGTCAGCATTTACATGCAAACCCAGAATTGTCCTATCATGAATTTGAAACCGCTGCATTTGTTAAGGAAAAATTAACACAGTGGGGAATTGAATTTACCAGTTGTGCCAATACAGGTGTGGTGGCCTTATTAAAAGGAGATTTGCCATCAGATCAGGTGATCGCTTTACGTGGTGATATGGATGCCTTACCAATTACGGAAGTGAGCGATAAACCTTATGCCTCTAAAAATCCCGGCGTGATGCATGCCTGTGGACATGATGTTCATACTTCATCACTTTTAGGAACTGCTTATATTTTAAATCAACTGAAAAGTGAATTTGCCGGTACCATTAAGTTTATCTTTCAGCCTGCTGAAGAATTACTTCCAGGGGGAGCAAGTATCATGATTAAAGAAGGTGTTCTGGAAAATCCAAAACCAAATTACATTATTGGTCAGCATGTAATGCCTTTAATAGATGCTGGTAAGGTGGGTTTCCGTTCTGGAATTTACATGGCATCAACTGATGAGTTATATGTTACCGTAACCGGAAAAGGCGGACATGGTGCTCAGCCGCATCAAAATATCGATCCGGTGGTTATTGCCTCACATATCATTATTGCGCTGCAACAAATCGTAAGTCGTAATGCAGATCCACGGATTCCTTCTGTTTTATCCTTTGGTAAAGTAACAGCCAATGGTGCTACAAATATTATCCCGAACGAAGTTAAAATTGAAGGTACATTTAGGACCCTTGATGAGGAGTGGAGAGCTGAGGCACATAGACGCATGAAAAAAATGGCTGAAGGTATTGCCGAAAGCATGGGCGGAAGCTGCGATTTTGATATCCACAAGGGCTATCCTTTTTTAATTAATGAGGAAAAGTTAACAGCAAATGCTAAATCTTTTGCTGAAGATTTTTTAGGAAAGGAAAATGTTGTTGATCTGGACATCTGGATGGCAGCGGAAGATTTTTCATTTTACTCACAGATAACAGATGCCTGTTTTTATCGTTTAGGTACTGGGAACGCGGCAAAGGATACTCAATATTCTGTGCACACGCCAAAATTTGATATCGACGAAGATGCCTTGCAAATTTCTACTGGATTAATGGCATACATCGCATTGAAACAATTAGGCAACTAATTAATGTCTGTAATTAATGTTTCTCAAATTAAATAAGGCATCGTTTTTGCCAAGCTAAACAAGCATGAAGAAAATATTTTTAATCCTGATCATTACCTCTTTTTTTTACAATGGTTTTGCACAGGAAATTCCACGATTCAATCCTGATACGATTAAAACCATTACGTTAGATTCAACCGTTAATATCAAAGCAGAAAAGCTGAATATTGAAACCTTTATCAATAAGGTCATTAATGATACGTCATTTTATCAATCCTTTAGAAACATGAAACGTTATAGTTTCATCGCTGAAAATAGGATTTATACTTATGATAAGAAAAATAAGGTTGACGGAAAGATTTATCGTAAAATTAAACACAACAATAATGGCCCTTACAAAATGGAATATCTTGTAAAACAGGATACAGGTAAGGTTTATAAGAAAAATGGAAAGTATCAGTTGTATACGGTTGAGATGTTTGATTACATTTTTATGAATGCCTATAATACTGACTTCGTGCCAAATGCACCAACTGGAGATGGTAAAGGAGGAACGAATGAAGGCTACAAAGACAAATTAAAGACCCTCATTTTTAACCCGGGCCGCCCGGTTAAAGTGCCTTTTATTGGCAGCAAGACTGAAATTTTTACTGCAAATATGCGTCAGTATTATGATTACGCTTTCACCAGCGGTACATATCTGGATTCTATTCCGGTTTATCGTTTTAAAGTTTCTGTAAAGCCAGATTTAAGTAGCTGGACCAAAGATGGCATCATGATTAAGGAACTCGTTACCATATTTGATAAGCGAAATTTTAATATCCTCGGCCGTTATGTAGACATGAAATATGGCAACATGTTATTCGATTTTAATGTGCAGATGAATATTGAAATGGGCTATTTTGGTGAGGATAAATTACCTACTAAAATAACCTATCAAGGGAATTGGGACTACCCGTTTAAAAAAGAGGAGCGGGCGAGTTTCCTCATTGTACATAAAGATTATAAGCTGGAAAAAGGGAAGTAAGAATGGCTTGCGTAAAAGATTTATTATCTTTAAGCCATTATTCAAACCCGTAAAAATGAAATTTCCTTCCTTTCTTAAATTTAGAATTCTTATTGCCCTTTTACTGTGCTGTGGCATCAGCTTAAAGGCTCAAATCCTTTCTTCTCATCAAATTGATAGTTTGGTTGAAAAGACCTTAACCACATTTAACGTTCCTGGAATTGCCGTTTCTGTAATTAAAGATGGGAAAATAATCCATTTGAAAGGTTACGGAGTTCGCTCTATAAAAACCAATAAAAAAGTTGATGAAAATACACTTTTTGGTGTAGCATCTAACACAAAGGCTTTCACTGCAGCCGCAATAGGCATGCTGGTTGACGAGAAAAAAATTACATGGGATACGAAAGTTACCGATGTGATTCCAGAATTTAAAATGTATGATGCTTACGTAACCAGTGAATTTACCATTCGTGATTTGTTAACACACCGGAGTGGTTTAGGTCTTGGGGCAGGCGATTTAATGATCTGGCCAGATTCATCAACGGTAGATAAAAAGCAACTGATCCATAACCTTCGTTATCTAAAACCTGTTTCATCTTTCCGTACTAAATTTGATTACGATAACCTGATGTATATTGTTGCGGGCGATATTGTATCCAGGGTTTCAGGAATGACTTATGAAAATTTTATTGAAAGCAGAATCATCAAACCATTAGGAATGACCAAAACTGCAGCCTCGTGGTATCGTTTAAAAGATAAATCGAATGTAATCGATGGCCATGCACCATATGAAGGGAAGTTAATCCCAGTGGGATTAAGTTTTGGAGAGATTGCGAACGCAGCAGGCGGTATTTATTCAAGCGTAACTGATATGAGTAAATGGGTGCAAGCAATGATAGATGGTGGTAAGTATGGGGCTAAGCTTGATCAGAAATTGTTCAGTCCGGCTGTAGCAAGGGAACTCTGGACACCACAAACCATTATTGCAGGTGGTAATCCGGCTGGTTTTAACAGTTATGGACTGGGTTGGTTTTTAAGCAATGTAAACGGCAATTTCCAGGCTACGCACACGGGTGGTTTATCAGGAATTGTTACGCAGATAACCATTTTACCAGAAATGAAATTGGGCATTATCGTGCTAACCAATCAACAATCTGGTGCAGCTTTTAATGCCATCACCAATTCCATTAAAGATGGTTATCTGGGGATAAAAGGTAGGGATAGAATTAAGTCCTCTAATGATAGCCGCCTTGCTGATGAGAAAGAAGCTCATGAAATAGTAACCAAAGTTTGGGCTGATATTGCTGCTACACAAAAAAACACGTCTGCAAAACCGGATACTAAAAGCTATTATGGAACTTATCATGATACTTGGTTTGGCGATGTTACGGTGAGCGAAGTAAATGGTAAAATGTATTTTCAAGCGAAGAATGCACCAAAGTTGAGAGGTGAGATGACTTATTATAAAGGAAATACATTTATTGTAAAATGGTACGATAGAAGTTTAGATGCTGATGCATTTGTCAACTTTAGCCTGAATAATAACGCCGTTGCGGATGGATTTAAAATAGAAGCCATTTCTCCGCTAACTGATTTTAGTTTCGATTTTCAAGACCTTGATTTTAAAGAGAAACCCTAACCAATAAAAAATTATGAGAAACCTGTTTAGCACTGTAATTTTAATAGGCTTTTGCCTGGTGATTTTCACATCAATGACGTTAAAACCAAAACGAATTATTTTCTTCGGTGATTCCATTACCCAACAGGGTGTATCTAAAAATGGGTACATCACATTGCTTAAAAGAAAACTGGATTCCACAAAATATGAAGTGCTTGGAGCTGGTATCGGTGGTAATAAAATTTACGACTTATATTTACGTTTAGAAGATGATGTATTAAATAAGAAACCAGATTTAGTGGTGATCTATGTAGGCATTAATGATGTGTGGCATAAACAATCTTCGCATACCGGAACGGATTATGATAAGTATTTAAAATTTTATCAGGCACTGATTAATAAAATTCAGGGTATTGGAAGTAAGGTAGTGTTGTGTACGCCTTCTGTAATTGGCGAAAAAAAGGATGGAACTAATGAGATGGATGCCGACTTAAATAAATATGCTGAAGGCATCAGGCAGTTAGCCGCTAAAAACAATTTGCCTGTATGCGACTTAAGAAAAGTGTTTGCTGATTATGAAGCAAATCATAATCCTGAAGATCAAGAAAAAGATGTTTTAACTAAAGACCGGGTTCATTTAAATGAAAAGGGTAATCAGTTAGTTGCTGAACAGTTGTTGCCGTTGGTGAAATAGAATATATTCGTCATTGCGAACTGAAGAAAGGGAATGTGCGATGGAGTGAAGCAATCTTTCCTACATGACGTTAATGATTTAAAAATGAATTAATAGCAAAAAAGATTGCTTCGTCGGCTGAAAAAGCCTCCTCGCAATGACGACACCACTTATCGTCATAGCGAACTGAAGAAAGGGAATGTGCGATGGATTGAAGCAATCTTTCCTGCATGGCGTTAATGGTTTAAAAATGAATTAATAGCAAAAAAGATTGCTTCGTCGGCTGAAAAAGCCTCCTCGCAATGACGACACCACTTATCGTCATTGCGAACTGAAGAAAGGGAATGTGTGGTGAAGTGAAGCAATCTTTCCTGCATAGCGTTAATGGTTTAAAAATGAATTAATAACAAAAAAGATTGCTTGGTCGGCTGAAAAAGCCTCCTCGCAATGACGACACCACTTATCGTCATTGCGAACTGAAGAAAGGGAATGTGCGATGGATTGAAGCAATTTTTCCTGCATGGCGTTAATGGTTTAAAATGAATTAATAGTAAAAAAGATTGCTTCGTCGGCTGAAAAAGCCTCCTCGCAATGACGACACCACTTATCGTCATTGCGAACTGAAGAAAGGGAATGTGCGACGGAGTGAAGCAATCTATCCTGCATGGCGTTAATGGTTTAAAAATGAATTAATAGCAAAATAGATTGCTTCGTCGGCTGAAAAAGCCTCCTCGCAATGACGACAACACTTATCGTCATTGCGAACTGAAGAAAGGGAATGTGCGATGGAGTGAAGCAATCTTTCCTGTATAACGGTGTACATAAAATATAATAATGGAACGAGGCGGAACAGTTTACATCATTACTAATTTTACCCACACCACTTTATATACTGGAGTTACTTCAGATATCATGTTTAGGGTAAAAGAACATAAAGACAAAGAACATCCCAAATCTTTTCCGCTAAATACAATACAGATAAATTGGTATATTTTTGTTCTTATGATTCAATTGAGGAAGCTATTTCAGAAGAAAAGAGGATTAAAGGCGGAAGCCGGAAAAAAAAGATAAAATTAATACAATCCATGAATCCTGAATGGAAGGATTTATGGGAGATAGTGAAAGATTGGTAAATATCAGTTACGTCATAGCGAACTGAAGAAAGGGAATGTGCGATGGATTGAAGCAATCTTTCCTGCATGGCGTTAATGGTTTAAAATGAATTAATAGCAAAAAAGATTGCTTCGTCGGCTGAAAAAGCCTCCTCGCAATGACGACACCACTTATCGTCATTGCGAACTGAAAGGAAGGGAATGTGCGATGGAGTGAAGCAATCTATCCTGCAAGGCGTTAATGGTTTAAAATGAATTAATAGCAAAAAAGATTGCTTCGTCGGCTGAAAAAGCCTCCTCGCAATGACGATTTTGTAACGTCATTGCGAACTGAAAGAAGGGAATGTGCGATGGAGTGAAGCAATCAATCCTGCAAGAGGTTAACTGATTAAAAGTATATAATAGCACAAAAGATTTCTTCGTCGTGCCTCCTCGCAATGACGGACAATAATAAGTATGATTAACCGCGAAACGATAGATAAGATAATGGATACCGCCCGGATAGAGGAGGTAGTAGGGGATTTTGTGCACTTGAAAAAACGCGGAACCAGTTTAATTGGTAACTGTCCTTTTCATGGCGAGAAAACACCTTCCTTTCACGTATCCGTAACCAAAGGTATTTATAAATGTTTCGGTTGTGGTAAGGGTGGCGATTCGGTGCGTTTTATTATGGATCATGAGAAATACTCTTATCCGGAAGCACTTAAATTTTTAGCCAACAAATATAATATAGAAGTAGAGGAGGCCGAACTTTCTCCAGAGGCGGCAGAAGCACAAAGTGCGAAAGAAAGTCTTTACATCGTATCTCAGTACGCTGCGGCTTTTTTTGTAAAACAACTTTGGGAAACAGATGAAGGTAAAGGAATTGGCTTAAGCTACTTTAAAGAACGTGGGTTCAGAGAAGATATCCTCAAGAAATTCGAAGTCGGCTATTCTCCAGATGTTTGGGATGCCTTAACACAAAACGCAACCAATGCTGGCCATAAACTTGAGTTTTTAGAATCAACCGGTTTATCGATTAAAAATGATAATGGAAAAATTTACGATCGTTTTCGAGGTCGTGTGATGTTTCCCATTCATAACTTTACTGGTAGAATTATAGGTTTTGGTGGCAGAACTTTAAAAACTGACAAAAATGTTCCGAAGTATGTCAATTCACCCGAAAGTGAGATTTACCATAAATCGAATGTTTTATATGGCTTGTTTCATGCCAAGAAAGCCATTCGTGATTTAGATAATTGCTACCTGGCAGAAGGCTATGCAGATGTACTCTCCGTTCATCAAGCTGGAATAGAAAATGTAGTGGCCTCTTCGGGTACTTCCTTAACGGTAGAACAGATCAAGTTGATTGGTCGTTTTACGCAAAACATTACCATCCTGTTTGATGGAGATGCAGCCGGAATAAAGGCCTCACTCCGTGGTCTGGATATGATTTTGGAAGAGGGGCTCAATGTTAAAATTGTTTCCTTCCCCGATGGGCACGATCCTGATTCGTACATGCATCATGTAGGTGCGGGTGCCTTTAAAACTTATCTAGAAAATAACAGAAAGGATTTTATCCTGTACAAGGCAAATGTTTTGCTTAAAGATGCTGGTGATGATCCGATAAAGAGAGCTGGCATTATTCGGGATATTGTAGAAAGTATCGCAAAAATTCCAGATCAGATTAAAGCCTCTGTTTTCATTAGAGAGAGTAGCAATTTACTAGAGATTGAAGAAAGCGTTTTGCTTTCAGAGCTGAATAAAATCCGCTCGGGTAAGGTTAAAAAGAATTTTGAGAGCAACCAAAGGGCTAATGCACAAAGTAGTCAGCCGCAATCCTATTCATCAGGTGCGCCAGAACCGCTTGGGCCTCCCGATGATTTATGGGATGATAATGCCGGGCCATCTGGATATGGAGAACCAAAAGTTGATACTGATGAGATCCAGGAGAAAGAAATAGTAAGGTTGCTACTTACCTACGGACATGAGTTTGTGAACTGGGATAGTATCGATGACATGTACATTGGCTCATTTGTAATGCAAAATCTGGCCGATGTTGAATTTGAAAATCAACTTTGTAAAAGCATTATCGATTACTATAAGTCGGAAATTGATAATGGCCGGTTACCAACAGCCAATCATTTTATCAAACATGAAGATCACAGTATTGCTGATTTAGCCATTACCTTATCGACATCAGAATATGCATTAAGTGAAAATTGGCTAAATAAGCACTTAATTTATGTAAAGGATGAATCCATGAACCTCAAAGCCACTATTCTGGGGGGAATCTTCCACCTGAAGAAAAGGAAAGTCGATCGGATTTTAACCAACCTTTTGAAAGAAATTAAGGAGGAAAAAGATGCTGATAATCAAATGATCCTGATGCAAAGATATAGTGTAATTAAAGGTGTGGAAAGAGAGATTAACAAGTTTTTGGGTTCGGTAATTGTGAAGTAAGGATTGAAGGTTTGAATGACTGAAGGATTGAGTGGGGTACACGGAACATTTAATATTTATCATTTTTATAATACATTTGAAATAAACATTCACTTATTCAAGATTTATATATTCAATAACTCACTCATTCAATAATTATCTCTTATGGCCAATCATAACGATTTAGGTAAACAGGGTGAAGCCATTGCCAAAGATTATCTGGAGGTGAATGGTTATGAGATTCTGGATGAAAATTGGACACATGGAAAGGCTGAAATAGATTTAATAGCTTACAAAAATAAAATTATGGTTTTCGTCGAGGTGAAAGCCCGAACATCAGTAGCATTTGGTCAACCTGAAGATTTTGTGCACGAAGCCAAACAAAAACAGATGGAACTGGCCTCTGCTGAATATATAGAAATCATGAACCATCAAAATGATATTCGTTTTGATATTATTGCCATTACCTTTACAAAAAATAATATTTACACATTAAACCATATTGAAGATGCTTTTTGGCCTGAAGATTAAACAAATCAGCACATTTATACTTATTGGAATTATGATAGCCTTTTTAGGTTCTTGTAAAGACGATGCTCCGAAAACTTATCGGTCTTTAATTTCACCAATGATGGGACTTAATGTTGCATCTGGAAATGATTTTGAGGTTAAAGCCCTTTTTGGTAAAGAAGGAAAGGTAGATTCTGTAATTTATCTGATGGATAGCACCAAGGTTGCAGCCAAAACCGATACAACGGCTATTAAAATGAAAACTGTTGGTTTAAAATTGGGCAATCATTTAATTACGGCTAGAATTTACGGAGACGGAAAATCAGAAGATTTAACATCCAATGTTAACATACTTGCTGCCCAGGCTCCGGTAGAATACAGCTATAAAATAATCAAAACACTTCCCCATGATACTTCCTCATATGTGGAAGGTTTGGAATATCATGATGGTTTTTTCTATGAAAGTGCCGGCGATTATGGACATTCTAGCTTACGCAAGGTAGAACCCGCTACAGGAAAGGTTGTGTTAAAAGCAGACCTTGATAAACAATATTTTGGAGAAGGAATGACAGTGGTTGGCGATAAAATTGTTCAGTTAACCTACCGCGAAAAAACCGGATTTGTTTATGATAAAAAGACTTTTAAAAAATTATCAGAATTTACCTATAACGAAGGCACGCAAGAAGGTTGGGGATTAAATTTCGATGGACAAAAAATCTTAAAAACGGATGGTTCCAATACCATATTCTTTTTAGATAAAAACACCTATAAAACAATTGGTGAGATTGATGTTTTTGACAATAAAGGAGCAATTCAACAATTAAACGAATTGGAATACATTGATGGGAAAATTTATGCCAATGTTTATACTACAAATCATATCTTAATCATTAATCCTGAAACAGGTGCTGTTGAAGGCAAAATCAATCTCAGTGGCTTGTTAGCAAATGATTATTTCAAAACCGAAGATGAAAAAGCAAATAACGTACTAAATGGAATTGCTTATGATTATGCTAACAAAAAACTTTATGTAACGGGCAAAAAATGGCCGCACATTTTCGAAATTAAAATATCAAAGCAATAAAATATTTCGGTGTACTATTCAATAAAAAAGCCAGATTTAACTCTGGCTTTTTTATTATTTGTCCTTTTTCTTTGTTTCACTTAAATAACCATTAAAGTTAATAGGTTGTTTATTGTTGCCGCTGGCAATTAAGTTTGCATAGCCATTTTCTGTTACGTTCAAAGTAAGTCTGAAATTTTCTCGTGAAACATCCTTCGTACTAATCTGTATGGTGTATGCACCTTTTTTATTTTTCGATTCCTTATAGCTGAAATTTTTTGAAGTAAACTTAATGCCACCTTCACTCGGATTCATTGGTGCACTAAACGAACGACCATAATAGGGCAGATAAGCCACTACGCTATCCTTTGTTACCTTTAAATCGTACTGATTACCTGTTAAATTGATTGTTCCTCCACCCTGATTACCTGGCATACTGGATAAAATTCTGGAAATATCCATGTTAGCCATGGGCATGGCTGAATTGGCTACGAAGGTATAATTTTTTTCACTCAATATTTTTACAGTAGTTTCTTTATTTGTTTGCGCTAACAGTTGTAAACTGCTTACAACTAAAGCCATACCAAATACCCATTTTAAATGTTTCATATTGCTGTTTCTTAATGATATAACAATTTAAAGATGTATGAGTTTCAAAGATTCCATAACCCTGTTATCATTATAATTTAAAGTTACAAAATAAAAAAGCCATCGTATTTTGCAATGCGATGGCTCTATAAATAAAATCCTTCTAAAGAACTTGTATTATCTCCAGGCTTTGTATTGATTGATCAAGCCATTGGTTGAACTGTCATGACTGGAAACTGATTCGTTTCCATCCAATTCAGGAAGGATTTTCTTAGCGAGCTGTTTTCCGAGTTCAACTCCCCACTGATCGAAACTAAAAATATTCCAGATAACGCCCTGAACAAATATTTTGTGTTCGTACATCGCTACTAAGCTACCCAAGGTATAAGGTGTTACTTTTTTCAATAGGATAGAGTTGGTTGGGCGATTGCCTTCAAACACTTTAAAAGGTGCAATTTTAGCCATTTCATCGGCTGATTTGCCATCTTTTTTCAATTCAGCGGTAACCTCTTCTTCTGTTTTGCCATTCATTAGCGCCTCTGTTTGCGCAAAAAAGTTAGAAAGTAAAATTGGATGGTGATCACCAAGCGGATTTAAGCTTTGTGCTGGGGCAATAAAATCGGCAGGGATAATTCTGGTTCCCTGGTGAATTAATTGATAAAAAGCATGCTGGCCATTCGTGCCCGGCTCACCCCAAATAATTGGTCCGGTTTCATAATCTACTTCATTGCCATTTCTATCTACATGTTTACCATTGCTTTCCATATCTCCCTGTTGGAAATAAGCTGCGAAACGATGCATGTATTGATCATATGGTAAAATTACCTGTGTTTCTGCATTATAGAAATTGATGTACCAGACACCCAGTAATCCTAAAATTACAGGTAAGTTGTTTTCAAATTCTGCTGTTTTAAAGTGATTGTCAGTGGCATGTGCACCAGCAAGCAGTTCTTTAAAGTTATCAAAACCAATACTTAACGAAATGGATAAACCAATGGCGCTCCATAAAGAATAACGACCGCCAACCCAATCCCAAAATTCAAACATATTTTCAGTATCAATACCGAAAGCAGATACATCTTTGGCATTGGTTGATAATGCAGCAAAATGCTTCGCAATGTCGCTTTCTTGTCCGCCTTTTTCTAAAAACCATGAACGGGCAGAATGTGCGTTCATCATGGTTTCCTGTGTAGTAAAGGTTTTCGATGCAACTAAAAATAACGTGGTTTCAGCATCTAATCCGGATAAGGTTTCCGCAATATGTGTTCCATCAATATTGGAAACGAAATGTATATTTAAATGATTTTTATAGTGCTTTAAAGCTTCAGTCACCATTACCGGGCCTAAATCTGATCCTCCAATACCAATGTTTACCACATCTGTAATCGCTTTGCCAGTATAGCCTTTCCATTCACCATTAATAATGCTGTTGCTAAACTTTTCCATCTTGGCCAATACCGCATTTACATCGGGCATCACATCTTTACCATCCACCAGAATAGGGGTGTTACTTAAATTTCGCAAGGCAATATGAAGAACCGAACGATCTTCAGTTTCGTTAATTTTATCACCTGCGTACATCGATTTTATGGCTTCATCGAGTTTGCACTCACGGGCCAGTTGCATCAACAAAGCAAATGTTTCATCGCTAATGCGATTTTTGCTATAGTCTAATAAAATATCTTCAAAAAAAACAGAAAACTTGTTGAAACGATCTGCATCTTCAGCAAAAAGATCTTTAATGCTTTTCTGGTTAATATCAATAAAGTGATCGGCTAAATACTTATATGCCGCTGTTTCTGTAAAATTTATTTTTGGTAACATAATCTTTGTTTTTTGTAAAAGTAATAAAGCAAAAATTTAAAATGGTCTTTTTAATGTTCAAAAATTATTATGATTTCTTAATGATTTGATTCGTCATTTTCCATAGCTAAGTAAGTTTACGATCATAAGGATATTGGTTATTGTAATTTTAGTCAGAAATGCATAGCTTAGGTTATCTTAAACTAAACTTCAATCCCTATTTCATGAAATATCTCTACCTTGCTGGCTTATCTTTCATTTCCCTTGGTTTATTTGCCCAAAAATCACCTTTAAGGGAAGAAATTTCTAAAAAAGCTGATGCTATTGAACAAAAGGTAATCACCTGGAGAAGAGATTTCCATGAGCACCCAGAACTGGGGAATCAGGAAGTTCGTACTTCGGGAATTATTGCTAAACACCTGGAGTCGTTAGGCATGCAAGTAACTAAGGATGTTGCCAAAACAGGTGTAGTTGGGGTATTAAAGGGAGGTAAACCCGGACCAGTAGTTGCTTTACGTGCAGATATGGACGGTTTGCCTGTAATTGAAAGGGTTGATCTTCCTTTTGCTTCAAAGGTTAAAACACAATATAACGGGCAGGAAGTTGGCGTGATGCATGCCTGTGGTCATGACAGCCATGTGGCGATATTAATGGGCGTTGCGGAAGTACTCAGTGCAATGAAAAAAGATATTCCCGGAACAGTGAAGTTTATTTTTCAACCTGCTGAGGAAGGCGTACCTGCTGGTGAAGAAGGAGGAGCAGCATTAATGATTAAAGAAGGTGTTTTAGAAAATCCAAAAGTTGATGTGATTTTTGGCCTGCATATCAATTCCCAAACCGAAGTTGGTCATGTCACTTATCGCCCGGGCGGTACAATGGCTGCGGTAAATGATATGAAAATTACGGTTACAGGTCGGCAGGCACATGGTGCATACCCCTGGAGTAGCATTGACCCTATCGTGACTTCAGCTCAAATTATCAACAATCTTCAAACCATTGTAAGCCGAAACCTGAATGTAACTGAAAATCCTGGTGTGGTTACTATTGGTGCTATAAATGGTGGGGTTCGATCCAATATTATTCCAGAAAAAGTAGAGATGCTAGGCACTGTGCGTAATTTCAGTAAGGAAGATGAAGCGATGTTTATTGAACGGATTAAAACTATTGCGACTAAAACAGCAGAGGCAAATGGTGCAACTGCTGATGTAAAGATACCTTACAGTAACCATTATCCGGTTACTTTTAATAATGTGGCACTAACGGAAAAAATGCTTTCCAGTATGCAGATGACAGCTGGAAAAGATCATGTGTTATTAAGGCCACCCGTTACCGGAGCAGAAGATTTTTCATTCTTCCAGGAAAAAATTCCGGGTTTATTTGTATTTCTTGGCGGAATGCCTAAGGGTAAAGACCCGCTGAAGGCACCATCACATCATACACCAGATTTTTATCTGGATGAAAGTGGTTTTGTATTGGGTGTAAAATTGCTTTCTAACTTAACGCTTGATTACATGGCGATGAAGAAGTAGGGTGAAAATGCTGATATCAATGTTTTAGCGCTTTCGCCATGCATGATGCTCAGTTCGATTTTATATATTTGCGGGTATGACAAAAGAAAACTTGCAGGATTTAAGGGACAGAGTAACGTCCCTGAGGAGGCATCTTTGACGTTGATGAGCTCCTTTACGCCATTCGCGAAGAAGAAAAATTAACCATGGCGCCCGATTTCTGGGACGATCCAAAAAAAGCAGAAAAAATTCTTGCTGAAATCAGTTCTAAGAAAAAATGGACAGATGGTTTCAATGATACCCATAACGCTGTAGAAGATGCTGCGGTAATGCTGGAGTTTTTCCAGGCTGGCGATGCTTCAGAAACTGAAATGAAAGAGCAGTTCGAAGCCAGCACAAAAGCTGTTGAAGAACTGGAACTGAAAAACATGCTGCGCAACAAGGAAGATCAGCTTTCTGCGGTGATGCAAATTACAGCTGGGGCCGGTGGAACGGAAAGTTGCGATTGGGCTTATATGCTTATGAGGATGTATATCATGTGGGGTGAGAAAAATGGATACAAAATAACGGAACAGGATAGTCAGGAAGGGGAGATTGCAGGAATTAAGTCGGTTACCCTCCAGTTCGATGGTGATTTTTCTTATGGATACCTGAAAGGCGAAAATGGCGTTCATCGTTTGGTGAGGATTTCACCTTTCGATTCAAATGCCCGCAGGCATACCTCATTTGCTTCGGTATATGTTTATCCTTTGGTAGATGATACGATTCAGATCGACATTAATCCGGCAGATATTGAATTTGAAACCTTTAGGGCAGGTGGTGCAGGTGGACAAAATGTAAACAAAGTGGAAACAGCCGTTCGTTTATATCATAAACCTTCAGGCATTATTATTAAAAATCAGGAATCAAGATCGCAATTGCAAAATAAAGAAAACGCCATTCGTTTATTAAAATCGCAGTTATATGAGGTAGAGGAACGTAAACGGAATGAAGCTATTGCGGCTGTAGAAGGATCAAAGAAAAAGATTGAATGGGGTTCGCAAATCAGAAGTTATGTTTTGGATGACAGGCGGGTTAAAGATCACCGTACCAACTATCAGACTTCAAATCCTGATGCCGTTTTAAATGGAGATATCAACGACTTTTTGAAAGCTTATTTAATGGAATTTTAATATCAATAAAATGGTTAAAACATCAATTTTCACCACAGTGTTGCTTATGGTTGCTATTTTTTCAAAAGCTCAGGAAGTTATTCCTCTTTACGCAGGAAATATTCCTGGTGCAAAACCAACCCCATCAGATTATATAGAAAATACGGAAACGCGTGCGAATGGAACTTTAAGTATTACCAAAGTTTCTGTACCCACACTTACGGTTTTCGAAGCGCCTAAAAATATAGCTACAGGTACAGCGGTAATCATTTGTCCGGGTGGTGGTTATGGCGCCTTGGCTTTTAGCCATGAAGGTATTGATGTAGCCAAACGTTTTAATGCCATTGGTATTACTGCTTTTGTGTTGAAATACCGTTTGCCAAGTGATCAGATTATGGTGGATAAAACTTATGGGCCATTACAGGATGCGCAACAAGCTATTTATCTGGTGAGGAAAAATGCCAAGAAATACGGCATCAAAAAGAATAAAATTGGCATTATGGGATTCTCAGCAGGAGGGCATTTTGCTTCCACATTAATTACTCACTATAATGATTTAAAAATTGCTGATCCAAAAAAAACAGATCTCCGGCCAAATTTTGCTGTGCTGGTTTATCCTGTGATTAGCTTTGAAGAATCTGTCCATACGGGTACAATGAAAAACTTACTTGGTGATAACCCTACAGATAGTTTAAAACATTATTTCTCGGCCAATAAAAACGTAAACCGGAAATCGCCACCGGTGTTTTTCGTTCATGCAAAAGATGACAATGCGGTTCCTTATGCCAATAGCATTTTAATGAGTGATGCTTTGAAGACCAATAATGTATCTTCCGAAGTTTATCTTTATGAAAAAGGTGGTCATGGTTTTGGCCTGATCAATAAAACTTCAGATGTGGATTGGTTTAACCTGATGGCAAGTTGGCTTAAGAAACAAAAGTATTGACATTTAACAATTGATAAAGCTTTGAATTTATGATTGCCATGTATGCACGTGATTATTTGTGTTAATTTTTAATATATTTGCGGCCAGTCGTTTACGCCTCAGTTTATAAAAATGAATAACCAAATTAAATACATCATGGTCGCTTTCGTTGCCATTATTTCAATTGCAAGTTGTAAAAAAGAAATTGATTGGAATGCAGAACCTGATCCTATTGTAGGAGTAGAGGTGCCCGTAACAAAGGATCCGTGTGAGCTGACATCTTTTGAATTATATGATGCCGGCTCTCTGGAACAAAACTGGGTCGTATTTCATAACAATTCAGGTTTAATTACAACCGTAGCAGAGGGTTTTTATGCTAATAATTATACGTATAGTTCCGACAATATTGTAATTACGGGTTCTGACAATAAGCAATTTGATATCACTCTTGAAAATGGAAGAGCAATTAAAATTGCTGCTCTTAGAGGAAATTATGAAACATATACTTATAACAGCCAAGGATATATATCTGTGATCAAATTATATTCAAATTCAACACTGGAGAAAACAACTAATTTAACGTATGAAAATGGTAATCTTGTAAGAATTGAAAAATCAACAGTATCAAGTGGTACCCTTGAAGTCACAACACTAGAATACTCTTCAGAATTATCCAATTCTAATATAAGAATTATTAAACCATGGTATCAGCTCGTGTCAGACTTTTTTCTGCCAGGAAATTTTTATGGTAAAACATCAAAAAATTTAATTACCAAGGCAACATACATAAGGACATATAATTCTAATAATTTTGCTTTTAAGGAAACTGATGTCAAGAATTATACATACACAAAAGATGATAAAGGCAATTACAATACAGTTTCTATAGTTAAAACAAACATAGCTACAGCAAATGGCATGAATATTAGTAATGAGACTTATAATTTGAAATACATTCTATATTATTATTGTAATTAACTAAATATTTGTTACACTCAATTCTCTAGAAAATCTATTTTACAAGATGATTGTTAATAATTGATCCCGTTAAAATCTAATATGATCCATAACAAGATTTAATTTTATCTTGGTTGTATAGTCGTATCAATAACATCAAGCAATCCATTTTTATATGGGTCATCGTTCAATTCCCAGAACATAATGCCATTTAGTTTTTGATCGATAACATATCTGGTTTTTAGTGCTATAGATTTCTCATCATCAAATGTTACGAAACGTTTAGTGGAGGTATTGTAATAATATGGCGCTTTAGCTGCGTCATCCCAATAGTATTGATAGCCACTATCTTTACTAAAAAAGGTTTTGTAATCTCTGGAAGAAACGCCGTCAACAAATTTAGTGGGCTGATACAAACCATGATTAGCATCTGTTGTATTCTCAAATATTCTCCCATAGAATGCCGCACCTAAGGCAATTTTACCTGGTGGAACGCTATATTTAAGCATTTCCTTAATGGCATAATCTGCAGATGACTGTTGCTGTGGAGTAGAATAAAGTGGTGTATGGTGACCGCTGGTTTTTGCATAGCCGCCTACCAGATCGTAACTCATTAAATTAACACGATCAACCAAAGGCATTACTTTTTTCCATTCAAAGCATGAATCCAGGCAGTTTTTGGAACCACCGGCAGCGAAGCTAATTTCCGCTTTCTTGCCCAGTTCATCTCTTAAAGCCTTAATCAGCAAGGTGAAATTTTGTTTGTCGGCCTCCATATACTTGTGGCCTGGATAGCCTTCAACTGCAGGGTATTCCCAGTCGATATCAATTCCATCGGCTTTAAAGTAATCCAAGAGCGACTTTGTTGTTTTAGCGAATGTCTTTCTGCCATCTGGCCTGCTAAAAACTTCGGAACAATTAGGACAGGCACTCCAGCCGCCCATGGCAATCATCACTTTTAAATTGGGATTTCTCTTTTTTAAACCAACCATTCTGTTAATCAATGCAGAATCTTTAGCAGAACTGATGTGAAGGCTATCACCTTTTAAATGTCCGAAACTGTAAATCAGGTGACTAATCTTTTCAATTGGGAAGCTATCGATCACTGTTCCATTGCCTGTGTAATAGGCAATTACATTAGGTTTGAAAGGTTTTTGAGCAAAAAGATGAGTGCTCAAAAATATAGCGACGAAAACAAGAAAGTTAAAAAAAAGTGATTTAATCTGCATCCTGAGGAATTTTAATTGGTATTGGGCTCTTCTTTAAGAATCTCTTGTAATTCGTTTAGTTCTGCTACTTTTTCCGTAGCACCGGCATTTTCATAAGCAGAAATCAGGTTTCTGATTACTCTGCGAATGATATCTGTGTTGCTGCAAGGCTTGTAATATTCGGGGAGCGGTTCTAAATTTAGCTGACGAAGAAATTGGTCAACATCATGCTTGCCAAAAATATTGCCACGGTTAAATGCGTTGATATAGAATAAAACGCTATAATCCGTTCCTTCCTGTTTGCTATCATCAATATAGCCTAAAATAAAATGTTGAGGCAAATTGATGCCATAAACGGGCAAATCAAGTTTCTGCGCCAGGGTAGAATAGATGATAGCCAACGAAATCTGATTGCCTTTTTTACTTTCTAAAACCTGGTTTAAGTAAGAGTTTTGGGGATCATGGTGGTTTTTCGTGTTACCACCAAAGCCATATTGCTGGTATAATACATGGTTGATGAGTTTAACCTTTTCTACGGAGCTCATTTCATATTGTAATCCCAGCCAGATATCGCGTTTAATTTCTTCCATCTGAATGATGATTTTTTGTTCATCCAGATCAGGGTATTGGTAGCGATTGATAATCATGGCACCTTGAAGCAAATCAAATGCACCACTTAGATACCAGAGGTTTAAATCTTCTTTTACGGTACTAAATTGAATTTGATGGACAATATTTTCAATACGTTCCTGTAAAAGCCCATCAAAGGACTGCTCCCAGGCATTTTCCAGGTAATGAATTACCTCACCACCGTATTCGAGTAATTTTTTTTCAACATGATGATAAACTTCCTCATCAGGATCGTCAAGTAATTTAACTAAAGCACTTATCTCTGTGATATTTTCCATAAAACATATAACCTGTATGCGGCGATTAATTACTTTTGCAATATGCTATTTCAATTTATCACCGATTATCTTAAACACCGATTAACAGCGAAAACCAGACACGGGACACACTCACCATTTGTGTACAAGCTTGCCGATGAGGTAATTTACGATTTTACAGGCAAATCTGAATACAAAACAATCGAAGCGCAAAGAAAAAAACTTTTTTCTGACGAATCTATCATAACCGTTACAGATTTAGGTGCAGGGTCTCATCTCAATAAAAACCGTACGAAGAAAATCAGCCAGATTGCGAAGAATGCTTTAAAAAGCCCGCGTTTAGCCAAATTGATTTATCGTTTGGCAAAAGATACCCAGCCTAAAACAGCTATTGAACTGGGAACTTGTTTAGGTATCACCACTTCCTATTTATCAAAAGCTTGTCCGGAGGCTGAAATCATTACCATTGAAGGCTGTCCGCAAACAGCTGAAGTGGCCAGGCAAAACTTTAAAGATCTTGATCTGCAAAATATAGAACTTCATGTAGGAAACTTTGATCTCATTTTGCCCGATATTATCGCTAAGCAACCTAGTTTGGATTTCGTATACATTGATGGCAATCATAGAAAAGACGCAACACTAAATTACTTTAAATGGTGCTTGCCAAAAGTAACTGAAAATTCATTGCTTATTTTTGATGATATTTATTGGAGCCATGGCATGAAAGAGGCCTGGGAAGAAATTAAAAGCCATCCGCAAGTCACTGTTACCATAGATTTATTCTGGATCGGGTTGGTTTATTTTAAAAAAGGGCAGGCTAAAGAACATTTTAAACTAAAATTTAAACAGTGAAAATAGAACCGAAATTAACGGGCATTCAAAAGTTATCTGCTTTATATATATTGCTTATCAGTCTTCTTATAGGCATCATTGGCTATTTTGGTGCTGTGCCGCTTCAATTCGGAACTTTAACACATATCATGTTTGGCTGGGATATCTTTTGCCTGGTTTTGATCAGCCTGCATTGGTATATGTTTTTTAATACTTCTGTTGCTGAAACCCATTTAAAAGCGGTTAAGCAGGATGAAACCAGGGGAGAGATTTTCGCTATTGTAGTCGTTTCTACCTTTACAGGTCTGCTTGCAGTGGTTTTATTATTAATCGATCGGGATATTAAGCCATTTGATCTGGTTATTGCGATTTCAGGCATGTTTTTATCATGGTTTCTTGTACATACTACCTTTAGTATGCGTTATGCTCACCTTTATTATGAAACTATTGATCAGGCTGATGAGGAGAAAAAAGGCTCCGGATTGGATTTCCCGGGGAACGAAGCTCCTGATTTCATTGATTTCGCTTATTTTTCTTTTGTACTCGGCATGACTTTTCAGGTTTCTGATGTGGAAATTTCTTCCAGAACCATCCGTAGGCTTTCGTTGCTTCATAGTTTAATTGCCTTTGTATTTAATACGGTTATTGTGGCTTTAACCATTAATGCATTGGCAGGGTTAGGGAAGTAAATCTTTCTTCATCTGGTATGGCCATCAAATCGAGATATTCTCAAAAAACATTCCTGTTAACCTGAGATTAATAATATGTCTTAAAATACTATTTGAACAGGTTATCACCATTAAACCCCTATCCGCCTATCGGGCACCATTCCCCTGAAAGAGAAAGGGTGTAAGAAAGGTAATACCCCTATTTCAGACTATCATGTGGACACCATTAATTTGTAAAGATTTTTTGTCCGCTCTTTGCCGCGGAGGCATGGCACTTTGGAGCGCCAAAGTACCCAAAGCGCTTTGTCAATCCAGTTAGGGGCCTTTCACAAATCCCATACACATCAAAAAAACAGCGGGCACTTCGTTTTGTGTTCATGTTTTTTTAAGCTTCGAACCTGCAATTATGAACACAAAACCACTGCGTTTAAGGTTTGTTCATGCTATATATACTATTGTACAACTGTTTTTTTGATTTCTCCGGCCCTTGGGATTGACGGCGTTCTTCGGTGAAGCTTATGTTTTATTAAAGTTAGCTAGCAAAATGTATAAAAAACCACGTCCAAAAGATGTGTCCACGCGATAGCATTTTATAGGATTGATGGCAGACTGGGGTGTTAAAATCAATCCATAATTATCGAATTCAGGTTATTAAGCTTATAGGGTTATCCCGAATGTTTTATGCACAAAGAAGAAATTCTGCTTATTAACCTTAGCCAAATGCCGATTGAATCACCTCGCTAAGAATTAGCAAATTATAGCAATCCTAAACATTTGATGTCTTTAGATATATCATTATGGGTGCTATACCTTATTGATTAATCCTTAGGCTTATGTTAAGAACAAGCAGAGCAAGGGTGAAGCATGACTAGCTGAAAGGTGGATTTAATGCGGGTTTGAGGTGGGGTAAAGGTGGGGTAAAGAAAATCAATGTCTTATCCTGTTATAGCTATACGGGTTAATGATTTAATTTTGACTTGGTTAATACCCAAATTGATACGCAAGATAGGGTAAGCCCTCAATTATGCTAATTTAAATAATAATTATCTAACATTACGAGAGTGTAAAATAAACTGTGTCAAAAGTTAAAATTACTAACTTTAGATACAGTTTATTATGACGAGAGAAGAACAGCTCGATTATGAGCTAATGAAACAAAAAGCCCTTGAGCAATTGCGTTCGGGCAAATCATTGTATGGCAAAGATGGTGCGTTCGCTCCTTTGCTTAAGAGTTTTCTTGATTCTGCCCTTGAGGCAGAAATTGAAACCCACCTTGACGAGAATGAGCGTTTTTCAGGTAACCGGAAAAATGGTAAGACCTCGAAGGACATCAAAACTTCCGCTGGTACAATTTCCATTCAGACCCCACGAGATCGAAACGCGACCTTCGAGCCCGAAATTATCCGCAAAAGAGAAACCATTTTAGCAGAAAGCCTTGAAGGTAAGATCATTGGTATGTCTGGATTAGGCATGAGCCTGCGTGATATTTCCAGGCACATCAAGGATATGTATGATACTGAAATCAGTCACGCAACACTTTCCGCTATTACTGATAAGATTATACCCGAGGTAAAGGAATG